>Ga0208626_1000484_pt1 | contig 12632 bp, 13 predicted proteins | sample LakWasMet10_HOW4_2_FD_183860 | JGI IMG/M metagenome (GOLD analysis project Ga0208626, IMG submission 183860) | Freshwater sediment methanotrophic microbial communities from Lake Washington under simulated oxygen tension - Sediment Metagenome... | ecosystem: Environmental > Aquatic > Freshwater >... | reverse complement strand
TGTGCTGGATCAGCGCCTGCACCTCAGGCGCTTGAAGGCGCGCATTGCCACTCAGATTCAGCTGGCGAAGCTGATTCAGTGACCAGAACCCTGGCAGAGCCATCAGGTTGTTATTGCTCAGATCCAGCGTTTGCAGCTGCGTTAACTGATCCAATGGACCCGGATATTGGAGCTGATTGCCCGCCGCCTTGAGGACTTTCAGGTTGGTGTACTGCATTATCGGCATCAGATCCATATACTGGCCGGTACGGCTGATGTCCAGCTCGACCAGGTTGTATTCGCCCTGCGGACCTTTAGGCGGCAGCCAGCTCAGATCATTGCCCATCGCGATGTCGGCCACGCCCAGCTGTGTCAGTCCGGGGTTGTGCTGGATCAGCGCCTGCACCTCAGGCGCTTGAAGGCGCGCATTGCCACTCAGATTCAGCTGGCGAAGCTGATTCAGTGACCAGAACCCTGGCAGAGCCATCAGGTTGTTATTGCTCAGATCCAGAACTGTAAGCTGACCAAGTTGCCCAAGTTGGTAAGTATTAATTAACCTGTTACCGCTTAGGTTCAGTTGATTTAAATTGATCAGTTGCTCAATGCCGTCCAGATATTGAATACCTTGATCCGGACAGTTCAATTCCGTCACTTCCTCTGTCGTAGTCCAGTTATTGGTATTGACAGCTTGATCCAAGCAAACCTGCAATTGCGGGTCAGCGACTAATTGCATTCCAGGTTGAAGTGGAATAGCCAACAAAGGGGCTGAATAAACAAAATTGAGAACCGCGCTAGCAATAAACGCATGGCGCTGGAGAAATTTTTTTTTCATTTGCAATTTTTCCTTATTTTTAGATATTCAATTGCTTCTGCTAATTACTATCTGAATCCGGGTGGGCCACATTTGATTGTTCAGCTCAAAACAGAGCAAGGCATATTAAATTTAGTTAATATTTTGCGATTTGCTGAAAATTTTCATAAATTGCCACGACAAGCTGCGTTAACCCATAAGGCGGATTCACCGATAGATAATCCGCCATAGCTTTCAAGCATGTTGGCGTTTTGATATCGCGAAACGGACAAAGGAAGCGCCCCCCGTTGGCGATTTTGAAAGCGGGCTTTTGAATTGGGTTCGGCGGTGTCCTTGATGGCGCGTCCGCGGCGCGCCCTTTACCTCTAACATTGAGCAAGCAATCTGTGACCCATAGCAGCCGCTCGAAAATGTACTATGAAAGGCAGAAGGTGGCCGGCTTCTGCTATTCACTGCGGTCAGTATTGCTCATATTCAGTATGATACAGCGCTCTCTTACGGCAGGCTAAACATGATAATTCTGCATCATAGATACAAAAATCACACGATCTTAGCTGCTATTGCCCATTTTCGCACGATTCCTTACGATCACCCAAAAGGGGCGAACGATGAAAGCTCAGCGTCTTTACAACGAAGCTTTGCACCTTTGGATAACTCTGTTTAACATGGAGCCGGAAGCGCGGTCGTGTGCGGAAGCATGGCGGCTGTGCGGTCCATTTGCGAACGCGCTCACCGCCGATACATGAGACGAGCCGATCAGATAAAAAGAGAAAAAGAGAAAAAGAGAAAAAGAGAAAAAGAGAAAAAGAGAAAAAGAGAAAAAGAGAAAAAGAGAATTTCACATGATAAAAACTGAAATCGCTATTAATCCAGATTTGCCGCCTGATTTTTTTTGTACTCCGAACGAAGAACGAAGTCAGAAAGAAATCGTTACGTGGTGGCGTATTCCTTTCATCATTACGGACGAATGTTCATCCGCCACACGATACAACGTTCGCCGCCTCGATGGCGGGGCGTGGGATCGTCCGACAAATTACGGGGTTTTTGACACCCTGGAGGAAGCGATAGAAGCCGCCGAACGCCTCTTGCCCTAATAGGTGTAACAGCTCGCGTTTGAAACCGGTCGGGCTCGCTTTAACGCCGATTTCGGCTCAAAATAAATGAAAATGAAATGGAACCCCGGCTCAGATTATCTGCAAATTTGCTCGCATTTATTGACATCGGCTCGCAATCCATTTTCGTGGGCCCACTTTAATTGAAATTGAAATCCTGGCCCAGGCCATCCATAATTGACGCGACTCGGTGAGCCGATCGGCCTCTTACGACCCTATGGAGCCGTTCGCCAAATAATTCCAAATGTCTGCGCATCTACAGAAAGCAGACGGTCGATTCTAAAGGATCAACTACATCTATCGGCAAAGCAGTCGATTACGTATGTCTCTAAGGGTAAATCCGTCAATCATCCTGAAACGCAATGATGACGGGCAAGGAAAACACTGAGGCGAGCTGATTTCTAGCTTGATTCCGGCCTAAATTAAGGATTTTGAATAGATAGCTCCGGGATAGAGTTTGTCAATCAGTAGGTTTTGTAGGGGAGAAATTTTCCAGACATAGCGATCTTGACTCGATCGCCATTCGGATCGGGTTCGCGGGTCAAATCCATCTTGAAGTCTATCGCGCTCATGATGCCGTCGCCGAACTCCTCATGAATCAATTCCTTCAGGGTCGGTCCATAGACGCTGATTAATTCATGGAAACGGTAGATCAAAGGATCGGTCGGTTTATCGCCGGCTGACGAACCTTTATAAGGTACGACCGTCAACCATTGCCTTTCTTCTTCGCTCAATAAGAAAATATCGCCGACAATCGCGGCCTGCGCCGGGGTCAGCGTCATTTGGCCGAGACAGGCGGCTGTCACCCATTCCTTGCTTAAACCCACTTTGACGGCCACCTCGGACCACTTCAATCCCCGGCTGACTTTCGTAGCGATAATTTTTTCCGTCACCTCGATCCTGTTCATTATTTCTGCTCCCAACTGTAAAAAATGAGGGTCTGCATAAGCAAAAAACGGGGGGCGTTAAAACGGCGCTCCCCGTTGCGGCAGACTTAAATCGCTCAGCCTTTCTTGTATTTTGCTGCTTCTTCGGAGCCGCCGGTCGCATTGCCTTTACTGTAAGAATGCGCGCCGACACCGGCCAACTGACCGCCCTGAACGATCAGGTATTCATCGCGAATAGGACGGCCCTCGAAGTAGCATTCCAGTATCTCGCGAGTACCGGCCGCATAGCGTGCCTGCGCCGACAAACTGGTGCCTGAGATATGCGGGGTCATGCCATGATGAGGCATCGTGCGCCACGGATGGTCGTTCGGTGCAGGCTGAGGAAACCAGACGTCGCCCGCATAACCGGCCAATTGACCGCTTTCCAGCGCCTTGACAATCGCGTCGCGATCGCACAATTTGCCGCGTGCGGTGTTGATCAGATAGGCGCCGCGTTTGAAGTTCTTCAGCGTCTGCTCGTTGATCATGTGCTCGGTTTCCGGATGCAGCGGGCAGTTCAAAGTCACGACATCGCATGCCTTGGTCAGGCTTTCCAGGCTGGAGTGATAAGTCAGGTTGAGCTCCTTCTCCACTGCTTCCGGCAAGCGATGGCGATCCAGATAATGCAGCTTGACGTCGAAAGGTTTCAGCAGGCGCAGCACGCGCAGGCCGATACGGCCGGCGGCGACCGTGCCGACATGCATCGCTTCCAGATCGTACGAGCGCTCCACGCAATCGGCGATGTTCCAGCCGCCTTTGATCACCCAGTTGTAAGACGGAATGTAATTACGCACCAGTGCCAGTATCATCATCACGACGTGTTCGGCGACGCTGTTGCTGTTGCAGTAGGTCACTTCGGCCACGGTAATGCCGCGATCCATGGCTGCCTGCAGGTCGGTATGGTCGGAGCCGATACCGGCAGTCACGATCATTTTCAGATTTTTTGCCTTGGCGATGCGTTCGGCCGTCATATAGGCGGGCCAGAACGGTTGCGAGATGACGATTTCAGCATCATGGAGTTCCCGATCGAGAACGCTATCGGCGCCGTCCTTGCTGGAGGTTACCACCAGTTGATGGCCGTTCGACTCCAGATATTGACGCAACCCCAGTTCTCCTGAAACGCTGCCCAGCAGTACGCCCGGTTTGAAGTCAATTCCCTTGGGAGTCGGCAGCGTTTGCCCGTCTGGGTAACGCTCCAGCTGCGGCAGGTCGTCACGCGCGTAGGAAGTAGGATAGCCGTCGATAGGGTCGTCATAAAGTACGCAAATAATTTTAGCCATTTGATTTTCACCTCAATGTTTGATTGGATAACGGGGGCATATCCGTAAATGACGGTATGCTCTGATGAATCCCGGCCGGGTAAGCCTATTGTTTACTTTAGACGTGATGGGCGTCCGATCGTTTCGGCGTATGGTTTAATAACTCTCAGTTATCAATGAAACGAATCGATGTTGCAAATCCAAACGTTGGGCTACGTTCCAGGCAGCAGCCTGTATGGGGAAAGCAAATCCTGCCGGCGAATGGTCAGACCCACTTCCCGCGATAGATCGGGCATCAATGGCAGCGCGGCGACATCGTGATGCAATTCGAACTGGCTTAGCATACTGTGCGGTACGATGCTAAAGAGGCCCGCACTGCATACATGCGCATATAAAGTGAATATCGAGTCGGTTTCCAAAAATCCTCGCTATTAGGCTAAAGTCCAATAGCGACATGAGGGAACCTCCTGTTAAAGTCAGCCCACCATGAACAGGGATCAGATAATTATCTCCGTCATTGACGACGAAGAATCGATTTGCAAGGCGCTGGAACGGTTGCTGCGGGATTTATCGCGCGCAACGAGGCGGTTTCAAATTTTAATCGTATTGATTTAAAAGGGTTTTACTGAGTTCCGGATTTTCATCAACGGTAGAGAAGCCTGCTCCCCGCACGAAAAGTATCCTGGCCGCTGATTATAAGAAACGAAACAACATCCGGAACTATCCCTAGAAACTAAATCTCGAAAAATTCGACTGTACGATGAAAAACGGTCAGACGCTTTAATTGAAAGGATAATCAGGAGGTACCATGAAAAAATTAGCATTGTTGAGCACGCTATTGATGATATTGGCCAGTTCCGCTGTGTTCGCTGAAGAGCATGCCGATGCGGCGTTGAAACACACCAATATGGCGGTTCAGGAAGGAAAAGCCGGCCATAATGACGCTTTGACCAAGCATGCCAAAGAGGCGTTGACCCATGCGATAAAGGCGGCAGAAGTCACTGAAGGCGAATCCAAAACGCATATGCAGGCGGCGATCAAATCTTTGGAATCGGCGATCGAGCACGGCAAAATGCAAGGCAAGGAGCATACAAAACCCGCTACAAAAGCCGCGGAAGAAGCGGCGGAACACCTGAAAGCCGGCAACCTGTAAAGTTTCATCCCCATCAGAGAATGCGCGGAGTTCTGGTCTCAGGCCTATGGCCGGTATTCCGCCTTTCTCATCTGCTTTCATCAGCTCAGATTTTGAGGATCTTTAAGCACTGGATCCTTCATAGACGCCAGAAGAATCGGGAGCGTCGATTTCTATTTTGGGAGGTCAGGATGTTGAAAGTTGAATTAGACCCAAGAACCCGGACCGTTCTGCTGGAACCCGAAGGGCCATTGTCCCCCCAGGACTTTGAGTCCTTGGCGCACCAGGTGGATCCGTTGATTAAGGCATCTGGCGACCTGAACGGGGTCCTCGTCCATACCCGCCAGTTTCCAGGGTGGGACAGTTTGGCCGCGTTCATGGCCCATATCCGCTTTATCAAACAGCATCACCGTCAGGTGAAAAAAGTGGCGCTCAGTACAAACTCTCCTTGGGGCAAACGGGCGGCCAAGTTGGCTAGCCATTGGCTAGCGCCGCAGATCAAGATTTTTCCCTACGAGGAACTGGCTCTGGCCCAACGATGGCTTGGCACCTAATTTTTCGTACCTATCAGGCTCCGCACGCCTGTGCAATTCCTAACATACTCAAGGCCTCCCGCTTGATCCGCTCGGCTTCGATTCTCTCTGCCGGCGTCGGCGATCCGGCCAGAATCCGGTCGTTCAGACGCGTCGCAAGCGGCGGCGCCCCTTAGCTCCACGTTGAACGGCAGCTCTTGAGCTTTCACCTGCCATTACACTGAAATTCTTGATCGTCCATTTTTGGCCGAACTCAGGCCCTCATGATTCAGCCCGTTTTTAAGAGATAGGGATCGACGTTTCATACTCAAAATGACACCCTTACAAACACTAACTTGCGGTTATCTCTACAATTATTATAACTATCTCTTGAAACTTATCTCTGAATAACTCATACTGCAAATGAGTTTTCGGAGGCTTTATGCTTGTCGGTTATGCCCGCGTTTCCACGCAAGACCAGAATCCCGCCCTGCAGCTGGATGCGCTGAAAGCGGCCGGCTGCGAAAAGCTATTTGTTGAAAAGGCCTCCGGTGCCCAGCGTGATCGGCCGGAGCTGTTAGCCGCGCTAGACTACCTTAGGGCAGGGGATAGCCTGGTGGTCTGGAAGCTGGACCGTCTGGCCCGTTCTCTGAAGCAACTGATCGAAACGGTAGAGCTACTGGATAGCCGGAGTATTGGGCTCCGCTCGCTGACCGAAGCGATCGACACCACAACCGCCGGCGGGAAATTGGTGTTTCATGTGTTCGGCGCCCTGGCGGAGTTCGAACGCTCGATTATCCGCGAGCGCACGAAAGCCGGTCTGGAGGCGGCCCGTGCCCGCGGTAAAAAAGGCGGACGTCCCCCAGCGTTGGTCGCGAAGGATCTCGCCGCGGCCAAAGCGATGCTGTCCGATCCGGAGATTACGATGGAAGAGGTGGCCAAACGGCTCAAGGTAGCGCCTTCCACTCTGTATCGGCATATGCCAGGGGGCAGGGGTGCCATTCAGAAGACTGAGCCATGCTGACACCGGTCGCCTATCTTGAAGCCCGGGATCCTACCCACAACGTCCACCGTGCCTATTCAATCGCCTATGGACAGGATCTCTTCGGCAACTGGGTCGTCGAAACAACTTACGGGCGAATTGGCGCCAAAGGGAGGACTATCGTGACGGTCGTTAATAATGAAGAGGAAGCACTTAAACATGTGCAAAAAGCGCTTAAACGCCGGCAGTCTGCCCCTAAGCGGATCGGCGTCGGCTATGAAGTTCGCGCGACATTCGATCTGGATCAGTAGCAGACTTTTAAAATCCTATTGTTAAAATCAACTATTGGGATTGACAGGCAAAAGTCGACCCATAGGAGTCAGTTGCCGAGCTGCTTGAAGCGCCCAAGACCGGTCGTCCGACAAACGCTTGGTCGACCTCGGCTAAGCTGGCGGAGTACAGTCTTAGCCGCCAATATTGGTGTATGAACGCATTGGCAATGGTTGGCAAAAGCTACAGGCCGCCTAATGGTTCATCGATCCAGACAAAAAGCGCCGCCGCTGAACGCGGCAAAGTGCCGTAAATGTTGTACCCCGCATCCTAATTCCGTTCTAACCAGCAATTACTATCGATATAACGAGATAGCGAGCACTATCAGATGAAAAACAAATCGTTCCGCCCAGACTTCAGCAACCCGCATCAGAACGCCATTGTTGGCGCCTACTGGACTGGCGACCTAGAGAACGCATATCGGGAAGGCTTCATGCAGGCGACATTGGTGTTGCTCGCTGCCGCTACCGCGGAGTCCTACGTCGACCCCAATACCGGCAAAACTGCTCCAGTCTTCGTGGACGCGCTTGTCTACCCGATTTGCTTCAATGCCAGACACTTCATCGAGCTGTTCCTGAAAGACTCGATTCGGGATGTCTCTGCTCTGGGTACGAACGCAACCCAGGTCGGCGTTATCGCCACTCATGACTTAACCGAGCTGTGGGTAAAATTTGCTGCTGCCATCGCGCGCGACTGTCGTCTTGTGGAGCTCGGAATGCCGTTTGAAGAGGTGTTCAAGGACATTGCCGAGGTCGACAACACCAGCATGACGTTTCGGTACTCTCATGATCTTGACGAGAACGTACATCTTCCTGACCTCGAACACATCAGCTTGAGCGTGCTCGGCGAGCGCCTGCGGAAGATGTTCAAACAGGCGGAGGAATTCTCCATGTACTTGACGATGCTGCAACAGGAATACGCGCAAGGCACGTTCACTGGGAAGTTGCATCGAGAGAACATTGAAGCCATCGCCAGGCGACTGCCTCCTCACGAGAAGTGGACAGAAGAGCTCAAGCCGGTCAAGAAAGCAATATGTGACCAGCTTGGGCTGTCGTCGAACGACTTCCGCAAAGCTCTTGAGCTGATAATGCGCCATAGAGAGTTTTCTGTCTTAATCGGGATCGAGTTACCGCTCGAGGGGCTGCCTGTAGACGTTTTCTCACGCCTCGCACGCGTTCATGCTGGCGAAGCTACTCACGACGTGATAACGAGAGATGAATGGCTACGCTTGGATGCAGTGATGGAGATTAACCGCATGCACTCGTACAGCGAGGAGTACGACCGGTATCTGGAGCGCATCTCGGATCCTGATTACAAAGGTCTATTTGACCCCTCGTATATCGCCAGAAACGCGTACGCACGTAATCAGCGTTTGCGTGGTGGACTGGTGAAGCTCGGTCAGCGAACGCTTCTAGCAGCACTTGCGGAAGCCATCCCGCACCTAGCAGAGCCAATGAAGACACCGCCCAGGCATACCGCAGAGGAGCTTTCAGCGCTCGCGGAAAAGATGTTCACGCAACTCAGGGGTCCGCATCCAGGTCCCCAAGCCATTGAGGGCGACGAATCTGGTGAGGGTTGACCTCGCGCCGGGACCCTCAGCGAAGAGTTGCCCACCTGTGCTGTAGACAACTTTGTAGTGTGCGGGTGCCGAGTGCGCTCGCCGGCCCGCATGGAAGCTCGATGTCAAACCCGTGCTTAGTTTGGCAGCAGTAGGTATTCATCGTTTCGAAAGAGGCTGGTGTCGGATTTCGCTTTCGGATACCGTTCTGGCTGATGAGAGGGAACAGCGCCGGCATATGTCTTTTTGGGCAGTGGACAGCCGCAAAGCCGTCGGTCACGAACGGCCGGTTGTGGCCGATCTTCTCCTAATGATTTCCTTTTTCACACCGCCAGATAGTCAGATAAAGCTTCAAAACTGATTTTCGCAAGGTATCCCATCCCTATCGCCATCCATCTTCGTGCCGGGGCAGTTATCCAAGTAGAATTCGGCTTCTTCCAGAGAGGTCATCTGTGAACAATAGACTTTGCCTTGGCATTGGAAAGCTATCTCCGGTTCCACTACTGATTGGGTCGTTGATTTGTCGACAATCTGAGCATGGCGATGTCCATACGTGTCGTAAGCGTAAACCCCGGCACCGATCAGCAACACAAACAGGAACGGCAGGCCGCCCCATCGCTTTTGTGACCGAACGATCCTCTGCTTCGGTTCTTGATGTCGCCTACCATATGGGGCGGGCCCTGATGACGATGGACGTTTTCTTGCTAAAGGCTCTAAAGTTAGCTGTTTAGGTACACCTTCGATACTGGCATGGGTGGCGCGGAGTTTGCCACTGGCATCGGCTTCTGTCTGATAATGGAGGGTATCACCCACCACAGGAGGACGACTCATCCCTCGCAAGGCGGAGATATGGATGAAGATGTCGTTGCCGCCGGTGTTGGGTTGGATGAAGCCGAAACCTTTGTCGTCGATCCATCGAACCAGTTTTCCAGTTTCTATTTGCATAAGGGGGGCGTTGCCAAGGTTGGTATTGATCCGTAAGTATAGGCGGTATCGACTGGATGAAAAGCTCCGTCAAGAGACGACTCGAATGCTCATTTTTTGGTCAACTTAAGCCTGCGTCCCTAAAACCAGGATTTTTCGGACAAGTAAAATTTTCTTAAAATCGTGGAAGTTAGGAGTTTGGCAAACTTGTCAGCTATGAGGGCCAACTAGCGGATAAAAGTGGTCTAGGAGCCCCCACAGGTTTACCAAAACTTATTCAACGATCGGAAGAGGGGGGCCAAACCTCTACCGATCGTGGCAAAATCAGAAGAGTCAATGTGCAATCGAACTGGTCCATGTTGAGCTTCATCTCTCGAAGTGCAATTCCTTTTTCAGCATACTGAAACCAGGATATTACGGGTATTTCTTTACCCTCCCTCTCAATGTGAATCGAGTCGTCCGAAGCTATTGTTCCTTGTGGGATTTCTATTACGTTAGTTTTCGTGCGAAAGAAGGCGCCCGCCTTCAATGCTGGTTCACTAGACCATGCCCAGTCGATAAATCCACTCTTGGACATGATCAGGACAGCCTTTTGCTCGGTAAACTTGAGCCACTTTAATACCGCGGCCGTTAAGGACACTCCATACCGTTCCGCGCAATCACTCAACACGTTCAGATCCACGTCACAGTTTGTCTGCCTGCGAAAGTCATCCATCGGCATTAACAGATACGAGGCAAAATCATCTGCTTGAGTCTCAAGGTTTGCTGCATCGCCGGGCCAACCTAATACGTCCGAATCACCGCATTGAAAGCTGTCCCTCAAGGCCCGATGTAATACATAATGCCCAAGCTCATGGGCTTGGGTAAATCTGACACGACCAGGCGATGCCATTGTGTCATTATAGAGGAGAAGCCACTCGTTGCGACTGTCGTTACGAAAAAGCGCTCCTTCGAATCCCTTGATATTTGCGGCCTGTACCCTGCTGATAGGGTCGAACCATCCAAATATGTTTGCCGCCTCCAACGCCACTTGGGTGACGTCTAGAGGGAAGCGATCCATTCCATGGATCCCGCTTACTGCCTCGACAACTTTTACTATTTTGTTCGCGGCTCGGGGTGGTGTCCAAATTTCGGCGTGGGACATTATTTTTTGAATGTTTCGAGTATCTTGCGAAGTTGCTCTTTCGCGTCCGCGTCGAGCTTCTGATAGTTACGGAAAAATGCCTCGTCTAAGTGACGTTCTTCTGGAACTCGAACGTCCTCTTCTATAAAGTATGATACTGCAACGCCTAGCGCATCTGCTAAGGCAGACAGTTTTTCGGCGGAAGGTCTTTGTGATTCTCTGTTCTCAAGCTCCCACAAGTAACTTTTACTTAGACCCGCTTGCTCCGCCAAAGCCTCCAAAGTCAATTTCTTTTGCTTTCTAAGCTCGTGCAGTTTTTGGCCAAGCCGTGTCGCCATTGTGTTTATCCCCTCCAAATAATTGTAATTATCGCAATAAGAATAACATTAGTTTATGAAAGCTTAAAAAAAGTTCGGAATAGCGAACTTTTTTATTGACACGCACGGGAAAAGGTGTAGCATATGCAAAAGTTCGCTATTCCGAACTTTTTATGTTGATAAGTCGAATCGTGAAATTTCACGAAGCGACCTTATACCGACCCAAAGCAGTACCGCTTATTTATCAAGGACACTTACATGACGCAAGAGCACAAAACTGTAACGATCGTGGTGGAAGGCACACCTCATGAATGGCCTAAAGGCGAAATTTCCTATGCAGAAGTTGTCACCCTTGAGGTGCCAAATTACGCGCAGCATCCCGAGATTACCTACTCGGTTAGATATAAAGCGGGGCATGGCAACAAACCGGAAGGCGTTCTGACTCCAGGAGCCACTGTAAAGGTAAAAGAAGGGATGGTTTTTTATGTTTCAGAAACTGGTCAATCATAACGACGATATTCGCCGCCTGGTTGAAGAGGGGTACGCGGTCGCTTTCGACAGCAATTATCTTGTAGTTCGGGATATCCCTTACTTGGGTAAGGAAGGAGATCTCCGGAAAGGGGCATTTGTCACTAAATTGGTGTTTATTGATCAAAACCGCGTTACACAGGAAGATCACCAGGTCTTTTTCGCCGGCGGTCATCCTTGTCAACTTGATGGAACACCTATCGCAAATTTGGGAGGAGGGCCAACTCCATTGGCCCTCGGCGAAAGATGTGCGGATGTGGTGGTCGAGCGGTCGTTCTCGAATAAACCAAAGGTGGAAGGTAAATTCTCGGATTTTTTCGCGAAGATAGAAAGCTATACAGGCATCATTTCAGGCCCCGCCATTGAGCGATACGGGGCAACGCCTTATACCTTTCGGGGTGATAGCATTGTGCTCGATAATAGCGTGTTCAAATTCCAGGACACGCTCACGAGTCGCGCGGAAATTACTGACCTGGCTGGTAAGTTTGAAAGCGAAGTGATCGCGGTATTCGGGTTGGGTGGAACAGGAGCCTACCTCTTGGATTTTCTGGTCAAAACGCCGGTACGCGAGATTCTGGCATTTGATATGGACGGTTATCATGTTCACAATGCCTTTCGGTCTCCTGGAAAACTGGACCCGGACGAGCTGGGGAAATCCAAGGCCGAAGTTTATCAAGCGCGATATGAAAACTTCCGGCACGGCCTTCGAATTATGCCTGAATATGTGGACGCCACGAGTTCCGAAGCCATAGACGGTGTTACCTTCGCCTTCGTGTGCGTGGATAAGGGTTCGTCCAGGGCGGGAATATTCGAGCTACTTATCAACAAGGGCATTCCTTTTATTGATGTGGGCATGGGACTTAGCCGAAAGCAAGGTGCTTTAACGGGGATGGCGCGAACGACGTACTATCCATCCGATAGCGGAGCGAAAATGCGGGACCTCCGGTTGGCGGAACTCAACGACGGTCCGGAGGGGCTTTATCGAAAAAATATTCAAATCGCGGAATTGAACGCATTGAATGCAAGTTTGGCAATCATTCTGTCAAACGGCGTTGAAAAGTTTCCAGTAAAGAGCGTCGAATAGTTTCCAGTTAAGTTGTAGGGTTATTGGTTCTCTGTCGCCTTTTTCCGCTGCTTAA
>Ga0208626_1000483_pt1 | contig 12632 bp, 8 predicted proteins | sample LakWasMet10_HOW4_2_FD_183860 | JGI IMG/M metagenome (GOLD analysis project Ga0208626, IMG submission 183860) | Freshwater sediment methanotrophic microbial communities from Lake Washington under simulated oxygen tension - Sediment Metagenome... | ecosystem: Environmental > Aquatic > Freshwater >... | reverse complement strand
GAGTTATGTTAATCAAATCAATGCTCCGCGATTCTCCCCTTTTGTGTCACCGTTTTTTTGTTGGCGATCATGATGCGGCACTGTTAAGGGGCAAGCTGCAACCGCTTATCGCGCATATTTTGTAATGATGTCGGCGTAGCGTGGCACGTTCCGCACCAATACCGAGTGATGGCCGTCCGCGTAAACCAGCCGGAAGTCGCCGCGTACTCGCAGTAACTGCGACAGTGGTTCGTTGAGGCCGGTAATCACGTAATCAATATCATACTTGTCGAATGCCATCTCCCAGCCAGGCTGCACTTTGGCAATTTTCATGTATTCATTCACAAAGTCATCGCCATACATATCGGCACGTCCGTCGATGAAGACTTTCTGATCCGGGTACAGGCGGTAGATGAGGTAGCCCCCGAAGTTATAACTATTGAACATGTGCCCGCTAATGCCCGTACTTTTGATAAAGTCGGCAGCTTTCACCGGCAGTATTGCATTGATCTGGTTTTCAATTCTGGCGTTATAAACCGGATAGTATGCGGTCAGTCCAAGTGCTATGACCAATAACGACAGCCAATTCAGCCAGTGTTCCCCATGGTTTACCTGTTTGCCGCCGCCTATCCATTTTTTATAGAGCTGCCATAGCTTCGTACGATGCCAAGCCGCACAGGCATCTGCCAGATTCCCGCGTGCCAATGCAATGGCAATAAAAGGCATGAGTGCCAATATAGCCAGCGGTACATGTCGAATGGCAATAAATCCGAGCAGCATGAAAAATGTGGGGATGACCAGCTCCGTCAGGTCGGGTTTGCGCGGCATGTAGGTGTATCCAATAAAGAACATCAGCACGATAAGCAGATAAGACCTTGTCCCCCAGTCTTGAAATCCGGGGCTTTTCCATTCGGATATTTGCCTGGTGACATCCATGCCCGCAACCTGAAAAGGGTAGAGCCAGTGGCCGAAAAATTCAGGATTGATCGCGCTTGCTATCGTGGTGACCGCCGCTGCAATCGTGAGTTGGCGCAGCTGATGCTGTCTTTTTGAATCGCGTGCGTAAAAAATAAGGTAATTTGCCCATTCGCATACGACGAACAGGCCGCAAAGCATGATGCCTACCAGGTAGCCGCCATGCGCATTGACCCAGATGACCATGAGCAGGGGCAGCATGAATAAATGGCGGGTTGCCTGGAAGTATTTGTAATGCAGCAGGACGCAAAGGAAGCTTGCAAAGAACACATACGTCACTAGCTGCGGTCTGGGCGCAATGCCAAGGCCAAATGGCATGCAGGCAGCCAGTAACAGGCCAAATGCGATTGAAGGGCTTGCGCTAAAGCGTTTGAGAGTCAGGTAGGTGACGGCCAGTGCAGCCATGCTGAGCGAGCTTGTCAGCAGTTTGATTCCGAACGGTCCCAGCCAGACAAACATGCCGTAAAGCGCCACTTCAAACAACCATTCGTGCAGCACCCATGGCTGATTAAGGTGAGTAAATGAAAATATATCGCCTTGGGGCAGGGCGCCTAGCTTGACGATGTATTCGCCTGTTTTCAGGTGCCAGAAATAATCGAAGTCGGTCAGCGGGAGCAGCGTCATCAGCAACATGAACATCGAAATGAAAACCAGCCCTCTCAGATTAAGAAGCTTGATGACATATTGCATGTATTGGTTACCCCATTAAGGATTTGTAATGGCGCAATTGATATGCGCATCGATTCATTTAATCATAATCTTGCCGGTGCGTCTATTTGCGATGGCATCGGTTATTTCAGGGGCAGGATCGTGGTTTGAGATCGTGCTTAATGTGGTGAATAGCTGGTGCAGGGCGGTAGTATGTCCGGTACCCGTATAAGCATACTGTGGATTGTACATGCTGTGAGATTTGCAAGCATGCTGCCGGATATTGTCGCAGGGGATAAAAACAAAAAAACCAGGACACCATATTAAGGATGTGCTGGTCATGTTTACCTTGACTTGTTTGATGCTGCCGCTTTCAAAATGACTGGAACTGATAGTCATCACTGGTGAAAGTGGCGTCCCCACGGGGATTCGAACCCCGGTCGCCTCCGTGAAAGGGAGGTGTCCTAGGCCTCTAGACGATGGGGACCTTGAACATTTCTTTTAAACCGTAAAGCATTTGCCGAAGCAAGTATCACCGTGGTGACACAAGGTCTTCCAATCAAGTGCGCGCATTGCTGTATGATGGCGTCCCCACGGGGATTCGAACCCCGGTCGCCTCCGTGAAAGGGAGGTGTCCTAGGCCTCTAGACGATGGGGACCTAAGAATTTACCGCTTAACCGAGCATTCCAGCTCAGTAACTGCAAGTGCAGCATTTTACTACAAACCACTGACAAATCGAAGCGATTTTTAACAATTTTGGTGGAGGTAAGCGGGATCGAACCGCTGACCTCTTGCATGCCATGCAAGCGCTCTCCCAGCTGAGCTATACCCCCAAACCTACATCGTTTCCGCTTTAAAACTATCGCGGTGTCAGCGAGGCGCAATATTAAAGATGGGCGCGGTGCTTGTCAATCATTTTCATTCTATTTTGTTTAAATTCCCAAAACCGGAATGACCGAAGCCATTACATCAGCCTGATGGCTCCTTTTGGCTTTGATTCCGGGTTTAGCCGCGAATGTTGGATTGGCTTTCAAACTGCGTCAATTCTACGCGAGGTTGCGGCTGCCATCCGGCTTTGCGATGCTCAGCTATCACATTGGTGAATACACCGCCACGCACGAAGAACTTCGCTGTCACACGCATGAATTTTGGTTGCGTGACCGCTACCAGGTCATCAAGAATGCGGTTGGTTACGGCCTCGTGGAAGCAGCCCTCATCACGGAATGACCACATATACAGCTTTAAGCTCTTCAGTTCTACGCAGACCTGGTCCGGAATGTAATCCAGGTAGATCACGGCAAAATCAGGTTGGCCTGTTTTCGGGCACAGGCAGGTAAATTCCGGGATTTCCATATGAATATGAAAGTCGCGGCTTGGGTTTGGATTCTCAAAAGTTTCCAGGGTTTTAGTGGGTTGTGCAGTGGGCTTTGCGCCTAATGATTGATCGCTCATGATGGATGTGCTGCTTTTTACTTAAAAAACGTTATTATAACGCTTAAGGGCGCTTCTATAAATGCAGAGTTTGAGATGTATTGCTCACCGCATAAAGCCGTCGTGTGCCCAGGGTGTCGGGTTGTAGAAGCACGCTTGATCATTCAAATAAAATAATTCGAATAAAAACTGTACTAGCCTTGATATCTTAACTTTGCGTTTAACACATTTAAAATTAGCTGGATTCAAATCATTTGTTGATCCAACAACGCTGCATATTCATGGGCAGCGCGTCGGCATCGTAGGGCCAAATGGCTGCGGTAAATCCAACGTGATGGAATCGGTGCGCTGGGTACTTGGTGAATCTTCCGCCAGGGAAATGCGTGCCGATGCGATGGATGCGGTCATTTTTAACGGCTCCGGCAATCGTAAATCCATTTCACGGGCCAGTGTCGAACTTGTGTTTGATAACAGCATGGGCAGTGCAGGTGGGGAGTGGTCACAATATGCCGAGATCTCGGTCAAGCGTGTTATCGAGCGTGATAAAGGTTCTACCTACTATATCAATAATACCGTCGTACGCCGCCGGGATGTGGCTGACCTGTTTCTGGGTACCGGGCTAGGCGGGCGTGCTTATGCCATCATTGGCCAAAACACCATTAGCCGTATTGTTGAAGCCAGGCCGGAAGAAATGCGCGTGTTTTTGGAAGAAGCCGCCGGTATCACTAAATATAAAGAGCGCAGGCGCGAGACAGAACTGCGCCTGCGTGACACCCGGGATAATCTGACGCGGGTAGAGGATGTGCTGCGTGAGCTAGATAAACAGATTCTACGCTTACAGTCCCAGGCTGCTGTTGCGGCAGAATACCATCGCCTGCATGCGGCTTTGAGCCTTACCCACGGCCAGATCTGGTTGTTGAAGAAGCGTGAAGCCAGTGCCGACTGGGAAAAAGCAGGGCGGGTCGTCGAAAAACTGGTGAATGAGCTGGAAGCGAAAATTGCCAGTTTACGCAGCAGCGAGAGTGAGTTGGAAACAGTCAGGCAGCAGCATATTGCTGCCACTGAAGCCGTCAATGCCGCGCAAGCTTCATATTATGAGGCAAATTCAGCTGTTTCAACACTTGAAAACCAGGTCAGGAACACCGCGGATGCGCGAGACCGTATGCAGCAGCAGTTGCAACAGCTGCTTAGCCAGATGGAGAGAAATGCTGCGCAGCATGCCAATGTTGAAAGCAGCCTGCTGGAAGCAGGCAACGGGCTGCTGACTGCAAATGCTGATTTAGCTTCGGCTGAATCTCTTATGTTAGCCGCGCGTGAAGCTTTGACTGCCCACACCAGGCAATACCATGCCGCTCTCGCGGATTTTAACGCCAGCCAGTTAAGCTGGCTGAGTTCAGAGCAAAGGCTACGGCTGGAGCAGGCTAATATCAGTCACATTACACGCGCAATAAATGACACGGCAGAGCAGTTGAAGCGATTGCAGCAGAATTTATCTGCGCTGGAAATCCCCGCTGATGAATCGCTCGTTGAAAAGCAAGCGCAACTGGAGGTGCTGGAAGCGGATGTTAAAGCCGCAGAAACCAGGATTTCGGATATGCTTGAACATGAGACCGCAATCCGGGAATCCATCAAAACCGCACGTGAACATTTGCATGAGCAGCAGCGTAGCCAGCATGTGCTGGAAGCTGAAATCAACTCCTTATCAAAAATTCAGCAATCGATGCATGATGCGAATAATGAAACCGCTTTAGCTTCGTGGCTGAAACAATTCGGGCTGAATAACAATGCGCGCATCTGGCAGTTGATTGGCATTCAGCCCGGCTGGGAGACAGCGCTGGAATCGGTTTTAGGTAACCGGCTCAATGCCCTGGTGCATGAAGCGGAGCCTGGAACCAGGCCGCCAACCGCACTTAGTGTCGCTTTCAGCCGCGGCGAGAGTCATCATGCAGCAGTTAATGCCCCCGGATATTTACCCATACACTCCGTGATTGAGCGGATAGATGTTGCCTGCCAGCCCGTGCTGCACGACTGGCTCGCAGGCGTGTATCTGCTGACGGACGATATGAGCCCGGCTGCTGCCAGCCAAAAGCTTAACCAGGGTGAGTGTCTGGTCAACCGGCATGGCGATATTTACACACGCAATAGCGTTAATTACTTTGGGGCGCAGTCATTGCTGCATGGCGTACTCGAACGTCAGGCCAGGCTGGAGTTGTTGCAGCAGCAGTTGCCTGGGCACCAGCAACGGTTAGCCGCCGCAGCCAGCCAGTTGATGCAGCTGGAGACGGAGTTACAGGCGTCTCGTACGAGTCAGTATGCCGGGCAGCAGCACCTGAAAAGCATTACCCAGCAGGCGCATCAGCTGAATTTAAACCTGCAGCAGTTGAAACAGCAGCAGCTGAGTGCTATGCAGCGTAAAAGCATGCTGGAAGCAGACTGTGTTTATGCCAGTAAAAAGCTTGAAAGCCTGCAAGCTGAAAGGTCGCTTAAAGAAGCGCAGGTTGCCGGTATCAATGCGGATTTATCGCAGATGCAGGCGCTGAAATCTGCCAATGAACTTAATAAGCAAAAGGCTGAAAAACAGCTTAATGCAACGCGCAATGAATTGCAGACACTGGAGCGCACTCACCAGGAAAAAGTATTCAATATAAAACTTATTGATAGTAATATCAAAGAGTTGGAATCAAAAATTCAGTTTTTACATGAAGAAAAATCCAGCCTCAGGATGCGCAGTGAGGAGCTGGAAAGCGCGCTGAATGTGACGCCGATGGAAACACTGAAAGCAAACCTGGAATCTGCGCTAAACGTGAAGCATGCTTGCGAAAACGGGCTAGCCGCAGCACGTAATGCATTGGCTGAATGCCAGGAAACCTTAATGCAGCAGGAGCGCATACGACTGCAGAATGAGCAGGTGCTACATCCGGTCAGGGATAAGCTTGAAGCCGGCCGGCTCAATGAACAGGAAGCGCGACTGCATTTCGAGCAATGCCAAGCCGGGCTTGCATCCTGCGGAATGGATGAAGCTGTGCTGGCAGATAGCCTGCAGCAGCTTCAAGGCCGCCTGAAAACCGGTGACCTGGAAACCATGAAAGGTAAGCTGGAGGCTGACATCGAGGCATTGGGGGCGGTGAATCTGGCTGCCATTGATGAGCTGGCGTCTGAGCAGACCCGTAAACAGTACCTTGATAGCCAGTGCCTTGATTTAACCGATGCAAGCCAGACGCTGGAAGATGCGATTCGCAAAATTGACCGGGAAACAAGAAGCCGCTTGCAGGCGACTTTTGATGAAGCCAATCTGCACTTCAATGAGCTGTTTACTACCTTGTTCGGAGGTGGCCAGGCCAGGCTGGTGCTGCTTGGGGATGAAATTCTGGATACCGGTATGCAGGTGTTTGCACAGCCGCCCGGCAAAAAAAACAGCACCATTCAGCTGTTATCGGGCGGTGAGAAGGCATTGACGGCGCTAGCATTGGTATTTGCCTTGTTCAGGCTTAATCCAGCACCATTCTGCCTTATGGATGAAGTCGATGCCCCGCTGGATGACAGCAATACCGAGCGCTTTTGCGCCATGGTGAAAAAAATGTCGGAAAGAACGCAGTTTTTATATGTAAGTCATAATAAAATTACGATGGAAATGGCGCAGCAATTGATAGGTGTTACTATGCAGGAGTCTGGAGTTTCGCGTATCGTTGATGTAGATATGGATGCCGCAGTGCTAATGGCTGAGGCATGAATCCTCGGTAGTTGAAATATAGTTGAAAGTTTAATGTAAATGAGCGATTTGCAAATAGTGCTAATAGTCATCGGTGGCCTGATTATTGTTGCCGTTTTGGTATTTAACTGGTGGCAAGAAAGGCGCTTTCATCAGCAGGTGGAGAATAACTTTTCCAGTATCAAAAGCGATGCATTGCTTGAGGAGCCGTCTTTGGATACGGCACAGCTCTATGATGCCGAAGACGATCCTGACCACGATGCGTTCTCGATCAACCATGACCTGATTCATGAAACACAGCCTGCCAAACATGAGCCGGCGCTTGAAGTTCATGATCATATCGATGACCAGGCTGTATACTCGGAACCGGAAACCACATACATCGCGCCTGAAACAATCCAGGCGCCTGCAACCAGTGAGGCTGCGGATGCAGAAGTGCCTTTTGCAACTGCGGAGCGCGATGATTCATTGCCGCAAGCAAACCCAGTGAATCATGATGGTATTAAGGCTATTTTTCAGGATGCATTCAGCAAAAGCCCTGATGTCACCAATGCGCCGGAGCTTGCTGCCGGTAAAGTGCCGAGCAGCGCCGGTGAGGTGCAGCCGGAAGCGGCATTGGCACAGAGCCTGCCGGCTAAACTTCATGCACAAGTCGACCTGATCGCATTGCTGCATCTGGCGGATGTGTCCACCGTAGGCCAGATCTGCGGCGTTTTAAAAAGCGATTTTGACGGCTTTGACAAACCTATGTTCATACATGTGCAAACGCCTGATTTACGCTGGCTGTTGCTGAGTGACGTGGCTTCCAAGCCGGATTTCGCAAACCAGAAAATATCAAAAATCGCATGCAGCCTGCAGCTGGCGGACAGGGCTGGCCCGGTTTCGCGCAATGTCGTGAACCGTTTTCAGTTGGCAGTGGAAAGCCTTGGCCTGGATATCAGCGCACATGTGGAATGGCAAAGCACCGGTGATGCAGTCGCGGATGCCGCAGCGTTGGATGCTTTCTGTATCGATGTCGATAAAACCATGGGTTTTCACTTGCTGCATGGGGAAAACGGTGCGTTCACCGGTACCAAACTCAGGGGGCTGGCTGAGGCTCAGGGGCTTGAGCTGTCCGCAGACGGCAGTTTCAAGTTTTTTGACGAAGCGGCTCAAAAGCAGGCGGCGTTGGCTTCAGCAGCTGCGGCACCTTCTTTTGTCATGTTCAATCGAGAGCATCATCCCTTCAGTCCTGACATGCTGAGACAGTCTGTAGTAAAAGGAATCACCTTTCAGTTGGATATACCGCATGTCCATAATAGTACAGAGGCATATAACCACATGGTGCAGGTCGCAAAGCAAATGGAAACCGGCCTGCATGCACAACTGGTTGATGATAACAACAGGCCTCTGGGTGATGTGCAGATTGATAAAATAAGGCATCAGCTTAAAATAATCCAGGCCACCATGCTGACACGGGGCATTGCTCCCGGATCAGATGTTGCACATCGTTTATTTTCTTGATCCCGGGTATGCAATTCATGTTATTTGGCGCTGACCAGCGAGACACGCTATCACGTATGCAGGAACTGCGCGATTTAATCGCCCGTTATGATTACGAATATTATGTGCTTGATGCACCCAGCGTGCCGGACAGTGAGTACGATAAAGTCTACCGGGCGCTGCAGGAACTGGAACATCAGCATCCATCACTCATCACACCGGATTCACCCACGCAGCGCGTCAGCGGGTCTGCGGTCAATGCCTTCAATAGCATTACGCATCGCCAGGCCATGTTGTCATTGAATAATGCTTTTGAAGACAGTGAGCTGACTGCTTTTGATAAACGTATCAGTGAGGCGCTCGGTATTGCCGAGGTGACCTATGCGGTCGAGCCTAAGTTTGATGGCCTTGCCATTACGCTGACGTATGAAAACGGTGTTTTCACACAGGGCGCGACACGTGGAGACGGTTACACCGGTGAAGATGTAACGCATAATTTGCGCACTTTACGCGCGATTCCGATGCGATTGAATTGCACTGAGCCACCACAGCTTTTAGAAGTGCGTGGTGAGGTGCTGATGCTAAAGCGCGATTTCGATAAGCTGAACCAGGCGCAGCTGGCCAAAGGCGATAAGCTGTTTGCTAATCCGCGCAATGCAGCTGCGGGCAGCTTGCGGCAGCTTGATGCGCGTATTACCGCGCAAAGACCCCTGACATTTTTTGCCTATGGGCTGGGCGCGGCAGAAGGTATCCCGACCTTGACCAATCATGCGATGGCAATGGATTACCTTGCCGGCCTGCATTTCCCCGTGAGCCACGAGCGTGGTGTAGTCACAGGTGCAGCTGGGCTCAGGTCTTATTATCAGAAAATCGGTGAAATACGCGATCGCCTGCTTTTTGATATAGATGGCGTAGTTTATAAAGTGAATGAATTTAGCCAGCAGAATGAACTGGGGTTTGTATCGCGTGCCCCGCGCTGGGCTGTGGCGCACAAGTTTCCTGCACAGGAGGCGCTCACGGTTGTGGAGGATATTACCGTGCAGGTCGGGCGTACTGGCGCAATTACACCGGTCGCCAGGCTAAAACCCGTGTTTGTGGGTGGCGTGACAGTGACAAATGCGACCTTGCATAACGAAGACGAGGTGCGCCGCAAGGATGTGTACATCGGCGATACGGTCAGTGTGCGCAGGGCAGGGGATGTGATTCCTGAAGTGGTGTTTACGCTGATTGAAAAGCGCCCGGCTGATGCGCGCCGCTTTGTAATGCCTGAGATTTGTCCTGAATGCGGCTCGCATATCCTGAAACAGGCCGATGAAGCGGTGGCACGCTGCACCGGTGGTTTATTTTGTCCTGCGCAGCGTAAACAGGCAATTACGCACTTTGCCTCACGCCGGGCTATGGATATTGAAGGCCTGGGAGATAAATTAGTCGATCAGCTGGTTGAGGCTAACCTTGTGCATACGCTGGCAGACATCTACAAGCTGGATCTGAATACACTCAGCGGTCTTGAGCGCATGGCAAATAAGTCGGCGCAGAACATTTTAAATGCGCTGGAAGCCAGTAAACAAACGACGCTGGCGCGTTTTATCTATGCGCTGGGGATGCGCAATGTCGGTGAAGCAACAGCCAAAGACCTGGCCAAGCATTTTGGAAATTTGCCGGCGTTGATGAACGCTGATACTGAAAAGCTGCTGGAAGTGAATGATGTGGGACCTGTCGTTGCAGAGTCCATTACCAATTTTTTCTCTGAAGCACATAATCAAAGCGTGATTGCAGAGCTGATGTCAGCCGGTATCAACTGGCCTGTGACGGAAGGCAAACAAACTTCTAGCGGTGTCTTGCTGGGTAAAACCTTTGTGCTTACCGGCACCTTGCCCACCATGTCGCGCGATAATGCAAAAGAACTGATCGAAGCGGCAGGAGGCAAAGTGAGCGGCAGTGTTTCGAAAAAGACAGATTACGTAGTTGCCGGCACTGAAGCCGGAAGCAAGCTGGATAAAGCGCAGGAGCTTGGCGTTAAGATTTTGGACGAGGCCGGTTTATTGGCATTATTGGGATAAGCAATGGAAAATAATCACTATCATCAATATTTAAACGCCGTAATTGAAATTGCCAAGAATGCTGGCGAAGCTATTATGAAAGTGTATGAAACAGATTTTGATGTAGAAAATAAATCTGATAATTCACCTTTAACACAGGCTGACCTGGCAGCGCATAACCTGATCGTGAGTTCCTTGAGGCGGCTGACGCCTGATATTCCGATTCTGTCCGAAGAATCGGAAACGATCGATGCAGGTGTGCGCAATTCTTGGCAGCTATACTGGCTGATTGATCCGCTGGATGGCACACGCGAGTTCGTAAAACGCAACGGGGAGTTTACGGTCAATATTGCCTTGATTGACAAGCATTCGCCGATCATGGGTGTGGTGTATGCGCCGGCGACAGATTTGCTGTATTTTGCATCGTTGGGGCATGGCGCTTTCAAGCAAGCTAAAAATTATGCGGCTTTTAAAATTCATACCAGGCCTTTTAATATTGAGAAACTCATCGTGGCCGGCAGCCGCTCCCACAGCGACCACCAGGTTCAGCGCTTTCTCAATAACATTCATGTTGAAACCGGTGCTGTCCCTGAACTTATCAGCATGGGAAGTTCTCTAAAAATCTGCCTAGTTGCGCAAGGCTCGGCTGATGTTTACCCAAGGCTCGGGCCAACCTCGGAGTGGGATACGGCCGCGGCGCACTGCATACTGAAGGAAGCCGGTGGCGATATCGTGGATGAAACAGGACATCAGCTGCGTTATAACACCAAGCAGTCATTATTGAACCCCCATTTCTTTGCGACAGTTCAGAAATCTTTTAACTGGTCTGAGTTTTTATAAACACGCATGCAACTGCTGCATTTAACTTAAAGAAAATTGATGAACATGAAACTGCAACTCACTCTAACTACTTTATTCACTGCATTGTATTTTAATAATGTTTATGCAATCTCTGATGATGCATATGCCTGTAATAAAGCCTATGAGCAGGGGGATTTTTCTGCTGCAACCACATTGGCAGGCAAAGCATTGAGCGCCAATAGCCGGGATCGTGATGCCTTGCTTTGCCAGGGGCGCACCTATAGCGCACAAGGTGAATTGAAGTCTGCGTTAAGCGCTTTCAAGTCCGCCGAAAAGTTTTCTGCCGATGCATTCGATAAGACTATTGTCGCACTGGTCACTGGCCACGCTTATAAAAATGCCGGTCAATACGAACAGGCCATTGCCAGTTATCAGGAAAGCCTGAAGCAGGCAGGGCTTGCAAAAAGCAAAGCGTTTGAGCGTGTGTCACATATCGGTGTCGGCAATGTACAGTTTGAAACCCAGCAATATCCTTTAGCGCTGGAATCTTATTTAACCGCAGCAAAGCTTGACGCCAATGATAATGAGCGCGGCGAGAGCTGCGAAAATATTGCCGGGACTTATCATCTGCTGAATCAGCATGACCTTGCACTTGAGTACCAGATCAAAGCTTATTTCATGCACCAGAAATCTGGCACCCCGGACCAGTTTGCACACTCCAGCATTGAACTTGGCCGTTATTATGCGGCTGCCAAGAATTATGCCAGCGCAGAAAGTACCCTGAATAAAATCATCAAGTTTGCCAACGAGCAGGGTGGTGCTTACTATGAAGCTCAAGGCAGCTATGTGCTTGCACAGGTCAAGGCCGCCCGTGGGGACATGCAGTCGGCAAAAGCACTGGTCGAAAAAGCCAGGTTGATCGCTAAAAATACCAATGATTCGGCATTGGATGAAGAAATCACAAAAGAAACCCAGAATTTGATTCAATAAAATTTTATTGAATGATCATTTAATTTTGTAAGGAACTGGCTGGCTGTTTGACTAACTAACGTTATCAATGAGGTTGATGGGTAATTGCCTGACGGCTACCCATCATTTAAGGTTACGCCATGATTATTCAGACAAAATCCGACATTCTTTCATCAGAGATTACGCCTAAAGAGGTCTTTGATGACCGGCGCAGGTTTCTGCAGCAGGCCGGCTTTGGGCTTTTGGCCGGCGCAACAGGCTTGCTGGCTAGCCCGTCATTTGCCACTTCTGGCAACCTGCCTGCACAGTACAAGGCCGGCAAGCCATTGTTGAAGCTCCCCGATTTCACTAAGTCAAAATATGGAACTGGGGAAAAGCTGACTTCCTTTGAAGATATTACTACCTACAATAACTATTACGAGTTCGGCACCAGCAAAAATGAACCTACTGTCCATTCAAAACTATTCAAGCCTGTGCCTTGGACTGTCAGCATTGAAGGACAGGTCAAGAAGAATAAAACCATCAGTATCGAGGATATTTTAAAACTCGCGCCGCTGGAAGAGCGGATATACCGCATGCGCTGTGTTGAAGGGTGGTC
>Ga0208626_1000480_pt1 | contig 12759 bp, 10 predicted proteins | sample LakWasMet10_HOW4_2_FD_183860 | JGI IMG/M metagenome (GOLD analysis project Ga0208626, IMG submission 183860) | Freshwater sediment methanotrophic microbial communities from Lake Washington under simulated oxygen tension - Sediment Metagenome... | ecosystem: Environmental > Aquatic > Freshwater >... | reverse complement strand
CCAAGTTCCACCAAGCGCTCCATCACCATTACCATTTTTTGCGGCAATTACATGGGTTGTAGCAGCCTTATCATCACCAGGCAATGCCTTGAATTTGTCCTGATAGCCGTAGATATAAACCGGTATCGTTCTGAAATCATTTGCCAGATTTTTAACCTTGGCACTGTTTATCAGCTCCTGCCCTTTTAACACGCCACCCAGCAGCAAACCAATAATCACCAGCACGATTGCCAATTCAATTAACGTGAAGCCCGTCTGTGTTTTTTTCATTAAAATCCCCGAACTGAGTAACTAATAGAGCAGGCTCGTCATCAGGCACTGAGCTTGCATCGTGTTATTATTGTCTAGCAATTCATATACCAACTTACATCATTGCAATTGCCAAGATTATGCAAGCATTCTATAAGAAATAATTAAACATTGCATAATTTATTGTTAAAAAAATAAACTTGCATGCTCGAATACCAGCAGCGCCATTCGAACAGCCTACTTGCTGACACTGAATGTGAATGGCATTTGCAATGCGCCTTTTATCCATGAATGAATGTTTTATGCAGCCATTGTACAAATTTTACCGATCAGCTCTGGATGACGCCGACCGCTTGATGGCGCTGACGATTCTATCGCTGCATGCGCTTTTGGTGTGGGGCAATAACAATGTTTTTTTCAGCGCTTTGCTTTTATGCCATTATGGTTTTTTCCTGCTTTGGCAACCAGTTCTGCAGAAAAACAGCAGCCTTAGCTGGAAGCAGACACTGGCGATTCTCGTGATCGCCGGCAGCGCCGCCGTGCTGTTCAAGAACCTGTGGTTTACCGCATTCTGGGTTGCGGGGCTGTTTTCGCTGATCAGCGGCCGCGCTTTATCCAGCGAATCGGAACATGGCCGTTTATCCAAGATCCTGGCCGCAAGCTACTTGCTTACAATTCTGCTGATGTGGGTAATACCAAAACTGATTGATTCAGGCACCGACCTGACCGCTGCCGCATTGCTCCTGGATTATTTCCTGCCTGTGCTGCCGCTCGCGATCCTATTTCTATCCTCCAGAAACAAGCCTGCCGCCCAGACCCGCAACATCGACTTCTTCTACACTTTGCTCATTTTCCTATTAACGATCATCGTGATATTAGGCAGTTTCACCATTGGCGTTATCTGGGAGACCCATTACCTGAAGCTGCTTGTTTTTGTTGTTTTCGGGCTGGCGGCAACCCTGATTGCACTCAGCTGGCTGTGGAACCCCAGCAAAACATTCTCCGGCCTTGAACTGCTGATGTCACGCTACTTGCTTAGCATTGGACTCCCATTCGAACTGTGGATAAAAAACATCGCTGCCCATGCGGTACGGGAAACCTCATCCGATGGATTCCTGACGGCGGCAATGCATGAACTGGCTGCACTCAACTGGGTGAGCGGCGTCATCTGGCAGAATGGCGCTGTGAAACAGCAGGTTGGCGATGCCAGCGCCTATGTTTCCACTTACAATTTCCAGCACATTCAGATCACGCTATATTCACGCTGGCAATTTACCCCTGCCATGTATCTGCATGTTCAGCTATTAGCCCAGATCATGGAAGAATTTTACGATGCCAAATGCCGCGAAGAAACCATCAGTAAAAACACATACATGCAAACGCTCTATGAAACGGGCTCACGCCTGACGCATGACATCAAAAATATCCTGCAGTCACTCGGCACCCTGTCGGCAGCCGTTGAGCAGAATCATGACACAGACAATGACGCGAAGCTCATCAATCTCATCAAGACCCAGCTGCCAAGACTCAGCCGTCGCCTGGCCAATACACTTACCAAACTTGAACTGCCCAGCGTTGAAAAAAGAAATCAGGAAAAAGTGAATGTGTGGTGGGAAAACTTCAAGCAGATCAATGCGCATCACCAGCTTACGTTCGAAGCGCCGGCCAGTTTCCCTAAAACCGACATTGACACGGATGTGCTGGACAGCGTTGTGGATAATTTATTGCAGAACGCACTGATAAAGGCAAAACGCGAGCAACACATCAATATCACGGTCAGCCTGATGCCATCCCGGCACTTTTGCCTGGAGGTGACCGACACAGGCTCTGCAATTCCGCCGGCAATTGCAAACAAGCTGTTCATATCCAACATCAGTTCCAGCAATGGCCTGGGTGTTGGCTTGTACCATGCTGCACAACAGGCAAGGCTAGCAGGTTATGAATTGAGCCTGACGGACAATGAGGCCGGTGAAGTCCGGTTCAGGCTGGAAATGACTAGCAAAGAGAACGCTATGGTGCCGACTGCTTCGACATAAGCAATACTGGATTGCCGCCCGCCACGCTACGCTCGCAGCTAAAGGCTAAATCGCTCGCAATGACGATGTGATGCCATTGCAAATATGAGGAAGCAATCCAGTTCTGGATCTGATTCATGGTTCAGCGCTGAACCTTTACCGTTATAAACCACCCCAGTCACAACCACAAGCCACGGTCATTGCGAATGTAATGAAGCAATCCAGCTTTAACGCTTGAGCCACAAGCCAACAGAATCAATCACCAATACGCATATCCAAAAACAGTTAAGGGCGAATCTTTTCGCCCTTAACTGTTTATATCACATTAGAGTGTGCCGTAAGAATGCAGGCCGCTCAGGAACATGTTCACGCCGAGGAAGGCGAACGTTGTCACCAGCAGGCCAATCAGCGCCCACCATGCCAGCAATGGTCCGCGCAAGCCTTTAACCATGCGTAAGTGCAGCCAGGCCGCATAGTTAAGCCAAACGATCAGCGCCCAGGTTTCTTTCGGATCCCAGCTCCAGTAACCGCCCCAGGCTTCAGCAGCCCACATTGCCCCCAGAATAGTCGCAATGGTAAAGAATGCGAAGCCCACAGCAATCGATTTGTACATGAGGTCATCAAGCATATCCAGGCCTGGCAGTCGCGACGACAGCACACCCTTGCTGGCCAGCAGATAGGCCGCAGCAACCATTGCCGCTAGTGAGAACGCTCCATACCCCACAAAGTTGGCCGGCACGTGTATTTTCATCCAGTAGCTCTGCAATGCAGGTACCAGCGGCTGGATATTATGTGCCTGGCGGTCAAAGGTATACCAAAGGATAAAGCCGACGGCAGCGTTAATCACCAGTAGCACAAATCCGCCCAGCTGGCGGGTATTCAGCTTCTGCTCGTAATGCAGATAGAGCAAAGCTGTAATCAGGCAGAACAGGATGAAAACCTCATACAAATTGCTGATCGGGATATGGCCGACATCAGGCGCAATCAGATATGACTCATACCAGCGCACCATCAAGCCAACAAAGCCAAATAGCACGGCTCCCCAAGTCAGTGCCGAGGCAAACTTTCCGGAAAAGTCGCTGCGCTTGTATAAAGCGAACCAGTAAACGACCATCGCCAATACGAACAGCACGTTCATCCACATAATGGCAGACTGGCTTGAGATCAGGAATTTAAGCAAAAACGCCTGCGTGGCCCTGGCTTGATCTCCTTGATACAAGCTGATTGAGAACAGGCTGATGATACCGACGGCCAGCACCAGCTTGCCCAGCCCCTTCCACTGCCAGCCCAGATAACTGGCTAATGCCGCGGCACCGAACAGAAATACGGTTTCATAAATATCCATATACTGCGCATACTTGGTATAGGCGAAAATAGAGCCTGCAAACACAATAATCGCATACAGCCAATCCTGCCACCCAAGGCTTTGCAGCAAGGTTTTTTGTTGATATTCCAATGAATTATTCATATATATTCCTTAACATTCTTTAGGGTGCTTCTATAAACCCATCTTTGGGTGCATATATTCTACAGGCATACACTTTACGGTTAATGCTACATTCCAAACCCTGCATTTATAGAAGCGCCTTTTAACTGATCAAGTTTCTCAGCTGCTCACGGTATAAATTAAACTCTTTCTCAAAATCCATGTTCTTGCGATTTGACGCCATGGCAAAATGCACTTGCTGCTTACCTGGCCTGATTGACAGCCAGATCCGCCTTTCACGGATATACATCATGGCAAATATCCCCAGCACCAGCAAAACAGAACCCAGATACACCCACTTCTGGCCAGGTGATTTCGTCAACTGCAAGCCGCTGGCCTCTTTATGTTCAAACTGCTCAAGCTGCAGATAATACGGCGTGCCAAAAAAGAACATATCGCTGAATGCATTCAAACTGTCACGCAGCAAAGCTTCCGTGCCTGCATTGCTTTCCAATAACGGCTTGTTGTTTGCGGCCAGGCTCATGTTATAAGCCTCGAACGCGGCAACGCTGATCATCTTGATATAAGTCCTGGCAACCGCTTCACGCTCTTTCTCCGGAACGCTTTTTTCAATGATCTGCGCTACACCGCTATAACCGCTTTTTGCAAAAATCGAAAGTAGCTGCACGATGCTGTCTTGAAACTGCTTCCTTACCGCAGGGTCTTTCTTCACGTCCAGAGAATTGGCTGCGATTCTTTGTGCGATTTCCGGGTACTTTGAAGCATCCAGCATTGTGGCCCTGAAGTTCATGAACCCATTCAGGCTCAAGTCACCATCTACCGGGATCCTTAAATAGCGGAACTCATCCTGCACCGTTTCACGCATGCCAGACAGGAAATAATGTTTGCCATCAATCTGCATCGGCTGCATATAGTTCACATACTCTTTCGCTTGCCCGCGGTTATCACGCAGCTTGTAAGTGACATTAGGCCCTACATTATGCGGTTTACCCTTTCCGTCAGGCGACAGATTGATAATGTTGAATTTGCGGAAATCATTAAATTCCACTTTAAGGGCATCATCACCCGCTCCCAGAACGCCGCTCTGGAAAATAGCGCCATCCAATGACTGCGCACCGGTGTCGGGAGTGAATAAATTCCATACCTTGAAATTCAGTTTGGTACCGCCATCCTGGAAATCAGACTGGTAAATCGCGATACCTTTATAAATCAGCGGATGATTCACGCTGATTGTTTTGGTGATCGGCTCTTTGAGGTCAGAATCAACAATCACCAGGTCACTCTCGAATGACTTTGGCTGGCCTGTAGCATAATGTTCGATCCTGAAATCTTTCAATGCCACCCTGAATGGCAGCTCCTGCACCAGGTAACCATCACGTATGCGCACAAAGGCAACATTGTCGCTCACGCCTTCCGGCAAAGTCATATTGGCACGGAACGAAGGGTTTAAGATACTGAGCCGGCTCTCAGGAGGCACTTGCGATTCAGGAATATCCAATGTCTCAATGCGTTTGTAGCCCAGCATTTCCTGTATCTTGAATGGCAGATTGCCATCCAGCAGGCCACCAAACAGGATCACTACCATCGCAACGTGGGTAAAAATATAGCCCCAGCGCTGATGCGTACCTGCCTTGGCCGCGATAAGCTCACTGCCGTCTTCCTGTGTTCTGAATTTGAACTTGAAGCCTTTGGCAACCAGAAACTTCGTCAGTTTCTGCTTCAGTTCATCAGGTGCGGCGTGGGTGCTGTAAGTTTCCTGATGGCTGAAAGCGTTGAGTGACTTTTCAGTGGCATGCTCTTTGAATGTGCGCCATTCCTTAAGCATCAATGGTGTATTGCGGTAAATACACAAACTGGTGGACACCACCAGGAACAGCAGGATCAGCAGAAACCAGCCACTATGATAAACATCATATAACCCTAATTTTTCAAACAGCCCGAACCAGAACTGGCCAAACTTGATGATGTAATTTTCGTACTGTTCATTCTGCTTCAGCACCGTACCGATGACGGAAGCAATGCCTAAAACACTCAGCAGGCTCACTGCAAAACGCATCGAGCTTAACAGGTCAAAAAAGTTTTTAGTAAATGATAGTTTTGGATTCAAAATACAGCACTCAAATGAGATAAACGTTAACGCATTGAACGTTTGTTGTGAAATTTAAGACTGCAACAAAATAGATATAGTTGCTACTTGGCAATGAAAAAACTTAATATTTAACCCAGGCTGATATTCAAACCCAGCATAGGTCTTTGCAATGTCAAAAAATAAGGGTAGCGCAGGCTACCCTTATGTTCAGCAGATGGTATTAACGCAGACCCTGAATATAATCTGCTACCGCAGCCATTTCAGCATCGGTCATTTTTGCCGCAATGGCCATCATCATTGGCGCATTCGCACGTTCAGTGCTGCGGAAAGCTTTCATTTGCGCGAGCGTGTAGTCAGCATGCTGACCGCCCAGGCGCGGGAACTGTTTAGGGAGACCAGCACCGCTAGGGCCATGGCATGAAGCACAGGCTGGCACACTGGTTGCCGCCACGCCGCCGCGGTAGATTTTCTCGCCCAATGAACCAGCGCCATTTTTAGTCGCCTGACCCAGATTCAGTTTTTTAGCGACAAAATAAGCCGCAAGGTCTTTAATTTCCTGCTCACTCAAACCGGCAGCCATACCGGACATCACCGCATTAGCGCGTTTGCCGGATTTGAATTCGGTCAACTGCTTCTCAATATATTCCGGATGCTGAGAAGCTAATTTTGGGTTGAGTGTAATCGCACTGTTGCCGTCTGCACCATGGCAGGCTGCACATACGGTATTAACCGTCTGCTCTGCTGTTTTCTGCGCAGGAGCTTCCGCAAGCGCCTCAACTGATACTGTTAACATAACACTGGATACTAACCACGCTAAATAACGAAATTGCATTACGGCTCCTAAATCTAAATTATTCAACCAATTAACGCGCTATTTTAGCTAAAAACCACTATTCGTGATAGCATTTTTCACGATAACAGCAATTCATTTAATTATTCGTAACATTGCAGATGCAACCCGCATGCAATCTGGCCAATCAGCGCCCGCCGATACTTGATGAATCCGCTTAATAGAATTGGATTTTTATGCCTTTGTTTCAAAACGCTACATTTTTTATCTCAGCCCATCATTTACGCGACCTTCCACCTGCCAGCGGCATTGAGGTTGCATTCGCAGGCCGCTCCAACGCGGGAAAATCAAGCGCGCTCAATACGCTTGCCAACCACAACCGCCTGGCTTTCGTCAGCAAGCAGCCAGGCCGCACCCAGCTCATCAATTTTTTCACGCTAGGCAACGACAGGCATCTGGTGGATCTGCCGGGCTACGGCTATGCAAAAGTACCGGAAGCGATGCGCGCTCACTGGCAGAACGTGCTGGCGCGATACCTTAGTGAACGGTCAAGCCTCGGTGGACTGGTACTGGTGATGGATAGCCGCCACCCGCTTACACCGCTAGACCGGCAGATGCTGGACTGGTTTTGCCCCAGCGGCAAGCCGGTGCATGTATTGCTAACCAAGTCAGACAAACTCTCCAGAGGCGAGGCTTCCCTGACTTTAAATAAAGTACGTAAGGAATTGATTGAGACATGGGGCAAGCACTACAACAGTGAATGCACCATCCAGCTGTTTTCAAGCCTGAAAAAGCAGGGGGTTGAAGAAGCGGAAAAAGTCATCGGCAAATGGCTATTTGCCGAACAGGATGAAGAACCTGCCGAATAATCAGGCATTCACAATGGCTGTCTGCATGATGACTTTGGCAGCAGCCTTGCGCAGCAACTCATTCAACAGGATAAAACTATCCGCATTAAATCTCAGCGAAGTGCCGCCAAGCTGCACCTCCACCAGATCACTGCTGTTGCTGTAAATTACCTTGCATTCCGTATTGCTCGGCAAAATCGTCTTACCTATCACTTGCTTTCTGTTCACGGCGCTTTCCTTTCGTTTTGCCTTTCGTTTTGCCTTTCGTTTTGCCTTTCGTTTTGCCTTTCGTTTTGCCTTTCGTTTTGCCTTTCGCTTAGCCTTTCGTTACGACTTTGTAAATGATAATGATTCTCATTTACAAAGTCAAGTCGACTGCCAAGGCGGCCTGGGCAAATCAAACAGGCTGCTGATGCATACCCGATGATTTGAACCAGCGGCTATTTGCGCGTGAACACCATATCCCACACACCATGCCCGAGCTTGATACCGCGGTTCTCAAACTTGGTCAGCGGACGGTAACCGGGTTTTTCAGCATAGTCTTTAGCTGTATTTTGCAACTGCGGCTCGGCCGACAACACCTCCAGTACCCATTCAGCATATTCCTGCCAATCAGTTGCCACGTGGATATAAGCGCCCGGTTTCAGCCTTGTGCATAACAGCTTCACGAACCCAGCCTGAATCAGGCGGCGTTTGTGATGGCGCTTTTTATGCCAGGGGTCGGGAAAGAAAATATGAATGCCATCCAGGCTTGCCTCCGCCAGCATGTTTTGCAGCACCTCAACCACATCATGCTGAATCACGCGTATGTTAGTCAGCGCTGATTCATCAATCAGTTTCAATAGCGCGCCAACACCGGGCGTATGCACCTCGGCCGCCAGAAAATCACACTCAGGCAAAGTCTGTGCGATTTTCGCTGTGGTCTCCCCCATACCGAAGCCGATTTCCAGGATCTTTTTACTGTCGGTGCGACCAAACTGCGTAGACAGATCCAGCAACTCCGGTTTGTAAGTGATACCGAATTTCGGAAAAACGGTTTCCAGCGCGCGTGCCTGGCCTTTAGTCAAGCGCCCCTGACGCAATACAAAGCTGCGAATACGGCGCTGACTGGGGTCATTGACATCAGCTGCTTCAGTTTGAGTATTTTCTGTTGGGCTCAATTCATTCATAGCGCGCATTATACTTTAGTGCCTAATCATAAGGTATGCGATTTATCGCCTGCGGAGAAACCGAGCAAAGGGGCATCAAACTGCTTGCTGAACGCAATAACTTTGAATAAATCACCCATCTCGGCGGGAGACAGCAGTTTCTGCGCCGCAGCAGCCAATGGCGCGTAATTCGCCATATCAAGCGGCGACACCTGTGACATCAGGTCCAGAATGCCGCAATTCATCAGGAACTGTGCCTGACTGCAGAAACCAGCAAGCTGCATGCCGTTATCAAGCCCGGCATGTGCAATCGCCGTGAAATCCACATGCGCCGTAATATCCTGTAGTCCAACGTACAACAGCGGTTCGATATGCGCATAATGCTGATAATGACACATCAGGGTGCCCAGGTTGCGTTGTGGATGATAATACTCGCGTGCCGGAAAGCCATAATCCAGCATCACGATTACGCCTCGCTCAAGCACCTGCGCCAGACTTGCAATCAAACCGGATGCGGCTGGGCAAATCTCGGTCAGGTACGCCTGCGGCAACCCCAGTGCGTCAGCCGCATCCAATAAATCACCGGCTGAAAGGTGCCGGTCCTGCCAGCAGAAATCGCCATTGAAAGCAACGCCCCGCTCATGCAAACCCTGTGATGTGTGATGAATCAGATGCACCGGAACCGCGTCCAGCACTTCATTGCCGATGATCATGCCGGAGAAATGCTGTGGCAGAGTATCCAGCCAGGCCACGCGCTGCATTAATTCAGCCGGCAATGCCGCCTGCAAAGTCTCCTGCTGCACATGTCGCAAGTGGGCACTGACTTCCATGATGAAATAACGCTCAGGCAGCTGATTCAGTTCTTGCAGCGCCAGCAATAAATCAAGCGCCAGCCTGCCGGTACCTGCGCCCAGTTCGAGAATGCTGCCTTGCACATCGGCCAGAACTTGCGCTGCCTGATTAGCCAGTGTCTGCGCAAATAGCGGGGAGATCTCGGGCGCCGTCACAAAATCACCGCCGTGACCGAACTTTTTAGCGCCGCCGCTGTAATAACCTAGTTGAGGTTCGTATAAAGCCATTTGCATGAAGTCGGCAAATGATATCCAGCCCTGGTTGCGGCTGATGTGTTTTTGGATCAACGCTGCCAATTGCCGACTGTGCGCCAGTGCTTCAGCATTAGGAATAGGTAATGAACTCATATGCCATTATAATATTTAAGATAAAGAAATGAGCAGACTGTGAATACAATTAAGAACAAAATCGTTTTGATTACCGGCGGCGCGAAGCGTGTTGGGGCTACCATCTGCAGGGAACTGCATGCGCACGGCGCATACCTGATGATTCACTACAACACCAGTGCGGTCGAAGCGCGCGCCTTACAGGCAGAACTAAACCTGCTGCGCCCGAATTCGGTCGCAATCATTCAAGGCGATCTGCTTAATATTGCCGTGCTGCCGAATCTGGTAAACGAAACCGTCAAACATTTCGGCAAGCTGGATGCGCTCATTAATAATGCATCCACTTATTACCCGACTGAGATCGGCCAGATCAATGAAGACAACTGGCAGGATCTGATCGGCAGCAACCTGAAAGCGCCTATATTCCTGGCGCAGGCGGCAGCGGCAGAACTCCGCAAGAATCATGGCTGCATTGTCAACATTACCGACATGCATATTGAACGCCCGAAAAAAGGCTACATTGTTTATAGTGTAGCAAAAGCCGGCCTGGTTACGCTTACCAAGTCCCTGGCGCAGGAATTAAGTCCGGAGGTGCGGGTCAACGCTGTCGCTCCGGGGCCTGTGCAATGGCCGGAAGGCAACCCGCAATTTGACGAAGTGTACCGCCAGCGCGTGATTAACCAAACCTTGCTTAAGCGCGTAGGCGAACCGAATGATGTCGCAAAAGCCGTCAAGTTCCTGATTTACGATGCACCTTACATTACAGGCCACATACTGGCTGTAGATGGCGGACGCTCGTTGAGCCTATAAACAACCCAGCCCATTTAGCAGGGCTGAAAAACCGAGACCCGGTGCAACAATACGATTAAACATTATTTATGATTAAACATTTACCCGACAACCATTCCAACAACTTCATCAAGTTACGCAATAGCCTGATCAGCGCCACCGGCAAGGCGATTGGCGACTACAACATGATTGAAGATGGCGACATCGTTCTTGTCTGCATGAGCGGCGGCAAAGACTCACATGCTTTGCTGATGATACTGCTGGCTTTGCAAGAACGCGCTCCCATCAATTTCAAGCTGATTGCAATGAACCTCGACCAGAAGCAGCCGGGATTCCCTGCGGACATCCTGCCTGCCTACTTTGAAAAACTGGGGATTGATTACCGCATTGTCGAAGCCGACACCTACTCGATAGTGAAAGAGAAAATCCCAGAAGGCAAAACCACCTGCTCACTATGCTCACGCCTGCGCCGCGGCGTGATTTACACCACAGCCAAAGAACTGGGCGCTAACAAGATTGCATTGGGCCACCACCGTGACGACATCGTAGAGACACTATTTCTCAACCTGTTTTTTGGCGCAAAATTAAAAGCCATGCCACCCAAATTAGCCACCAATGACAGGCAGAACATCGTAATCCGCCCGCTGGCCTACTGCAGCGAGAAGGATATAGCCAGCTACGCGCGCCAGATGGAGTTTCCGATTATCCCGTGCGATTTATGCGGTAGCCAGGAAAACCTGCAGCGCCAGAAAGTCAAAGACATGCTGCAAAACTGGGAACGCGAACAGCCCGGCCGTATCAATAATATTTTCAGGGCTATTACCAATGTAGAACCATCTCATTTGGCAGATACCGGCTTATATGACTTCAAAGGCCTGAGCCAGGCAAAAGCTGATGACGAAGACCCGTTATTTGGTGACATCGCCAATGAAGGCGCGGCGCTCAGCCTTGCCAGTGCAGAAGGCAGCAAGATAGAATTTGTGCGCAACAAGTAAGGTGTGCTAAATAAATTTACATGCCCCACAGCTTAACTTGTTGTATTTTAGTGATTTACCTTGCTATTATCCGAACTGCTGGCTCACAAACACCTTATAAATAGGCATTCATGTCAAAACTACTCATTGTTGAATCTCCATCAAAAGCGAAAACGCTGCAAAAATACTTGGGCGGTGATTTTGAAGTACTCGCTTCTTATGGTCATGTCCGTGATTTAATTCCTAAAAATGGCGCGGTCGACACCGAAAACCAGTTTGCCATGAAATACGACATCATTGAGCGTAACAGCAGGCATGTGGATGCAATTGCCAAAGCCGTCAAAAAAGCCGACAGCATTTACCTCGCAACCGACCCGGACCGCGAAGGTGAAGCCATTTCTTGGCATATTGCCGAAATACTGAACGCCAAAAATCTGCTTAAGAACAAACTCATGAAACGTGTCGTGTTTCATGAGATCACCAAAAATGCGGTTGAACACGCGATTGCAGAACCGCGTGACATTTCAATGGCCATGGTTAACGCACAGCAGGCGCGCCGCGCACTGGACTACCTGGTGGGTTTCAACCTGTCACCACTGCTGTGGAAGAAGATCCGCCGCGGCTTATCCGCCGGCCGCGTACAAAGCCCGGCGCTGCGCCTGATTGTGGAACGCGAGCTTGAGATCGAAGCGTTCAAGTCACAAGAATACTGGTCTATCCATTTAGATGCACTCAAACATAGTCATGGTTTTAGCGCCAGACTCGTGCAGCTGAATAACGAAAAAGTCGAGCAGTTTACCGTCATCAACCATGACCAGCAGGCTGACATTGTCGGTAAATTATTACTTGCAAGCGCTGGAAAAACTACGGTATCCCGCGTAGAGAAAAAACAACGCAGCCGCAGCCCGGCTGCACCATTCACAACATCCACGCTGCAACAGGAAGCCGTGCGCAAACTCGGCTTCACCACAGCGCGTGCTATGCGTGTCGCACAGCAGCTGTACGAAGGCATGGATGTAGGCAGCGGCACTGTCGGTTTAATCACCTACATGCGTACCGACTCTTTCAGCCTGGCCGCTGAGGCTGTCGCGCAGATCCGTGATTATGTGAAAAAGAATTTTGATGCGGATTACCTGCCAAGGTCACCCGTCGTATACAAAACAAAATCCAAAAGCGCGCAGGAAGCACATGAGGCGATTCGCCCGACCGACATTTCACGCACGCCGACACAA
>Ga0208626_1000476_pt1 | contig 12827 bp, 10 predicted proteins | sample LakWasMet10_HOW4_2_FD_183860 | JGI IMG/M metagenome (GOLD analysis project Ga0208626, IMG submission 183860) | Freshwater sediment methanotrophic microbial communities from Lake Washington under simulated oxygen tension - Sediment Metagenome... | ecosystem: Environmental > Aquatic > Freshwater >... | reverse complement strand
TATAAATTCCATCGATAACACCCAGGGTGACTCCGGCAAAATACCGGATGATTACACAATACCGGGGTGGCAACTTTTCAGTGTTGATTCCCCCGATTCCCTGGTAAGTTTTGCATGGTGATTAACAGCCCCTTGAAAACAGTTTTTTATTGCTGCGGTCAACAGTGATCGTTGCCTTGCGGCGGCAGGTAAGGACCGGCAAGAAAGCCCTGCTCAGTGTTATAAATCATACCGTAGTGCGCCACCCTGGAAAGGTCATGGGTGTAATCGACCATGGTGTTAATAATTTGAGCAACTGCAGCAGTTATTAACATGGCAATAGGATCGCCGCCGCCTCCGGATCCTTGGCTGACAGCCTGCGTGCCTTGCCAGATAACCTCCCCAGAAGCGGTGTCAATAAGCTGGGCTTTGGCCTTTATTGTCGTTATCGACTGTATGACGACGTATTTTTGCCCCCATTCTTCAATCGTTACATAGAGAACGGCGTCAGCACCGATAATATTTCTGATTTTATCCAGCGCAACGCCGTGCATTTCTTCAGCAGAAGGCAGACCATTTTCCTTCATATAAGCATCGACCACGGCAACAGGAAAAACATAGTAGCCGCACTCCGCCAACGGACGGGTAATGGTCGATAAATAAGTATAAGGGGCATCAACATCAGTGGTTTGATTCAACGGCGGCAACACCAGAATAGAGCGCGGCTGATGCTGACGAAAAGAGGCATAATCGAAAGGCGGAGTAGTCGTGCAGCCGCTAATAATCACGAGAAGGACAGGCAGCAAAAGTTTGAAATTACGGCTTAGCGATGTCATTTTTTTATCCTGCCCGTTAAGCCATCGACAAATTTGGCTGATTCCGGGAACAGTTTTTTTTCCGCTTCAAACTCAAGCAACGCATCATGAGTATTGCCCTGTAAAAAATACATATAACCCAGATGAGCATGTAAACCTGGCGGTGCAAGTTTGCCTTCAGAACTCGCTATATTGACATCTTCCTTTAACTTTTGGACCTGAGTACCCGGATCGGCTGCCCCAGGCTTGATATACATTTGATAAATAATTTCTTCATAGTTGCCCCAGTAATAAAGCGGCTGCGATGTCGCACACCCTATTATTAAGCAGGAAACAACCACCACCCCTCGTTTTAAAAAAGCCCCTATCAGTTTGTCAGCGATGGATTCCATGCACCGCGCTCCAATCCGCTCACTAAATTATTAACCGCTTCCATAATGGCCAGATTGAGTACTTTTCCATTCAGCGTTGCATCGTAGATGGCGGTCGAACCGAAGCCGATGATTTCGCGGTTACTAAGCTCATATTCGCCAGCGCCCTGCACAGAATAAATAATGCGTGAGGTCTTTACATCGACAACATTTAAAGCAACTTTTGTGTAGGCAACCTGTTTTTTTCCGTAGCCAAGAATGCCGAATAGCTGCGTGTCGCCGGTCGTGCGCCTGCCAAATTCGGTCACATCACCCGTCAGCACAACTTGAGCGCCTTGCAGTTGCTGTTGAGTGCCGCGAAGTTTTGCTTCCTGGGCGATTTCTTCCATATTTTCCCGATCGACGACATCAAATCGGCCGGATTGTTGTAAATGCGTCTTTAAAATAGTCTTGGCTTGGCTGCCTAACTGATCAATACCATCGGAGAAAATGCCGCGCATATAGGCAGATCGATTTTGAAATTTGCCGACAACAAGCACATTTTTGACCCCGTGATAAACAGTTTGAGAGGATGGCACTGTCTCAGGTGTCAATGTTCTGTGGGCTTCCTCGGCACACCCCGTTAACGCAATAAGTACCGAAAAAATAACGTATTTAGCACGCCACTGACTGATTGCTAAGTAACTAAGAAACTGTAACATGTGATTTTCCATCCGTTTGTATTTAGGCTGCCAACTAAAAAGGATTGCGGGTTTTACTAAAGGGAACCTCTAAAAATTATCCACTCATGCTTCGACAGGCTCAGCACGAACGGATAAGTAATTGATTTAATGGGATAACCGTTCGCATTTATGCCCTGTGGGTACTGAGCTTGTCGAAGTGCAATTTCTAGAGGTTCCCTAAAGATTTGAGCATAACACTCAAAAATTACCTTATCTATTCGTAGATACACCTAATCGATCGTGGTCATAATTGACTCGTCTGGCCTATTAGATATACCGTTCAAACACGTTGATTATTTTTCATCCGGTAACATGCCATGTCCAACTTGCTTACTCCCCCAGCCGACGACGTTTTCCAACACTTTATCGCCACGCCACTGGATACGCTTCTGGCGGAACACCAAGCCAGCAATCCCGAAGATAAGATTTTGGCACTATTTCACCGCTGCGTAGCTGAGGTGCCCGCTTACCGAAAGTTTCTGGAAGCACACGACATAAACCCTGCGGAGATTACCTCTTACCCGGCATTTCAGACATTACCGCTGATGGCTAAGGCCAATTACATGCAAGCTTATCCGCTACCGGAACGCTGCTTGGGCGGTAGCCTTAAAAATTCAGACCGGGTGGCAGTGTCTTCCGGCTCGACCGGTCAGCCGACTTTTTGGCCGCGCTCGGTTGCGCATGAGCTGGATGTCGCGGTGCGTTTTGAGCAGGTATTTGCAGATAGTTTCCGTGCCGATGAGCGCAGCACGCTGGCGGTGGTTTGTTTTGCGTTGGGCAACTGGGTCGGAGGCTTGTATACAACGTCCTGTTGTTGGCATCTGGCACGTAAGGGTTATCCATTAATGGTAGCAACGCCCGGCAACAATAAGGCGGAAATCTTCCGGGGGGTACGAGAGCTGTCACCCCATTTCGAGCAAACGGTATTACTGGGCTATCCGCCTTTCATTAAAGATGTTATCGATGCGGGTGCCGCCGAAGGGATCGACTGGGCGAGCTACAACCCCAAATTGGTCTTTGCCAGCGAGGTGTTTAGCGAGGAATGGCGCGAGTTGATCGAGCAGCGCATCGGCTCGACGGCGCCATGCTTTGATTCCGCTTCGCTGTACGGTACGGCCGACGGCGGTGTACTCGGTAACGAAACGCCGTTCAGCATCGCCATTCGCCGCTGGCTGGCGAAGCATCCCGATACGGCCCGACGCTTGTTTGGCGAATCGCGCCTGCCGACACTGGTGCAATACGATCCAGCTAACCGGTTCTTTGAAGTCCACGAAGGCACGCTGGTGGTTTCCGGAGAAAACAGCGTGCCGTTGGTGCGCTATCACATTGCCGACAAAGGCGGTGTGCTGGGCTTTGAAGAGATGTGGACTTTCCTGCAAGAGCATGGGATTCAATCATTAGATGAACTAGGCCTGTCTAACGACTTTCATCCGCGCAACTTGCCGTTTGTGTATGTATTCGGCAGGGCGGATTTCACTGTGTCTTATTACGGTGCCAATATTTATCCAGAGAACGTCACCGTCGGTTTGGAGCAGCCGGAAATCATGGCTTGGCTGACCGGAAAATTTGTACTGGAAACTCAGGAAACCGACAATGGCGACAAGATTCTGCACATTGCCGTGGAGCTGTTACCCGGCATTGAGCCTGATGCAAAGATAAAACCCATCATCGCCGAGTCCATTCGCGCACAGTTATTGCGCTTGAATAGCGAATTCGCCAACTACACGCCAGCGGAACGGCAATTGCCGGAAATTTCCCTGCGTTATTTTGCAGACACTGACTATTTCCCGGTGGGTGTAAAACATCGATATACCCGCTAAAAGGTAATTAAATGGCAAGTAGTTTCTTCTAATTGAAGCGCAGATTGAAATCTGGAGCTTGAAAAGAAAGCGACTATAGTTAACTGTTGTCTTCACTATGTAATAAATAGCCGAACTAAAATTAATAAATTTAGCCCCATCGTTGAGCCTAAAAATTTGTAATTTAACTGGAATCAACCGATGCAAATAACAAATGCTTGAACGCTTAGGCGTATTTCCCCTCTAATCGACAACATGTATCTCTGCGGTAAATTAAAGATGTTTTTAGACTCAACCTTGTCCCAGTATTGGCGGCACTTCTTGGCAATCTTGTTGATAGTGGTGCCGGGCTTAATACAAGCACAACCCTTGCCGCTCAACGCATTACCCACTGGATCTCTTGGTACTTGGTCAAGTTATTTAATAGAAGACGCCTCGCCACTATCTCTGGATGAAGCTCAAACTCGCCAACACAGTGGCTTGTTTCGATTGGGCAATCAACCAGTACTCAGCTTCGGTATCAACCACCCAGTTTGGGTACATCTCGAGCTAAATAACCCGACTGCTGAGACCTTACTATTTAATTTGGTAGTGGGGACAACCTGGATTGATCATTTAGATGTGTACATCGTGCATGACAATCAAATTAGCGCCAGCTGGCACACTGGCGATGAAAGCGTTAATGCGCAAGAAATCATACCGGGAGCTGGTTTCGCTTTCGCGCCCCGGTTTAAGCCGGGGCGTAGTGATTTATACCTGCGTGCCGAATCGATTGATCCATTGGTATTTCCTATAGAGTTGCTGAACGAGGAACAGTTCATTGCCGGCAATCAATCCCTGAATTACCGCTACGGCTTTATTTTCGGCTTTCTTATTGCCTTGATCGCTTACAACAGCATTCTCTTTGCCGGACTGAAAAAGCGCAGTTATCTTTACTATTCCTTGTATTTATCAAGCCTAGTTCTGCTGCTGTTTTCCTACACCGGGCATGGCATCGCTTGGCTCTGGACCGATCAGCCATTACTTCAGCGTTATGTGGTCTTAGGATTGATGGTTTTGTATAGTTGCTGCGGTTTACTGTTTGCCAGCCGCTTCCTGGCCCTCGCGGAACATGGACCGCGCACCTTAAGTTTTGTCCGTCTGACGGCTTTATTGGCAATAGGCTTGTTTGCATTATGCCTGTTGATGGATAGCCATCTAGGTGCAGTTGTGCTGGCCTTTAGCTTTATCGCAGTGTTCATTTTAATGATGATTGTCCTCGGCATACTCTCCATTCGCAAAGGACAGAAGGCGGGGCGCTATTTTCTTTTAGCGACGCTATGCGGCATGTTGGGCACGGTTATTACATCCTTAGCGGTATTGGGCTGGTTACCTTTTAACGCCTGGACGTTTTACGGACTCGATTACGGCGCCATCCTTGAGGCGACACTTTTATCGCTGGCCTTGACTTACCATTTTAATGAAATCAGAGCGAGCCTTTTCAATATCACCGCATCGCGTGACGCATTATCCGTAGAAGTGGCTAAACGCATAAAAGCTGAAAAGTTTGAACAATTTCGTAACCATATTCTGGAACTGCTGACAGGAAGTGAGCCGCTACCCAAGATTCTTCTAGCTCTTGTGACTGGCGTCGAGAAACTCAATCCGACCATGCTCTGTAGCATTGTGCCGCTGGATAAAGAAGGTAAGCACCTTGGTCGCAGCATAGCTCCTAGCCTGCCTGAATTTTATAACTTGGCAGTTGAAGGCATTGCCATTGGTATCGGTGTCGGTTCGTGCGGAACGGCAGCGTTTACTGGTCAGCGCCTCATTGTTGAGGACATTACAACGCATCCTTATTGGGCTGATTACCAAGAACTCGCGGCCAGCGCTAGATTAGGTTCGTGCTGGTCGCAGCCCATCCACGCCTCATCCGGCCAAGTGTTGGGTACCTTTGCCATCTATCACCATGAAGCTAACACGCCGACAGAATCAGACCTTTACCTGATTGAGCAATCCGCCTATCTGGCGAGCATCGCCATTGAGCGCAAGCAGATGGAAGACCAAGTCAGCCAACTGGCGTTCTACGACCCACTAACGGGCCTACCCAATCGTCGAATGCTGGTAGAACGTCTACAGCATGCGTTGGCATCTAGCTCCCGCAGTGGCAAGCGAGGCGCCCTGCTCTTTATCGATCTCGATCATTTTAAGACCATTAACGACACTCTCGGTCACCACATTGGGGATCTGCTGCTGCAACAAGTTGCGGCACGGCTGTCTTCATGTGTCCGTGAAGGGGATACGGTGGCGCGTCTGGGCGGCGATGAATTCGTCGTCATGCTGGAAGACTTAAGCAAGCATGATGTTGAAGCTGCGGAACAGACAGAAACCGTCAGCGAGAAGATTCTCACCATACTGGGTCAGCCGTACCTGCTCACCGAATACGAATATCGTAATACGCCCAGCATCGGCGCAACCCTGTTTAATGGTCATCAACAGACTGCCGATGACTTGCTGAAACAAGCCGACATCGCGATGTATCAAGTCAAACAATCTGGACGTAACGCATTGCGTTTTTTCGACCCGAACATGCAGAGTGTAATTAACGCGCGCGCCGCTCTCGAAGAAGAATTACGCACGGCAATCAAGAATCAACAATTTCAATTGTATTACCAAGTCCAAGTAGATAGTTCGCTACGTCCATTGGGCGCAGAGGCATTAGTTCGGTGGATACACCCAGAACGAAATCTAGTTTCCCCTATTCAATTCATCCCTCTGGCAGAAGAAACAGGTTTGATAGTGCCGATCGGGCAATGGGTGCTTGAAACTGCCTGTGCCCAGCTCAAAGCATGGCAACAAGATGCCCTTACCCGCGATCTTATCCTGGCGGTGAATGTCAGTGCCCAGCAATTTCGCCAAGCTGATTTTGTAGCGCAAGTGCAATCCGCAGTTGCCCACCACGCTATCAACCCGAGCTTACTTAAACTAGAACTCACCGAAAGCATGCTGGTAAATAACATTGAAGACACTATCGCCTCAATGATTAAACTCAAAGAAATTGGCATTAAATTCTCGTTGGACGATTTCGGTACCGGCTATTCATCGCTGCAATACCTCAAGCGGCTGCCTCTCAATCAACTCAAAATCGATCAGTCCTTTGTGCGCGATATAAATACCAATGGCAGTGACCAAACCATCGTGCGCACAATCATTGCGATGGCACAAAGTCTGAACCTAGATGTGATTGCCGAGGGCGTAGAAACGCAAGCGCAACAACAACGACTGTTCAACAAAGGTTGTACTCGTTACCAAGGCTATCTGTTTGGCAAGCCGGTACCAATTGAGCAGTTTGAGGAAATGCTTACCGCCTTAAGCGATTGCTAAAAGTCTAAGTGCCTTCTTGCCAAGAAGATAAATAAGCCTGCTGTTCCGGAGTTAAATCATCAATATTGATCCGCATTGCCGCGAGTTTCATTTTGGCAACCTGTTGATCAATATCGATCGGCACGGGATGTACGATGTTTTCAAGACCAGCGCCTTGCTGCCACAAATAGGCAATGCTTAAAGCCTGATTGGCAAAACTCATATCCATAACAGTTGCCGGATGGCCTTCTGCCGCGGCCAGATTGACCAACCGCCCTTCGGCCAACAGCCGGATGGTACGCCCGTCTTTAAGCTGATAGGCCTCAACATTGGTGCGTGGGCGGTGCTTGTTTACGGCCAGTTTTTCCAGCGCCGGAATATCGATCTCAACATTGAAATGCCCGGAATTGGCGATCACGCAGCCGTCTTTTATCACTGCAAAATGCGCTTGATCCAACACGTGTTTATCGCCGGTTGCGGTAATAATAAAATCCGAAATAGCGGCAGCTGCCAGCATTGGCATAACTCTAAAGCCGTCCATAGCGGCTTCCAGCGCTCTAAGCGGTTCGACTTCGGTAATAATGACCTGCGCACCGTGGCCTTTGGCGCGCATGGCGATGCCGCGCCCGCACCAGCCGTAACCGGCAACCGTAAAGGTTTTGCCCGCCAGCAGAATATTGGTGGCGCGAATAATTCCATCAAGCGTGCTTTGGCCGGTACCGTAACGGTTATCGAACAGGTGTTTGGTCATCGCATCGTTAACGGCAATCACCGGAAATTTAAGCGCCTGATCCGCCGCCATGGCCCGCAGCCGTATCACGCCGGTGGTGGTTTCTTCGGTGCCGCCGATAACATCAGCCAACAAATCGCCGCGGTTTTTATGTAACTCGCTGACCAGGTCTGCGCCGTCATCCATGGTCAGCTGCGGCCGGTGGTCCAGCGCTTTGGCGATATGCCGGTAATAAGTATCGCCGTCCTCGCCGCGTATCGCGAAAGTCGGGATTTGATAATGCTGCACTAACGCGGCAGCAACATCATCCTGCGTGCTCAGAGGATTGCTGGCGCATAACACCAGCTCCGCGCCGCCGACTTTAAGCGTGCGGGCCAAATTGGCGGTTTCCGTGGTGATATGCAGACAGCCGCTGATGCGCGCGCCCGCTAATGGCCGCTCTTCGGCAAAACGATTATGAATGGCGCGCAGCACCGGCATTTCGGTCAGTGCCCAATTGATGCGCTCACGCCCTTGGTCAGCCAGGGAGATGTCTTTGATGTCATGATTAATATTGAGCATAGCGTCACCTCGGTCCAGTGTTTAAGGCGTTATGGGCGGTTTTCTTCCGTATTGGATACGCCGATGAGCGGCACAAAACTCACCCCAATAATTGTCTGAGTGTCTATTTCGCCATTGGGCTTTTTTTCTACAACTATCAGTTCCTGATAAGCGTATGGCAAACCGACAGGTATAACCAAGCGGGCACCAACTTTCAGTTGATCAATCAAGGGCTGGGGAATATGTGGTGCGGCAGCGGTAACGATAATGCCATCAAAAGGCGCATGTTCTTGCCAGCCGAAGTAGCCGTTGTCGTTGCGGACAGCAACATTATCGTAGCCTAGCTTTTGCAGCCGCTTGCTTGCTTTTAAGGCCAAATCTTCAATTATTTCAATCGAATAAACCTGGGTAACTAATTTCGAAAGAATGGCGGCTTGATAACCCGAGCCGGTGCCGATTTCCAGAATGACATCGCTGGGTTTGGTAGCCAATAAGTCGCTCATCAGCGCAACAATGTAGGGCTGGGAAATAGTTTGTCCTGAACCGATCGGCGCCGGGCCGTTTTCGTAGGCAAGATAGCGAAAATCCGCCGGTAAAAATTTATGCCGTGGCACTTGTCCCATCGCTGCCATCACTCTGGTGTCCAAGGCATTCTTACCGATGAGATGCCGAGTTAACTCGACCTCCATTTTAATATCATTCAACATGCGTTCCAGGTCGTTCATAAATCACTCCTGATACAGAATTTAAATTAACTCCGCAGCAATACTGTCAGCAATTTCAGACTGTGTGGCTTTTTATCCGCAAACCAATCGGGCCGCGAATACATTGTAGCGATTCAGCCAAACCAAACCTCGCTTAAGGCATAGCAAATTGCCATCAACGCCGAAAAAACGGCGTTTGCTAAAAAACGCCAGTGGTAAGGAATAAAATTTTGAATCGCATAATTAACAAACAATGCGAAAGGAACGATGTGCACAAAAGAATCCACACCGATGCCGATTAAACTCCACTGTATCGCGGCAAATTGTCACGAAAAACATTGAATGAAAGCAAGGTGACGGGCAATCCATAAAGGATTAAAAAAGCCTGCGCAGTCAAAGCCCGTTTCAACCCATTCACAAAACCCTGCCTTTCAAAATGGCGCTCTATCCAGGCGAAATACCAAGGGATTTCAACCGCATAAAGGGTTCCGCCCAACTGCATCATGCCGACCAGTCGTGAAATTTGAAACTCGCCAGTCAATAAAGCCGCGCAACTATCCCCCAATGCATAAATAATCGCGCCTTGAATACAGTTGCGCTTAGTTATCAGGGGCTTCATTTTTTGGTATCTGGAATTTTGTATTGAAAAGTTAAAATTTAACTAAACCAAAATTAGGTCGTCTAGTCCTGTAAATTAGCAATGGCGTCCAGTCCAGTAGGTCGGGCATGCTGTTTATGCCCGACATTCTCACTGCCGCTTAATTTTCGGATGCTAAAATGTCGGGCAACGATAAAACTGTTGCCCGACCTACATTTGGAGAATCTTCATCATGCAATATCGTCGCGCTAAAACCCCCGGCGGTACTTATTTTTTCACTATCGTGACTTTCCGGCGGCATAAATTTCTCTGCGAACCGGATTGCGTATTCTGATTAATTTGAACAGTGATTCTGGCCGAACTCGAACACCTAAAACCTAACGCATCGGTGGAAGCCGAGTAGGTCCGGCAACGGCTCTATCGTTGCTCGACATTTCCACTTAATCATACTTGCCTAACCGTCCGTTCTAGCACATCCGCGCCACGAAGCGGCTTGTTGTTTTCAGGTTTCGCGGGATGGCACGAGCGCTGAACGGGGTGTTGTGCATTTCAGGACTAAACAAATGACAGCCCGATTAGCAAAGCGTAATCGGAGGGATGTTATGTTGACTTCGAAAAGTGCGATTGGAGAGTAGTCGCGACGCTTGCACGTCGCGACCCTCGCAGAACCGGACTTGGAGTGTTACACCAGCCGGCTCCCAGTTCAAGTCATTCACAATGGTCGAGGATACAAATAGTGCTGCACATTCAAGCACGGCATCCAGGCTTTTAATGCCTGGGTGAAGGTCTTCCAGCTACAGCTTCGCTTTTGGCTTCTTCGGTTAAGCCATTTGAACAACAGACGAGCAATCAGACGCGCATAGCTACCAATCTGCCTCGTATTGCCACTGACGGCATAATAGGCAAGATGACCACGTAAATGCTGCCGTGCATAGTCCATCATGGCTTTCCCGCCCTGCACCCTAAGCGCTGCCAGTTTCCTGCCGACCTCTTTGAGCTTCTTGCCCATCCGTTCTCGTTGCGTCATTCGCCCTACCTTAAACCGTCCCTTTCGGCTCTTGCCCACATAGTGGGTGAAGCCCAGGAAGTTAATGGTCGCCGGACGCTTAAGCCCGTCTTTGCCGCAGTGCTTGGCCGCTTGGCTGCCAAAGCGTAGAACTGCCGTTTTACTTGGCTCAACTTCCAGGCCAAATTGGCCTAGTCGCTCCTGCATTTCCACCATAAAGCGCTTGGCTTCTTCCTCGCGATTGAAACAGGCCACATAATCATCCGCATAACGAATAAGTCGGGCGTTGCCTCGGCAGGTCTTGGCGAATTTCTTTTCAATCCAAACATCCAGCACGTAGTGCAGGTAAATATTGGCCAGCACTGGTGACACCAGCCCACCTTGCGGTGTTCCACTGTCTTCATGCCTCCATAGACCATCTTCCATGACGCCTGCCTTGAGAAAGCGGTTGACGAGTCTCAGAAACACCGGATCTTTGATCCGATAGGCTAAAAATTTCATCAGCCAATCATGATTGACATGATCAAAGAAACCTTTAATGTCGGCTTCCACGACCCATTGGGTGCTTTCGTTTCGGATGACTTCTCCCAGTCTAGCCAACGCTTGGTGAGCATTTCGACGTGGCCTAAATCCATAGGAGCAGTTTCGAAACTCCGGTTCCCAAATCGCTTGCAGTATGTTGGACATCTGCTTTTGTACGATCCGGTCTTCGAAACTCGGTATGCCAAGCGGTCTAACCTGGCCGTTGCCTTTCGGAATATAGACCCGCCGCGACGGTTTCGGCCTGTAGCTCAAGCTACGCAGGCTTTGCGAGAGCGCTTTGATTCGCTCTACCACATTAACCTCATAGCCCGCTTTGCTGACGCCATCGATTCCCAGTGCTTTGTTACCAGGTTGTTTGTCGAAACAAGCTAACAGCTCGATGGGACTGCTCAGCAATCCCGTCAGTGCGGTGTACTGCTTTTGCGGGGTTTCCCGCGCCCCTTGTGTGAAACGTTCAAGTGTTGTTGTCATGCACAGAGTCCGCTCGGTGTCGGGGCATGTTTCCCTTGACCGTTATCTTGAACCGGTTCCCCTTCGCTCCCGCAGCATTACCCGCGTTCTTCGCTACTCGGCAACTGCTCCTGCGTTGCTCTACCTCCTGCATCCATGCAGTCGTATGGGAACCTCCGACTTCCGTACGTTACGGCTTCCTCCCTCGCTGTTTAGGCTTGTCGGGAAGTGCGTTAAAAAAACCAACGCCAACGTACGGATCTCCTGGGTTACCGCTTAATCTCAATATCTGGCTCGAAACGGCCTAAGATCTCGGGTGGAAACCACTCACTCGCCTTGGCGCCAGTGGCTTTGTTGCTTGCGGGGTAGCGTAAACCCTCAGCCCTTTCCAACTATAGTTTTCGAGACTCAACACCTTCACGGTCGGCATTATCCGTTACCATTGTTCCTCGCCAGTTTTCGTACCTACGCATCAAGTAATCGGTTACCCGACGACCTGCAAGGCTCGATACTTGGCCTGTGGCTAGCAGTTACCGAGGCGGGAGTCTCACCCGCTAGATTAAGCGGCATTGCCCAGCCGCAACACGCAAGCTAATCGCACCTACATTTTGAATAAAAGTTTATTGTTTTGTAGCGCCATACGCTGAAATCGTTGAATGTCGCAAATTGGCTGTTACGTATCTATCGCCATCAGCTATTGCAACAATCTGCTTTCTATCATCCACCTCCGGCGTCATTGGCGCGCAAAAGCCAGATTGCCAGTTTGGGTTGAAGGCTTGTATGGCTTTAGTCAGTGCACAGTAAACGCCCAGAGGCAGTTCGTCATGCGATAAAAACTCGATTTCAATCTCCGGCGCGAAACATAGGAATATAGTTACACGAGACAGAATAGCTAATCATCTAGCCTCGCCGTTTTGAAACGGGCCGAGGCCCCTAAGAGACCGATGACGAAGAAAGCGGTGACAACAAGAGTGAAACGCAGATTAGTTTTCTGGATGATCAAATCGTCAGTCGCATAAAGCATGATAATGACGGCGACCGATCCCCACCCAAGAAAACGCAACGCGGCGTCTGTAATGAGCTTACCTAGCGCTTCCGATTCGCTCACCGGCGTGTCCATTCGATAAGCCACAAAACCGCACACGAGTGCCGGCAGAATTCCCCAACGCATGTGTTGTATGAAGCTTTCCAGAAAATCGAAAGACTCTCTGTGGTAGAAAGTTAATTC
>Ga0208626_1000475_pt1 | contig 12850 bp, 9 predicted proteins | sample LakWasMet10_HOW4_2_FD_183860 | JGI IMG/M metagenome (GOLD analysis project Ga0208626, IMG submission 183860) | Freshwater sediment methanotrophic microbial communities from Lake Washington under simulated oxygen tension - Sediment Metagenome... | ecosystem: Environmental > Aquatic > Freshwater >... | reverse complement strand
GCATAGCCCGCGCCCTCCCCGGCCGGATACAATCCTTTGGTATTGATGCTTTGGTATTGGCTATTGCGTTTGATGCGAATGGGCGATGAGGTACGCGTTTCAACGCCGGTCAGCACCGCATCAGCCATCGCAAAACCTTTTATTTTTTTATCAAACGCAGGCAGCGCTTCGCGAATGGCTTCAATGGCGTAATCAGGCAAAGCTGTACTCAAATCGCCCAAATGCACACCAGGAGTATAAGAAGGCTGTACCGTACCGAATGCCTTGGAAGGCCGCTGAGCGATAAAATCACCTACCAATTGCCCAGGCGCATCGTAGGTTTCCCCACCCAATTTGAAGGCACGCGCTTCCAACTGCCGCTGAAAATCGATACCGGCCAGAGGATGTCCGGGGTAATCTTCCGGGGTAATACCAACCACAATCCCGCTATTGGCGTTACGTTCATTACGGGAGTATTGACTCATACCATTGGTGACCACATGCCCTGCCTCAGAGGTTGCAGCAACCACAGTGCCACCTGGACACATGCAGAAACTGTAAACGGAACGACCATTTTTACAATGGTGTACCAGTTTGTAATCGGCCGCACCCAGCAAAGGATTCCCAGCATTGCTGCCGTATCGACAATTATCTATTAGCGATTGAGGGTGTTCTATACGAAAACCAACAGAAAAAGGTTTAGCTTCAATGTAAACGCCTTGGTCATAAAGCATTTTGAAGGTATCCCTGGCACTGTGACCAACCGCCAAGACAACATGATCGCAAACCAAAGTTTCACCATTAGCTAGTACCACAGCACGTACTTGATTATTGTCGATGGCGATGGTATCCACACGGCTTTCAAAACGAATTTCTCCACCTAATGATTCAATTGTTGCCCGCATTTGTTCAACCATTGTTACCAATCTAAAAGTACCAATATGCGGTTTGCTGACATGAAGAATTTCTTCCGGGGCGCCAGCTTTAACAAATTCAGTGAGTACTTTACGACCGTAATGATTAGGGTCTTTGATTTGCGTATACAGCTTGCCATCAGAAAAAGTACCCGCACCGCCCTCGCCAAATTGAACATTCGATTCGGGGTTAAAGACTCTTTTACGCCACAGGCCAAAGGTATCTTTGGTACGTTCACGCACTGCTTTACCGCGCTCTAAAATGATCGGTCGAAAACCCATTTGCGCCAAAATTAATCCGGCAAACAAGCCACAAGGTCCGGTACCAATCACGATAGGTCGATTGGTTATTTTTGCGGGTGCCTGGGCAACGAAGCGGTAAGAGGTGTCAGGCGTTACCGAAATATGAGCATCATCTTTAAAACGCGTTAAAACAGCATCTTCATCTGCTGTTTCAATGTCTAGTGTATAGACAAGCAAAATATCATTTTTCTTACGCGCATCATGACCGCGGCGAAAAACAGTATAAGTAACCAGTTGATTGTCGGAAATGCCAAGCCGCTGACAAATGGCCTGTTCAAGTTGAGCTTCTGTATGGTTGAGAGGAAGTTTGAGTTCGGTAATTCTTAACATGACATCTTTGTGTTTTTACTTGGGATAAGTTCAAAATATCTGGCTATATTACGCTAAGGTCGTAATCCACGGTTAACCACCATCGTCATTTATTGATAGTTAATAGCTAAAATACACCTTCCAGCTGTTCGACAAAACTGCCTTGCACATAATCAAAAGAAATCAGCGAATAACCATTAGCAGTTTGATATATCGACAACTAATGATGAAAAAAAATTTGTCTTTATTCCATTCACATCTATGCTTATGTTTAGTATTTTTTTAACTTTACCTATGAATTGTATTTTGAACAATTCACGTCTAGGGACTGCATATTAGGGCTTTGTTAAAAAAATCTTTGAAGTTGAATGGCAAGCCCAACACTGAACAAACTCGGAATAAAAATGGAAATATCACAAGAACTATTACAAAAAAAAATTCTGATTGTCGATGACGCTGCATCAATGCGAACCTTGACCAAAGCTATTCTGCGCGAAGCTGGATTTACTCATGTTTTTGATGCTCCTGGTGGGCGCGAAGCATTAATGATGATGAGTAAGGTCAGGGTTAATATTGTAATTTGCGACTGGAATATGCCAGGTATGACTGGTTTGGAATTATTTAAAGCCGTGAAGGAAGACCCTAAACTGCCTACGCCACCGTGGATTATGCTCACTTCGTCATCAGAAGGCGAAAAAGTAAAAGAAGCAATTCTTGCTGGCGTGACATCTTATATCGTCAAACCTTTTAAGCCTGATAACTTAATTAAACAAGTTATCAGCAAGCTCTCGTAAGTAATTCCTCTTAACCGCAGCGGACAACGTCTATTCTGTCCGCTGCAAACACCGCCTACTCCGTTTCTGCAGCTTGTTCCTTTTGCTTAGGTACGCGCCGCTTACCAATATTCTTCTTATCACGCTCCCGCACTTTGACCTTTTTTACGGCCGCTTTTTTGGGTTCTTCTTTCTTTTTAGATACTGAAGACTTTCCCGACGCTTTAATTTTCTTTGGGCCGTTATATTTACCTTGCAGACCCTCAATAATTCTGCGTTTGAACTTTTGCTTCAGAAACCTCGCTATGCCGGAAATAATATTCCATTCGGTACTGTTGACCAAAGCAATCGTCCGGCCGGATTCCTCAGCACGACCAGTACGGCCAATTCTATGAATATAATCAATGCCGTTCCTGGGCACATCATAGTTAATCACCAAATTAATACCTTTTACATCCAAACCGCGCGCCGCAAGATCGGTAGCCACAACAATATTAATTGTACCTTCGCGGAATAACTCCATCATCCGGTTGCGATCTTTTTGATCCATATCGCCATGCAACACGCCCACACGCAGCTTATGCCCACGCAAAGGTCCACGCAGTTCATCTGCTTTTATTTTGGTATTAGTAAAAACCAAGGCTTTATCGTAGGTTTCATTCAATAACAACCACGCCAACAATTTTTGCTTATGTTCATAGTCATCGGCCAACACCATTTGTTGTTCGATATTATCGTGCCCATCATGCAAGGTATTAAGAGCAATGGTTTTATGGTTTTTTAACACCTTGTCAGCCATTTTGATGACACCGTAGTGAGTCAATGTGGCCGAAAACAACAAGGTTTGCCGTTGCTTATTACATTGCTCCACAATAGCAAGGACATCATCACTAAAGCCCATATCAAGCATACGATCAGCTTCATCAAGGATGAGTACTTCCAAATACCTGATATTGACCGAATCTTGCGCGATTAACTCCAACAAACGACCTGGCGTTGCCACAATAATCGCCGGATTCTTTCTTAATAGCGATTGCTGTTTTTTAAAATCTTCGCCGCCGGTAATTAACCCCGAAGTAAGATCGGTAAATTGACTCAATAACTTGCATTGGCTGAAGGTTTGTTGTGCCAGCTCCCGCGTTGGAGCCAATATCAAAGCACGGATACCAAATTTTTCCGAAGGCCGGATTAACAAATTATGTAAGGTTGGCAACAAAAACGCTGCAGTCTTACCGCTACCGGTTTCAGCACTAACGAATAAGTCTTTGCCTTCTAATATGGATGGGATGGCTTGATACTGAACCGCAGTAGGCTTTTCGTAACCAACCTGTTCAACAGCTTTAAGTAACTGTTCTTGTAGTGAAAGGTCATAAAATGAAGAGGGGCTTTCATTGGGCGTGGGTTGCATGATTATTTTTATTCGCTATGCTATGAAGGGCTACAGATTAAAGTGTTTCGTAATTATAAACGCTAAGTTTTACGGATTTTTTTTAATTCAATGTCTTGACATTAATTATCCAAAATACGACACCTATAAATTTATGTTCTCACAGATCAAATATAATGATTAACGTAGTTAAAAACCTTTACCAATACCGCGAACTCATCGCTGCACTAGCTTGGAAAAACATAGTTATCCGCTATAAACAAGCTTATCTGGGGGTTCTGTGGGCAGTACTTAAGCCCATTATGCTAATGCTGATTTTTACATTAGTGAGAAGTTTTGTCGGCATAGAAAGCGATGACCTCCCCTATCCCATTCTTACTTTTGCAGCCTTATTACCCTGGGTATTTTTTCAGGAATCTGCTTCGGAAGGCGTTAACAGCGTTACCTCAAATGCCGCTTTAATTAAAAAAATATACTTTCCGCGCGAAGTATTTCCCATCACTGCCATGGTGACAAAAATAGTCGAATTAGCTATCAGCTTTGTTATTTTAGCTGGCATGATGATTTACTACAAAATGGTGCCGACAATTTACGCGTTATGGGTACCTGCCATCATTTTCTACACCATGATTGTTGCTCTTGGCATCAGTTTTTTTGGTGCTGCTGTAAACGTTTACTATCGCGACATGTCACAAGCCCTGCCCGTTGCCTTATCATTATTAATGTATGGGTCCCCGGTGATGTACCCACTCAGCTTAGTACACAAAAAACTCATAGAAGAACAAGCAGCAGGTGCTTGGTCAAACGATCTATACACCCTGTACACACTTAATCCCTTAGCAGGCATCATCGACAGTTTTCAGCGCGTCGTACTTAAAGGCTTACCGCCGGATTTTAATGCTCTTTACCCCGGCGTTATACTAACTTTAGTTATATTGCCATTTAGCTACCTGTTTTTTAAACGCGCAGAGAACTGGTTTGCTGATGTTATTTAACGGCATTTCATAGCTAAATAATTAATATACAAAGCCCCCCCCTTTCTTATAAGAATTTTGTCATGCCTATTATTGAAGTTAATCACTTAACCAAAGAATACCAGCTCGGCCATATAACCAGCCTTAAAGAAAATGTACTTAATACTTTTAGGCGTTTAGGCGGTAAACCTACACAACAACGAGAAAACTTTAAAGCCTTAGATGATGTTAATTTCACAATTGAACAAGGCGAAGTCGTCGGTATTATTGGCCATAATGGCGCTGGTAAAAGCACACTATTAAAGCATTTGGCAAATATCAGCAAGCCTACAAAAGGCGAAGTAATCGTGCGCGGTAGCATCGCGCCGTTAATTGAAGTTGGCGCCGGGGTAAATCCAGAACTCACCGGACGGGAAAACATATTTTTAAATGGTGCCATCTTAGGTATCCCTAAAAGAATTATTCAGCAAAAACTGGATGAAATTATCGACTTCTCTGAATTGGAACAGTTTATTGATACACCAGTTAAACGCTACAGTTCAGGAATGACGGTTAAGTTAGGTTTTTCTATAGCAACTAGTTTAGACGCAGATATTCTGATAATCGATGAAGTATTGGCAGTTGGGGACTTGGCTTTTCAGCGAAAATGCTTTGATCGTATGGAAAGTATGATTAAACGGCAAAATAAAACTGTAATATTTGTAAGCCATCAGGTCAGAATAATTGAAAGACTTTGCAATCGCGTTCTTCTTCTGGATAGGGGGAAAAAGGTTAGTGATGGAGATCCTACTGAGGCGATAAATTCATTTATTAACCAAATGAATAAAAAAGCTTTGAATGCATCATCAAAATCTGACTATAACATGATGGTTACTGAGGACTTGACCGTGACAGACATTGATATATTATCATCCACTGGTAATACTACGAAGTCAGTTAAATATAACACTCCATTAATAATTCGCTTAAAAATTACAGTACACAAACAGCTCACCAATATTGCTTTTATGATTGGCGTACACACCACAGATTTTATTTATCTAACAGCCAATTCTACTGTTGACAAGCCAATTGACATTTCCCCCGGAGAACACTCATTGACACTAAAGCTACCGGATGCCACTTTTTTACCAGGTATTTATGGAATAAGGGCATGGATTGGAACGCCTGAAAATAAAATTTCTTTCTATGGTGAAGACTTATGTCAATTCTCAATTGAGTCAAATGATTTTCTAATCACGCGACAGCAAGATATGGGCTTTATTCACTTTACGCCTACATGGTGTTTAAGTAACACAGAAAAAAATCTATTATAAATTCATATAATAATTAATTTAAATTAAGCCAGCACTTGACAGTACCACTTAAATTCAAGAGGAAAAAATGCACATTTATAATGATGAATTCTATAACAACCAATATTTAGGGTCAGTTAGATCCGCAAAGAAAATAGTACCAATCATAACAAAAATTTTTTCCCCAAAGTCTGTAGTCGATTTGGGTTGCGGCGTCGGCACATGGTTGTCGGTATTTAATGAGGAAGGTATAAATGATATTTTGGGAATTGACGGTCATTATGTAGATGAAAATAAATTGCTAATCCCGAGTAATTGTTTTCTTGCAGCGGATCTTAATTCGCCCCCTGTTATTCAGCGCACTTTTGACTTGGCCATTTCTTTAGAAGTTGCTGAGCACATTCCTGCTATTTCTTCTGATGCATTTGTTAGTGCATTGACATCTCTAAGTAATGCGGTACTTTTTTCTGCAGCCATACCGTTTCAAGGTGGAGAAAATCATATCAATGAACAATGGCCTAATTACTGGTGTGAACAATTTATCAAAAAGGGATTTGTTCCCGTTGATTTTCTGAGATTGAGTTTATGGAATGATTCTGATGTTGAGTTTTGGTACAGACAAAATATTATTCTTTTTTTACATTCAGACATTGCTTATAACTACACATTGCCCAAAGAACTTATAAACAAGACACCTCTCTCGTTAGTTCATCCAGACCAGTATATCCAAAAGTGCAATATGATTTCTAATCATAAAAATGAACTACAATCACAGCAGGACACAATAACTCGTTTGCACAACCGCATCGAAGAATTGAAAGATCCATCAAAAGTTTCTACTTGGGATGCGTTTGTTTTTTTTGTAAAAACTGTAATAAAAAAATAGAATTTCAGATGGCTCAGTCTATGCGTAGCTCTCAATCTAGTACAGTACAAATCAGCATCGTTATTTGTTCTTATAACCGTGCTGACATATTAAAAAATACGCTGAGTAGCTTTCTTAATAGTTCAATAAACGACATTAATTTTGAACTAATTGTTATAGATAACAACTCAAGTGACAATACCAAAGAAGTAGTTATGTCGTTTGCCGAAAAAGCATCAACAATTAAGTACCATTTTGAATCAAAACAAGGCTTATCAAATGCAAGAAACTCAGGAATTAATATTTCACGTGGTGACATAATTGCCTTTGTAGATGATGACGTTTATTTTGATAAGTCTTGGTTAATAGAAGTTGTACATATATTCAGAGATTATCCTAATGCATCCTGTATGGGGGGTAAATCAATACCTGAGTTTGAAATAGGAAAACCTGATTGGATTACAGATGAACTATTGACTTATTATGGGTCAACTAATTCCGGAGACATCGTTAAATGGATGATTTATCCTAAAGAATTTCCTTTCGGATTAAACATGGCTTTTAAGCGCGAGGTATTTGATCATATCGGCATGTTTAACACACATTTAGGTCGAAAAAAGAGAAATCTCTTATCGAATGAAGAACTGGATGTTTTTAGGCGAGTCAGTCAAGCTGGTCTAAAAGTTATTTATAGCCCAAAGGCATTGCTATATCATCAAATTTCCCCAGAACGAACTTGTAAAGAATGGATCCTTGCGCGTCTTTATTGGCAGGGAATTTCTTCGATAGCTTTCAATCAACTTATAGAGCCGAGATCAAGATTAGCGTTACTTCAAGATGCTATCAGGGATGGATGGAAGTTAATACGTCAATCCACGGGTAATCATTGGTTTCCTCGTAATGCCTATTGGCATTACCAAAAGATTAAATTTCCAGAAAGGTGCAACCTCTTAATGCAAAAAGGTAGAGTAAAGCAATTAATTATTGAGTCGCTACGAATTAATTAGTAATGAAATTTCATATAAAAATTTTTTTAAAATAAATTTAAAAAATTATCTTGTATAACAAGCTAACAACTAATGAAAATATTATTCATATCACCAACACCCACACACCTGCAAAATGCTGGTAATAGAATAAGAATATTTAAAATGGTTGAGTTATTCAGGGAACAAGGTCACGACGTCAGTTTCGTTTACTCCAATCAAGAGAGTTATGATGCTGAAGGTATGCGAAATTATTGGGGTGATAACCTTTATGTTGTTAATTATGCTGCGCCACCACTTCGAAAAAAAAACAAATGGACAGATACATTTTTAAATAAAATCAATAAAGACAGAAAATATTATTCAAATATTGATGACTTTTATAACGAAAATCTTGATACCTTTCTTCATGAGCTTGTAATCAAAAATACCTTTGATATTGTCATTATTGAATATGTTTTTTTATCTAAAGCTTTTTTAAACTTCCCATCAGAAACGCTTAAATTGTTGGATACCCATGATGTAATGTCTAATAGACACAGACTCTTTCTTGAGAACGGGAAGCAGCCATCATGGTATTCAACATCGGCATCGCAAGAAAAGCTAGGTTTAAACCGTGCTGACCATATTATTTCAATCCAATACAATGAAAAGAACCACTTTAGTAAACTAACATCTAAGCCTATTACAACAATAGGCCATATGGTTGATAATTATCCATTCAAACCAACCTACCCTCCAAGAAAGAAAATTCTATTTTTGGGGTCTAACAATCCCAGTAATGTTTATGGAATTCAAGCTTTCATCGCTGAAATATTTCCACCCATCAGAAAATCAATACCCAATATTGAACTTATTATCGTAGGATCAGTCTGTTCAAAAATAACAGACCAAGAAGGTATAGTGAAAATGGGTGAAATGCCAAATCTAGCATCAATTTACGATTTATCAGACATTGTGATAAATCCACTGACCATTGGTACTGGCTTAAAAATAAAATCAATTGAAGCATTAGGATTTTCTAAAGCTTTAATATCTACGTCAGTTGGTGCAGATGGCCTCGAACATGGCATTAATTCGGCTTTTCTTGTAGCAAATAATGCAGAAGAATTTTGTAAAGCGATTAATTCGATTTTTTTTGATCCCAATATCTATCTAAACCTATGCAATAACGCTACTAAATTTGTCGATCAATGGAATAGTGAAATTAAGGTCGAACTTTGTAATTTGCTTAACTTCCAAAAAAATTAAGGATGAATAAATTTTTAGCTATTTCTCATTTACCTCCCATGCCTGATCAGGCTTCAGGGGACTTGCGTTTTTTTTCAATTTTAAAAATGCTTGGGGAATTTGGACAGGTTACTCTTGCAATTAAGGATTTATCTACTTGGTGTATTAAAACACCAGACTGTGTCAGATATAGAGCTATGTTCGCAGATGCTGGAATTGTCTTATATGAAGGCGATATATTTACCGCATTAAATTCTGAGAAATTTGATTTGTTAATATTCGAATTTTATCACGCGGCAAATGAGTTTTTTGATATGGCTCGATATTATCAACCTCAAGCATTGCTCGCTGTAGATTCTGTGGATGTTCATTTTAATCGTCTTCAAGCTAAGGCTGTGCTAACTGAAGATATTCGAGATCAAGATGAGGCTGAACTTGTTAGAGTAAATGAATTAAATGCCTACTATAAAGCAGACGTTATTATTGCGGTATCTGAAGATGACAAAATAATTCTACAAAAAGTATTACCTAATAAACATATATCAGTATTACCTAATGTGCATGTGATTCACGAGTTGCCATTGCAGAAGTTACGCGAATTCGGCAGATTAATTTTTATTGGTAGCTTTGCCCACACACCGAATGTTGATGCCGTAATATATTTTTTGAATAAAATCATGCCACTTATTCGTACACAAACAATAGGTGTTAAGCTAAGTATTATTGGCAATCATATTCCACAAGAAGTTTTTGATCTGACTGCCCCTGATGTAGAAATTATTGGTTATGTGCAAGACACCTCCCCCTATCTCCAATCGGCTTATATTTCCATTGCACCACTGCGTTATGGGGGAGGAATGAAAGGCAAAGTGGGCGAAGCCATGTCCCATGGTTTACCAGTAGTGACTACCAGCTTCGGCGCAGAAGGTTTTGGGCTCACAACTGGAGAACATCTACTTGTTGCTGACACCCCTGAAACATTTGCCGATGCTATTTTAAACTTATTAAATGATTTGAAATATCACAATAGAATTAGTAACAACGGATATCAATTCATTAGTGAGCACTATTCTCCGCAAGCTATGCAATCACATTTAGCTTGTTTTTTAGACGATATAAAGGGAATTGTTCCAATAATACCTTCATGGCACACTAGACTAATATTTAATATTAAAATTATATTTGAACGTCACATCGGATGGCGACTAAATAATTTTTTATTTTCACAAAAATAGTTACTTCCACCAGATAATTTTTTATATTTTACAAAATGACTATAAGTGAAAATAAAGTATTTATCATAATACTAAACTGGAATGGCAAGGCCGATACGCTTGTATGTATAAGTTCTTTGCAACAAATAACTTATCCTGAGTACGAAATTGTTGTTGTTGATAATGGCTCTAGCGATGACAGTGTTAAGCAAATCAAATCACTTCATCCATCTGTAACATTGATAGAGACTGGCCAAAACCTGGGCTATGCAGAAGGTAATAATGTAGGTATCAGATATGCACTTGAACAACATGCTGATTATGTCTTATTACTTAATAACGACACTACTGTCGCACCTGATTTCCTTGAGCAATTAGTTTTGGCAGCACAACAACATCCTGACACTGGAGTATTTGGCGCTACTCTTTTCTATATGGATGAACCCGATACCGTATGGTTTGCTGGTGCAAAATGGAACTCCCAAACACTGAATTTTGATTATTCCCACCAAGATCAAAAACTACCCGAAAATATCAATATTGAAACTGACTACGCCTGTGGCGCAGCGCTGTTTTTTCGCTCTGAAGTGGCTAAGTCCATCGGGTTATTGGATGATCGATTTTTCCTTGTTTGGGAAGAGTCTGATTGGTGTTTAAGGGCAACTCGCGCGGGTTATGGTTGCATAATGGTACCTTCCGCAAATGTCTGGCATAAGGTCGGCGCTTCATTTGATGGCGAAAGCTCGCCATTACGGCAATATTTCAGCTATCGCAATCGCTTATTGTGGGCTGAAAAAAATCTTTCTCTTAAAGACTTGTTGTATCTAATTAAAGATTCTTCCAAAGCTTTTTATCCAAAATTCACTGTGTCACAAGCCGTCAACGCCCCCTTAATTAAACGTTTTATTTGGGCCTTTAATGAATGGAGAGCGACCTGGCTTTCTCCTATATTAAAAGCCAAACGCAGAGGAACTATTGATTATATTTTCAGAAAATTTGGAGACTGTCCTGAAAGTATTAGAAAGTTAAATAATGGTTAATAGTTATATTTAGAATAAATCAGCATTCATGAATTCAATTACACTGTCGAGTATTTTTAAATCAGTTGATAGTCCTAAATCTATTAAGATTATGGAAGCAGAGCGTATAACGCATAGCTTTAATGGAGGGCAGTTAGTTATTGATCAATTCGATAAGGGAAAATGCGCTTTTATTCGGCTTACAGATGTTGGTAATGTAGAGTTTTTAATAGATATTCCTTATACATTTCAAGAGATAGAATCGGGCGGGTATTTGGGAACACCTGCTAATAAAACTCAACCTGTTTTATGGTTCCCGGTTTTACCGACAACTCGCGTTATTAATACTGACAAGGCTATTCTAAATGAAGCATTGGCGCATATTTGCGGTGTATCTTGGGGTAAGAATAACTTATCGCTTCGGATCCGTAACTCAATTATTTCTGTTTCTGATGGCATAGTTTGGCAGTTTGATGGCGTTTTAACTGATAACGAAGTTAGTGCGTTGTTACCAATAGAAACTCAAGGCTATTTCCTTCAAGGCTCTCACGACTGTATAAATAAACCCGCTGAATTATATCGCCATTTAATTCATGGCGCAGTCTATGACCTACGTTATTCCTGGCCTCACAATAAAAAATGCTTCTCTGAAAACGAGGCGCATGCGCTATATACGATTTTTTCAGGCTTAGAAAAACAAACTGGCAAAACTATTTACCGGTATTTCCAATTGCAGCTTGTACTGTCTTTAATTGAACGCCAAGCTGAGGATGGCGGCTGGTATCATGGCATGTGGACAGATAGCACTGAATGCCATTACCGCTTACATACTAGCGGCGTGCATTTATTGATGGATGAATTTCAACGAACATCTTGCCCTCAAGTTAAATTGTCGCTTGAAAAAGCCGTATCTTTTCTTTCCAAAACAACAGATACATTAAATTGCGGCACTTGGTTTTTACATGATTCGCTGGAATTATCCGAGCATGCCATGAATAGCGGCCCCTTTAAATGGATAGAAAATAAGACATTGGGCAAAAGTATTTCCAATATGTTGGTATTAAATACTCATCTTGACACCTCGATCGCTATAAATCGTTATGGAAGAATAACAGGAGACGTTCAATACCAAAATCTGGTGGTATCAGCATTAAATTCAACTCGCACAATCTTGGGCTTAAAAACAGCTGATTGGCTGTATAAGCCTTTATTTTGGGCTATTGGCTTAACAATGTTGCCTACTGAAAAAGCAAGTAAATTGCCTTTTCCAATAAGAGCTGTAAAGCGCTTTGCTTGGCAAACATTAATCAAAATACTGCCCGACATTAAATCGCGCTTCCCTCGTTTAGTGATGCCAAATGGTTATATAGATAGGGAATTATCACTTAGAACCTGGGCTATTGATTACCAAAATATTAATTTGATGGATTTGGCGCGTCATGCGCATGCGTTTCCCAATGCTTTTGATGAAACCATTCTGGATAAAGCAATGGAATTTACTCAAACTAGTGGCTTGATTAAACGGTATAGAGAATTATCGCCTGACAAACAATATTCTGTGGGATTTTGGTCTGAGGCACTTTATTACCGGTGCCTATCCAA
>Ga0208626_1000474_pt1 | contig 12856 bp, 11 predicted proteins | sample LakWasMet10_HOW4_2_FD_183860 | JGI IMG/M metagenome (GOLD analysis project Ga0208626, IMG submission 183860) | Freshwater sediment methanotrophic microbial communities from Lake Washington under simulated oxygen tension - Sediment Metagenome... | ecosystem: Environmental > Aquatic > Freshwater >... | reverse complement strand
ATGATGCTCGTGTTTTACCGCGCCAAAAAGCCCACCAGAAAGTAAAACCAGTATCGGGCGTAAGCGCTTACCTCCACTATTCACAATATAATGCGCAACCTGATTAACTAAGGTGACTTCAGAGTGCAAGGAGTGTGTAATAACCGTATTCACGGCTTGTATATCAGCGGTGATGCATGACTGAATAGTGTCTAATGGCGAGCTGTTAGAGAGAGTAGTGCTTTGTGTCACGATAGTAAGCCTTAAATAGTTGCGAATATTTTAGCACAGCCAACTTTCAAGATAGAGTTCTAGCTGTCTTTATATCCCGCCAGCTGTTATAAAAATTGTGGGATAATTGCTAATTCACGTTAATGCAGCAGTTTTTTAAAATTGCTTGCGATTATGGTTTGCTTTGCTAGATTATTTGCGTATAATGCCGAGTTCTTTAGAAAGCGTAATTTTAAGGCTCAATCATGTATGCTGTAATTAAAACTGGTGGTAAGCAATATCGCGTAATTTCAGGCGAGAGATTAAAGGTTGAAAAATTAGAAGTTGAAGTTGGTGGTACTGTCACGCTAGATCAAATTTTAATGGTTTCAGATGGTGAAAACACAACCATCGGTTCACCTATCATCAACGGTGCAACTGTAAAAGCAACAGTGCTTTCACATGGTCGTGGCGATAAGGTAATGATTTTCAAGTTCCGCCGTCGTAAGCATTATCGTAAAACACAAGGCCATCGCCAAAGTTTTACTGAAATCCAAATCGGCGAAATTTTAGCTGCAGGTCAAGCTGCTGCAAAACCGGCAAAAGCGAAAGCCGCTAAAGCTGCAGAATAATTGAAGCAATAAATAAGACTTAAGGATTAAATCATGGCACACAAAAAAGCAGGCGGTAGTTCACGTAACGGTCGCGATTCACACTCACAACGACTAGGTGTTAAAGCATTTGGTGAAACTGTTGTGACGGCTGGTAGCATCATTGTTCGTCAACGTGGTACAAAAATGCACGCAGGCGAAAACGTTGGCATGGGTAAAGATCATACTTTGTACGCAAAAGCGGATGGTAAAGTATCATTTGCAATTAAAGGCGCTTTAAAACGCCATACGGTAAGCATCATTACGGCTTAATAGAAACTGCAATAGTCAAAGCCTCATCATCTGATGAGGCTTTTTTATTTGGTATTTGGTAAACTAAACACATGAAATTTATAGACGAAGCAACGATTAAAATTTACGCAGGTGACGGTGGTAACGGCGTTGCTACGTTTCGTCGTGAAAAATACGAACCGATGGGTGGTCCAAGTGGCGGTGACGGCGGTCGTGGTGGCTCTATCATTATTGAAGCTGACCGTAATATTAATACCTTGGTTGACTATCGCTATACCCGTACCTTCAGGGCGCAACGTGGTGAAAACGGTCGCAGTGCTGAATGCTACGGTGCAAAAGGTGAGGACATGGTGCTGCGTGTGCCAGTGGGTACCGTGGTTTCAGATAAAGCCAGCGAGCAAATGCTGGTAGATTTGAGTGAGCATGGGCAACGTGCGCAGATGGCATCGGGTGGCAAGGGTGGTTTAGGTAATGTGCATTTTAAATCTAGCTTGAATCGTGCGCCACGCCAATGCACCAAAGGTGATGTAGGTGAGGAGTTTGAGCTTTACCTAGAGCTTAAAGTATTGGCAGATGTTGGTTTGTTAGGTATGCCAAATGCGGGTAAATCTACATTCATTCGTTCAGTCTCTGCAGCAAAACCTAAGGTAGCCGACTATCCTTTCACCACTTTGCATCCTAACTTAGGTGTGGTGCGTGTAGACGCCGAGCGTAGTTTTGTGATCGCTGATATTCCAGGCATTATTGAAGGTGCAGCAGAAGGCGCTGGACTAGGTCATCAATTTTTACGTCACTTACAACGCACTTCTTTACTGTTACATTTGGTTGATATTGCGCCATTTGATGAAGTTATTGATCCAGTTTATGAGGCAAAAGCTATTGTAGAAGAACTTCGTAAGTATGATGAGGCGCTTTATGAAAAGCCGCGATGGTTGGTATTGAATAAAATTGACATGTTGCCAGAGTCGCAAGAGGTAGTAAAACAGTTTATTAAAGACTATGGTTGGGAGGGTCGGGTATTCGCTATTTCAGCAATCAGCGGTATTGGTTGTAAGGAGCTAGCCTATGCAATCATGCAGCATATAGACGAAAATAAACGAGAAGCTGAAAATACTTTAGCGGATACGAGCTCGGTTAATGAGAGTGCAGCCAGTATTACTGTGACAAAAAAAGACGTCTAAAATGATTGCCGTGGAATCTCAGTCGCTCAGCTCAACACCACAATCACTTTTGTTTGAAGCAAAAGTGATTGTGGTGAAAGTCGGTTCTAGCCTTGTCACTAATAATGGTAATGGCTTAGATCAAGTAGCAATCGCTGCTTGGGCAGCGCAAATTACTGCTTTGGTGCAACAAGGGAAGCAGGTAGTATTGGTTTCCAGTGGCGCTGTTGCTGAAGGCATGCAAAGATTGGGTTGGAAAAAGCGCCCAACAGCCGTGAATGAACTGCAAGCTGCTGCAGCTGTAGGTCAAATGGGTTTAGTGCAGATGTATGAAAGCTGTTTTGCTGAGCACCAATTGCATACTGCGCAAGTTTTATTAACTCACGATGATTTAGCCGACAGAAAACGTTATTTGAATGCGCGTAGTACTTTACGTACTTTACTTGATTTAAAAGTTACTCCTATCATTAATGAGAATGATACCGTTGTGACTGACGAAATTCGCTTTGGTGACAATGATACTTTAGGTTCATTAGTCGCTAATTTGATAGAGGCTGACACTCTGGTGATTTTAACTGATCAGCAAGGTTTGTATTCTGCAGATCCGCGTAAAGATAAAGATGCTAAATTTATACAATACGCAACGGCTGGTGATGCTGCGTTAGAGCAGATGGCAGGTGGTGCGGGCAGCAGCGTTGGTACTGGTGGCATGCTAACCAAGATTCTTGCTGCAAAACGTGCGTCTAGAAGCGGTGCGAATACTATCATTGCTTCAGGTCGTGAGAAAAATGTATTGGTACGTTTAGCCGCCGGTGAAGTAATAGGTACGCATTTACAAACCACAGAAATGAAAACGACTGCTCGTAAACAATGGTTAGCAGATCATCTGCAGTTACGTGGAAAATTAACGCTAGACGCAGGCGCGGTAAAAGTCATCAAGCAGGATGGAAAAAGTTTACTACCTATCGGCGTAACGGCTGTTGAAGGTAGTTTTGAGCGTGGCGAGGTGGTTGCTTGTTGTGATGAAAGCGGCGTAGAGTTGGCGCGTGGTTTAGTCAACTACTCGGCCATGGAAGCGGCTAGAATCATGCGAAAATCTAGCAAAGAGATTGGAAAAGTGCTGGGCTATGTAGAAGAAGAGGAGTTAATACATAGAGACAATCTAGTCTTGCTATAAGCCTAGGTTAAGCAAATCTATAGCTAAGACAACTTATGTTTTAATTTTCTGTGAACTTGGTACAAAAAGAATAACAAAGGAATGTTAATGAACAAGCAAGCTTTAGTAGCGATTATTATGGGCTCTGACAGTGACTGGCCTACTATGAAAGCGGCGGCCCAGATGCTAGCAGATTTCGATATTGCCTATACGGCAGATGTGGTTTCAGCGCACCGCACACCAGATCTAATGTTTAGCTTTGCAGAAACCGCTGCAAAAAAGGGTTACCAAGTAATTATTGCGGGGGCTGGTGGCGCAGCTCATTTGCCAGGTATGGTGGCAGCCAAAACTACGTTACCTGTATTAGGTGTTCCAGTGCCATCTAAGCATTTACAAGGTCAGGACTCACTTCTTTCTATTGTGCAAATGCCTAAAGGTATTCCTGTGGCTACCTTTGCAATCGGCGAAGCTGGCGCAGCAAATGCTGGTTTATTTGCTGCTTCAATTTTAGCGAATCATGACGCTGTGTTGGCGAGTAAATTAGCTGAATTCCGCACTAGGCAGGCCGCAAAAGTGCATGCTATGGAATTAAGTAACAAGCCTTAAATACTTTCAGTTTTAATATCAATCAAATAGTATTCAATATATGAACCATCATCAAGAACAAACAACAGTCATTCTTCCGCCTGCAATGCTAGGTATGCTCGGAGGTGGCCAACTTGGTCGTTTTTTTGTAGTTGCTGCACACGAAATGGGTTATAAAGTCACAGTGCTAGATCCCGATGCGAATAGCCCTGCAGGTAAAATCGCAGATGCGCATATTTGTGCTGCTTTTGATGATAAAACTGCTTTATTGATGCTAGCTAACACTTGCGAAGTGATCAGTACTGAATTTGAAAATGTACCTGCAGATTCACTATCTTTTTTAGCTGAAACTAAGCCTGTACGCCCTAGTGCTTACAGTGTTGCTATTGCGCAACATCGCGTCAGTGAAAAAAACTTTCTTAAGCATGCGGGGTTGCCTGTCGCGCCATTTGAAGTTGTTAATGAAGCTGAAGACTTACCGAGTGATGATAGTGGCATTTACCCAGCCATTCTAAAAGTTTCGCGTTTTGGTTACGATGGTAAGGGGCAGGCTAGAGTTAAAAATCAACATGAAGCGCAAATCGCATTTGCTCAATTTGAGCGCGAAGAATGCGTGTTAGAAAAAATGTTGAAACTTGATTATGAGGTTTCGGTAGTACTAGCGCGTGATGTACAAGGCAATGTGTCTGCATTTCCGACTGCAGAAAATAGCCACCTAAACGGAATATTAGATATTTCGATCGCTCCAGCACGTGGTCGTGATGCGATTAGCCATCAAGCACAGAAATTGGCAATATTAGTCGCTGAAAAGCTGGCTTACACTGGGGTGTTAGGTGTTGAGTTTTTTGTTTGTAACGGTGAGTTGTTAGTGAATGAAATTGCGCCTAGACCGCATAACTCCGGGCATTATACGATTGATGCTTGTGTGACAAATCAGTTTGAGCAGCAAGTGCGTGCGATGACGGGTTTACCATTAGGCAGTGCTAGGCAACATAGCTCAGCAGTGATGGTTAATCTATTGGGTGATATTTGGCCTGAGAATATGGACTCTGTACCTGAGTGGCAAGTAGCGTTAAATAATCCAATGTTGAAAATGCATTTATATGGTAAGCAGCAAGCACGTGCAGGTAGAAAAATGGGTCACTTTACCGTGACTAATGTGAACCGTGATGAAGCGATTAAGCAAGCTATGCAAGTCCGTGCAGAGTTGAAGATTGGAGAGTGATAGCTAGCTCTAACTTGATTAAGAGTTCTTAGGTTCAGCAGCTCTTAATCATTGATAGCTAATAAAAAAGCCTCGCATTGCGAGGCTTTTTTATTAGATGCAAGCAACTATTACGCTGCTTTAGCTTTAGATGCAGCTTTAACTTTCGTAGCTGCCACTACTGGGGCTTCAGCAGACATTGCTTTAATCGCAGCATTCAGGCGACTTTTATGACGTGAAGCTTTATTTTTATGAATAATATTTTTATCAGCAATGCGGTCAATTACACTTACATTCTCGCTATACGCAGCAGTAGCGGCAACTTTATCGCCAGCTTCTACAGCTTTAATAATTTTTTTAATCGCGGTACGCAAAGTAGAACGCAAACTTGCATTGTGAGCGCGTTGCTTAACTGCTTGACGAGCACGTTTTCTTGCTTGTGCGGTATTTGCCATCTATGTTTCTTTCCTAAAGGGTGCTAAAAGCTATTCGAAATACGAAGCCCGTAATAATAGCTATTTTCTAAACACATTGCAAGTTTAAATGAAGTAAATATCGCGGTTATTTGCCGCATGATGTCTGTTGGCATGATAAAATCGCGCAATATGTCGTTAATAAGCCAATTTCCCCAGTTTAGACTATGAATCTACTTAAAGCCTTAGCCAAAGTTGGCAGTATGACTTTTGTGTCTCGTATCTTGGGGTTTGTGCGAGACACTTTAATAGCCCGAGTGTTTGGCGCAGGCATGTTAAGCGATGCATTTATCGTCGCTTTCAAAATTCCTAATTTATTACGCAGAATTTCAGCAGAAGGTGCTTTTAGTCAGGCTTTCGTGCCAATTCTAGCTGAATATAAAAGTCGGCGTAGTTTTGAGGAAACGCATCACTTAATTAACCGTGTTGCCACATGGCTAGGGTTGATTCTAGTGGTTGTGACTTTACTAGGTATGTTGGCGGCACCGTGGATTGTTTCGCTTATCGCGCCAGGTTTTACTACGGATCACCCTAAGATGCAGTTGACGATAGAGTTATTACGGATTACTTTTCCTTATATTTTCTTTATATCACTAGTTTCAATGGCTGGTGGAGTGCTCAACACTTATAACAAATTCGGTATTCCCGCGTTCACGCCTGTATGGCTCAATGTCAGTATGATTGTAGCTGTTTTATTTTTCGCAGATCATTTTGCTGAGCCGATAAAGGTGTTGGCATGGGCGGTTTTTTTTGGCGGACTTTTACAATTAATTTTCCAAATCCCATTCTTAAGACAAATTGGTCTGCTACCTAGGTTTGATTTCCACGCAGATGATGATGGCGTATGGCGTATTCTAAAGTTAATGGGTCCTGCGGTGTTAGGTGTATCGGTTGCACAAATTTCTATGATTACGAATACGATATTTGCATCATTCTTAAAAACGGGTAGTGTCAGTTGGCTATATTACGCTGATAGGTTAATGGAGTTCCCTACAGGTGTGCTTGGTGTCGCGCTTGGGACTATATTATTGCCTAGCTTATCTAAAGCTTACGCAGGTAAGGATGAGAGGGAGTATTCACAATTGTTAGATTGGGGTTTACGTTTAACTTTTATCTTAGCAGCCCCAGCTGCTGTAGCATTAGCTGTATTGGCTAGGCCATTAGTCACGGCTTTATTTTATTATGGTAAATTTACTCCTATAGACGTTGCGATGACCGAGCAAGCTCTTATAGCTTACAGCATTGGTTTGCTAGGCTTGATTCTAGTGAAAATTCTAGCACCGGGCTTTTATGCGCGACAAAATATTAAAACACCAGTTAAAATTGCTATTTTTACATTGGTAATTACACAGTTAATGAATGGTTTATTTATTTTTGTATTACCGTTGCAGCATGCAGGCTTAGCTTTAGCGATTGGCTTAGGTGCTTGTATCAATGCTTCACTACTCTATTATCATTTGCGCCAGCATAATATTTTCCAGCCCCAATCTGGCTGGGTGACCTTTTTACTTAAGCTCTTAGCTGCGCTTAGCGTGATGGGCGCCACTCTTTATTTCATGATGGGTGACACAGAAGCATGGTTACATTATAGATTAATGACACGACTTACTTACTTGAGTGGTCTAGTCGCGATAGGGGGCGTGAGCTATTTTGGTACGTTAATGCTGCTGGGTTTTAGGCCGCGCGACTATATTCGTAGAGTTATACATTAAATGCAAATATATCGTCATATCCCTATACAAAAACAGTTACCTTGCGCATTAGCGATAGGTAACTTTGATGGCATGCATTTAGGGCATCAAGCATTGTTGCAAAAGCTTAACGAAACTGCAAAAGAGCTAAATCTCACTTCTGCCGTAATGACTTTTGAGCCACATCCGCGTGAGTTTTTTGCACCAGAAACTGCACCAACACGCTTAAGTTCATTACGCGAAAAGCTTGAGCATTTTGCTGAAGCTGGTGTTGAAACCACTTACGTATGCCGCTTCAATAGACGTTTAGCTGGGTTAACACCACAAGAGTTCATGCAAAATATTTTACGTGACTCTCTGAATGCGCAAGCTATTTTAGTCGGTGATGACTTTAGGTTTGGTGCTATGCGAGCTGGCTCTATACTTGACTTTTTAGAAGCGAAATTTAACCTTATTAGTTTGCCGCAAGTTGATTTAGAAAGTGCACGCGTGTCCAGCACTCGCGTACGCTCAGCATTAGCAACAGGCGCGTTACTTGAAGCCAGCGTGCTATTAGGTCGCCCATACAGCATAAGTGGCAAAGTAGTGCATGGCGCTAAGTTAGGACGTCAACTTGGTTTTCCAACAGCCAATGTGCATATGCGACATGAGCGCCCGGCGTTAACCGGTGTATATGCCGTAAAGTTAGATGGTATGAATGGTGTGGCAAATCTAGGTGTGCGCCCCACGATTTCTGGTGTCTCAAAACTAATATTAGAAGTGAATGTATTAGACTTTAATGCGGATTTATACGGTAAACATGTGCATGTAGAGTTTTTACATAAGATACGTGATGAAGCTAAGTTTGATGGCTTAGATGCACTTAAGGTACAAATTGCAAAAGATATTGTGGCGGCAAAAAGCTATTTTGAAGAGACTAAGTTTAAGTAGTAAACATACTGGATTTCGATTTTCGTCGGAATGACAATTAAGATTGATTAGAGATTTAAAATGACCGAAGAAGTAAGCAAATATAAACTTAACTTACCTGAAACCAGCTTTCCTATGCGGGGCGATTTAGCAAAGCGCGAACCAGTTTGGCTTAAAGACTGGCAGGATAAAAAATTATATCAAAGAATTCGCAAAGCTCGCCAAGGCGCTAAACAGTTCATTCTACACGATGGCCCACCGTATGCTAACGGTGATATTCATATTGGTCACGCGGTGAATAAAATCTTAAAAGATATTATTATCAAATCGAAAACCATGAGCGGTTTTGATGCACCTTACGTGCCAGGCTGGGATTGTCACGGTCTACCGATTGAGTTAGTGGTTGAGAAAAATCACGGTAAAAATATCGACCCTGCTAAGTTTCGTGAGTTGTGCCGTGCGTATGCAGCAGAGCAAGTAGCGCGTCAAAAGAAAGACTTTGTCCGATTAGGCGTGTTGGGTGATTGGGATAATCCTTACTTAACGATGGATTTTAAAACCGAAGCTGACATCATGCGAGCGTTGGGCGATATTCATAAAAATGGTTATTTATACCAAGGTAGTAAACCCGTGCATTGGTGCGTGGATTGTGGTTCAGCTTTAGCTGAGGCTGAGGTTGAATATGAAGATGTTAATTCGCCAGCGATTGATGTGGGTTTTAAGGTTGAGGATAACGAGTCGATTCGTAGATTGTTTTCTCTAAGCGATGTCGAGTTTAAAACCTCAATCCAAGGAAAGTCGGTAGCGGCAGTAATTTGGACTACTACACCATGGACGCTACCAGCGAATCAGGCTGTTAGTGTGAATCCAGAACTTGAATATGGATTGTATAGTACAAACAAAGGCGTATTTATTTTAGCTGTGGCAATGGCGCAAATTAATAGTTCAGTGACTTATCCAGAACCAACGAATGAGGAAATTCAGAGTCTTGCTGTACCTCTATTGTTGCAAAAATATGGAGTCACAAATTCTAGTCTAATCGGAACATGTAGGGGTTCAAGTTTAAACGGTACACTCTTAAAACACCCATTCGATAATCGCCGAGTACCCATCATTTGCGGTGACCATGTGACGACTGATGCCGGTACCGGCTTGGTACATACCGCGGCTGCGCACGGCAACGACGATTGGTTAGTCATGCGAGCTAATTTTCCAGATGAAAAGCCGCGCATTTTAATGGGTGGCGATGGAAAGTTTTTTAATAGTGAATTGGTTGAGTTTGCAGCGATTCGCGGCTTAGATAGAAAAGAAGCTAACAAGGTAATATTGGCTGCCATGACTGAAAGCGGTGTTTTGCTGGCAAGTGCGCGTTTGAATCATAGTTTTCCGCATTGCTGGCGTCATAAAACGCCGTTGATGCAATTGGCAACACACCAATGGTTTATTGGCATGTATGCGCAAGATGCGGTCGGAATCAGTTTGCGCGAATATGCGAATAAAGCCGTAGATGCCACTGAGTTTTTCCCTGCTTGGGGTCGAGCACGCTTAGAAGCTATGATTAAAAACCGCCCAGATTGGTGTGTATCGCGTCAACGTAACTGGGGCGTACCTATGCCATTTTTTGTGCATAAAGAAACAGGTGACCCGCATCCACAAACTGCAGAACTGCTGGAAGCGGCAGCATTACTCGTAGAGAAGCATGGCGTTGAAGCTTGGTTTAGCTTAGATGGCGCAGCTTTCTTAGCAGAGCACGCAGCATTAAGTGCGGCAGACTACAAAAAAGTCACTTACACATTAGATGTATGGTTTGATTCTGGCGCAACGCACGCGGCAGTGTTAAAGCATCGCCCTGAATTGTCGTTTCCAGCGGATTTGTATCTAGAAGGTTCAGACCAACATCGTGGCTGGTTTCAAAGCTCATTGTTAACAGGCTGTGCGATTGATGGTCGTGCGCCATACAACGCCTTGCTGACGCATGGTTTTGTGGTGGATGGCGCTGGTCACAAAATGAGTAAATCCAAAGGCAACGTGGTTGCTCCGCAAAAGGTGATGGATACTTATGGCGCAGATATTTTGCGTTTATGGACAGCCTCTACCGATTACTCTGGCGAACTCACAATCTCTGATGAAATCTTAAAACGTGTCGCAGAAAGCTATCGCCGCATTCGTAATACCATGAAATTTTTATTAGCGAATATCGCAGATTTTGATGTAAATAAAGACCTGTTGCCCGTTAGTGAGTGGTTAGAGATCGACCGTTATGCACTACATTTGACGCAAAAGCTGCAAACCGGAGTGCTGGCTGATTATGATCGCTACGAGTTTCATTTGGCTGTACAAAAATTCGTGAGCTTTTGCTCTGAAGATTTGGGTGGCTTCTATTTAGATATCCTTAAAGATAGGCTCTATACCGCAGGTGAAAACTCACCTGCACGCCGCGCAGCACAAAGTGCGCTCTACTATATCACGCATTGCATGATGCGTTTAATGGCGCCAATTCTAAGCTTCACCGCGAATGAGATTTGGCAAACGTTGGGTTTAGAAGCTGATAAGTCAGTGTTTGAAGATGTTTGGTATGAATTACCACAGTCTGGTTTGACTGAGGGAGATATTCTAGATTGGGAAAATGTAATTAATATACGTGCATTTGCAAACAAGGCCATAGAAGAAAAGCGTGAGAAAGGGATTGTGGGATCTTCTTTACAAGCAGAAATTTGTGTCTTTACTGAAGGTAAAGAACTTGAGTCGCTACAAAAATTTAAAGATGATTTGAAATTTGTGTTTATTACATCAAAAGTCACTGTGTTGCAAAGAGACCCAGAAAAACATCCTATGCCCTTAATGTTTAATGTGCTTGGCAGTGAAAATAAAAAATGTGACCGTTGCTGGCATTATCGTGCTGACGTTGGTGCTGACGCTGAACATCCACATATTTGTGGTCGTTGTGTAAGCAACTTGTTTGGTAAAGGTGAGGCGCGCAAATATGCGTAAGTATTTTGCTATAAGCGCGGTGATAGTTGTACTTGATTTATATACTAAGCACCTAATCCAAGGTGCCTTTGCTTATGGTGAAATGCTTACGTTTACTAACTTTTTTGACTTAGTGCATTATCACAATGAAGGTTCAGCTTTTGGCTTTTTGCATGACGCAGGAGGTATTCAGCGTTGGTTTTTCGCCGGCGTTTCCGTGCTTGCTATTATTGTGATTAGTTTTCTTCTTCTGAAGCATCGCACTGAAAAGCTTTTTTGTGTCGGTTTAGCCTTGGTGTTGGGTGGGGCAGTCGGCAATTTGTATGATCGCGTGACATTGGGCTATGTTATCGACTTCCTTAACTTCCATTATCAACAGCTATATTGGCCTGCTTTTAATGTGGCCGATAGCGCGATTTGTGTGGGGGTAGGGCTGTTGTTACTAGATAGTTTTAAAAAGCCAAATTAAATATACTTGGAGAAAATTGCGACGCTACACGACAAAGATGAATAATGCTTTATTATGATAGCTATAAACTTCATGTTTAGATGGAGTGTTACTGTAAATAGGTATTTAACTGAACTAAGTATTACTTTTGATTCGATAAATACAAGGAAATAAATCATTACTTTATTAAGCCATTGGTAAAAGTACGGCCAAAGGTTTTTGTGGTGAGTATGGCACAATGGTCAATGCGGTGTGAGCCTATTTTCGCATTGTAATTATAAATAGCCAAATCATATTTAACTATTATGAAATTTAAAGACTATTATGAAGTGCTAGGGGTTGCGCGCAAGGCAACTCAAGACGAAATAAAAAAGGCTTACCGTAAGCTCGCGCATCAATATCACCCTGATATTTCAAAAGATTCCAAAGGCGAAGAGAAGTTTAAAGAAATAGGTGAGGCATACGCTACGTTGAAAGATGTCGAAAAACGTGCCGCGTATGATGATTTAGGGCGTCATCGAACAGGTGAGGAGTTTAGGCCACCACCCAATTGGGGCGGGCAACAAGGCGCCCAAGCCTACTCTTTTGATGATGTCAATTTATCAGATTTGTTCGCTAGTTTTTCTAAAGGCAGGCAAGGTACGGCGCACCAAGGTCGTAGTATGCCAATACCTGGGCAAGATTATGAGTTGGCAACTCAAATTTCACTTGAAGATGCCTTTAATGGTAGCACAGTAGACTTAAACTTCACTGTCCCTGAATATGATACACAAGGGCAGTTAAAGCGTATGCCTCATATCATTAAAGCACGTATTCCTAAAGGTGTGACTGATGGCCAAAAAATGTTATTGCGTGGTAAAGGAGGTAAGGGCGCTAATGGAGGACCTGATGGGAATCTATATTTAAATATTAGCTTCACGCCACACCGACTATTTCGCGTGATAGACCATGACCTGTTTATTGACCTGCCGCTCACAGCATCAGAAGCGGCTTTAGGCGCAACAGTAAAAGTACCAACCTTAGACGGCGCAGTGAACCTTAAAGTACCAGAGGGTATCGCGAACGGACAAAAGTTACGTATAGGCAAACGCGGTTTGCCTAGGCAGGGCGAAGAGAGCGGTGATCTTTATGCAATTGCACAAAGATCACCGCTCTCTTCGCCCTGCCTA
>Ga0208626_1000472_pt1 | contig 12935 bp, 7 predicted proteins | sample LakWasMet10_HOW4_2_FD_183860 | JGI IMG/M metagenome (GOLD analysis project Ga0208626, IMG submission 183860) | Freshwater sediment methanotrophic microbial communities from Lake Washington under simulated oxygen tension - Sediment Metagenome... | ecosystem: Environmental > Aquatic > Freshwater >... | reverse complement strand
CATTTTGGGTCAGCCGGTATTACAACGCTGCACGCCGCCACGACCGACGTTGGCAGGTCAGCGGCTGCTCAATCATCTGCAACAAGTGCGGCAGATGGAGGCGGCACTGGGTCTGGCTGATCAGGAAGTGCAACTATTGCGGCTGGCTACCAATGCCGATTCGCTGGCAACCTGGCTGCCGCAAGCGCTGGTGTTACCGGATCAGCCACAGCTGTGTTTTGATTTGGTTGTGGAAGATCAGTCGGTCAGCCTGAAACGGATGAAACAAGGTGATGTGATGGCCTGCATCTGCGACAGCCCGCAGCCACTGAATGGCGGTGCCGTAATGCCACTCGGCGCACTGCGTTATCGTGCGGTGGCAAGCCCGGACTTTATCCGGCGCTATCAGCTGCAGCCGTTGACAGCCAAAGCACTGGCGCAGGCGCCTTGTTTGGTGTTTAGTGCCGACGATGCACTGCAACACCAATTTTTACAGGATATTGCCGGCATCAGCCCCAGCCATGTCCATTTGTGCCCATCCTCCGAAGGTTTTTTAAAAGCGGTGCTGGCCGGCCTCGGCTTTGGCCTGTTACCCGAGCTGCAAATGCAGGCGCATTTTGCCAATGGCGAGCTGATTGATCTCGCCCCCGGTTATTCTCTCGATACACCGCTGTATTGGCATCATTGGCAAACCGAAAGCCCGTTGCTGCAACAGTTACGACTGCAGGTGCTGGCCGGTGCCAGTCAGTGTCTGGTGGCGATTGGCTGAAGTTTTGGCTTTCAGCTAATCCCGGCTTGCGGAACTAGCCGGTTTACCTTTAAGTTGAACTGGATAACAGATACCTATTGGGAGCCAGATGAGCGCAACTTCGTCTTTGCATTTTGCTTCCGTTGCCGGAAAAATCATGCTGCTGGCGCTGGCCTTCCTGATCACCGGACGACTGGCGATGTTGCTGGCAATTCCGCCGGGATTTGTCAGTGCCATTTTTCCGCCGGTGGGCGTCGCGCTTGCTGCGGTGCTGATTTGGGGTTATCCGCTGCTGCTCGGGGTGTTTCTCGGCTCGACGCTGCTGAACCTGTCATTAGCCGTTGCCAGTGTGACGCAATTGGGCTGGCAGCATCTGCCGGTCGCCTGCGGTATTGCGCTGGGAACCACAGTGCAGTGTCTGTGTGCCTGCTGGCTGATCCGCCGTTTTATCGGCTTTCCCAATCCACTGACTGCAGACCGCAGCATCATGCTGTTGCTGCTGATCGGCGGACCACTGACATGCCTGCTCAGCGCCAGCGCTGGCACCGCGGTGTTGTATGCTCATCAGATCATTACCCCGGGTCAGACCCTGTTCAGTTGGTGGAGTTGGTGGATAGGTGACAGCATCGGTGTGCTGATCGCTACGCCTTTAATGTTTATTGCCTTCGCCAGGCCGCGTGAGATCTGGCGCAGCCGCATTGGCACCGTAGGTCTGCCATTGTTGCTGAGCTGTGTGTTGATGGTTGTGTTATTTTTCCGAACCAGCGCCGACGAGCAGAGTCGGCTGCAGCAGCGATTTCATGAACAAGCCAAGTTGATGGTGCAAAGTATCAAATCTGCTATCGCGTTACATACCAGTTCGGTAGAGCCGATAGAGCGGCTGTTTGCGGCATCGAGCAGCGTCAGCAGCAGCGATTTCGCAATTTTTGTTGACCCGCTGGTCAGAGACTATCCGGGGATCCGCGCGGTCAGCTGGAATGCCCGGGTGACCGCGGCACAGCGGCCGACGTTTGAGGCCGAAATGAGGACTAATGGCGATGCCGGCTTTGCGATCAGCGAACGCAATGCCAGCAATCAGCTGGCAGCCGCAGCGAAGAGAGCCGACTATTTTCCGGTGACATTTATTGAGCCTCTGGCAGAAAATCGCCGTGCTGTTGGTTATGACGTGAGTTCGGAGACGTTGCGCAACAGCGCCATGCAAGTCGCCCGTGACCAGGGCAGCGCCACCCTGACAGCACCGCTGGCGCTGATTCAGGACAAGGTACAAAAAACTGGGATGTTGTTGTTTTATCCGGTTTATACCAGCGCGAAGCCGCCTACTTCGGTGACCGCGCGCCAGCAGTCATTGCGCGGTTATGTGGTGGCAGTGCTACATATTGGTGATGTAATTGATGCTGCACTCAGTGCCTACCGACCAGACAGCTTCCAGTTGCAGGTCACTGATATCAGCGGTGCTGCGGCGCAAGCCGTATACAGCAAAGTCAGTTCGGCAATCCCGGCCTATGCCAAACCGCTGGTATGGCAAGAAGATTTTGACGTTGGCGGGCGCAGCTTCAGTATTGAGATCCTGCCGAGCGAGCGGTTCATCAGTGCGCAAAGCAGCCTGCAACCCTGGGCCATTTTGGCCGGTGGTTTGTTGCTGTGCAGTTTGCTGGGTGGTTTTTTGTTGTCGGTGACCGGTCGGGCTGAACACGTCCGCCAGCTTGTGCGTCAACGTACGCTGGAGCTGAGCGGCATTCTGGACAATGCCGCCGAGGCGATCCTGATTTTCGATTCGGCTGGCCAGATCGATCGCGCCAATGCTGCTGCGCAGCAATTATTCGGCTACAGCGAACGTCAGTTCCGGGCTTTGCCGATTGGAACTATGTTGCCCGTATTGCAGCATAGCATCCAGCCCTTGTTGCAGTCCTGGCAGGGCCGGCCGGTGGAAACTACAGGGCTGACCGCAACGCGCAATCCGCTCGAACTTGAGGTGAGTCTGAGTAATTATGTACTGCCCGAGCGCACCTGGTATATCTGTCTGCTACATGACATCAGCGAACGGAAAAAGGTGGAACGGCTGAAGCGGGAATTTGTTGCGACGGTCAGTCATGAGTTGCGCACTCCGTTGACGTCTATTAAAGGCTCGCTGGAACTTGTCAATGCCGGTGTGTTGGGGCAAGTGCCGCCGGCCGCCGGCAAGATGCTGAACTTAGCCCAACAAAATACGGCGCGGCTGGTGGCGCTGGTGAACGACATTCTGGATATCGAAAAACTGGAATTGGGTGAAACCAACCTGCTCCTGCAACCGGCTGAGCTTCGACAGCAATTGGAACTGGCGCTGCTACATAATCAGGGTTATGCCGCCAATTTTGCCGTCAGTCTGAGCCTTGATCTGCAGCAACTGCCAATTCAGGTGCCGGTATTGGTCAATGAACAGCGGCTGCAACAGGTGCTGAGTAATCTGATCAGTAATGCGGTGAAATTTTCCGCGCCGGGCAGTCCGGTGCAGATTGTCGCTGCAATCAAAGACAACAGCGTGCTGGTGAAGGTTTGTGATCAGGGGCCCGGTATTCCGGCCGAATTCCACACGCGTATTTTCCAAAAATTTGCTCAGGCCGACGGCTCAGATTCCCGCCAGCGTGGCGGTACCGGGCTTGGCCTCAGCATTTGTAAGGAACTGATGACGCGAATGCATGGCACTATTGGATTTGACAGCGTTGAAGGCAAAGGCAGTACCTTTTACATCACGTTGCCATTGACCGGGGATTGAAAGGGGATGGTAGCTATGAGCGAATTGCAGAAATATGATAACCGGTGGCCGTACTTCGTTTGGTGCCACCCTGCGGATGTTCAATGATCTGTAGGGGTAGGCCTTGCGCCTACCCGAATTTCTCGGACTGCGGGTAGGGACAAGCCCTACCCCTACACAATATCAACGTCCGCAATTGCCACAAAGCGACGTATCAGCCGCTACTTGCCACCGTATCAAAAAAGTTATTTTTTGTTCGCGCTAAGATGCACAGATAATGCCGTTGGAAGCTGTGGTCGATGCACTGCCAACGCTTGCGGCTAAGCCTGTGGTTCCGATTGTGTGGCTTGTTGCAGCTGTTGATATTGCGCCCATAGTTCTTCGGCTTCTGCGGTTAAATCGGCGAACAACCGCATATCGCCTTTGCGTTGTGCCAGCATGGCCTGCTCGGCTTTGGCATCGTATTGCTGGCGGAGTTTTTTCAGCGGGTCGCGCTTAAAGAAATTAAACATAGGGTGCTCTTTACCTGAAGTTGGATAGCTCAGTGGTAGCTACGCAGCGCAGGGCCAGATCGGTCAGTTTTAACAATCTTAAATCAGTCAGACATACCGGATACCGCAGTGCTCAGATAGCGAAACATTGCGACTGATAAAAAAAGGGGCCCGAAGGCCCCAAGTACCGCACTCAAACAGGGAGTGGTCCGAATCGTTGGATCAGAAGCGGCTGCGCCAGCCGAGTGTCCAGCGTTTTTCGTAGACGTTTTGGTAAATCACGTGGTCGCGCCACTGCGCGTAGTTGTTTTCGAACTCGCCGGTCAGGTTGCTGACCTGCAGGTACACGCTGCTGTGGTCAAACAGGTCGTAGCTGGCGGAGGCGTCGACATAAACCGTTGATTGGGTCCAGATCGGCACCACACCCTTGCCAAGCGGGATCGCCAGTGAATCCAGCCGGTCACTGCGGTAGTTCGCCGCCACGCGTAGTTGCAGACCGTCTTTTTCATACCACAGCACGGCGTTGCCGGAATTTTCCGAGTTGTCCTGGATTGGCAAGGTCGCGCCATACACATCTTTGTTGGCGCTGTCGGATGGTGCATAGGTGTAGTTCAGTGTGGTACCAAGGCCACTCCAAATGCCTGGCAGGAAATCGAAACTTTGTTGCCAGGTCACTTCGACACCTTTGACGGTGCCGCCTTTGCCGTTGATTTCGGTGTCGACCGGCACTTCGCGCCGTACCACGCCATCGATATCCGGCAGGCCTTTCATCACCTGGCCTTTTTCGATAAAGGAATCGATATTCATCCGGAACAGACCCACGCTGACTAAGCTGGCGCTGTCGTAGTACCACTCAAGACCCAGGTTGTAGTTGGTCGAACGCCATGGCTCCAGTTGTGGGTTACCGTTCTGGCGACCGCTGACTGCCACCAATAAATCCGGCGACACGCCATATTCTTTGGCGAGCACGTCACCGGCGCGAGTGCGGCCGACTGAGACACCACCGGCCAATTTACTGAAATCCAGATTGGTCATGGTTTTGCCGTAAGCGGCGCGCAGGATGAGCTCATCACTAAGATCCAGCCGCAGGTTGGCCGATGGCAACACGGTATCGTCATCACGGTTAATCAGCTCTTCACCGGCTTTAATCGCGGCAGTACAGAGTGAACAGGGCCGCGCGCTGCCGACCAGATTCTGCAAAATCTCCAGATCGGTTTTGATGTACTGGGCGCCGATATTGGCCTGATAGGGCAGGCTGCCGAGCTCACCGTCCAAATCCAGTTTCAGATAAGCGCTGTGGTCCTGTTGCGTCACGCCGTAACTTTTGGCCGGATCTGACAGCTTTTTATTGCCCGGATACAGCTGGTTTTGTGAAGTGAAAGGGTTATCCAGCGCTTTGGGGTTAATCAGATAAAAGCTATCTTTGCTGGCCGGGCCAAAACCGTTGACCTGATGCACCCAGCCTGACGGCAGTTCGTCAAAATACCAGGCGCGACCGATAGTTAAATCACCGAGTGCGACGTTCGCCACGCCATCTCCGTTGGTGTCGCCGAGTGACGCGCCCGAGTCTTTCCACATCACGTCAGCAGCTAAGTTACCGGTTTTAAACGGGGCGACCAGGATAAAAGTATCGCGCTCGACATCGCGTTTAGCGGTGCGCAGGCCAAACGACACCGACTGAATATCGCCCAGTTCAAAGGCATATTTGCCGTCGGCGCGCAGCACGTCGAGCGTGGCTTCTTCGTGGAAATTGTTCTCAGAATAGGTCGACACCAAATTGGTGCGTTTGATGTCCTGCGCAAAGCCCTGCGGGTAACTCAGGCTGATATATTTGCCGCCGCGGCTAAACTGCACCGGGATCTCGGCCGGGCCATAACCGCGTGGGTTGACCGGTTCAATACCTTTGCCGACGTTGCGCATCAGGCCATGTTGTGCGCCGCTGGTGACATAGGCATGCGCCACGTTTTCAGTATGGTCGCGGCTGGCGTCACCGCGTAAATAACGCACCGAACCGGAGAAATTGTCTTTGTTATCATAATCCAGCTGCAGGTTCAGGTTGGTGGATTCGCGATCGTTGGTCAGGCTTTCGGAATAAGCACTGACGCGGCGCACCTGATAGAGCGCTTCACTGACGGTATAAATTTTGCCGCCAAGCGGACCGTCGGCGCGTGGAATAAATTTGTCAGAATAAGCCCAGTTGTTACCGCGCGCGCTGTCGACCATCAGGCCTTGTTTGCGGTCAGCATCGTCCATTTCGGTGTGAAACAGATCTGCGGTCAGCGTCAGCGTATCGCTCAAGACATATTGTACTGAGGCATTGGCGCCGATGCGGTCGCGCTCGGTGGTGCGGTCCATCACGCCGTAATAACGCTGGGTGAAGAAAGTATCGTTGTTGTCTTTGTCGCCGTTGAAGTCGCGTTTGTCTTTTTCGTTTTCGCCAATCACTTCCATCGCATTGAGGATGGCGCCATTTAAATAGTTGGCGAGATTGTTCTGGTCGTACGACAGCGTCATCACGGCAGCGAATTTTTCATCGTCAGATTTATAACCGCCAAATAACGACACTTTACCGTCGTTTTCTTTCGACAGACTGCCGCGCGTCAATTCCGTGTTAAACGCAAAAGTGCTGCCGGGTTTTAAATCCAATGGCCGCCAGGTTTTTAAATCCAGCGTGCCGGAAATACCGCCGGACAGCACATTGGCCATTGGCGATTTCAGCACGTCAATGCCGGCGATCAGCGCGGACGGGATGTCAGTAAAATCCGGCTGCACTGTGGTCAGCGAGCCGGCCGATAAAAATTGCTCGCCGTTTAACAGCGTGGTGACTTGCGGCATACCGCGCACGTTGACGGTCGAGCCTTCACCGGCGGAGCGGCGGATCTGTACGCCGGGAATGCGCTGCAGCGTGTCCGTAATAGTGACGTCCGGCAGCTTGCCTAAATCTTCGGCGGTGATGGTGTCGACCACTTGCTCGCTGAATCTTTTGTTATTCAGGTTTTGTTTGTTACTGGCGGCGATGCCGCGAATTTCCAGACGCTCGACTTCCTGTTCAGCGGTGTTGCCGGTCGCCGTTTTATCTGTCGTTTGGGCCTGTGCTGTTGCGCTCAGCATCATCGCCACGGACATGGCCAGCAGGCTGACGCGAAATTGTGGGTGTGACATGTTGTTCCTCTGCAATAACTTGTTGTTTTCACCTTTGATGTGCAGGTCGCGCTGGCCTTATTTCCGGGTGAAATCCGCCGGAATGGCCGGCGTCGCCCGCCGTTTTTGAGTGCGGTGAAACCGAGTAAAATCCATTTTTGTTATTAAATAACTTTTATTATGTCTATTGCTTGTTATGTTTTAACACGATATTTTAATGCAACACAACGATTATTTTTGCAGCGGGATCTGGCGGTGTTTTGGCCGGTACCGACATGGTTAAAAAGCCTGGCTGTAAAAAGAGGAATGCTGAAGTGACTGAATTAGCTAACGTTTCAATAGATGGTTTGGCGCAAACCGGCAAAGGGCTGGGGGACTGGTCGCAGTTTCGGCAGCAAGGCTGGTCTTTGCTGGACGGTGATCTGTGCTTGCCGGTCGCAACGCTGAACTGGCATGCCTTACAGCGCAACTTACAGTGGATGGCCAGATTTGCTGCGCAAAGTCAGGCGTTGCTGGCACCGCATGGCAAAACGGCGATGACACCGGAATTGTTTCGGGCGCAGCAAGAGGCCGGTGCCTGGGGCATGACGCTGGCGACGGTGCCACAAGTGCAGAGTGCGGCCCGCGCTGGTGTGCGGCGCATTCTGTTGGCGAATCCGTTGGTTGGCCGTACCGAACAACGCCAGGTTGCAGCATTAATCGCAGCAGGGCTGGAGTTTTATTGTCTGGTTGATGATGCGGCGCAGCTGCCCGCACTGCAGCAATGCATGGCAGATGCCGGCGTCCGCTTGAATCTGTTATTGGAACTGGGTGTGCCCGGTGGGCGTTGTGGCGTGCGGGGAGGCGCTGCGGCGTTGAAACTGGCCGCGCAAATCCGTCACTATCCGTCGCTGCAGCTGTGTGGCGTCGAGTTTTACGAAGGCATGGTCAAAGGCGATGAAATCGCGCTACGCCAGTTTATCCGCGACTGCTATCAGACCACCTTGGCGCTGCACCAAGCCGGCTGGTTGCAACCAACGGTCGCAGGCCAGCTGCTGGTCAGTGGTGCCGGGTCGGCCAATTATGATTTGGTCGCCGACGAGTTTCAGCAAAGTACATTAAGCCAGCAGGGGTTTGCGCTGGTGCTGCGTCCCGGTTGTTATGCCTTGCACGACAGCGGTATTTACCAGGACGCACAGCAGCAAGTGCTGGCGCGCAGCCCGCAGGCTTGCCTGGTACCGGGCGCACTGGAAGATGCGCTGCAGCTGTGGGGCTATGTATTGTCGCGGCCTGAACCTGGCCTTGCGATCATTGGCCTTGGCAAACGCGATGCAGCTTTTGACGCCGGTTTACCGCAGCCGCAACTGTGGTATCGCAGTGGTATGACGGCCCCGGTCGCGGTGGGGCCGGGTTGGCAGGCCAGCAAAATTATGGACCAGCATCTGCAGCTGCAGATCCCGGCTGACACAGATTTGGTCGTTGGTGATATGCTGGCTTTTTCTGCATCACACCCTTGCCTGACGCTGGATAAATGGCGGCAACTGGCGGTATTGGATGCAGATTTTGTCGTGCGCCGCGTGCTGGCGACCGAGTTTTAATCAGCAGGTATAACGCCTGAACCAGGCCAAAGGACTTTACCCTGTGGATATAGTGTCAAGAATTCATGAATGCCTGGCCCACTTAAGGCCATCTGAGCAGAAAGTCGCGCGGTTTATCCTGCATGACCTGAATTATGCGGCCAATGCACCTATTAATGATCTGGCCGACAAAGCAGGTGTCAGCCACGCCAGTATCACCCGGCTGGCGCGCGCGCTGCAGTGCACCAATGTGCGCGAGCTGAAATTACGGCTGGCGCAGTCGGCCGCGATTGGCGAGCGCTTTATCAACGAAAAACCGGTTGAGCAAAAAGACATTCCGGCAATTTACAGCGCCATTATCGACATTCTGCAGCTCAATAGCGGTCTGATCCGGCCAGAAGTGACAGATGCCGCAGCGCAGCTGTTGATCGCCGCGCCAAAGGCGCTGATTTTTGGCGTCGGTGGCGGCAGTTCAGTGCTGGCGCAGGAAGTTCATAACCGGCTGTTCCGGCTTTGTGTGCAGAGCAACGCCTATTCAGATCCACTGATGATGCGGATGACGGCGGCCAGCGTCGACAAAGGCGATGTGGTGTTGTGTTTGTCGTTAAGCGGTTACAGCCCCGATGTCGAAGCGGCGGTGCAAATTGCCAAAGATTATGGCAGCCAGGTGATTGCGATTTGCCCGGACAGCCGTTTGTCAGCGCTGGCCGATATTCACCTGCCAATTATGACGCAAGAGTCTGATTTCATTTATAAACCCAGTGCTTCACGTTATGTGATGCTGGCGGCGATCGACATTCTGGTCAGCCAGGTAGCCGTGCTGAATCAGCGTAAATCGCGCGAGAAACTGCGCCGGATCAAACATGAGCTGGATGAACACAGGCAGGGGCCAGAGCGCCTGCCGCTGGGGGATTAACAGTGCAACATGCCGGGAGCGACATGCCGTATCAATTTGATCTGCTGATCCGTGGCGCCATGCTGCTCGATGGCAGTGGCCGGCCGGGCTGGCAAGCCGATTTGGCCGTAGCGGCCGGTAAAATCGTCGCGATCGGCGATTTATCTGCACCTGACGTGCGGGCTGCCACAGTGCTGGATGCGTTTGGGCTGGTGTTGGCGCCGGGCTTTATTGATGTGCATACCCATGACGATTTGGAAGTGCTGCGCAATCCGCAGCTGCTGGCCAAGCTCAGTCAGGGCATCACCACGGTGATCACCGGCAACTGTGGCATCAGTGCCGCGCCGGTCACGCTGCGCTCTGCCACAGTACCGGATCCGATGAATCTGCTGGGCCAAAGCGTCGATTTCAGTTATCCGGCCTTTGCCGACTATGCCGCCGCTGTAGATACAGTGCAGCCGGCGGTGAATGTGGCGGCGTTGGTCGGCCATACGGCGCTTCGAGCCAGCACGATGGACCGGCTTGACCGTGCCGCAACGCCGGCCGAAATCAGCCAGATGCGGGCAATGCTGGAAGCGGCACTGGCACAAGGCGCTTTGGGGTTAAGTTCCGGCCTGGCCTATCACAATGCCAATCAGGCGCCGGCGGCAGAATTATTAGCACTGGCGGCGCCGCTTTCGGCTGCCGGTGCGATTTACACCACGCATTTACGCACTGAATTTGACGGCATTCTCGAGGCGCTGACCGAGGCGGCTGATTTGGGCGAAGCGCTGAAAGTGCCGGTGGTGGTGTCGCATTTAAAATGCGCCGGTGTAGCGAATTGGGGCCGTTCTGCCGAAGTCCTCGATTTTTTCGCGGCCAGGCGGCAACAGCAAGCACTGAGCTGCGACTGTTATCCGTATTCGGCCAGTTCCAGCACATTGGATTTGGCACAGGTCACCGGCGATTTTGACATTTTTGTCACCTGGTCTGAGCAGGAGCCCACGATGGCCGGGCGTTTATTGGCCGACATCGCCACCGATTGGCACTGCAGCCTGGTGGAAGCCGCAAGCCGGTTGATGCCGGCCGGTGCGGTGTACCACGGTATGAATGAAGCCGATGTGCAGCGTTTTCTGCAGGCGCCGTACAGCATGATTGGCTCTGATGGTTTGCCTTGTGATCCGCAGCCGCATCCACGGCTGTGGGGTGCTTTTCCGCGGGTGCTGGGCCATTATTGCCGTGATCTGCAACTGTTTGGCCTGCCTGAAGCTGTGCATAAAATGACAGCGTTGTCAGCAACAAATTTTAATCTGGCTGGCCGCGGTTTGCTGCAGGAAGGTTATCAGGCTGATCTGGTGTTATTTGACCCGGCGCTCGTGCGTGACACTGCCACTTTCACCAGTCCGGTGGCCTGTGCCGCTGGTATTGCTGCGGTCTGGGTCAACGGTGTGCTCAGTTATCAGCAGGGGGCGGCGACCGGTGTTCGGGCCGGCCGATTCCTGCCGCGTTTATCTTCCAACAATGTACAGGAGTAATACCCATGATCCGCAGATTTGGCGCTGAAGGCGGCACCGGCACCGGTGGTCAGTTTTTACCTTTTTCCCGCGCGGTGGAAGCCGGCGGCTGGTTGTATGTATCTGGCCAGACGCCGATGAAAGATGGCGAAGTGGTCGAAGGTGGCATTGTTGAACAGTCGCGGCTGGCGATCCAGAACTGTCTCGACATCATGCAGGAAGCCGGTTACGGCCTGGAACATGTGGTGCACGTCACTGTGGTACTGACCGATCCGCGTTATTTCGGTTCATTCAACAAAGTGTTCCGCGAAGTGTTTGGCGCTCATCCGCCGGCCCGCATCTGCGCCGTGGCCGATCTGGTGGTGGACTGCAAAGTCGAAGTCGACGTCACCTGCTACAAAGGCAGTTGATCACGCAGCAAAGCAAGGCGGCCACAGAGCCGCCAGTCTGCGCGGCTGAACATCAGCGCGACAGCGCAACAGGGAATAAGATTTCATGCAACAAACAATACAACAAACAGAGCAGCAATGGCTGTTTCTGGCGGGTTTTGCCGTCTATTTGCTGGCGATGATTGCGCTCGGCTGGTGGGTGTCGCGCCGTCAGCACGGCGATGCACAGCAAAGTGGTGAAGACTTTTTACTCGGTGGCCGCGCGCTGCCGTTCTGGCTGATGCTCGGCACTACAGTGGCGACTATGGTGGGTACCGGTTCGTCAATGGGCGCGGTCGGCTATGCCTATCAGCATGGCTGGGGCGGCGTGTTATATGGCCTCGGCGGCGGCATCGGCATTTTGTTGCTGGCCTGGTGGTTCGCCCCGCTGCGCCGCTTTAATTTTCTGACGATGGCGGAAGAGCTGAGTTATTACACCGGCGCGGATAAACAGGTGCGCCATGTCGTTGGCGTGCTGATTTTTATCGCCTGTATTGGCTGGCTTGGCGCGCATATTCTGGGTGGCAGTATGTACCTGGCCTGGTTAACCGGCCTCAGTTTAACCGAGAGTAAGTTATTAATTGCCGCTGGTTTTGCCATTTATGTGGTGATTGGCGGTTATACCGCGGTGGTCTGGACTGATGCCATTCAGGCATTGATCCTGTTCAGTGGCTTTGTGCTGATGGCTGGATTTGCCTTGGTGGCGGTCGGTGGTTTTGACGCAATTCAGGCCGAGGCCAATGCACTGAGCGCGCGTCAGAGCGCAGCGCAGGCCAGCAGCTGGTTACCGGGCTTGTCGCTTGCAGTGGCCGTGGCCGTTGGTGTATTGGCGACGCCGAGTTTTCGTCAGCGCATTTACTCCGGTAAAGATGTCAGCGCGATCCGCAAATCCTTTGTCTGGTCCGGAGTACTGTATTTATTCTTCTCGCTGATCCCGGCAGTACTGGGCCTTGCTGCTCTGCAACTGGCGCCGGCTCTGGACAATCCGTCTTATGCTTTCCCGTTTCTGGCACTGAATACTTTGCCGTTGGCGCTTGGCGTGTTGGTGCTGCTGGCCGGTATCTCGGCGACCTTATCCAGCGCCAGTTCAGATGCCATCGCCGGCGTGTCGGTATTGGTCGGCGACTTATATAAAGTGATATTTGGTCGTTTGCCACAACCCGAACAAGTGGTGTTGTTGTCGCGGCTGGGGCTGGTGGCTGTGGTCGCACTTGCGCTTGGTTTTGCGCTGCTGGCCGACAATATCATCGGCTATATCACGACTATGGTCGGCATGGTGTTATCTGGTTTATTTGCCGTGGCGGTATTGGGCCTGCGCTGGACCCGGTTGAATAAAACCGGTGCGCTGGCGGCGCTGATCACGGCACCTGTGGTGTCGTTGACTGTGTTGTGGTGGCCGGGCGCGCAGGCGTTCTGGGGTAACCCGGTGATCCCGGCAACGCTGCTGAGCCTGCTGGCCGCTATTGTCGGCAG
>Ga0208626_1000470_pt1 | contig 12951 bp, 8 predicted proteins | sample LakWasMet10_HOW4_2_FD_183860 | JGI IMG/M metagenome (GOLD analysis project Ga0208626, IMG submission 183860) | Freshwater sediment methanotrophic microbial communities from Lake Washington under simulated oxygen tension - Sediment Metagenome... | ecosystem: Environmental > Aquatic > Freshwater >... | reverse complement strand
CCACAATCCATAGAGGTGATTTTATGAAAAAGAATATCGCGATGATTTGCGCCTTGTTATTTGCCAGCACCGGCGCGTTTGCCGAGGAACATGCCGCCGAAGCCTTGAAACACGCAGGCCACGCGGTTACCCATGGCCAAGCCGGACATGCGCCGCAATTGGTCGAACATGCCGAAAAAGCATTGAAGCATGCACAGTCAGCCGAAAGCGCCGCGAGCGGCGAAGCCAAGACACATGTCGTTGCCGGCATTAAAGCGTTGGAAGAATCCATCGCCCACGGCAAACAAAACCATGCCGAGGTTGCGACCAAACACGCCGAGGAAGCCGTAACCCATCTGCAAGCAGGTAACAGCTGAGCATGACGGGTTAACCTGTTGATGCGCTTGTCGAGTTAAACCTTCAAAGTCTCCTTCTCCCCACGGGATGGGCTTTCTCCCATCCCGAAGCTTTCAATTCAGCCTCACGCTGCCATAAATCTTGCGGACGGGTTCACTCAACCCGTCCAGCCAAAGCCCCCCCCAATCGGCGATCGATGCCCGCATTTATGCAACCATGGCGCGAGCCTTCAGGCCCAATTGTCCGCCGCTTCGGCCTTTTAAGGCGGCCTGGATACCGGCGACAACCGCCAGGGCGATTTCTTCCGGCGTTTCCGCGCCGATGTCCAGCCCGACCGGGCCGAACACCCGATCCTCGATCAACTCGCCCGCCTCCTGCAGACTATGCAGCAAGCGCTCCCGGCGCTGCGCCGGCCCCAAAAGGCCGATGAACGGAATGCGCGACCCGGCGATCGCCGCCAGGAAACGCCGGTCATAGTCGAAATGATGCGTCATCAACACCACCGCGCTAAAGCGGTCCAGGCCCAGGTGGCTATCCAGCGCTTGCGGCAAGACATGCTGCACCGCGTCGGCCCCTGGAAACCGCTCCTTGCCGAGATAGCCGGACCGGTAATCGGCCACGGTGACGCGCCAGCCCAGCGCCTTCGCGCATTGCACCAGCGGGATCGCATCGGTTCCGGCGCCGAGCACCACGAGCGGGACGGGATATACATCCCGTCCCAAAGGTTTGTAGTGACTTTTAAGTCGCTTGAAACCGTGCGGACGGGTTTGCAAAACCCGTCCGGCAGAGGACAAAATTCAAGACCTGAGCCGCGGTGCGCATCGCGCACCTGTTCAACAACGATAAAGCCGTTGTCGCAGAACGGCGTTATTTTTGCATGTATTGAACAATTGCATGCGAGTACCGGCTCGACGGCATCCTAAGTTTTACCTGAGCTTCCACAATTGAAGGAGTCAACCCATGAGTACCGATAATTCCCGTCGTGATTTTCTAAACATCGCCGCCGCGGGCGCGGCATTGGCGCTACTGGAACCGGAACAGGCCCTGGCCGGCTCCGAAACCAAATCAGCCCTCATCACGACCTTGCCGGACGCGTTCAGCACCGAGCATGCCGCCAAACCCTTGAGCTTCGATCCCGCCAAACTGGACGGACTGTCCGAGAAGCTGATCCGCTCGCACTGGGAAAACAACTACGGCGGCTCGATCACGGCTCTGAATGCGGTCAAGAAAAGACTGGCTTCCTTCCGTGAAGATACGGACCTTCCGGCTTTCGTTTACAACGATTTGAAACGGGAACATTTACTGCGCACCGGCTCGGTGGTGTTACACGAGCTGTATTTCGGCAATTTGGGAAGCACCGCAAAGCCGGAAGCCGCCTTGCGCAATTTGATCGGCTCGGCCTTCGGCTCCTTCGAGACCTGGGAAAAAGAATTCAGGCGGATCGGCGCCGGGCTGAGCGGCGGCTCCGGCTGGGTCACGCTGGGCCTGAATCTGCACACCGGGCTGTTGGAAAACTACTGGCAATGGGACCACCTGCACGCGCCCACCGCCACCGTGCCGATTCTGGTGCTGGACATGTACGAGCATTCCTATCAGATCGATTACGGCGCGGCGGCGCCGGCTTATCTGGATGCATTCTTCCGCAACATCCACTGGGAGACGGTCGCCTCCCGCCTGGATACCGGCTTGAAATTACTGGCGCTTGCTCGGCAGGCGTAGGTCGCACATTTTTTATGCCCGTCTTTTTGATGTTTTGAGATGCCAACGGCTTTGGGGTTGGGCTGCTGACATTGTTACTGGGCACGGCTTAAATACACTCTGACCCCAGTCATTACAGAGGAATGGCCACCTCACATGCGTGCGATTACGCTACGCTAATCGCACCTACGGCCTGCGAGATATTTTATCTCAGTGTTTCTTTAAACCTTCCTTTTCCTCGCATCACTGCGTACGCTCTCGTACAGACCCCGCCGTCTAATTGGCTTAAGCTTCAAGTTTGGCTCACATAACATTGTGTATTGTAACTTTCGATACTTTTCGAACGGCGATTGTATGTATAAGCGCTTAGCAACAAACCAACAGGCATCTGTCGCTCAACAATCTTGCGTTTACAGGATTAGTCAGAAATATGAATACTGCCTGACTTGTTGTTAAGCGTTTAATTTTAGAATTCAGGAGTACGTCATGAGACGCTCTATTCTTCTTGTAGCTTTTTATTTTGTGTTTGCTCAACCGATATTTGCGGCCATCGGAATCGATGTAAACAAATCTACAGATCGAAGCACTTCCAGCACAACCATCTCTTCACCCACATTTTCGACAACCTCAACAAACGAATTGCTGCTGGTATTCGTCGCCACTGATGCACCGAATTCCGGCAACAACACAACAGTCTCCAGCATTACCGGCGGCAGCCTGACATGGGTGTTGGTGCGCCGCACCAACACCCAGCGGGGCACGGCCGAAGTGTGGCGCGCATTCGCTCCCAGTGTGCTAACCAATGCATCCATCACGGCCAATCTGTCGAGGAGCACGGCCGCTTCTATCACGGTTGTGACCTTCACCGGCGTCGACACTTCAGGCACAAACGGCTCAGGAGCGATAGGAGCCACAGCCAGTGCGAATGCCGCCTCGGGTGCGCCAACGGCAAGTCTGACGACAACCCGCAACGGTTCATGGGTGTTCGGGGTGGGCAATGACTGGGACAACGCGATCGCTCGCACTGTCCCCGCGAATCAGATCATGGTGCACCAGTACCTGGCTACCATCGGCGATACCTACTGGGTACAGAGGCAGGCATCTCCGACTCCGACAAGTGGGACGGTGGTTACCATCAACGATACAGCACCGACCGGAGACCGATACAATCTGAGCACCGTCGAAGTCCTGCCGCTTGTGGGCAGCGGCGGATCCACGTTCAGCCTTTCGGGGGCGATCAGTCCGGCAACCAGCGGCAGCGGAGCGACGGTGACGCTGACCCAGAGCGGAACGACGATCGCGGCGGTGACGGCGAATAGTTCGGGTAACTACAGTTTCGCAAATGTAGCGAATGGCACTTATACGGTGATGCCGAGCAAAGCGGGATTCACATTCAGCCCGGCTAGCCAGCAGGTCACGGTCAACGGGGCCAATGTGACCGCGCCTGCCTTCACGGCTACGCCAGTGGCAGTGACGTGGAGTATTTCAGGAACGATTACCCCGACTGCCAGCGGCAGCGGAGCGACGGTGACACTATCACAGAGCGGAGCGACGATCGCGACGGTGACGGCGAATAGTTCGGGTAACTACAGTTTCGCAAATGTAGCGAATGGAACTTACACGGTGACGCCTAGCAAAGCGGGATTCACATTCAGCCCGGCAAGCCAGCAGGTCACGGTCAACGGGGCCAATGTGACCGTGCCTGCCTTTACGGCGCAAGGAACTCTATCATCGCTGCTCTATCCGGACCTCTCGGTCATCATCCCGACGACGGGCACGAAGGCAATGGTAATTGCGGGGACCGGAAGCAGCAGGGAATTTCGATACACCCATGACACCTTCAATGGAGGAACAGGCCCGCTTGTTATCCAGCCTGCCTTCAATTCTGCCTCCGGTAATTACCAGGGGACCCAGTATATCTATTCACTCAGCTCCTCCGGTGTCTGGTCGCTCGACGAACAAATCCCTGTGGCGGGAGCATTCATCTTCCATGCGGACCATGGACACTTTCATTTTCCTTTAGTGACCTTTGGGCTCTACTCGGTAGACCCATTAACTGGCGGCCTTGGGGCTTCCGTGGCACCCAGCGTGAAAGATGGATTTTGTATTAATGACTCCTTCATCTACGATGCATCTCTACCCCATGCCGGAGAAACCGGCAGTTTTGGCTCGTGCTCGGATCCGACTACGCTGCGCGGACTGCATATCGGAGCGGTCGACGAGTACGATTTAAACGACCCGGGCCAATCCATCTCCATCCCGAATCTGCCCGACGGCACCTACTGGTTTAAGGCGCTGGCTGATCCAGAGAACTACCTGGCGGAAAGCGACAAGACCAACAACGAAACCGATGTGAAACTTACAATTACCGGCAACAACGTCCAGGTCCTGGAGACTCGCATCCCCGTGTTAAACACACCGCCGGCCATCACATTGACCTCGCCTTTGTCCGGTATCCTTGTATCCGGCACCGTCACACTGACGGCAAACACGGCGACGACTAACGGCGTACAGTATCTGCTCGATGGTCTGCCTTATGGTGGTATCGTTTCCTCCGGTCCGTCGTATAGCCTATCCTGGAATACCACAACCGTACCGGACGGGGCCCACTGGCTAGCCGCTCAAACCAAAGACTCTACCGGCATCGTAGGCACTTCAGAAGTTGCCGTGGTGACAGTTAATAACGCGGCTAGCAGCGGGCCGGTTGTACAACTGACTGATCCGACGGTTGGCTCCATTCTATCCGCGACGGTCACTCTTTATGCGACAGTTGCCAGTAGCCAGCCGATAGCAAGCGTAGCGTTCTTCGTTGACAATGGAGCTGTACCTGTGGGGACAGTGACATCCGCCCCCTACATGACTTCCTGGAACACGACCACGGTGGCGGACGGATCGCATGTGATCACGGTTACAGCCACCGACAATCTGGGTAACGTCGGCAACTCGGCACCGGTCACGGTGAACGTGAATAACAGTCATCCTGCAAACACGATCACAAAAGATGTTTCGGTTTCCGTGGACGGCCAGGGCGTCATGACTACACCGTCTTTCTCCACCCCTACGGCAAATGACCTGCTTATCGCCTTCCTGGCTTACGATGGCCCCTCCAATTCTCTGCAGACTGGCAATGTAACCGGCGCAGGCCTGACCTGGACACTCCTCGAACGTAGCAATACCCAGGCCGGCACGTCGGAAATCTGGTCGGCGCGGGCCAACGGAATGCTCAGCAATGTGACCGTCTCCTCGCAGCCGGGAAACGGCAGCGGCTATCATGGGTCTTTGACGGTGATCGCGTTTACCAACGCCTCTGGCACCAGCGTGGTAGGCCGAGCCGGTGCGCCGTCGGGAGAACCGGACATTTATGTTCCCGGCGTGATCGCCGGTGACTGGGTGTTTGCCGTCGGCAACGACTGGGACCGCGCGATTGCCAGAACTCCAGTGAGCGGGCAAGTACTCGTCCATCAGAGAGTTGACACGGCGGTCGGCGACACCTTTTGGGTGCAGTCAACAACGGCACCATCCACCGCCAACGGTTTGGTCGATATCCACGACACCCAGCCAACAAACGACCAATGGAACTATGCCGTCGTCGAGATCGTGGCAACGCACCAATAATGCCAACCGCATCGGACATGCATTTTATGCCTAAATTTTTCATGTTTAGAGATATGCTAACGACTTTTGAATTCGACTGCTAACACGGTTATCGGACGCGGCTCGGTCAATAACCTGAATGCAGTCAAGATAAAGCGGGCGGCTTTCCGTGAAGACACGGGCCCGCCGGCTTTTGTTTATATCGATTTGAAATGAGAGTAGCTGCGCACCGGTTAAGTGGTGTTACACGATCTGTATTTCTGCAATTTGGGATGTAGCGGCTGACATTGATATCCGGCGCGAAATGCTCAAATGACTCACAAAACCTGAGTGAGAGCCTGAGGATAATTTTTTTGTCGTGTACTGCGCTTTACGGCATAGGCCCGATTCTGGAAATAAGGGATCGGCGTCTTCGAACCGCACTGTAAACAGCCCCTATGCCAATATAGTTAGCGCACGACCTTTCATGATGTTCAGCCTCCATTAACCCATGCCTTTGATGAGTCAGAAAATAAACTCCGCGCCTCTAAACGGTAATTAATGTTATCCCGGCTATCGACAACGTAATACCAAAAAATTGTTTGAGCGTAATATTTTCTTTAAGTAAAACCATGGCGAGCAATATCGTTATGCACGGATATACTGCGGTGATTGCGGTAACTAAAGACGCCTTCCCCTTGCTTACGGCAACGATAAACAATAAAGTCGCAATCATCCCTGTGACTCCATACAATATGCTGTACGTTATTCCTAAACAACTCACCTCCACTTTAAAGTTATTAATATACAAATAGATTAAGCCGCAATGGAGTGTTTATGAGTGAGCTTTTTGTAAATATGACCGGCAAAGCAATATTTGGCGATTGTGCTCTCATGCAAGTGAGCCGCCCCCTGAATGACGCCTAAGCAACTACTGGTATTGCAAAAGCATTGAAATGGCCGTGTCATGTCCCATTCCGTAGACGGATAAAAAAACGTAATTTCATCATTCTCGTTTATCTCTTTAAGCGATACCACTTCGTTTTTATCGGTATCAAAAAATACGTTCGGCTCACAACTGTGGTTTATATATTGCAAGAATTCTGGAAAAAGATGGATGTGTTTATCCTTGTCAACTTGCACGGACAAATAAGTAGGCGTTTCAACATATTCCCTAGCGCTAAAAAAATGCAATGCTGAATCGACAGGAAAACTTTTCAATGCTCTTAGGGTATGCTGCCCATTATCGGCATTAAAGAATAAGGCTAAATCTTCAGTGACATTAAGAACTTTTTTGGCTGTCATTTTCTTTACCGATTAGTTGAGTGAATGAAATTCTTGCAACCCTATTATTTCAATGCCAATATAAAGCAATAAGTTTAAGACAGGTAAAGATTATAACTATTCAATATAAACATCTATGGCGTAATGCACTCAAAAACTGTGAGTTATTCACACTTAATGTTTTTTTAAATCAAGGCTCGTGCTGCGTTTTCCAATAAAAACTGGGCCAGAGATGACTATTTTAATTTTGTTGGACCGGAGGGAGGTTTCGATGCGCCTTCTTACGTAGGCACATCTTACGGCATTTGCTACTTGCTTTGCACAGAGTCTTTCGCGCTCGCCTCAATATAATTTTTTCGGAACGCCGAAGGCCGCATCCGGTACAATTGAACGAATTGGAATCTGTATTGGCGGTACGCCGCCTGGAAGATTGACGCTTTTTGTGCCAGTTTGTTAATGGTTACAACGGATACGTGGCTACACAATTGTCTTATTAGGCTCGGACTACCCGGAACCCCTCGGGTCCTCCGGCGCGAGGCAGGGTCGTTGGAAAACCGCCCCTCCGTGCGCCAATACGCCCCCAGGTTTTTCATGACTTAAGGCCGACGTACATCACGGCTGCGGGCAAGACCGACTTATCCATAAGTTCAACGTGTCGTTGCCCGGGTTCGGGTCAGCTGCGGACTGCTTACGCTGCGCGTCGGCGAAGCCAAAAACTGTGAGCTCCATGCGGACAGGTTGATTCGAAGGAAAATCCCCTATCTGAAACTGGTAATCTCGAGATGGACTCACGGAACTAATGGGCGTGTAGCCCGCATTCACGCCCTGCCCGGCGGGCAAGAGCGAGAGCTCGACGGTGCCATGGTCGATCGTCTGGGTGCCTGAAAAGCCATGGCTCGTAATGATGTTGTTGGTGGTACTGAAGAACCGAATAATGAACGACGGGTAGACGGCGTCAGGCCCGGCCGATATCACGCGCAACTGGCCACCAAAGTTCTGGGTGTCGCACGGCAAAAGAAACGGTGTCGCCGCGTTATTGAAGGGTAATGGAGGCAGCACCTGATACTCTGGCGACTTCGTGTCCTTGATCTGGTACCGGAGGAAGAAGCGGCCGGGGTCCAAGCTTAGGTCGGCGCCAGCGGCGCCCGCCGCACCAGCGAAGCCGCAGAAGAGTACCGAGGCGGTCGCAAACCACTGCCCCCATTTCGTCATGAGTTTCCTTCTATATATCGTGCCTTCTTGGAACTTAACTTGATTTTGCATTTTCCCTCCTGAGGAATTAAAACCATAAAATACTAACTAAAAAAATAAGCGGCCTAGTGAACCGGAGTCCGCTGGAACGCTAAGTGCCGGGGCCTGATTGAGCCGCCCCGGGGCTTTTAGAGATGGCGAGCCACGTAAGCGATTGTCTGTCACAAAGCCGGTAATGGCTGTGATGACCTTCGCAACGCCTACCATCACCTTGATTGCAAGTTGTGCCTTCATAGAAGAATTCCAGTCCGGTGCAGTCTTGCGGTACCGCACGACTACGTATGAACCGTAGCCGTGCTTGTGGATGCTTCCGAAGAAACGGCATTGGAATCCAGTGCAAATCGTTTGCCATGGGATTCCGCGAGTTCTCGTTGGCCGCCGGTACTGATCCCTGCTTTTAAGGAACAGGAGCCAGCATTATTAAACTTGTAAAGCTTAACTTTAAGACAAGGAGAAAATAACTTTTCTATTTGTTAGACAACACAGTACTCCCAAAACCTAGCCACCGCAAACGTGAATAATACCTAATACCGAACAATAGCCAACAAATAGCTGATTGCCTGGGGAAGAATGGGGCTGGAAGCGGATAAAATCGAGATATAAGGTCGGGCATGCTTTTTATGCCCGACTTTTTTGATGTTTTAAGATGCCAACGACTTTGGAATTTTTTGGCTGCTGACATTGTTATCGAGCGGGCAAATGTTGGTTCACAAACACCTTCTGTATCCCGCCTGCTGATTTTTCAACAAGACCGCTCTTTCGATTAGCCCTCCCCTGCGCCAAATAACGGCCAAACGGCAGGCAATAAGCCGTAACCTCCAGCTTGGTATGTAATTTGCGTATATAAAGCACAAGCTTTTCCAACTCAGGCTCAATCACAACGGATCGTTCAAGCCCTCTTCATGTGGATCGTTCAAATTGCCCTCCGCCGCCCCTATACCTTCATAGTGGCGGCACTGCTCATTCTTTTGTCCACGCCTTATGTATTGCGCAAGATGCCGACCGACATATTTCCGACGATCGACATTCCGGTCGTCGCGATGCTGTGGCAATACAACGGCATGCCCGCCAAGGAAATCGCCGACCGGCTGACCGGCTCGGTCGAACGGTCGATGAGCCTGATCGACGGCATCGAGCATAGCGAGTCGCTGTCTTATGCCGGCGCGGCGGTAATCAAGGTGTTTTTCCATCCGGACACCGACATCCGCACCGCGATCGCGCAGGTGATGTCCAGCAGCAACTCGGTCTATCGCTCGCTGCCGACCAATGTCGCGCCGCCGCAGGTGATTCAATATTCGGCTTCCGACCTGCCGCTGGTGCAGCTCGGCATCTCCAGCAGCACGGTGCCGGAAACCGAGGTGAACGACCTGACCAACAACATCGTCCGCACCGAGCTGCAATCCAAACGCGGCGTCGCGGTGACCAATCCGTTCGGCTCGAAGAGCCGGCAAATCACCGTCGATACCGACGTGCCGGCCCTGCTGGCCCGCGGCCTGACGCCGACCGACCTGTCGGATGCGCTGGCCGAGCAGAACCTGATTCTGCCGACCGGCACGATCAAGATCGGCTCGACCGAGTACGACGTGACATTGAACGGCGCGATCGCGGCGATTCCTCGCCTCGGCGAGCTTCCGGTGCGTACCAATCACGGCGCGACGACCTTGATCCGCGATGTCGCGATCGTCCGCGACGGCGCCGCGCCGGTGACCACGATCGCCCGCCAGAACGGCGAACGCGGCATCCTGAACTCGATTTTCAAGGTCGGGAGCTCCTCCACGCTGGAAGTGGTCGAGCACGTCAGACAAACGATTCCGAAAATGCTGAACCTGATGCCGGAAGGCATCAACATGCGGCTGATGTTCGACCAGTCGCTGTTCGTGAAGGCGGCGATCGGCAACGTGCTGCACGAGGCGCTGATCGCGGCCGCCCTGACCGCGGCGATGCTGCTGCTGTTTCTCGGCAACTGGCGCACCACCTGCATCATCGCGGTCTCGATTCCGCTGGCGATCATGGTCTCGCTGATCATGCTGTATCTGATCGGCGAAACGATCAACCTGATGACAATGGGAGGCCTGGCGCTGGCGGTCGGCATCCTGGTCGACGACGCTACCGTCGAGATCGAGAACATCGAGCGGCAGATGCTGCTCGGCAAAAATCCGCAACAGGCGATCCTGGACGGCGCCGCCGAAATCGCGATGCCGGCCTTCGTCTCGACCCTGTGCATCTGCATCGTGTTCGTGCCGATGTTCTTCCTGACCGGCGTCGCGCGCAGCCTGTTCGTGCCGATGGCCGAGGCGGTGGTGTTCGCGATGCTGGCGTCCTACATCCTGTCGCGCACACTGGTGCCGACGCTGGTGATGTATGTGATGGCCGGCCATCATGGCCGCCTGGACGCGCCGCCGGGCAACGCTCTGGCGCGCGCTTTCAAGAGTCTGCATCATGCCTTCGAGCACGGTTTCGAAGCCTTCCGCGGCCATTACGTGGTGCTGGCCAGCCACCTGCTGAATCATCGGCGGCGTTACGGCACGGCGATCCTGGGCTTCTGTCTGTTGTCGCTGGGTCTTACGCCACTGTTGGGACGGGACCTGTTTCCGGCAGTGGATGCCGGCCAGATCAGACTGCACGTGCGCGCGGCATCGGGCACCCGTATCGAGGAGATGCCGCAGCAAATCGACGCGGTGGAGGCCTTTATCCGGAAAAGCATTCCGAGCCAGGAACTCAGCGACATGCTGGACATCATCGGCGGCCCTTACAGCACCCGCAACACGCTGTTCGGCAACTCCGGCACGGTCGAGACCGCCGATACCGAGATCATGATTTCGCTGACGCCGGGCCGGCATGCGCCCAGCACCGATTATATCAAAGCCCTGCGCGCCGAACTGCCGCGCCGCTTCCCTGCCCTGGAGTTCTTTTTCCAGCCGGCCGACCAGGTCAGCCAGACGCTGAATTTCGGCGTGCCGGCGCCGATCGATGTGCAGTTCATCGGCGGCAAGCCCGAGGAGGTGATACCGCAGGTGCGGGCTTTCCAGAACCGGCTGCGCCAAATCCCAGGCATCGTCGATGCGCATGTTTACCAGCGCATGAACCGCCCAGCCCTCGATTTGGAGATGAATCGCCAGCAACTGCAACAGCTTGGCCTGTCGCCGCGGGACGTGGCGCAAAACCTGCTGTTGACGCTCAGCGGCAGCATGCAGACCGCGCCCTCCTACTGGCTGAATCCGGCCAACGGCAACACCGTCAACATCGGCGTGATGGGCAATCCCTTGACGCTGGACAGCCTGGACGCTCTGCTGCGGACGCCGGTCGGCGGCGGCAGCGACGGCCAGCCGCAACTGCTCGGCAATCTGGTCAAACTGAAACGCTCGCAACTGCCGGCCATGGTGACCCATTACAACTCGAACAATGTCTTCAATATCTACGCCAGCGTCGAGGGACGCGACCTCGGCTCGATCAGCAACGACATCGATAAACTGATCGAAGAAAGCCGGACTGCCCTGCCCCGCGGCGTCGAATTGACGGTGCGCGGCCAGATCGAAACGCTGAACGGCTCCTTCATCGGCCTGGCCTCAGGGCTCGCGGTCGCGATCGTGCTGCTGTATCTGTTGCTGGTGGTGAACTTCCAGTCCTGGCTCGACCCGTTGATCATCGTCAGCGCCTTGCCGGCCGCCTTGGCCGGCATCGCCTGGACCCTGTACCTGACCGGCACGACGCTAAGCATACCGGCACTGACCGGCAGTATCATGGCGATGGGGGTAGTGACCGCCAACAGCATCCTGCTGGTATCGTTTGCCCGCAGCCGGCTGAGCACCGGCGTGCCGCCGACGACGGCCGCCCTGGAAGCCGCCGCGACCCGGCTGCGCCCGGTGCTGATGACCGCCTTCGCGATGATCGTCGGCATGCTGCCGATGGCGATCGGCTGGGGCGAAGGCGCCGAGCAGAACGCGCCTTTAGGCCGCGCGGTGATCGGCGGCCTGACCTTCGCGACCGCCTCTACGCTGCTGTTCGTGCCGATCGTATTCGTCGCGATGCATCAATGGCTGCAATCTGTCCATCCGAAACACATACCCATTTAACCTTATGACACCAACATCCACGAAGCATGCAGTAAACAGAAAGCGGGACGGAGTTTTAACTCCGTCCCCATCGTTTTGACGATGCCGATAGCTTGAAACATCGGTAAAACCTTGCGGACAGGGCAATATGCCCCGTCCGGCGAACCCATCAAAATCACCCACCAGGAAATATCATATGCCTAGTCAACTTTCGCCCGCATTCGCCCTGCCGCCCACGGCCAATCCCCGGCGCACCCTGAACATCGCCGGCAAAGCCGGATCGGCACTCCTGTTGCTGCTACTCGGCGCCGGCGTCTTTCGCTACGCGGTGAATCAGAGCGCGGCGGAAAGCCTGGCTCGACACACCGCCGACAGCCTGCAACGCAGCGTGATCGCGGTGCATCCGCGTCCCGGCGAGGCCTTGCGCAAACTGGTATTGCCGGCTAGCCTGAAAGGCTATACCGAAACCCAGGTTTTCGCGCGCACCAACGGCTACCTGAAAGCCTGGCACAAGAACATCGGCGATACGGTCAAAAAGGGCGATCTGCTGGCCGAGATCGACGTACCGGAACTGGAACACGAACTGGCGCAGGGCCGGGCCGCACAGGCTCAAGTCAAGGCCCGCCTGGAGCTGACGCGCTCGACATGGGAGCGCTGGCGGCAGTTGAGCGAGACCGACGGCGCGCCGAAGCAGGAGGTCGACGAAAAACGCGCCGCCTTCCTGCAGGCGGAAGCCGACCTGGCCGCCGCTACGGCG
>Ga0208626_1000467_pt1 | contig 13129 bp, 11 predicted proteins | sample LakWasMet10_HOW4_2_FD_183860 | JGI IMG/M metagenome (GOLD analysis project Ga0208626, IMG submission 183860) | Freshwater sediment methanotrophic microbial communities from Lake Washington under simulated oxygen tension - Sediment Metagenome... | ecosystem: Environmental > Aquatic > Freshwater >... | reverse complement strand
GAGCAAGCCCTACCGCAACAGCAGACGCAAACAAAAGCGCCTCGATCCAGTTACCTTTGGCAAATCCGTTGATCAGGAGTACCGTGGGCACCATAAAGCCCATGATGCGGATCATTAACCAGATATATTTCTGCACCCCTTGGTCGAAACTCGTAAGTTCTTTTTCCTCAGCAATCGTTGAGGCAATCGACCCGAAAAAGGTACTCCCCCCGGTCGCCATGACAACACCGACAGCAGTACCTGAAACCACATGAGTGCCCATGAAACATAGATTGAACAAATCGGGAATGCCGGTTTCTGCTGTCTGCGCCTGATTGCTGTATTTCTCCACAGGCATGGATTCGCCCGTAAGCGAGGATTGATTTACAAACAGGTCTTTAACGGAAATCAGGCGCACATCCGCAGGCACCATATCTCCCGCAGATAGATGAACGGTATCACCCGGCACAATGCCGCTCAAAGGCACTTCCTCGGTCTCGCCTACAGCCGTCGCAGAACGCCTGCGCTGCACGGATGCTGTCGTACGCACCATGGCACGCAGCCCCTCGGCCGCTTTGCCGGTGCGATACTCCTGAACAAAACCCAGCGTAGTTGAAAGAAAAACCATCAGCACGATAACTTCTGCACCATGGGTTTCGCCGGTAACGAGTGCCACAGCCGAAAGGCTCAGCAGCAGCAAGGGAAGCGGGGTTAGAAAAAGACTTAAAAAACGTAAAAAAGGAGGCTTGCTTTTTGCGGCAGCAATCACATTGGGGCCATACTTCCGCAACCGCTCACGGGCTTCGCTTTCCAGCAAGCCTTCTGATGAAGCGTTCAGTTCACGGAGAACTTCATCTACACCCAACTTTGCAAACTGCCGGAAGCGATCTGTAATTTTTCACTCCTTAGCCCCAAATAATTCAGGCCTCGGCATCCGGCAAAGGAGTGCGGTGAGGCCTGCGAAAAAGACACGCTACCGATACATGGTTACCTTAAACTTAACACGTCCTGCATATCATAAAGGCCGGCACTTTTTCCGGTCAGGAACTTGGCAGCGCGCAATGCGCCTATTGCAAAGGTTGCACGGCTGCTGGCCTTGTGGGTAAGCTCCACACGCTCACCGATACCCGCAAACAACACGGTGTGGTCACCCACCACGTCACCACCGCGCACGGTAGCAAAACCTATCGTACTTGGGTCACGCTCACCGGTGACACCTTCGCGGCCATAGACAGCGCATTGCTCAAGATCACGCCCCAGCGCACGAGCAGCTGCCTCACCAAGGCGCAATGCCGTACCGGATGGCGCATCCACTTTATGGCGGTGATGCGCCTCGATAATTTCAATATCATAGCCTTCGCTCAGCACTTTAGCGGCTGACTGCACCAGGTTGATCAGCAAGGTCACGCCGACACTCATATTAGGAGCAAAAACGATGGGGATGTTTTTAGCAGCCGCTTCGATGGCCGCTTTCTGTCCGGCAGAAAAACCTGTGGTGCCGATGATCATGCCCACATTGGCTTTCAGGCATGCATCCATATACTGCATACTGGCTTCCGGACGGGTAAAATCAACCAATACATCAGCACCATTTAATGCCGCTTCAACATCCGAAGTCACTTTAACACCGGTCAGCTTGCCGAACTGCTCACCGGCATCGCGACCCAGGCAAGGGTTTTCAGCACGATCCAATGCGCCATGAAGAACCAGCTCGGCATCCGCAAACACCGACTCCAGCAAAGCATGTCCCATGCGGCCAGAACATCCGGCAATAACAACTTTTAATGGACTGACCATATTTATGAAACCTGTAACTTTCTATACTTTATGAATTGAAAACTGACGAAATTAAAAAACTTATAACCTTTAATGAAGCTATGAACCAAAAAAAACAGAATCGGCGCAATGACGGCTCAGCCGGCACGGCTTATCACAAGCGCCCGGCTGGCAGGGACCGCATCAGAAACCGATTTGCTCCAGCATACGGTCAAAGTAACTTGGGCTGCTTTCCTCCGGCAACTCTTTAGGTACCGGTATGGTTTTATTGCCAGCTCGCGGCTGTGGAGCCGGCGCAGGCGCGGCCTCTTCAGTTTCCGATTGCAATTTCTTGTCGAAACGCATGCCTGATGACGAATCGTAAGCCTGTGATTTGGCAGCAGGCGCTTCAGGGACAACCGGACTTTCGGCTGGCGCTGCAGGGGCTGGCGCTGCGGCAGGCTGCACCTTCACTACAGGGGGCACTACAGGAGGCTCAGGCACGACAGGGCTGGCAGGTGCGGCTGCCGGCATTTCGGTCGCCGGAGCGGCAACTGCCGGGCTATCGGGTGTAGTCGGCACTTCTACCGGCACAGCCAGTAAAGATTTTGATTCCTCTACGACGGCAGGTGCTTGCTGAGGTTGTTTTGCAGCAGCCTTGGCAGCCTCTTCCGCCTCCAGCTTGGCTTTTGCTGCAGCTTCTTTTTCTGCGGCCTCTTTTGCCAGTTCGGCTTCATCTTTTTCCCAGAATTTGAGTTTATTTAAAAGCCCTTTCTCTTCCGGTTTTTTAATCGGAGTAATGACGCGTGTCCCTGTGGGAGCTTCGGCCTCATTTGTTTTGGATTGATCACTACCGGCCGGAATAACGTCACCACGCACCGATTTCAGCAATTCATTTTCAAAAATCATGACCACCTGACGCTGCTCTTTGAGTTTGCCTCCTTCACGCATCTGGTAAACGTAATCCCAGCGATTACCATGGAAACTGTCTTGGATAAGCGGCGTGCCCATAATGAAACGCACCTGTGATTTAGTCATGCCCGGCCGCAACTGCAGCAGCATTTTAGATGTCACCACGTTACCCTGCTGCACATCCAGCTTGTATGGTTTTATGGAAGGCAACGCTGTACCGCATGACACACACAAGAACGACAGCAAGATGAATATATAACGCATATTATGACTTTAGTTTGAATTAGCGTTAATATAACACGTTGACCGCCAACCCAAAACATTGAGATTACAAATCGATCAAGATTGTAAATCTGTGAGCAACCTAAAGTATGCATGACCAAAAAGACTTAAAAAACGCCGGACTCAAGGCCACGCTGCCCAGGCTTAAAATCCTGGAACTGTTTGAGAATAGCAAAGAACGCCACCTGTCTGCCGAAGACGTTTATAAGATCCTGATCACTTCGGACGAAGATGTCGGACTGGCAACGGTTTACCGTGTGCTGACGCAGTTTGAACAGGCAGGTTTGCTGGTGCGCCACCACTTCGAAAGTGGCAAAGCCGTATTTGAATTAAACGAAAGCGGCCATCACGATCATATCGTCTGCCTGCAATGCGGCCATGTTGAAGAGTTCTGTGATGACCAGATCGAGAAGCGCCAGCAAGTGATTGCCAAAGAAAGAGGCTTTAATATACGTGAGCATTCACTCTATATTTATGCAGACTGCTCAAAAACTCCTTGCGACAGAAAAAGCTAGCTGATCCTTAAGTCTGCGTTGGCAAGTCCGCGCTACTCATCGCGCAGCGACCAGACCGCCACCCCCATCAAGCAAATCCAAGCATCTCTGCAGCATGCTTGCGTGTAGTATCCGTAATTTCCAGGCCGCCGAGCATGCGGGCGATTTCTTCGATACGCTGGTCATCATCCAGCTGCGCGATATTGCTCAGCGTCTGTTCATTCACCAGCGCTTTGCTGACGCGCAAATGATGCTGCCCAAGTGCCGCGACTTGCGGCAAATGCGTAATCACAAGCACCTGGCGTTCGATGCCAAGCTGCTTCAGCAGGTTGCCGACCACCTCGGCTACGCCACCGCCTATGCCCACATCGACCTCATCGAATATCATCGTCGGCACGCCGCCCTGCTGCGCGGTGACCACGCGAATGGCGAGGCTGATGCGCGACAGCTCGCCGCCTGACGCCACTTTATTGAGTGGGCGCGGCGACACACCAGCATGGCCTGCCACCATAAATTCAACCTGTTCCAGGCCGTTAGCCCCCGGCGGCTGCGCTGATAATTCCACCACAAATCTACCGCCGCTTAATGAAAGACGCTGCATTTCAGCAGTGATTTTTTCGTGCAGCGTCGCTGCGGCACGCTTTCTGTCGGCACTGAGTTTTTCAGCAAGCTGCGTATATTCGCCGAGCGCCCGAACCTCCTGTTCAGCCAGAGCCTTGCTGTCCTCCACCTCGGCCAGCTCAGCCATGCGCGCCTGGAATGTCAGCAGCAAATCCGGCAGGTCTTCCACGGCAACGCGATATTTGCGTGCAGCCGCATGAATGGCCTGAATGCGCGCCTCCACCTCATTCAGACGTGATGGATCCAGATCCACATGCTGAACATAACGGCTGATGGAACGGCTGGCCTCCTGCAATTGAATCATGCCGGAATCCAGTGTTTCCAACGCTTCGGTCAAGCTGGCATCATATTCATGCATCGTTTGCAGTTTATGCTGTATGTGCGCCAACTGGCTCAGAGCCGACAAATCGCCTTCACTTAAAAGCTCAAGACAAGCCTCTCCGTTTTTAATAAGTTCCGCACCGTTGGATAATCGCGTGTGTTCCTGCTGCAATTCATCCCACTCGGCGGCAACGAAAGCAAGCTGCGATAGCTCACGGGTATCGTCGCGCAGACCGGCCAGTTCATCGGCATAGGCTGCCGCGTTTTTTTCCAGGGACAAGCGCAGTTCATGCAGATGGTGCCAATGTTTGTATTTAACCGCAACCTCAGCCGCCACCGCCGCCAACCCGCCGAACTCATCCAGTATCTGGCGCTGCGTTGCCAGCTTGAGCAGGGAGTGATGGGCATTCTGGCTGTAAATATCAACCAGCATTTCCCCAATATCCTTAAGCTGCTGCACCGTGACCGGTGTACCGTTGATAAAAGCGCGTGAACGTCCGTCCGCATACACCACCCGGCGCAGCACAAGCTCACCAGATTCACCTTCCAGCTCTGACTGCTGCAGCCATGCACGGACTTCTGTGTGCCGCACAATATCGAACATCACGCTGATTTCCGCTTTATCGCAGCCAACACGCGTAACACCGCCTTCACCTCTGGCTCCCAAAGCCAGCGACAAGGCATCAATCAGGATGGACTTGCCTGCGCCGGTCTCGCCGGTAAGCACGGTAAACCCGGGCTGAAACTCCAGGTCGAGTTTGCTGACAATCACAAAATCACGGATAGACAAGCTTTGCAGCATCAACCTACCCCCAATTCAGCTTGTTGCGCAGCATGTCGAAATAACAGTAATCACTGGGGTGGAGCAGAAAGATATTGCGCTCAGAGCGCTGCACGATGATTTTATCGCCGACTTCAAGCGTTTCCTGGGACTGGCCATCCATGCTCAGCTGCGCTTCATTGAACTGCACCAGAGTCACTTCTATCCGGCTGTTGCTGTTCACCGCTATCGGCCGGTTACTGAGCGTGTGCGGACAGATCGGCACCAGGGAGATTGCTTCCAGATTAGGGTGCAGAATCGGGCCGCCGGCTGATAAGGCGTAGGCTGTCGTCCCGGTCGGGGTGCTTAAAATGAGCCCGTCACTGCGTTGCTTGTAAACAAACTGGCCATCGATTTCAACTTCAAGTTCGATCAGGCGCAGACCACTTTTAATGACCACATCATTTAATGCGTAGCTGCTGTGGATTACCTGGTTCTGCCGCACCACCTGCGTGGAAAGCAGCATGCGCGGCTCCCTGATGTAGTTGCCGGCAACGATGCGGTCGATTTCAGCCAGCATGTCTTCGGCACGCAAATCCGTCAGGAAACCAAAACGCCCGCGGTTGACGCCTATCAGCGGCACGTCATCTTCAATCAGGCTGCGAGCGACCGTGAGCATGGTGCCATCACCGCCCATGACAATCGCGAGATCAGCCGTTTTGCCAATCTCCTGTATCGAGAGTGTTTTATATTGGGAAAGCTGCGTGTGCTGAGCGGTATTTTCCTCAACCCACACTTCTATGTTTTTAGCCGCCAGATATTGCGCCAAATCTGACAAATCATTCTGCATTAACTGCAAAGCCGATTTGTTCATGTATTTGCCAATAAGCGCTATTTTTTTGAATTTAGTATGCACGGATGAATTAAAACATAGTCCGCAAATCTTGGCAAAGCGAGTTTGAGCCTTATGTTTGCAAAAGCCGCCACAGGGCATGATGGATCGCGGCAATAATCCGGACGCAACTCGGTTTTGTGCAAAAAATCCAACGAAATACCTAGTCTGGCACAGGATCTGTGCAGGTTTTTTTAGAAACAGACTGCTGCTGTAAACACGATAGAGCATTGCCTATTCGCCGGAACTAACCGATAATTTGCGTGTGAAGGCTAATTATGGATAAACGCGCGCAGATTTTACTTAAAACCCTGGTTGAACATTACATCAATGATGGTCAGCCAATCGGTTCTCGCACGCTATTGCAGCACTCGGGGCTTGATGTCAGCCCTGCGACTATCCGCAACGTCATGAGCGACCTTGAGCGTATCGGTTTCATTGCCAGCCCGCATACATCTGCCGGACGCATTCCCACACAAAAAGGCTATCGCTTCTTTGTAGATTCACTGCTCACGATAAAGCCGCTGCAATCCAAGGAAATCCAGCTTATAAAGCATGAACTTTCCTCACCCGACCCACAGGTACTCATCAACAGCGCGGCCGACATGCTCTCCCAGCTTTCTCAATTTGCCGGGGTGGTCATGATTCCGAAGCGGCAAACCACCACTTTCAAGCATCTGGAATTTCTGCCCCTGAGTGAAAAGCGTATTCTGGTGATTATCGTAACGACCGACGGCAACGTACAGAACCGCATCATCATGGCGGATAAACCGTATAGCGCTTCTGACCTCATACAGGCCACCAATTATTTTAACCATCATTTTGCAGGATGCACTTTTGACGAGGCTCATCAGAAACTGCACGAAGAGCTGCTCAAAATGCAATCGGACATTAACCGCCTGATGGCTGCGGCACTTGAAATGAGCGACAAGGTCAACAACGCCGGAAAAGAAAATGTTGTGATTGCAGGCGAACGCAACCTGCTGCAGGCGGATGATCTATCTTCAAATGTTGCAAGTTTGCGCAAACTTTTTGAGCTTTTCGAGCGTCGTACACAACTGATGCAGTTACTGGACAGCAGCAAACAGGCTACCGGCATACAGATATTCATTGGCGGCGAAAGCCACTACCTGCCGCTGGATGAGTGCAGCATGGTCACATCCCCTTACGAAGTGGACGGCCAGGTCGTAGGCACGCTGGGGGTGATCGGGCCGACACGCATGGCCTATGAACGTGTGATCCCGATTGTTGATATCACCGCCAAACTGCTGTCAAACGCATTATCGACTAATTAATTTACCGGAAACCAAACCCGCAGTTATGGCTTATTACAACCCTGAACCCAAGTACGAACATGGCAATCAACTTAATGTCGGCATCCTGCTCGCCAACCTGGGTACCCCAGATGCACCGACTGCCAAGGCATTGCGCCCTTACCTGCGCCAGTTTCTGAGCGACCGCCGCATTGTAGAAATCCCGCGCCTGGTCTGGTGGCTGATCCTGAACTGCATCATTTTAATGATCAGACCCAAAAAATCCGCCGAAAAATATGCCAGCATATGGACAAAAGAAGGCTCTCCGCTGCTGGTGCATGCACAGAAACAGGCAACATTGCTGCGCGGCTTTCTCGGCCAGAAGATAAAATCACCGTTTGCGGTAGAGCTGGGCATGAGCTATGGCAATCCATCCATGGCATCTGCGATTGAAAAACTGAAAGCCCAGCATTGCGACCGCATCCTGGTATTTCCGCTTTATCCGCAATATGCGGCATCCAGCACGGCGAGCGCTTTGGATGCCGTCTGGCGCGCATTGCTTAAAACACGCAACATGCCTGCGATTCGCACCATCAGGCATTATCACGACCACCCGGCTTATATTGCAGCGCTGGAGCAGAGCGTACGTGATCACTGGCGTACGAATGGCGGCAAGCCCGGCAAACTGGTCATGAGCTTTCATGGCGTACCCAAACCCCACCTGCTGAATGGCGACCCTTACCATTGCGAGTGCCATAAAACAGCGCGCCTGCTGGCAGAATCGCTGGAACTCAAGAAAGATGAATATACAGTCGCGTTCCAGTCACGTTTCGGCAAACAGGAATGGCTGAAACCCTATCTGGCCGGCACGCTGGAAGACCTTGGAAGAGCAAAGACAGAACGCATCGATGTGATCTGCCCCGGCTTCTCCAGCGACTGCCTGGAAACGCTGGAGGAGATTGCAATCGAAGGCAAGCACATATTCCAGGGCAATGGCGGCGGTGAATATCACTATATCCCGGCACTCAACGAAAATGATGCATGGATCCATGCCATGACAGCCATCGCACTCGAAAACCTGCAAGGCTGGGCTGATACTGAATGGGATAGCGCGCAGGCGAGGAAAGACGCGGAAATGACAAAATTAAGGGCACAGAGTTTAGGTGCCAGCCAATAAAGGTTATACTTTCACACTTATTCCACAACAAGTTTCAATGCCAATGCGTATGATTGACCTATCGGCATGAAACAATGTTTTTAGGCTGCATCAAATGATAGTGATTACCGGCGGCGCAGGCATGATAGGCTCTATCATCGCCTGGCATCTCAACACCAGGCTCAACCGTGACGATATCGTGATCGTTGACCGCATTACGCACGAAGAGCAATGGCAGAACCTTGCTCACCGCCATTACGCGCACTACCTGGATAAAGACCAGCTGATGGACTGGCTGCAAGGGCGTAAAGATATTGAGGCCATCATCCATATGGGCGCAATCAGCGCAACCACTGAACGAGACTTCAACAAACTGGTAGCAACCAACATCCAGTATTCACAGAACCTGTGGAGCTGGTGCGCGGACAACAAAGTACCGTTTTTCTATGCCAGTTCGGCCGCTACATACGGTGACGGCAGCCTGGGTTATGACGATGCCAGCATCGACAACCTGCGCCCACTCAATGGCTACGGTTATTCAAAACACTTTTTTGACCAGTGGGCACTGCGCCAGGTGCGCAACAAACTGCCGGTGCCGCCGAACTGGGCTGGCTTCAAATTTTTCAATGTATACGGCCCGAATGAATATCATAAAGAGCGCATGGCAAGTGTGGCGTTCCATACCTTCAAGCAGTTCAGCGAGACCGGCACCATGAAGCTGTTCAAAGACACCAGGGACGGCGTGGAAGACGGCATGCAGATGCGTGATTTCGTTTATGTGAAAGATGCGGCATCCGTCGTCAGTTTCTTTCTCGAATCAGCGTCCGGCAATCAGCCGGCACCGAGTGGCATCTACAACATCGGCACCGGCAAAGCGCGCAGCTTCAAGGATCTGGCAACCGCAGTCATGACCGGCATGGCGCGTGAACCGCATATCACGTTTATCGATATGCCGCAGGACCTGCAAGGCAAATACCAGTACTTTACAGAAGCCACCATGAGCAAGCTCGCAGGCATCGGCTACCGACAGCCATTCCACAGCCTGGAAGACGGCGTGCGTGACTATGTACAAAACTACCTGATCAAAGAGGATAAATACTGCTGATGAAATATGTTGAATATTTAAAAGGCGAACACAGCGCGCACATGGCGATGTTTAATGCGCTGGCCCCTTTATTCCCGCTCATTAGTGATGTTGGCATTGCCATGCAGGACACGATCAAGAACGGCGGCAAGATTCTGCTCATGGGCAACGGTGGCAGTGCCGCTGACAGCCAGCATATCGCGGCTGAAATTGTCGGCCGCTTTAAAAAAGAACGCAAAGGCATGCCAGCCATCGCGCTCACTACAGACACGTCGATCCTGACCTCGGTAGGCAACGACTACGGCTACGACTATATATTTGCGCGCCAGGTCGAAGCCCTATGCCGCCCGGAAGACATGGTCATCGGCATCACCACCAGCGGCAATAGCGCAAACGTGGTGCGCGCAATCGAGGCAGCCAGGGACATAGGCGCAACCACCGTTGGCCTGACCGGCGGCACCGGCGGCAAACTCAGCGCCCTGTGCAATTACAACATCGTCGTGCCTTCCAGCGTGACCGCGCGCATTCAGGAAGCGCATATCTTTATCGGGCATTCGCTTTGTGAAATCTTAGAATCCTGATTATCTATGCAACATAAACTACTCGACACTGCCAAACATTTCGGCAATCTTGAACAGCACGTACTGGTAATCGGCGACGTAATGCTGGATCGCTACCTGATCGGCGACGTCAGCCGCATTTCACCTGAAGCACCCGTGCCGGTCGTATTGCTGAAAACACAGCATGACCGTGCCGGCGGTGCTGCGAACGTGGCCGCCAATCTCGCACTGCTGGGCATCAGGACACATATCGTAGGCTGCGTAGGCGATGATGGCGAAGCCACCATACTGATCGACCTGATTGCAAAAATCGGTATTGACCACCAGGGCATGATGCGCTCGCAGCAACGGCCAACCATTGCAAAAACCCGCATTTTAAGCGGCCATCAGCAAATGATGAGGCTGGATCAGGAAAGCGGTGCAAGCTTTACCGCCGCTGAAAATGCACAATTACTCGAAACAATCCGGCAGCAACTGGCACTGAAGCCAGCGATTGTGATTCTGTCGGATTACGCAAAAGGCTTGCTCGGCAATGAGGTATGCCGCCAGGTCATTTCACAATGCAATGCGCTGAAGATTCCGGTACTGGTTGACCCGAAAGGGCATGATTACAGCAAATACAGTCACGCCACAGCACTGACGCCCAATAAGAAAGAGGCCGCAGAAGCCTGTGCCACCACCGTGCATGATCCGGACCTGATTGATAAAGCCGCGGCGCTTAAAGATCATCTCGACCTGGAATTCTTTGTCGTCACGCGCGGTGATGAAGGCATATCGCTGATAGATCAGCATGTACATCTGCTGCCGGCTACCGCCAAACAAGTGTTTGATGTATCTGGTGCCGGCGACACCGTCATTGCCACCCTTGCCGCCGGCCTGATGCATGGCCTGAGCCCGCTGGAAAGCCTGCAACTCGCCAATGTGGCCGCCGGCGTAGTCGTAGGCAAAGTCGGTACCGTGCCGATCACGCAAGATGACTTGATCGAAGCCCTGACCAGTGAGCAGTCTTCAGAGCAGGCGCACAAGGTATGCGACCTGTCTCAGCTCCAGCAAAAGGTAGCCACCTGGCGAAAAAACAAGCAAAGAATCGTATTCACCAACGGCTGTTTTGATTTGCTGCACGCAGGCCATGTCACCTACCTGGAAGCGGCAAGAAAACGCGGCGACCGCTTAGTCCTGGGGCTGAACACGGATCGCTCGGTCAGTGCGCTGAAAGGCCCGACCCGACCCGTCGTCAACGAAAATGACCGCGCCCGCGTCATCGCCGCGCTTGAGTCCGTAGATGCCGTTATCCTGTTTGATGAAGATACCCCATTGAACCTGATCAATGCGCTAAAACCGGATGTGATTGCCAAGGGTAGCGATTACACGGCAGACCAGGTAGTGGGCGGCCGCGAAGTAGAATCCTGGGGCGGTGAAGTTGCGCTGATTGACCTCGTTGCAGGTCGCAGCACCAGCAATATCATCAAGAAAATGAACCCTTAAATCAGCTAACGCGCATGCCCGCTAAAAAAATCCTGATTATCGGTCCTTCCTGGGTGGGCGACATGGTGCTGGCGCACAGCCTGTTTCAATCGCTGAAAGCACAACATCCGGACACCGTGATTGATGTTGCTGCACCGGCATGGACGCTGCCACTATTGGCGCGCATGCCCGAAGTTAACCGGGCAATTGCTTTACCCTTCAAACATGGCCAGCTGGCGCTGCTTGATCGCATCAGGTTTGGCCGCAGCCTGAAAACCAGCGGATACACACAAACCATACTGCTCGTTAATTCATTGAAATCCGCCATCCTGCCATTAGCTGCAGGCATAGCGCAGCGCACCGGGTTCCTGGGTGAGTGCCGCCGCGGTTTGCTTAATGATATCCGGCCGCTGGACAAATCAAAGCTGCCGCGCACGGTTGACAGGTTTGTCGCACTGGGCATGGATCATCACACGCAGACATTGCCGAAAATTGCCAACCCGAAACTGGTCGCAGACCACACTCATGCACTGCACGTTCTGGAAAAACACGGCATGCGCCCGCCTGCGCAAAAAGTACTTGGCTTATGCCCGGGCGCTGAATATGGCGAAGCCAAACGCTGGCCTGCCGAGTATTACGCAGAAGTGGCAAACAAGGCGCTGAATCATGGCTGGCAGGTCTGGTTATTCGGTTCGGACAAAGACATTCCCGTCACCGCAGCGATCAATGATTTAGTGCATGGTCGCTGCCAGGACTGGGGCGGCAAGACCAATCTCGGTGAAGCCATTGATTTGATGTCGTTGTGCGATACCGTCATCAGTAACGATTCCGGCCTGATGCATGTGGCTGCTGCGCTCGATAAAAAACTGATTGCCATATACGGATCTTCAGACCCTCACCATACGCCGCCTATGCATCCGGATGCCGTTGTGGAATACCTGGGGCTCGATTGCAGCCCCTGTTTCAAGCGCGAGTGCCCGCTAGGTCACCTGAACTGCCTGAGGCAAATCGCGCCTGCCACAGTCTCATCACACCTGAATATTGAATAGCAGAATACGGCTCCGGATATATGCAATCTTTCATGAATAGAATCGAAAACAGCCCAATCAGCAAACTGCACACCATGATCGTTGTGCTGGCGATGCTGCTGGCTGCGCAAATACAATACATCCAGCACGGCTGGATTAACCCGGATAGCGTGCTGTATTTCGAATCTGCACGGCTTATTGCGGCGGGGCAATGGAAAGAGGCGCTGCATGTATGGAACTGGCCACTGTATCCCGCATTGATCGCGGCTATCCATAAAGTCAGCGGGCTAGGCATACAGGTCTCGGCGCAATGTCTGAATGTACTGTTTTTCGGAGCAAGCGCGCTTAGCTTCATCCAGATCATACGCCTTGCCGGCGGCAGACAGCTCACCATGCTGGCAGGCGCGCTGATACTATTCAGCTCGCAATATATTGTCGGCGATGTGCTGGAAATGCTGATGCGCGATGAAGGCTTCTGGGCTTTTTATCTGGCCGGGCTCGTATTTTTCATACGCTTTTATCAGCACTTGCGCCTGCGCGATGCCTTGCTGTGGCAGCTATGTGCGAT
>Ga0208626_1000462_pt1 | contig 13265 bp, 14 predicted proteins | sample LakWasMet10_HOW4_2_FD_183860 | JGI IMG/M metagenome (GOLD analysis project Ga0208626, IMG submission 183860) | Freshwater sediment methanotrophic microbial communities from Lake Washington under simulated oxygen tension - Sediment Metagenome... | ecosystem: Environmental > Aquatic > Freshwater >... | reverse complement strand
ACCCACACCGACCGCCCCCACTACGGTCAATGCCGAGGTTAAAAACTGGCGTTTTGACTTATCGACGCCTTGGTTATTCATTATCTAACTCTCCTGTTCAGGTCTGTGTCGTAATTAACGCGTTATCGGCGCAATATACCACTAGAACCTAGTCGATTTGAAGTGCTTAATCGATTTGTTTACCGGGAGATGACAAAAAAGGCGGTGATCAGTCAAATCGAAAAGCGGGGCGGCCTGCGACACCGGTTTGCCGCTGGCCGCCCGCACCATCAAGGGGCGGAGCTCAGGCTTTGGCTCAATGCCGAAAGAAACGCGGCGTTTTCATCGGGCTTGCCGATCGTGACGCGCAAACAATCGGCCAAAACGCCGCCCTGAGGACTCAGATTCTTGATCAGCACACCCTGCTGTTTGAGGGAGGCAAATAGCGCGTTGGCTCGGCCTGACGGCGTTCTGAACAGGATGAAGTTAGCCGCGCTCGGATAGGCTGCGATGCCTGCCATCGCATTCAGCTCGGCGAAGACGCGCGCGCGCTCAGCACGGATCAATCGGGTCTGCTGGTCGAACAACGCTTTATGGTTCAAGGCGAATTCGGCGCTGGCCTGGGTCAGCACATTAATATTGTAGGGCAGGCGGATTTTGTCCAGTTGCCCGATCAGCTCGGGGCTACCGCACAGATAGCCGAGCCGCAAACCGGCCAGGCCCAGCTTGGATACCGTGCGCATCACCAACAGATTTTGCTGGCGGCCGAGCCTGCCGAGATAACTTGAGCCGGCGAACGGCTCATAGGCTTCGTCGATCACGACCAGTCCTGGAGCTTGTTCGATGATCGCATCGATCGCGGCCGGGTCGAACAGATTGCCGGTCGGATTGTTCGGGTAAGCCAGAAAGATCAGCTTCGGCTGGTGCCGCTCGATCGCGCTCAGCATTGCCGGCAAATCGAGCGCAAAGTCCTCCGCCCGCAAAGGCACGCCGATGTAGTTCAAGCCCAGACAGTGGCTGAGCTGCTTGTACATCACGAAGCCCGGCTCCGGCGACAACACCGACGAGCCTTGCGGCAGCGCCATCAGCAGCAGCTGGATGATTTCATCGGAGCCGTTGCCGAGCAGCAGCGCGGCGTTTTCATCAAGGCCGTTTAGTCGGTTGATCGTCGCGGACAGACTCCGTGCGCCGGGATCGGGATAACGGTTCAGCGGGCAGGCGCGCAGACTTTCGAGCCAGCTCGTCTTGATGTCTTCGGGCCATTCGTACGGATTTTCCATCGCATCCAGCTTGATCAAGCCCTCGGCATCGGCAACATGGTAGGCGGACATCGCCAGCACTTCCTCGCGGAAGACGCGGGCAATCAGGTCATTATTATTTGTCATTGGGGTCGGTATTACTACGAATTAGATTGCCCCGACATTGTCCCAGATTCCTCCGCCGATGTCTTCAATAACTCAGCCTAAACCCGATCTCCGCGCCTCTTCCGGCTTCCCGGTGCAAAGGACCGTGCGATTAGCGCAGCGTAATCGCACGCATGTGAAGATGACCAATATTCCTCCGATTATGCTATCGCTAATCGGAGCGACTTGCCGCTCTTTACAGTCTACAGTTAAGGTATACTGTGCGGAATTAATGAGGCTAGCATGAATACTTCAGCATTAAATTACATCCCGATTCTGGATAACGAGGCGACGACCGTCGGTCAACTGTTGTCTCAATCCGCGCGCTCTTCCTTTCTGATCGGCATGCATAGCGCGTTGATTTATCTCGAATCCAGGAAGTTTCTCAAAGAGCTCAAGCAGGAAATGCAAACCACCCGCGAGCTCATTGATGAAAACCACCAACTTGTTGAAAAATTAGCCGATATCCAGGAAAAAATAAAAGGCCTCTACCATCAACTGGGAGGCAAGATGGTTTTAACCCGCTTCCTGTTGAAAAGAGCCTTTCATAACTTCGGCCTGATCATCGTCAACATCAATGAACATGATGTCGATGTGGACCAAACACCCCCGTCGGGCCCGTTCGATTCGGTCGAAGACCTCATGCGCCATCTTCATTCATGACAGTGACGGGCGCCGGCGGCGTCATCGTCAAGCAGCTTTCGACAACGTCCCGGTTCGACAAACAATTCAAAAAACTGCCGCCGGAAATTCAACGCCTCGTTCCTCAAAAACTGGAAGGTTTGCTCGCCAATCCGCGGCCGGCGGGTTTGCGGTTTGAAAAACTGAAGGGATACGCGAGGCCCGACATTTACACGATCCACATCACCGGCAATTACAAAATCTCCTTCGAGGTCGCCGGCAGCCTTGTGATATTGCGCTGTATCGGTAACCATAATGAAATCGATAGGTTGCCTTGATTGGCATTGCAAACGATGGGCTTCCTTTGTCAGCCGTATCCTACGGTCCTTGTTAACTCATGCGCCCCTGCAAATCGTTGCGCGAAACCAAACCGCCTACGGCTCTAAACCGGCTCTGCGTGCAACCGGATACCAAGCGCTTTACAAACCTTGACGATCGTGTCGAACCGCGGCTGTGCATTGGGCCTGAGCGCTTTGTAAAGCGACTCGCGGCTCATGCCGGCGGCGCGGGCTGCCGCTTCGTATATTCAATAACTCAACCGGAAACCGATCTCCGCCCCCCGTCCCGCTTCCGGAGCGAAATTGCGCAGGTATGAAGTCGAATTGCGGATATTTTGATCGAGCAGGTTGTTGCCCTTCGCAAACAGCATCAGCTTGGCGTCCTTGTAGGCTTTCAGCTGATAATTGACGCCGACGTTCAGCAAAAAATAGCCGGCGGTCGAGGTTTCGAAGTCGCCGGCATGCGGCTGATCGTCGGCGCGGGTGAAACGCAGATAGCTCGACAGTTTGTCCTGCATATAATCGAGTTGCAATCCGTAGCGCAGCGGCGGCATGCGCGGCACGTCGCTGCCGTTTTTGAATTCGCCGCGCGTGTAGTCGCTGAACAACGTCAGGTCCAACAGGCCGTGCCGGTTCTCCATCACCGGGAAAATCAGCTTCGCCTCATAGCCTTTGAAGATCGCGTCCTGCTGGCTGCTGACCAAGACGGGTACGCAGTCGGTGACACAGGGATTGCCGTCTTCATCGACGAACTCGCCGCTGCGTTGCTGATAGATATAGTCGCCGGCCCAGTTGTGGAACAGATCGAACTCGGCGCGCAGCCAGTCCGATTTGAAGCGGTAGCCCAGATCGAGATTGTAGGAGGTTTCTTCCTGTAAATTCAGATTGCCGCGCTCGAAGCTGCGGGTGGCGTCGTGGAAGCCGTTGACCAAGAGTTCCTGCACTTGCGGCGCCCGCGATGACCGTGTCAGCGCGAGGTTCAAACTGTTCTTGCCGTCGATTTTCCAATCTGCGGAAGCCGAAGCGCTGACCGGGGTGTAGTCGAACCCCTGCATGGCGTCCGGCCGGATGCCGGTCTGGTCGATGCGGGTGCCGAACTGATAGGTTACCGGGCCCACGTCGAATGCTTCGACCGCGAACACGCTGTAACTGTTGATCACCGAATGCGGCACGATCGGTGCGCCGGTCAGTTTTTCGATCGCGTTGAAGTCGCTGGCCTGGGCCTGAAAGCCGACCGTGCCGCGCAAGGGGCCGAGGTCCCGATGGTCCATTTCGAGCCGGCTTTCGTAGGATTGATTGGTGAAAAACGCGCCGGGTTCGCCGTTCGCGATTTCGGTGTGCTGGTAGTCGGTATATCCGAGCCGGGCGCGCAGGCTTTTCGCGAAGCGGAACGGATCGACCAGTTCTCCTTTGAAGTCGTATTTATCCTGCCGCAAGGCGATGCGCACGTTTTCCTCCCCGGTGCCGTCCGGCGCGATGCCGTAATTGTTTTCGAGGTGATTGATCGAAGCGCCCGCGAAACCCGGCTCGCCGATCCAGGACAAGCCGGCCGACCCGCTGATCGCCTCCGCGCCGGTATTGTTCAAATGACCATGAGGATTATCGACGATCTCTAAGGAGGGATCGGTGATCGAAGCCTTGGCCGTATCGATCGCGCTGCCGCCGATGGAGAGATCGTCGCGGTGCCGGTAGAAACCGTCCAGGTGAAAGGCGATAGGGCCCTGGCCGCCGTCGATCTTCATCGCGGTGCTGGTTTCATCACTGGTCGAATCGAAACGCTGTTCGAGCGCGCCGCCGATCGGCTTGTCCGGCATCCGTCCCGGAATCCGGTTGTCGATCACGTTGACCACGCCGCCGATCACGCCGCTGCCGTACATCAGGGTGGCAGGGCCGCGCAGCACTTCGATGCTTTCGGCCAAGAGCGGCTCGGTGCTGGATGCGTGATCCGGGCTGAAGGCGGAGGCATCGTTGCTGCCGATGCCGTTGCTCAATACCCGCACCCTTGGGCCTGCCTGCCCCCGGATCACCGGGGTGCCGACGCCGGGCCCGAAAGACTGGCTGCTGATGCCCAATTCGTCTTTCAGCGTCTCGCCGATGCTGTGCCCGGCTTTCATCCGCAATTCCTCATCGCTCAATACCTTAACCGGCCGGACAGGGCCCGCCGGTGTCTGTTCCGAAGGCGCGGTGACGACGACTTCGTCCAGCATCCCTTCGGGTTCTTCCGCGTGCAGCGTGGCGATCGGCAGGCCCGCTCCCAACAAACAGGCGATAACAGACGGATAAACAGCAATTTGATTGATCTGCATGAGGCGTTTTAATGGAATGCAATGTTATATTATAACATAAGCGGGCGACCGGCGAGACCCTCGAAGACGACTCTTTTACCTGCCTGCCTGATCAGGAGTAAGCGTGACAAGGTGGTTTTGATTAGAATAGACGGTTTCATAGCACAGATGTGACAGACAGCTCCCCCTCGGGTTCCGCAGCGCAAGCCAGAAAAATCCACGACTTTAACCGTGCCCACCAAGACCGACAACAACCGATGAAGAAAGCGACGCGCACCAAATCCCTAAGCTTTAGATTGCTGACCTCCGAAGGCCTGGTGCTGGCGGCCTTTTTCGCGCTGGTCGCCCTGGTGCTCGAGCAAGGCTTTCGCGAAAGCGCCGAGGAAGCCCTAAAGGAACGCTTGCGGATTCAGGTGTATTCGCTGCTGTCTTCCGCGGAACTGAAGGATAACGGCGAACTATCGGTTTCGCCGAATCTGAATGATCCGCGTTTCACCAATCCGGGCTCTGGGCTCTACGGCTTCATCCAGCAAATCAATAAAAAACTGGTCTGGAGCTCGCCTTCCGCGATCGGCCTCGACCCTCCCCCTTTTCCCGAGATGGCGCCGGGCGAATCGGCGTTCACCCTGGAAAAACGCAACCGCTATGCGTTTCATTACCGGGTCATTTGGCAGAATGTGGCCGGCATCGAGCGTGAATATATGTTTACTGTCGTCGAAGACGGCGATTTTGTCGCGCAGCAGGTGAAGCGCTTTACCGTGACCTTGAGGGCCTGGCTGCTGGTAATCGGCATCGTGCTGCTCTTGATCCAGTTTTCGCTGTTGCGCTGGAGCTTGAAGCCGCTGCGCCGGATCGTCAGGGACCTGGAGGCGATCGAAAAGGGCAAGCGCCTGCGCCTGGATCATTATTACGCGACCGAACTGCAGGGACTCGCGAGCAATCTGAACGCCTTCATCAACAGCGAGCGCGCGCATCTGGAGCGCTACCGGAACACGCTGGCCGATCTTGCGCACAGCCTGAAGACGCCGCTGGCGATCCTGCACGGCTGCGCGCAGTCCTTTCAAGGCAACCAGGACGCGGTGATCGAACAACTGACGCACATGGACAAGATCATCGAATACCAGTTGCAGCGCGCGGCCGCGAAGGGCGAGACCAAGACCGTCGGCACCTCCGACGTAACCGAGATCATCCGCAAAACGGTCGCCTCGCTGGCCAAGGTGCATAGGGACAAGGGCATCGTCTTCGACCTGAACATCCCGGAATCGAGCCCGGTGTATTACGAGGAAGGCGACCTCTACGAAATCATCGGCAATCTGCTCGACAATGCCAGCAAATGGTGCCGCACGACGGTCAGGGTCAATGTCGTGCTGAACCCGCGTAAAAACCGCCGCAATTATGCCGTGCACCTGTTGATCGAGGACGACGGCCCCGGCATTCCGCAGCAAAAGCTCAGCGAAATATTGAAACGCGGCGTCCGCGCCGACGAGAACATTCACGGCCACGGCATCGGCATGGCGGTCGTGAACGACCTGCTCGAACTGTTGGGCGGCAAGCTCGAAGGCGTGCCGAGCAAGACGCTGGGCGGGATGAGCTGGAGCGTGTATTTGCCGTAGGTTTCGCCGGCATTCCGGCTATTCGCTCACGACCTCTTCCAGAAAGCGCGCTTGCTTCGGGATCTTTTCCCGCTTTGAAGAAAGCGTGATTTCCCGGTCGCGCTTTCGATCATAGCGGTAACGTTCGCTGATTTTGACGCCGGTCAAAAAATTGTAGCTTTCCGTGACGCCAGTCCCGACCGCGCCGTCCCCGTTCGTGACATCCAGGCCGATCAACAAAAAGCGGCGGGACTTTGCATCGTAACGAAACCGCCAGGTTTGATCGGTAAACTCCCTGGAACCGGTCAACTGGTTCACGATCAGGACGCCTTTGTCGATTTCGGCGCCGACACCTTCCTTGACGCCGCCGCAGTGCACGCAAACGAGAAGATTCGCCTGACTGCCGGCCCGCACAAACTTGCCGTCGGCGCCGCCGATCAGCACCAGCAGGACGCGCGGGCTCTCCGTGAAATCCTCAGGCCCCGCGGGTTTTCGCACCAGGATCGCCGCCCTGTCGGCGACTCGGTCGCCATTCAAATCGCCCTCGGCCTGGTCCGCCACCGTCCAGGCGGCCGGCGTAAAATCGTCCAGCGAACGGCCTTCGCGCGGCAGCCTGCTGGGATCGAAGGCGGTTTCGGCAGCCGAAGCGATGCCGCCAAGCGTGATCATCAACAGGAAAAGCGGCAGCCGCCGGCGCAATGTTCTAGGCATAATCGACTCCAGGGAAGAGAAAGGTTGACGCAACGGGCATCGAGATTGACTCTAACGCTAAAAATACATTACATTTTAAGACAAGCCATTTGCGCCCGGAAAGCATCCGGCCACTCTCACTGCGCCGGCGCACAGGCCTGGCCGATCAGTATTTCGGCCGCCTGGCGCGCCGCCGCGATTGCGCCCGAATCGCGCTGCATCTGTTCGGCGATGATCGCGCCGGAGAGCAACAGGCTCAATTGCCGGGCCAGCAAGCCGGGTTGCCGCGCCCCTGCCGCCGTCGCCAACTCGACGAGGCTCTGGCGGAATTGTTCATAAAAATCGGCGGAAGCCTGTTTGAAGGCCTCTTCATCGACGGACGCTTCGGTCGCGGCATTGATGAACGGACAGCCGCGAAAGCTGTCTAGCAACAACAATTCCCCAAAAACATCGAAAACAGCGAGCAAGCGGTCTTTCGGCAGGGATGCGCGCTCCGCGATGCCGGTCATGATCCGCTCGCGCATCACCCCGGCGCTTTTATGCAAATGCGCCAGCACCAGATCGTGTTTGGACGGGAAATAGTGGTACAGGCTCATCTTGGTGGTGCCCGCCGCCTTCACGATCGCATCGATGCCGGTCGCCCGGATGCCCTGGCGATAAAACAGGTCGGACGCCGCCTCCAGGATGCGTTCTTTGAGAGTGTTGGTCATGGCTCAAGTATTACAAAATAATTTGCAACTATACCGACCGGTCTGTATTATTGCAAACGACTGACCGGTCAGTCTACCTCAACGCAGTCATCAACCAGGAGATCGAAACATGATTACCTTATACGGCTTTGCACTCAGCAACTATTACAACAAGACCAAACTGGCCCTGCTCGAAAAAGGCGTTCCTTTCAACGAAGAGATGGTGGCGCCGTCCCAGGATGCGGCGGTGTTGAAGCGCTCGCCGCTGGGCAAGATTCCATTCATCAAGACCGAACAGGGCGGCTACCTGTCCGAATCGCAGGCGATTCTCGAATATCTGGAAGACGCCTATCCCGAGCCCCCCCTGTATCCCGCCGATCCTTTCGAACGCGCCAAATGCCGGGAATTCATCCAGCATCTGGAATTGAACATCGAGCTGGTCGCCCGCCGGCTTTACCCGGAAATGTTGTTCGGCGTGCCGGTGTCGGCAGAAACCAAGGACGAGGTCAGGAAAAAAGTCGAAGCCGGCCTGCAAGGCCTGACGCGTCTGTCCAACTTTACCTCCTATGCGGTCGGCGCCAATTTCAGCGCGGCCGACATCGTCGCCTGGCTGCATCTGGGCTTGATCGCGCTGGCGACGCAAAAAATTTATGGCGAGGATCTGGTCGCGGCCCATGTACCGGGCGTGGCGGATTATTTCAAACGGCTCGAAAGCCGGCCGTGCGTGAAGCAGGTTGCGGAAGGCAGGGATGCGGCGGTCCAGTCCTTTTTCGCGCAAAAAAAATAGGACGACTCACCAGAACAGGTCCATCTGGCCGCCCGCCGGCGGCCGGAACAGGCCCGTATTGAAATCGGGCGCAGCAGCGCATAACCCGCATCGACCGCGCCGGCCTTACGGCTCGCGGTCAATGTTTTTTCGAGTTCCTCGTCGTTCAGCATCGGAACCAAAAAAGTTACGCAACAAGCCGGTGAGAGGAGTCTCAATTATTTTCTGATTGTTCTCTGAGTTAGAGCATGGTGGGGTTGGGGGTTGCGCCGACTGCCACGAAATTCCCTGCAAACTTGCCCACTGGCTGGTTCTCGTACTCAAGGACGGAGGACACCGAAATTCTAGCACGGCCTCTGCGCAAGAGAGTGCGCATGAAAACCTCCCAAGCTTCTGGCTGAATAATAAACGAGCACGCCGTAAACGTGCCGTAGATTGGCCGCTCATAGCTCATGCTATCGCTCTGGACACGATGCGGCTGGCGATGCCATCGCTCTTCAGGCGGATTTGCATGAACTGTGAGAGCGGTATATGTTCATGCAGGACTCTTCAAGCACTCAGGGGTTCATTGGCTCGCCTCTTTATAATCGTATCGTTAATTCAAGCCGGCGGTATTTGAAATAAGTGCGTGTTTATTTTCTTTCGTTGCTATCGCGTAAATGACGTTCGTCTCGATTGCATTCACCTGTTCTTCAACAAGGCGCGACAGGCTCCCCTGGCGCACGCGCTCCAAAGTATCCGTATCCAGTTGCTCAAGCGTTCCTCGGTAGCCGCTGCCCATGGCGATCTTCCACCAGTCATCAGGCATATTCAATGGATGCGTTCCGGTTTCGGCGAGGATGTCGACGGTTTTCACATTGGCTTCCGCAAGCATTGCGCGGAGACCGTCCGGTTCTGAAATGCGATCCCAAGGATTGAAACCCCGGTTCAAATCGGGACGCTCGATATGGATGGCGTCCCAGAAAGCGCTGTTGGCCGGCTCGAACAAGTTCGGCCCCCAAGTGGTAATCGCCAGCCGCCCGCCGGGCTTCACCATGCGCCATAACTCCCTGACTGCCTCGGTCATGTCCGGCACAAAGAAAATACCGAAAACGCACACAACGGCGTCAAAACAATCATCGGGATAACCCAGAGCCAACATGTCGCCGACGCGGAACTCGATGTTTTGCAAGTTTCTCGCTTCCGCTTTGGCCCTGGCCAAGTCAATCAGGCGCTCGGCAAGGTCGGCAGCAATGACATGTCCGTCCACACCGACCCTTTCCGCCGCTGGCAATGCTGATCCACCACTACCGGAACAAACATCCAGCACGCGTTCACCCGGTCGCAAATTGATTCGTTCGACGGTCCGCTGACCGAAGCGATGCCAGAAGGAACTAACCGGATGATCGAAGTGATCGGCGGCGGCATTGTAGGCCATCGCGGCTTTGGCTTTAGCTTCTTCTACTGTACCCTTTGATATCTCGCTGTCTACAGTCATTTTTTCTATTTGAGGAAAACCAGGTTATCAAGATCGTAATGGAGGATACCACAATGACGGTTTTACTCGAAAATCCGTCCCATCAACGGCCCGCTTTTCTTCGTCCGTAACGTAAACGGCTGATGACGATAGCAGTGAAGGCGCCTAGCCCACCCCCAAGTCATCGGCGTTATGCCGACAGTAAAGAGCAATATCGGCGCGGTGGTGGCACAGGTTATTTGTACCGTTCCGTGAACAATCCGTAATCACCCTTCGACGAACTTCGTAGGGAGATCAAATCTGTTCATCGGTACATGTCCGTCTCATCCTATGAGACTCAGACGTAGAGCGAGCGCCGCTAGTGTAATACCCAGTACAGGGACAGTGAGAACAACACCCACCTTGGAGTAATAACCCCAAGTGATCATCACGCCTTTGCGCGCAAGTACATGCAGCCAAAGCAAAGTTGCTAGCGAACCGATGGGGGTAATCTTCGGCCCCAGGTTGCAGCCGATTACGTTGGCGTAAATCATCGCGTCCTTTACCATGCCCACTGCATGAGTTGCATCAATGGAAAGCGCTCCCACCAGAACCGTCGGCATGTTGTTCATGACAGAGGAAAGCAGCGCAGTGAGCATACCCGTTCCAAACGCGGCGCCCCATACACCACCCTGCGCAAAACAGTATTCTAAGCCTGTGGATGGATGAGCATGCGAAGGCGTTCCACGCCTACCGGCTCTTCTCTCAACAGCGGAACCACCGCATAGCGTTGCGCATGATCACTGGCCACGACGTTAATTTCACGAAGTTCATTCGCGGCTCTATGCCGCAGCAAAGACGATGTGGCCGACGTCGCCGCGATACTATTGTTAATGATCCAGGCCCATGGCTCTATGCCGGCTCGTTTGAGGTCTTCCTTGAGGCTGGCCGCTTCCAGGACCGGTGTTGTTTCCGCCAGGGTAACGATCAGAACCTTGGTCAGTTTCTGATCTTGCAGCCGCATCAACGGCGTGGTGTAGTGCAAGCCCGTGCTGCCCATCTGCCGGCTAATTTCACGGTGATAGGCTCCTGTCGCATCGAGTAACAGCAAGGTATGACCGGTCGGCGCAGTGTCCATCACCACAAATTTTTTGCCCGCCTCGCGGATGATCTGTGAGAAAGCCTGGAATACGGCAATTTCCTCGGTGCAAGGGGAGCGTAGGTCTTCTTCCAACAGGGCTCGGCCCTGAGCATCCAGCTTTGCGCCTTTAGTCTCCAAGATATGTTGCCGGTAACGTTCGGTTTCGACGCGCGGGTCGATCCGGCTGACCGTCAGATTGTCCACGGTGCCGTTCAAGGTTTCGCTCAAATGCGCCGCCGGGTCTGATGTGGTGAGAAGTACCGGCAATCCGCGTTGGGCCAGTTCTACGGCGATGGCAGCTGCCAGCGTGGTTTTGCCGACACCGCCTTTGCCCATCAGCATAACCAAGCCGTGCCCATCCAGCGCAATGTCATCTACCAAATCTGACAAGACAGGTTCATCGAGTTCAATCGGTGAATCGACAATCACATGAGCCTCTGGAGGTGTATCGGCCAGTAATTGCCGTAACGCCGCGATCCCGACCAGATTGAAAGGCTTGAGCATGACGTGATCGCAGGGGAGTTCTCGCAACACCTCCGGGATGGCATGAAGGGCGGATTGTTCGCGTTCGTGAATGGCGGCGGCCAACGGATCGTTTTCCGCTTCGATGCGCGGCAGGATGCCGTTGATGATCAGGTACTGCTGCAACAGCCCAATGGCTGCCAGTTCTTCATGGGTGTGAGCGACTTCCCGCAAGGTCGCCTGCTGAGCGCGGGCCACCAAAATCAAGCGTGTCCGCTCCGCGTCGGCCAAAGCCTCGACTGCAGCTTTGTACTGAGTGCGCTGTTTTTCCAGTCCGGCTAACGGACCCAAACAAGAAGCGTCGCCTTTGCCTTCTTCAAGAAAGCCGCTCCAGGCGCCGGGCAGTTGCAACAGGCGAATGGTATGACCGGTAGGAGCCGTGTCGAACACGATATGGTCGTAGTCGGCGGTCAGTGGCGAGTCGATCAGCAGCGCGGTGAATTCGTCAAACGCCGCGATTTCTGTGGTGCAGGCACCGGACAGTTGTTCCTCGATGCCTTTTACCACCGTTTCCGGCAGCACGCCGCGTACCGGCCCGACGATACGGTCGCGATAGGCTTGGGCGGCGGCCTGGGGATCAATTTCCAGCGCCGCCAAGCCCGGCACATCCGGAATCACCGTAATTTGGTTGCCGATCGTGATGCCAAACACTTGTCCGACATTGGACGCCGGATCGGTACTGACCAGCAGCACGCGGCGGCCGGCATCCGCCAACTGTATCGCCGTGGCGCAGGCAATCGAAGTCTTGCCGACGCCGCCCTTGCCGGTAAAAAACAAAAAGCGCGGCGCTTGGTCGAGAAATTTCATGTCAGCCATGGCGAGAGTCCTAAAAGGTGATTAGCAGCATTTACTGCCGCTGCAGCAACTGGATTGCGGCTTTGCTTCCGCCTGGACAATACCGGCCCAACGTGCCAGCTCGCTACGGTTGGGGTATCGACCGGCCAACGCGACTTCGCCGTCTACCAGAATCAGGGGCAGCGCTTCGGCGCCGGAGCGTTCCAGAAAGGCTTTTGTGGTGGCATTTTCGGCGAAGGCCAAAGGTTGCTGGGCCAGATTGAAACGCTCGATTTTGGCACCATTCTGTTTGGCCCAATCGACATCGGCGGAAAAGTCGACTAATTGTTGATCGACGTCCACACCGCAAACGCCGGTGCTGCAGCACAAGGCAGGGTCAAATACTTGAATATTGGTCATAAGGTTTCTCCTTAAAGTTTAAGGTAACAGGTTGCCGATGCGGTCCAATTCCGCTTTCAGGCGTTCGTGGTCGTTTTGTAATTCGTTGAGCGGTAGCGCCAGAAAGGTTTCGATGCGGTAACGCAGAATACGATAGGCGGTCATAAAGGCCGAGTCGATTTCCTCGTCGCTGCCTGTGACATGGGCTGGGTCTTCGACGCCCCAATGGCTGCGCAGCACTGGTCCGAGATAAACCGGGCAGGTTTCGTTGGCGGCGTTGCCGCAGACGCTCAGAACGATATCGGGCGTGACCGGCAGATCATTCCAGGATTTGCTGTAATAACCTTCGGTGGCAATGCCTTCTCCTGCCAGCAAGGCCAGTGAACGAGGGTGGACTTGCCCCGTGGGTTTGCTGCCTGCGCTCATGGCTCGCCAGCCTTCCGGCGCCAAGTGGTTGAAGGTGGCCTCGCCGAGAATGGATCGGCAGGAATTGCCGATACAAAGAAAAAGCACATTCATAAGTAAGAATCTATTTGATCAGAGGGTGAAGGATTCGTGTCAGTATCACATAAGACCGATGTTGACCGGCTTTCAAAGCACTGCTCAGGATGGCCGGCACAGCATTCGGCGG
>Ga0208626_1000458_pt1 | contig 13317 bp, 16 predicted proteins | sample LakWasMet10_HOW4_2_FD_183860 | JGI IMG/M metagenome (GOLD analysis project Ga0208626, IMG submission 183860) | Freshwater sediment methanotrophic microbial communities from Lake Washington under simulated oxygen tension - Sediment Metagenome... | ecosystem: Environmental > Aquatic > Freshwater >... | reverse complement strand
AACGATTAAATTATAAACTTATAAATCTCTCATATTATGAAAACGAAAAAAGAAATCATAGACAATAGACCTAAAGTAAAGGTTCAAATTGACTACAGAACAGTAATTACAGTTAGAAGTGAACAAGCAGCAAAAACATGGATGGAAAAATATCCTGCAGCGAAAATTATCGACTAACAACAACAACATCCCGATGAAAAAAAACGCAATTTCAGAAATTGAAATTGCGTTTTTTTATTGAGAAATAATTTATCATTCTTCAACTGCATTTTTATACTGTTAATCTAAAAGTTGACAAATTCTGCTTCGCAATGAAATACCTTTGCGCAAAAATTAAAACAAAATGAAAAAACTACTTCTTGCTTTATCGATTTTTAGTGTGTTGATTTTTGCAAGTACTTCTGTTTCCGCAAAAGGGGATGCCGAATTAAACCAACCTACTGAAAGCATTGACAATTCAATTATCATTGACCGCATAGGAAATGATGACATTCTTGTAACTATGCCTTCCTTTATTTTTGCTTTTAAAGAAGCGGAAATAAAATTAAGCTTCAATAATCCTGAACACAACAAGCTTGTGTTGAATCAAAACAAATTAAAGTTTATTATTAATGGAGAAGAAAAAGAATTGACGTTTGAAAATGGGGTTGCAACATTCGCAATGAGTTTTGCTGAACAAAATCATTTATCCATTTACATCGAAGATTATAGCTTCACTAAAAAAGTAACCGCCTATCCCCTGTGGGCTTTTTTAGTCCCAATCATTTTAATCATAGGTTTTATCCTTCTTAAAATTTATAAGCGATAAAAAAATCCCCCTACAAAATTTGTAGGGGGATTTTTCATTCTAAGAATTCTATTTATTACTTATATCCTTTTACTAACTCTGCTAAAGCATTTTGAGTAGCTTTGTTCACTTTTACCAATGGTAAGCGAACATTGTCAGGACAAACTTTTAACATCTCTAAAACAGCCTTAATTCCAGCTGGATTGCCATCTGCAAAAATTTGCTCAATCATATCTGTTAATTTGTAATGTAATTTTTGAGCATCCTTTACATTGCCAGCTAAAATCTGACGTGTCATTTCTGAAAAATCTTTTGGATATGCATTTGCAATTACTGAAATAACACCATCTCCTCCACTTGCAATGATTGGTAATGTCAACATATCATCACCAGAAATTACTAAGAAATCTTTCGGACGGTATTTAATAATTTTCATGCATTGCTCTAAATTGCCTGATGCTTCTTTAATAGCGATGATGTTTTTGAAATCGTTTGCTAATTTAATGGTGGTATCAGCAGTAAGGTTTGAACTTGTTCTACCTGGTACATTGTACAAAATAATTGGCAATGGCGATGCTTCTGCAATTGCTTTGTAATGCTGATAAATTCCACGTTGATTTGGCTTATTGTAATAAGGCGATACCGATAAAATAGCATCAATGCCAGCAAATGAATCTTTCTTTAATGCTGTAACTATTTCTTTTGTATTGTTTCCACCCAAGCCTAAAACAACAGGCACACGTTTGTTTACTGTTTCAATCACAAAACTAACAACCAATTCTTTTTCATCCTTGCTCAATGTAACCGATTCACCTGTAGTACCTAATACTACAATGTATTCTACTCCACCCTTGATGATAAAATTCACCAATTTACCCAATGCATGAAAATCGATGCTACCATCTTTTGTGAAAGGAGTAACAATTGCAACACCTGTTCCTTTGAATTTGTTGTTTTTGCTCATTTTTATTTTTTATAAGTAGTTTTGAGGCGTAAATATAGATTGATTTTTAAATCTAAAGGCTATTCCTTTTTGATTTTTTATTACCCATCTACGAACAAAATTCAGAAATGATTTAACTATCTTTACATTCAATTATGATTGAAGCAAAAAACATCAGCAAATCGTTCGGGAAACTTCAAGTTTTAAAGGGCGTAAATGTGTCCATTAAAAAAGGAGAAATTGTTTCCATTGTTGGCTCTTCTGGAGCTGGTAAAACTACTTTATTGCAAATATTGAGTAGTTTGGACAAAGCAGATGCGGGTAGCATTGAAATCAACAACACACCTATCTCCGATTTAAAAGATAAAAAGCTGGCGCAATTCCGAAATAAAAACATTGGTTTTGTTTTTCAGTTTCATCATTTATTACCAGAGTTTACAGCATTGGAAAATGTATGTATTCCTGCATTTATTGCGGGCATTTCCAAAACCGAAGCGGAAGCAAAAGCTACAGAGCTTTTAAATTTTCTTGGCTTGGCAGAACGTATGCAACACAAACCAAACGAATTATCGGGTGGAGAACAACAACGTGTAGCAGTAGCGCGTGCATTGATTAACAATCCAGCGGTAGTGTTTGCCGATGAGCCATCGGGGAACTTGGATTCAGCTACTGCAAAAGAATTGCATCAATTATTTTTTACGCTACGCGATAAATTCAATCAAACATTTGTAATTGTAACCCATAACGAGGAATTGGCCAATATGGCCGATCGAAAACTCGTCATGAAAGATGGTAACATCATCAATTAAAAAAAGCCCTTCCAAAAATGGAAGGGCTTTTTTTATCTAAATTTCTATTCTATTATTTCTTCATTTTTCTACGAATAAAACGCACCAAGAAATAAGCGATACCACCTAAAATAATCCATAGTGGCCAAGCGTAAACAATTCCCACCAAAAAGCTCAAGAAACCATTCCAACCGTTTCCAAATGCATTTCCTATTCTACCAAAGAATCCAGGTTTATCAGCAGGTGTGTATTCAAAATCCTGATGAAAGGTTAAGTTGATGGTGCTATAATCTACCTGATCACCCAAATACTTCAACTCCCCTTCTTTTGCTTCAATCTCTTCACGAATTTCACCCAACTTTTGTTCAATCTCCAACACATCGGTTACTTTGCTTGCTTTGTTTAAAATATCCAAATAACGTTTTTCAATTTCCTTTTTCGACTTTAAGCGCGATTGAATATCTACAAACTGTGCTGTTACATCCTCGGCAGAAATGTTTTTTGAATTCACATTCGTGGCAACACCCAACAAACGATTCACCATTCCTTCAAAATCTTTGTTCACCACACGAATCACCATATCGTTGGTGATGCTGTACGTTGAATTTTGTTCGTTTTCATTTCCGATGTACGAATTGCTTGTTTTAATGATTTTTTCAATTTCCGTGCGGGCTTTTTTATAATCGTCCACCGTTATGTTCAAGTTGGCTGTTTTCCGAATTTTAGAAGGGATTTTAATTTGCAAGGTTGCCGTAGTTCCTGCAGCTAAACTATTTCCTGTTTCTTCATCCATTACAGTTGGAGTAGTGAATTTTACTGTTTCAACCATTGGCGGAGCCATATCGGCTGCAGTTATATCAGCAGAAACGCTTTCTTCTCTCGATTTTCCACCACAAGCAGCAAGCATTGCAATGGCCATTAAGGATAAATAAATTCTAGTGGGTGTTTTCATGGTTTGGATTTTTTTAGGTAGAACGAACAGTTATTTTATTTATTACATTCATTAGATGCATCTATTTTAAGATTCCATAAACCATTTATTCTTAATTTAGTGGAAATTAAAAAATAGCCGATTATGAGTATTTGGTTTAAACCCTACACCTTAACAGATTTACAATGGATGTTGAAAGAGAACATGTGCGAAGCCATTGGAATAGAAATAACCGAATTAACCGAAACAAGCATCAAAGGTAAAATGCCAGTCGACCACCGCACGGTGCAACCCATGAAAATATTGCATGGAGGTGCTTCTGTTGCCTTGGCCGAATCGCTGGGCAGCATTGGCTCTAATTTAATTGTGGACATCAGCAAATATGCCTGTGTGGGTTTGGATATCAATGCTAATCACCTTCGTCCTGCAAGCAGTGGCTTTGTTTTTGCAGAAGCAACACCCATTCACATTGGTAAAAAAACACATGTGTGGACGATTGAAATAAAAGATGAAAAAGGAAAATTGGTTTGTATCAGTCGGCTTACCATGGCAGTGGTAGAAATTGCGAAATAAAAAAATGAAAGTACAATCACACATAAATACTTATTTACTCAGCGGCTTGCTGTTGCTTTCTCATGTAGGTTTGTTTGCTCAAAGCAAATCAAAACTGAATGCAGAAATAGAGTTGTTGAAAAAGGACAAAGCCTTGCAACATGCATCCTGGAGTGTATGTGTGATGAATACAAAAAAGGATTCCATCCTTGCTGAATACAACAGTACCAGCAGTATGGTTCCTGCAAGCACCTTAAAAATTGTGACCACAGGTGCCGCATTGAGCATCTTGGGAAGTGATTTTAAATTTGAAACCAAATTACAATACGATGGAACATTCGATTCCATCACAGGAAAGATAAAAGGCAATTTATACATCCTTGGTGGTGGCGACCCAACGCTACAATCAAGTTATTTTAGAGATAAAAAAGACAGTTTAACAGTCGTTGAAAAATGGGCGTATGCTTTAAAAGCAAAAGGCATCAAACAAATTGATGGTGCTGTGATTGCCGATGCCAGCATATTTGAAGATAACATGGTACCTGCACAATGGATTTGGGGCGACATGGGCAATTACTTTGGTGCAGGAGCAAATGGCTTATCGTATCACGATAATACGTATACGGTGTTTTATAATTCAGGAGAATTGGGAAGTAAAACCAGTATTGTCAAAATAAGTCCGAGCATCAGCAATTTGCTATTTGTAAATAATGTAACAGCAGGTGGCAGTGGCGACAATGCCGTAATTTATGGATCACCCTACTCCAATTACCGATTTGCAGAAGGAACCATCCCAGCCAACAAAAGCAATTACGAAGTAGATGGTTCTATTCCCGATCCATCCTTATTTTGTGCACAAGAGCTGAATGCGGCATTAAAAAAAGCAGGAATAAGCGTTAGCGAAAAACCAACCACTGTAAAAATTCAAAAAGATAATTCGGAGTATGCAGCAGCGAACCGAAGAACCTTGTATACGCACTACTCACCTAGCCTTGAAAAGATTGTGTATTATACCAATTTAAAAAGCAATAACATGTATGCCGAACATTTGATGAAATACATTGCTTTCAAAAAAACAGGACTGGGTTCAACGACCGAAGGTGTAAAAATCATTAGTAATTATTGGAAAGAAAAAGGAGTTGATATTGGCGGTTTAAGCATGAATGATGGCTGTGGTTTAGCAAGAGCCAATGTTATTACGACCAAAACACAAACACAAATTTTACGTGTGTTATCGAAAGAAAAAAACTTTAACTCCTTTTACAATTCATTGCCCATTGCAGGTAAATCGGGTTCATTGGGTGGCTTGTGTGAAGGAACGGTTGCTGAAAATAATTTAAGAGCCAAAAGTGGATACATCACAGGTGCTAGAGGCTATTGCGGTTATGTAAAAAACAAAAAAGGCGAACTCTTGTGCTTTTCGGTATTGGCAAACAATTACGAATGCAGTCCTACCGAGATGAAACGCAAACTCGAAAAAATATTGGTTGCGATTGCAGAAATGGACTAATTACAAAACACCTTTTTGATACAAGGAGCACAAATCCATGGTGATGGCAACCGAGTAATGAATAGCAACCCCCATCCAAATACTTCGGCTTTTTAAACTCAACACACCTAATACAATTCCCGCAACAATGGCTGCAATGGTTTCTGGCATTGGTTTTCCAAAATGAATCATGCAATACGGAATAGTCATTACAAACACCGAATAAAAACCAAATACTTGTTTGGTACCATGAATCATAAAGCCACGAAAGAAAAATTCAAGGGCAAAAAATTGCAGCAGATACACCAGCTCCCAAAGAATGAAATTTGGAAAAAGAGGTTCTCCTTTTTGTAAATCATAAAAAGGATAACGATCCTGAAAACTAGCGGTACGAGAGAAATACAATACCAATGGAATCATGAACAACAACATCAAGGCATACAATTTATAATCTTTGAAAGCACCTTTGATGGACAAGCCATAAGGAGTAAACGAATCTTTGAAAATAAATTTAATGATGATGAAAGGAGGAACAATGTAAAACACAATTACATTGCTAACCCACCACAACAAACGGTTGAATGCAGCATTTGGATGAATGGTACACCAATCTTCGAATTGAGCAGCATAGCTTGTAAAACCAAAATCGTTTAAGGAAGAAACAAAAAACCGAAAATCGCCCAGGTACTTGATGAGGGTTAATGAAAAAGCAACAGTAATACAAATCACTATTACTTTGTAATCGGGTTTATCCGATTTAGTGATTAAACTTTGCGAAGAAGTAAAAACGTTTTGGACAATCTTTTTAATCATATACTTCGTATTGCATCCAAGGACTGTAAAGTTCCGACACGTATTTTAATTCCCTTGAACCCACATAACCTATTCTATTGGCAAAGTCCATTAGTTTTTCATAAGTAGGCGCATTTTCAAAGTTTCCAGTACGCATATCAAACAAGAGGTATTCAATGGCAGCATGACCGCTTTTTAATAGTTCGGGCGATTGATTGTTATCAATTTTAGCGATGACGAAGTTTTCGTCAAAGGCCATTTGCGATACATTTTGAAGAAATACGGTATCTCGCACATCAACTATAATATCCGCTACATTTCTGTTTACATCCATGCGAATGGAATATGGATATAAAAAGGGAGCCACAAAACGATCCAATGAGTCGGAATCCACAAAAGCTGCCGAGTAAAAATCCGCAGGCACTTTGCCTTCGTACATGCCGTTGGTATAAGCGCGGAGTGTATCAATCCAATTGTTACGAGCCAGTTGTTGGTCCGGGTCCTCTGTGTAATCCTTATTGCTGGTATCGTGTTGTTCAATCCATTCGATGCCATCTTTTACTTTGGAAGAAATGCTTTGAACCAAGGTAATGATGGAGAAAATTAAGATGGAAATGGCAGCGGCAAAACCGAGTGCCCAGAAGCCTGCATTTTTTTGTTTGCCCGTGCTCAGTGAAATAATAGCAAATACAAGAGTAACGAGGGTAGCGATGCCACCCAATACAATTCCGATAACCGTTAAAGCAAAATTCATTGTTTTCTGATTTTTTTTGTAAAAATACAGTTTTAAAATAAAACCCTGATTTTCAAGGCTCACAAATAAAAAACTTATTTTTTTCACTATTTTTTTGCTGAATTGAAAAATTACTCTACTTTTGCAATCCAATTCTAACAGAATTTTGAGGATCGGTAGTTCAGCTGGTTAGAATGCTGCCCTGTCACGGCAGAGGTCGCGGGTTCGAGTCCCGTCCGGTCCGCTCAAAAACTAAAGCCTTCCATTTGGAAGGCTTTTTTGTTTTTATGTCTCTCCTACCCCAATTTTTATTTGCCTTGAATTTTAATTATATTTGGAATGAATGAGTTAGGCAAAACTTCCTGAATATGACACATTTTATGTGTAAAGGGAAGTTTTTAAATAAAAAAACTTCTTCTATAACAGTGCTATGTGCAATGAGTGATTATCATCAAATACTAAATAACAATTACTATGGCAATACCGAGAGTATTTATTAGTTCGACCTGTTACGACCTTGGACAAATACGAGACAGCTTATCAGAATTTATAGCAAGTTACTATTACGAGTCGATGCTAAGCGAAAAGGGAGATATTTTTTACCATCCTGATTTACATACGCATGAGAGCTGTATAAATGAAGTCGAAAATTGTCAATTATTCATATTAATTATCGGTGGACGATTTGGCGGATCATATAAATATGATATTCAAAAATCAATCACCAATGCTGAATATGAAGCAGCGAAACAAAAGAAAATTCCAGTATTTACATTTGTAAAAAAGGATTTATTTGATGACCATAGACTCTATCAGAAAAATAAAAACAACAAGGATATAATTAATAAAATTGAATTCCCTTCTATAGAGAATCAAGAATATGCCGTAAATATTTTTGAATTCATTAATCAGGTCAGACTTGCGGACGTCAATAATGGATTATTTCCTTTTGAATTTGTTAAAGATATTAAAAACTGCCTGGGCAAACAACTAGCCGGGTTAATGTTTGATTTTTTAAATGAAAGGAACAAGGATAATAATCAAAAAATAGTAAAAAATACTCTTGATAACTTGACCTTGATAAATAAAAAAACAGAAGAATTATTAGAGAACATTCTTAAAAGTTTAAATCCTAAACAAGGAAGTCAACAAATCCAAAATATGGATAAAATTTTATTAGGATCTAAATTTTTCACTCACGTTTTAAGAATGTTTAATACAATTGGGTTTAACGACAACAAATCTAAAATTGGAAAGACCAATCCTAAAAAATATACTTGGTACGAATACATTTCTCAATTTGAAGGTTTTTCACTACAGGAACCAGTACATGAAATTGACGATGGATATGATACAGCCCTCCTTTTAACTAGAGGACCAAACAGTTGGTCGGTTGTAACAAGAAATGAAGTTTATCCCAAAGAAGTTAAAGAAGCGAATGAGTTATATGAACACTTTAAAACTCTTAATGAGAAAGAACGACTTAAGGCTTGGGAGATAATAACGTCCGCAAATTTCTTCATGACTCCAAACGACAAATTAGTTAAATAATTCTGATTAAATATCACACTTCACATAACACCGGTTTGGCGATCAGGCGGGTTTTATCTGTAAAGTAAGTTCATCTCTTTTTATTATCTTTAGTCTCGGCAGACACGTAAGCGGTTTCTATTCCGCCCGACCGCCAAGCCGGAAAACGTTACCACTCATGGGGTGGACAAATCCCAGTAGACAAAAAAAACGTCATGACAACTCCAATTCTAAATAGACCTCCAGACTTTATCGCGACATTAAAATATTTCACTACAGAACAAGGAGGACGTCAAACTCCGGTTAAGTCAAAATATTTCCCGTTGGTTGAATTTCCCGGACTCCTTCCTATCACTGGAGGACAACAAATATTTTTGGACAAGGATATTGTATATCCGGGCGACACTGTTAAAGCTGAAATGCGAATTATAAGTGACGAGGCCTATGAAGGTAAACTTTACGTTGGACAAGAATTCAAAGTCTTTGAAATGCCGGGTAAATATATCGGGACAGGAGTAATCGTAGACATTTTAAACAAAGCTCTTCTCAAAAAAATAGACGGACACTTATCTTGACATATCCATTGTGCGCCTCACGAAGTGGTAACATCTCCTACTTGCAAAACGTTAGGATAATTTAGTAATAACGTATCTTATTCTAACATTTTTGTTATAAAATAAAATCGACTTTAAATTTTTATGAAAAATCAGACTCTAATAATACTTGCTATTTTCATATTAATAGGTTGTTCAGTACAAAAAACTTCAATACCCTTAGAAAAACTTGACTTCAAAAATCACAATTGGCAAATTGTATATGCCGAGCATATTTCCTCCGATACCTTAAAATCTTTACCTGACATTTGGCTTCTTAATGACAATCGAATTATTGATTCACTAAAAAATGAATACAGCTGCAAAATTAATCATCAAGGAGATGGCGAGAATGAGTATGAAATTTACTTTTTTAAGGATAAAGAGTTTTCAGACTGGAATATCTTTAACGATAAAAAATATTTTGTGCTTGGAAGTATAAAATCAAAACTAATTCCTGTAAATACATCGTACTATTATTTCCCAAATTTGTTTCTCACAAAAGTATTCACAGACAGCTTAGACCGAAACAATAGTATGTATACAATATCACCCATCAGAAAAGAAAAAACAGACACCTATGGAATCGAGATAAATTTGTTTATGAATCTGAAAAGCAAATTGATAAAAAGCAAAGATCCAGGATTTTATGATTGTAGAGAATATGCAAAAGAGGAATTGGCAAGATTGTATCCTGAATTTTACAATTCAAATATATCCTTTATTGAAAAGGAGCAGGAACCAAAATGGTATCCGGGAGCGCAAGCACCTGGAGATATGATTGGCCCGACAGGAAACTTTAATTATACAAGGAATGAACAAAAGATTTTTATTTCCTCAAATAAGCCCTTTGTCTTCGACACCTCAAAATTTAGCCAGACAGACCTTTTTTCCCGTATTGAAATATGCACACAATACACTGTAACGATTTATACTAAAAAATAATACAAATTATATTAACTTTGAAATCAGGCTTTGCAATTAAAAATATAGTAAGAAACCTAAACGAGCGCTAGGTCTGGTAACGTTATAAGCAAACTTAACGATAATTGAATGAAGACCTTTTTATTATTTATTTTTTTCTTTATTTGTATTTTAACATTCGGGCAGAATGACAAATCAAAAGACCAAGTTACTGAGAATGACAGCAGTTATTCTTATTGGAATTTTCACAGAGGACGTTGGGGATTCATAGATATCAAAGAAGAATTTCTTGTGGAGCAAACCGAAATAACAATTGGAGAATGGCTGAACTATATTTATTATAGCGACTTGACAGATCCCATAACGACCACGGCAAGAAAAATACCTGAAAATATTCAGAACCGAATTAAAAATCGTTCAATAGATACAGCTCTTCTCCCTATAAAGGAATTTATCATGAGTGGTAAAAACAAGGACCTTTTTACAAAATGTACGACCTGTGAGTTGTTAAAATTCAAATCATTAGATGGTTTTGCTTTTATTCCATTTAACTCGGCCCTGATCAAAAACAAAAAGAGTCGAAGGAATCTGACAAACTATCTTCAGCAGCCGATTGCAGGCATTAGCTATGACCAAGCCCTTGCCTTCTGCAAATGGAGAACAACTTTAGACAGTCTTAGATGGCTTCCTAAAATTGATTCCACTCGCAAGGGTGTTACAAGGATTGATTATGACTTAGCATGCATCTACAGGCTTCCTACAAAAGGAGAATTTGAAAAAATGAATTCGCAAATGGACAGCCTTAATGATGAAAAATCATCTAATTTTAATTATAAGGGAGCAATTTGTCCTGTCAAAAACATTGACATTGAGGATCAATCCAATTACGGTAAACGAAGTATAAACAGTTATTCACCCTTACTATCCAAATACTGTCACCACTCAAATTTAAAATTCGTTTGGAACTTGCAAGGAAACGTGGCTGAAATGATATTAAATAAAGGTGTTGCAAAAGGTGGTAGCTATTTACATTATGCCAAAGATAGTTATAACAAGACTGAGATAATATATACGAAGCCTGAACTATGGTTAGGATTTCGCTGCGTAGCAATAAAACGATAAAATTAAAGTCTGCAGCTAACACAGGTCTTGCGCCATTTGGGCATTTCGCTCCGCAAGACAAATATTATTAACTTTGAAATCAGACTTCGCAATTAAAATCTCAGAAAAAAAACGCATGATCCGCAAAACGTTATAGCAAACCAAATCAGACAAAATAGACCAATGACCAAAAAGATACTAATAATAATTGCAATAGTAATTACAGGACTATTCTTCTTTTACAAACTGGCGGACATGTTTGCACCTGGGAGTTATCCTCATGCAGAACAGTACGAATTGAATTATCCTGAAGAAAAGGTTATTGAAGCAATAAATAAATTAAAGGTTTCAGACTCTAAATTGATTGTGCCCAAAGTAACAATCCAAGGCAGCGGACAATTGGAATTAAATGACGGGAAAGAAAAAGAAACTGATTATTGGTATAAATTTTACTTTTACGACAAAGAGAAAAACGAAATAGTGTTTACTTGGACCAGACCAGAAGGACAAAATACAACGACATTTGCATTTGTATCCATAAACAAGGGTTTGGACTTAGGACACTGGAACGATATAAATGATGACTTTGGATTTTTTGAAAATAGAAAAATCAAAAAGCACTTTGAAGAAACAATTTTAAAAAAGATAAAAGAAAATTTGGATAACAACTAAAGCCTGGAAAAAGGGGCTGCACATAACAAGCGTTTGGCCAAAAAGCTTGTTATGTGCTTAAATGAAGCTTTGCACTTCGTATCAAGTTCAGTTATTACAGACAGTTTTGTTCTTCGAAATCCGCTTCTTCGCGTAGTTTCAAAACGTTACTTGCCATATTAAATAGACGACAATGTATATATTGACATTTATTATAATTACTCTGACAATTGTCTTTATCTGGTGGTATTTCGGGCATAAGAACTGGTTGCGAAAACGTGAACAGACTTTTGAAAAACATCGACTACTTGGTTTTCCTTCTTTGACTGTTCAGGAACAATGCGACCTTTTATACTCGCTTGACCGAATGAACAAGAAAATAATTGAAACAAAAACTGGAATTACAGAAGAATATCCCGACACTGTTTTAGATTATTATATAACCATAGACAAAGACGAGTTAGTAAATCATTTAAGAAAAAAGGATTTTAGAACTGACTTGAAATATAAAAATAACAAAGGTCAGGACGGGTGTTGGTTAAAAGAAATTCCAAACGGAACAGCTGCGCCATCATACTATTTAATTGATCAAGAACGAGGAAACCGAGAGGTTATTCACTTTGTCAATTACGAAAAGTTTTTAGAATATTTTGCAATTCAACAGTTACAAGGTGTTCCTAAATACAGACAGAAATATAAATCAAGACTTTAAAGATCACAAAAACACCTTTTCTAATGCCGAAAAGTAGTGGCATTTACTACTTTTTTATGCAATTTTCCTATATTAGCTCGAAAGTTAAGCTACCACAATCTACTACTGCTCTTGGCTGCGAAACTATCCTTGTTTTTTTAAGATTCGAATATAATTATGTATGGATTAGATTATCTCAAAACTATTGAAAAGAACAAATTAGTCATCAATGGACTTCAATTTGAAAAAATCAAGAGTTACATTTTTGCATCTATTTTTACGGCTGGCGGACTTTTTCTAGTTTGTTTCATTTTCATTCGTCAGATAGCTAATAACCCATCGTTGGAGGATTACGTTGTAGCAATCATATTTCCATCATTAATGATAATATTATTATTTATTGGAAACAAAAGACTTCTCAATAGAGATAAACTAAAAGAATTTACTAATTATCAAAATAAAGACAGAGCCAAAGAACTAATAATTGAAGCCGCAAAAAATGTAAAATGGGATATAATTGAACTTAATCCCAATTTCATTATTCTAAAAACAAAGTTCAATCTAATAAACAGTTCTCAAGCAGTAATCTTAATTTTTTTTCCTGAAAATAGATTACTATTCAATAGCATTAATTGGCAATTTGATTATATTAAACCTGCAAATTTTGATGAAAATTATAATACACTGAAAAAAGAGTATTTGAAATTAGAGAAAGAACATTAGTGCTTTTGCATTCTATACAAACGTGAATATGAGCACATTCAACTTCAACATACAATCATCTTCTACCCTATCACAAAACTTTACTTCAA
>Ga0208626_1000454_pt1 | contig 13409 bp, 15 predicted proteins | sample LakWasMet10_HOW4_2_FD_183860 | JGI IMG/M metagenome (GOLD analysis project Ga0208626, IMG submission 183860) | Freshwater sediment methanotrophic microbial communities from Lake Washington under simulated oxygen tension - Sediment Metagenome... | ecosystem: Environmental > Aquatic > Freshwater >... | reverse complement strand
AACTTGGCGACAAATACGGTACCGAGTTCGATGCCAGCGTCATGTATCCGTTCACTGACAAAATCAGCGGCAAACTTGAATACGCAAAATTCAACGAATCCGATGTTTATGGCGGCCTCACCAGTGCAGCCCGCAAAGGCGACAAAGAAATCGTCTGGGTAACCGGCATGTACACGTTCTAATGAAACATAAAATATGAGCCATTCACCTGTATTGATTGATCGCTATGGTCGAAAGATAGATTACATCCGCCTTTCGATCACAGACCGCTGTGATTTTCGCTGTGTATACTGCATGTCTGAAGATATGCAGTTTCTGCCGCGAGATGAAGTGTTATCTTTGGAAGAATGTTCGCGTTTAGTAAAAACTTTCGTCTCTCTAGGCGTAAAAAAAGTCCGCATTACGGGTGGAGAGCCACTGGTGCGAAAAAACGCGCTCTGGCTTTTTAATGAAATAGGCTGTTTATCCGGCTTGAATGAACTGGTATTGACTACTAATGGCTCGCAGCTGGGTCACATGGCACATGACTTAAGGCGAGCCGGGGTGCGACGTGTCAACATTAGTTTAGATAGTTTGGATGAAAGACGCTTCCGCCAGATTACCCGTGTCGGTGATCTTGATAAAGTGCTACGCGGAATAGCAGCCGCCAAGCAGGCAGGTTTTGACAATATTAAGCTCAATACATTGTTGATGCGCGGTATCAATGATGATGAAGCGATAGCGATGGTTTCATTTGCAATAGAGCAGGGTGTCGATATTTCTTTCATTGAAGAAATGCCGCTCGGACAGGTAAGCCATATCCGCAACTCGACCTATGTCAGCAACGAAGAAACCTTTAAATTACTGCGCGCGCGTTATGATTTAATTGCAAGTGCTGATTCTACGGGTGGTCCTGCGCGTTATTGGCATGTTCCTAACACCAATACAAGGGTTGGTTTTATTTCACCAAATAGTCATAATTTTTGTGAATCATGCAATCGGGTACGAATCAGTAGTAAGGGCGAGCTGTATTTATGTCTGGGTCAGGAAAATAAGGTCGATTTAGCACCTCTGTTGAGACAATTTCCACATGATGATGAGCCCTTAAAGCAGGCTATAGTCAGCAGTATGCAGGCTAAGCCAAAAGGCCATGATTTCAACTTAAAAAGGGCTGAGCCAGCAGTCATAAGATTTATGTCGCACACCGGCGGCTAATATTAAGCCGCGTCAATGATAAAGCTGGCTAAAGGAAAATCATGAAGAATTTTAAAATTCTGTGGGCTATTATCTGTACGCTACTGATAGTTCTAATTGCCGTTGCCAATAAATTTGTTCAAGGCAGTGTTGCTGTTTCTGATGATGAGCGCATGGCGGTATTGAATAAATGACTGGCAGCTTTCGCTGCTTAGCGGTCGGTCATGGATTGCCTCTTTACCGTCCGCTTTGGTTTCAGCTAGGCGTCTATTCAATTAAATAGCTTGCTATATGAGTTGAGTAAATTGAACGTCCCGGCACGGGTTGTCGCCAGCAACTCTTAAAGGATCGGAATACTTCAAACTTCACATCATCTAAATATCTTAAATATAGGTTTGTCTTTAACAAACCAAGTAACTAAAAAAGTTGTCGCTGAGATGTATACTGCCTGATACCGGCAATATGGCATGCACGCAAATACTAAAGCTAATTATATGATCACTGAGTTTTATAGATTCAGACGTATTGATAGTCTGATAGGGGAGTTTAATGAGTTAGAAAATCAAAGCATTTTCTTTGCTGCTCCTGATTTGTTAAATGACCCAATGGAAGGTTTTCGTGACATATATTGGAGCGGAGATTTTGTAGTATGGAAAAATCTGTTCAGACATTATTTGTTGTGCCTAGAAAGGCTTTGCTCATTATTATTACTGTCAGGTGAAGATCACCCAATATCTAAAGATAACATGCCGGTGTTTCAGGGTGAAGATGATTTTCCAACGCCCATGTACAAAGCTCTCTTCTACGAAATATCAAATAGATTCTTTAAAAACTCAAATCTCATCACGCTCATTAAATCAATTTCTGAACGATCTACCCCGGTTAGAAGAGATGAACTTTTTTTCTATTTCAGCAGTATGCATGGATTTGCATTAGAAACAATTTATAGCGAGTATGAAAAAAAAGGTTTTATCCCAGAAAGGTCTCTAAAAAACATAGCAGCCGATACACTTATAAAGGACTTAATTGATCAAGGTTTCATTAGTACTCTTGAAAAAAGTTTGAAAGAAAAAGGTTCTGATGAGGGTGTATCAAGTGCCTTATTTGCTGCTCACAAACATTCACGCTCTCAGATAGATTTAATCTATCGTCATAATGGGATTATTGATAAAGACAAAAAAAATAGAAGTTTAGTAATCTATGACTTCTCAGACGAATATATCTCTCAACTTGAAAAGCTTGTTTTCCCTGAATGGTATACCGCTTGCTTTATGTCTGAATGTAATAGCTCTTCCGCGTGGGGACATTACGGAGATAATCATACTGGTGTATGTTTGATTTTTAATGCCGATGTGATTAATGAAAACTCCTTCTTGAATTTAAAAGGTAGGAATGGATATAGTTCATCGGGGCCAACATATGGCTTCTGTAACCACATGTTTTACCCAATAGATTATGTTAAAGGATATGGTCAAATTGATTTTTTCAGGATGCTGGGACGACTCCCAATCCCTAAACTGAATTCAATGTGGTATTCAATGGATGGTGTAATGAGTAGCTGTGCAGATTACATCACTAGCAATGAACAAAAATGGCGAAATCAATATTGGAAGAATTTCTACCGAGATATCACAATCAAGTCCAAAGACTGGGCTTATGAAAACGAACACAGGCTCATTTTAGTCAGTTCTTTTGAAAGTTTTACCGATCCAAAAGACAGGTCACTTAATTATGATTTTAAGTCGCTAAAAGGTATTATTTTTGGTATCAAAACAAAAATCAAAGACAAGCTTGAGATTATAAAAATAATAGAAAGTAAATGCAGAGAAAATAATAGAGATGATTTTAAGTTTTACCAGGCTCGTTATTCACCACAAGATAAGTGCATTGTACATTCCGAATTGGCACTACTAAACTTCCCCAAAACGCATGCCCACTAGTATAGAAAGGCTTTACTTGTTAGCTTAGCTATTGATGTTGTTTAAATTAAAACATCTAGTTATGGTTTTGTAATATAAATCACCCGACTGTGAGAGAAAATAATGGCAGGGAAATTTGAACTAAAAAAAACAAAAGAAGGGCAATTCCATTTCAACCTCTTAGCAGGAAATGGCCAAATAATAATTCAGTCTGCTACGTATGACAGTAAGGCTGATGCATTAAATGATATTGCAATTATTCAAAAAATTGCCGGAGATGATTCTAAGTATGAACGCTACGTATCTAAAACTAACAAGCCATACTTTGTGCTCAAGGAAAATCAAAATAAACTTATAGGACAAAGCCAGCATTATGAAACTGAGGCTGGTCGTGACAATGGAATTGAAGCGGTAAAGAAGAATGCTAATACATCATCAGTAGAAATGAAATTTGATGAAAAGACCAGCATTGGTAGTGTATCAACATTTTTAAATCAATTAGCAGACATTGATGTAGACGAAGAGCATCTATTATTTTTCCGTGGACATTCAGATGCAGCCTACCAATTAACACCAAGTATTTACCGAAAAAATGGTTGGATAAAAAATGAAGATATTCTTCTTAAAGAGTTAATACTTCGGTGCCCATCAGATTTTGATTTAAATGAATCAACATTTCATACGTTAGTAAAAATGCAACATTACTCTTATCCAACAAGACTTCTGGATATAACAAGTAACCCACTAATAGCGTTGTACTTTGCAACAGCAGACAGTACTAATAAGGGGGTAGATGGTGAAGTGGTCATTTTTAAAATACCCAAGCGTAAAATAAAATATTACGACAGTGATACAGTGAGTGCTATATCCAATCTTAGCCGACGGCCGTCAGGATTTTCACTGCCTCTTAATGAAATAAAAATTGAAGAATTTAACAAGCTGGAAGATATTAAATATCTGCTTCATGAGATTAAAAATGAGAAGCCATATTTTGAACCTAAGATTAATCCAAGACATTTGGAATCTGTAGTTTGCGTGAAGCCAAAGCTTGATAATGCGAGAATACTAAAACAAGATGGAGCATTCTTTTTGTTTGGAATATCTAGAAGCAAAATGGAGCCAGCAGAAATTCCAAAAGAATACCTTACAAGTATTATTAAGCCATTTATTATTGATAGTAAGAAAAAACAACATATTAGAAAACAGTTGAAAACTTTAGGAATCAGTCAGGGGACAATTTACCCAGAGATTGAAAATGTTGCCAATTACATCAAGGATGAATATAAGGATTTGTAATAAAAACAGTCTTATTATTGAGACAAAAGAGAAGTATTACGTATATGTGCGTATTTTTACCTATAAAATGCCACTCATAATAGCCTAAAGAAGGCAATTTAAACAGTCGTAAAAGCCACCCATAATTACTTGGAAGGGGCGTTGGCGATTGGTAAATCCCAAGTTTAATATGGAGCTGTAGTTGGTACTGAATCGACCAAAATGCTGTAGATACTTTTTAGCCTCATCGTATTTTAGCAAGCTTAATCCCAAGAAGTTTAATAAGACTCCAGAAGGCAAAATAGAATCTACCAATTTAATCTATGATGTTTTTCAGTATCCTGATGACGTTTGTCATCTTCTGAATGTAGATAATTATTCGTTGTTACAAGTGACTCATGCCCTAAATTATCTCTAACATGCCTTATATCCATATCTCCTGTAGCCATATTAGATCCTGCCGTATGTCTCAACCAGTGAGCTGATGCAGCATCAAGCTTCGTGGCTTGCAACATAAAGTCAGGTCCACGTTTTTGCAGTCGTTTTGCTGTATCACTAAAAACTTGTTTGAGTATCTGATGAATCGCACTTCTAGTCATGGCGCGTTGCTTGCCTCCAATAGGCAGCAATAGGGGAGTTGCCTCACCTTCGATTGGATTTAAACTCAAACCTACTTCACGACGGTAACGACCCAGTTCAAGCATGAGTTCATTGGTGGCTGGCACTATACGAGTTTTGTCACCTTTGCCTGTAATCTCCAGCCACCACCTTGATTCACTGCTTTTGCCTTTGCGATTGAAAAATCCGCCCATTGTATTCTGCGTAATTTCGGACACCCTTAGCCCAGTTATGTACAACAATGAAAATAGCCAGCGCACGCGCTGGTAATGCTCGCGCTCTCGATTTGTTTCCCGGGGCATACTTTCAATAGTGAGCTTTACTTCTTTCCATAGATCCTCATCTAAAAAGCGCGTAACTCTGGGCTTGGCTTTACGTTGACGATTCCTGGATAAAGACAATGAGTTCCCAGCTAAATAGCCTGCGTTCACCAACCAGGAAAACATCCCATTTAATATCACGATAGCTTGTCGCTGACTGGTTGGGGAGAGGGGGCCTGCAAACGGGCGCCATTTGGGATCGTCCCTAGCCACTTTGCGTTGGGCCATGATCCAGCGTTCTGCTGGTAATGGATTGGCCAGAAAGCGCTGATATACCAAGAAATCCTCATGGCTTAATGATGATAACGGTTTGCCTAACTCTATTACTGACCACAGCAGCAGCCTTTCGGCTTCTTTACGATAACTATCAAAGGTTGTCTTAGTATCAAAATAACGAGCGAGCCATACCTTTATAGCATCGGCATCAGTGTTGGCAGTAATCTGAGGGCGGTTGCCGATGGCGCGGTTAGCACCATCGCTGCCATCCAACTCAGGCGAAAGTTTAACGAAATCAATCGTCGCAATTGCAGGAATAACAGTTAATTTAGTCTGCAAAGTCAATTTTTAGGTCTCAATACTTTTGAAATTGTAAGTTTGGATATTATTTGACATTAGAGTAATAATGTCAAAAATTAGTCATAAATAATTGTATTCACAATGTTATACGTTGTATTATTTATCAACGAATCTAATAGGTTAGAATCATATGAATAACATCATCATTAACGAACAGCAACTAATGTCTGAAATTGATAAGCTAAGAGGCCAATTTACTGAGACACAGGATTTGTATCGCGAAGTATGCGTGCTGTTATTTTTTAGATATGGCATTACGCCAACGGCCAACAAGTTATATCAATATGTACGCAAAGGAAGCATGTCTGCACCGGCAGATGCGTTAAATAAGTTCTGGTCTGAGTTGCGTGAAAAAAGCCGTGTTCGCATTAATCGAACAGATATACCAGAAAAGATAAATGAGGCTGCTGGTAACTTTATTGCTGCATTATGGAATGAGGCGCAAGAAGCTGCCCAGGCTGGCTTTTCTGAACTAATCGAGAATGCAAATGCTGAAATTCTAAAATTTAAGCTAGATGCGCAGCTTACTAGGCAAACCGCAGAAAAAATACAGGCTCAGCTTGATGAAAGTAATCTTGAACTAAAAAATACAAAAAAACTAATTTCTGAGACCGATTATTTATTGCAGATTAATACTACGGCCTTAGCTCATCGAGAAAAATCGCTTACGGAGCTAAAAATTGAACGTGATAGTTTTCAACAATTACTTATCGACACAAAGTCGTCCTTCAGCAAGGATTTGGTAGCAATGAATTTGTCACTTTCTAAGGCCGAGGAACGATATGTGGCTTTAGAGAAAAAATCATTGCTTGAGGTTGATCGTACTCGGCAACAAATTAAATCGTTAGAAAAAGAGATACTTGTGATAAGGCAAATGGGGAAAAAGGAACAATCTTCATTTATAAATGAATTGGATAAAAAAATGCTTATTATTGCTGCACTCAATAATAAAGTAGGTACGCTTAATGGAAAGCTTATTGAAGTTGCCAAGCAAAACAAAAAAATTACAGCTAAATTAGCTTTAACTGAAAGGAAATCCATAGCAGTGAAATCATAGCATTCATTCACGAACAAAAATATTGGAAAACCTACGAAAAACTTCTCTACACCTTATTATCTTATTTCAATATATTTCTAGAAATTATTTCAAAAAATTATATTTTATTTATTAAAGCAAGCCTGAATCTCAAGAGTGGTGCGGTTATAGACTAGCGAACTAAGTTTTTATAATTTCTACGTAATGCTGGATTCATGTACTCATGGCTAGTTTTTACCTGTAAATTAGTTCGGCAGACTCATGTCGGAGTAGTAACACATAGAAAGCCTTTTCTATGCGATTTTAGATGATTGTGTAATTTTACATAATATACAGACTATATGAATTATGAACCAAAGCCAGCCCTAGGGTAGAACAGAAACTTGTCACTAATAAAAGTGACACGCTGCTAAATCCTCTTTCAAGTATTAATCTAGTTTCTTTCGGTGATAAGTTTCCAATTTCAGCTAGTTTTAAAACTGCTATAGCGTCTGGTCTTGACCTTTCTTTTAGCCAAGCGGATACATTAGCTCTTCCTACATTTAGAATTTCTGCTAAGTCAGAATCTCTGTCTATTTTCGCTTTGTATTTAACTTCACGTACTAAATCAGCACTACTCATAATTATTTACTCCTTATTTGTATAAATATCTTGACAATGTATATATATGAATGTAAATTCTGTCAACAGTTCGATACAAAGTATTAAATCATTGTATTCGATAAATTACAACAAAGTTTAGCAACAGTCCCGCTGTGTTGGCAGCAATCTAGGCTCTAAAAATGCTAGTGGATTAAAAGGACTGTTGCACCTTAACCAACAGTAGGGGTGTTTAATGGAAAATTTTTTTAAAGTTCTTGCTTCTTACCAGTTTGCTATTTTTGTTTTTGGTTTATTTGTCGGTGGTCTTATAAGCTCTTATTCTTTAATTCTTCAGTTTGAAGCATTAGATAAAATTTTGGTTTGTCGATAATGAAAAAACCAGACTTAACCATTGAAGAGATTGACGAAATAGTCGAAAGGGCGGTTTTAACTCCTGCCGATTTCGAAGCTATTAATAATTCTATTCATCAAGTATTTATTGTAAACGGTAAAGTTAAGTCTTTGCTTCACGCTAAAAAAGTAAAACAAAATATCGCTTTCATAGATTGGCTGAACTTCACTGTAAAAGATAACAGTTTTCAAACTTATCACGGTGGCAATACTTACTATGATGTTCTTAATGCTGCCTCTGAAAAACTTAATGAAATATTCGGATTTGGTATTACTTTAGTTAGACAGACAGGGGCTTTTTTCTATGAGCGTTCATATGACCTCGGCAATAAATACGGTATGGTCTGCCACGGTGGGCAAGCTGATTCACTTCTTGTTTCAATTAACGGTACAGGATTGCAGCAAGCTAAAGAGGGTTGGGAAAATCGTCTGTATGTCTTTTTGCATAATAGTACTTTGCCTACTATTACCCGTGTTGACCTTGCTCATGATGATTTTGAGCCTACATTTTTTACTGTTGACAATTGTCTCCAAGAATTCTTAAACGGTTCATTTAAAAACGGTAAACGCTCACCTTCTGTTTCTCAAGCTGGCAATTGGATTCAACCAGATGGAAGAGGGCGCACCCTTTATATCGGTAAACGAACAAATGGGCTTTTCTGCAGGGTATACGAGAAAGGCTTACAGCTTCAAAGTGAAACAACACCAAATTGGGTGCGCTGCGAAGTTGAATTAAAAAGTGTTGACCGCATTATTCCGCTTGAAGTCCTTTTAAGACCTCACCACTTTTTTGCTGGTTCATTCCCTATATTTAACCAATTAAACCAAACTCAAGAACGCGTTTTGACTTATCAACACGAAGTTAAATCTGATATTGACCACCGGACTAAGTGGGGTAAGCGTCAAACGGGCTCTTTCATTAACTTACTTTCTGAACTTGGTTTTTCTAATGATGAAATTATAGAAAAGCTAAAAGCTAAAACATTGCCTAAAGCCTTTAAACAAAAGTTTTTAGAGAATGATTTACAAAACGTGCATGAGCAGCCGCGCCATGTTTTTGCACCTTCCAACGATACGGCGCATTAAAGGAAATAATCATGCAAGGTAATTTAACAATAGTTGGCGTTAAACAGTTTAAGGGTGCGGTCGAAGGTCTTAATTTTGATCACACTAAGTTATTGGTAATGCTGCCGTTCCCTCGTGCGCGTTCTGAGGTAAATACTGGCTTTGATGTTATTGAGGCGCCTTATGGAAAATCTGAGAATTTCTTACAGTTTAAAGGCAAAAAGTTTCCTTTGGTGATTGAGGCGGATTACGAAGTTACAACTAAAGGCATCGAAGTTTTCGAGCTTAAGTTAATTCAGCCACCAAAGGCAGCCTAAACATGTACCGCCTCGTTTACATAGTGCAGTGCCAAAGTACAGGGGAGTTCCTCACTCCAAAGCTAAATTACACGTTTAATTTTAATTTGGCAGGGCGTTTCACTAGTAAAGAGGCGGCTGTCGAAACTGCGGTTAATGACCTTGAATATGATTTTATGATTTATGAATTCTATGACCGTGTCAGTGCTTAATACAGTTAAGAAATGCATTTTTATGTGCGCAGGGCGCTTGCGCCCAAGCGCACATAAAAGGGCATTTCAAATAGTTCCCCCCCATGTAATACGGGGGGATTTGAAAATACAAACAAACTTATCCAAGCAGGGGATTTGATTTATGCAATGTCTTACTGATTTGGGTGGTGGTAGTTTTGCGGTTACTAGTCCGCAACCGACTGAATATACGACTTGTGTTTATGTGTTAGCAAGTCCTACCGATTTCAATTCGCAGATATTTAATATAACTGCGGTTGAAGGGCTCCAGCTATCCGCAGCAATCGTTGCGGTCTGGGCAATCGGCTTTGTTGTCCGTATGGGTATCAAAGCCACTAACGTTGATGAAAAGGAAAATTAACCATGACCGAAGCATTAGGTACTATCGCAACAGCAGCAGCAGGCACAGCTTCAATCGCAGCAGCAGTATTCGCTTTAATTGTTGGTGTTAAGGTATTTAAATGGGCTGCACGCGCTCTGTAATAAGTTAGTTACACATCGGGCTAGGACTTTGAACCCTAGCCCTTTTTTTATAGTAAATGGGGGTTGTATGGGTATATTTGTAATTATTGCTGTGTTGGGGGCTGTATGGCTCGTATTCAACATTTAATAATAATACTGCTTTTATCTATTCCCGCATTTTTGCCTAATACAGTATTAGCTGATTATCCATCTATTGCCGTATATAGGACTACTAGTAGTCCTGTTTTTGAAGATTCTACAGCTCATGGTTCGCTGGATAAATTTGTTGCACATTTTTCTACATGTTCAGGTTCCACAGGTAATAGAGTTTCTGGAGTAATTGAAAAGCTTGCTACAACTTACCGGGTCAATTGGGTAACTTGTTTTAATGGTTCTCAATATGGTACTCAATATATTGATACTAATAAAATGGATAAATGTGGGGATGTTTATGAAACTTACAATGGTGTATGTGTAGGTTCACCACCCCCGCCAACATGTACTCCGCCTTTAGTTCTAGACCAAGTAACTAATACCTGTAAAGATGTTTGTTTGCCTTTAAAAGATAAAGAAACACAATATTTTACTCAGGGTCAAAGCTGGCCACTTGCATGTAATACTGGTTGTCAAACTGAAGGTATATCTGGCGATTGTGGCTACAATTCCGCTGGTCTACAGGGTTGTTTTTATTATGGTAAATATAACGGCAAATCATGTGATGGTAGTGAAGCTGGTACAGGTACTGCTCCCCCTGCATCTGGTCAATCACCAGAATATGATTGTATAAAAAATGGTAAGTCTTACGGCAATATTAACGGTATTGTTGTTTGTTACCCTGTTGGCTCCCCTGGTTCATCACCTGTTACTAGTTACACACCAAAAACATCATCAAGTGGTACTACTTCAACTACGGCAAACGGTACAACAACTACAACAACAACTTCTGAAACGGGTTCGAAAGTAGTTTCTTTTAACTCTAACGGTACAGTTACTACAACTTCTACGGGTACCGGTACTAATGCGGATGGTTCAACTACTGCAACTAGCGGTAGTAAAACTGAAAGTTTTGCTGATTTCTGCAAAAACAATCCTAATTTTGCACAATGCAAGGCTGCAAACGAATCTACTTTTAAAGGTGATTGTGTTGATGGTGTTTCTACCGTTTCTTGTGATGGTGATTCTATCCAGTGTGCTATCGCTAAAGCACAAGCTGACAATCGTTGTGCTGATACTAAACAAGATAATTTAAATAGACTTGGTGACCGTTTAATAACTGGTACTACTACAGTTGAAGATCTAGGTGGAACTGATAAATTTGGTGCGCCTATTAATGTTCCTATTGGTTCTCTTGATACTTCTTCTTTTTTACCTAAAGGCTGCTTGCCTGATATGTCTTTCAATATTGGTTCTCATGCCATTGTGCTGCCTCTTTCTCGCTTGTGTGATGGTTTGCAAACTGCTGGCAACATTGTTTTGGCTTTTGCCTACATGCTTGCGGCTCGAATTATTTTTATGTAAGGGGTTTATATGGGTAACTTAATAAAAACTTTAATTACTGGCCTGCTTGGCGGCACTATGGTTTCGCTGCCGACCATTATCAGGCGTGTATTAATCAGTTTGGGGTTTGGTGTTGTTGTTTTTACAGGTATGTCTATTTTATTGGCTTCAATCAAAACTCAAGCTTTTGCTAATTTGCAGGGTGTACCTTCAATTGCTTTGCAGATTTTCGGTATTTTAAATATTGATGTTGCTTTTAGTATTGTTATAAGTGCTTACGCTATCAAGTTGACTATGCGCTCTATGGGTGGCGTTAACCCTAAACAGATCGGATTATTCTAATGCTACATTTAGTTACCGGTAAGAAGGGCAGCGGCAAAGGTCTTTATTTGCTTTCAGTTGTTGAAGAGCGTCGAATTAAAGAGAATAGAAAGGTTTTTTACCATGGTATTCCAGAGCTTAAACTTGACTGGATTGAATTTGACGACCCTAAAGAATGGTACAAACTGCCGCCTAATTCAATTATTGTTATGGATGAAGCTGACTTGTATTTTCCTGTACGCCCTAATTCCAGTTCAGTACCTGAACATATTTCTATGTTTAAGTTTGACCGTAAAACTGGTCTTGATATTTATGTTGCTACGCAGGACCCAACATTTATAGATAGTTTTGTTAGAAAGTCATCAGATATTCATTTCCATTTAATGCGCAAGTTTGGTGATGAAATATCAGTCTTACATCAATTTACGACTGTTAGGGATGATGTAGCTAAAAATCGTAAAGATTCAATATCAAAAGATTTCCCATTTCCTAAACAATACTATGGGCTTTATAAATCTGCTGAAATTCATAATATACCGAATCACACGCCATTTAGGTATTACTTGAAATACATAATACCTGTCATCGTTATACTTTTAATTGTAGTTGCTTATTATGCTTTTAGTTCTGCAATGCATTCAGGTGAAGAGCAAGCAAATCATGCTAAAGAAGAGGTTAATTATAATGGGGGTGGGGCGGTTAATAACGTTAAAAAAATGGATGAAGACGACCCTAATTATTATTTCGTGCAAAATACGCCACGTGTATCTACGCTGCCACAAAGCGCACCTAAATATGATGAAGTGACTAAGCCAACTATCGCCCCAGTACCGGCTGCATGTATTCTTTCAAAAACTAAATGCATTTGTTACTCGCAGCAGGGCACTAAACTCAAAACGGATGAAAGTTTTTGTCGTGAAGTTGCGCTAAATGGCTTTTTTATTGACTTTGACAACAATAAAAACAATTCTCAGCCTATAAACAATCAACAAGGCTCTGAACCTGTAACTGTCGCGGTTGCTAATTAGGGGTATGGGGTGAAACCCCATGCTGACAGTCTTCTCTATACTAGATTAAGTTCTTTGCGTCCTTCAAACTTTCATGCGCTGCCGCTATCTGTTCGCGTCCTGCTGACTGCTTTTGTTCCTTGCTTAATATTCTTTACTCGTTACAATCGCCCCAAAATAACACTAAGAAAATGACTAATGGATGGATTTACACATCGTGCGGTCGCGGAAGTTCCTAAGTGGGCAAACTTATTAAATAACTATTACTGGCGGGTTCGTGTTGAAGGTAGAAATAAATCTTTAAAAAGGAAGTATTACAGATTGATCAAAAAAGAAAAGTTGCGTTTGGTTGAGCTGGGAATACCTGTGTCACAAATAAATAGTGTCTGTAAGTATCTAGTTAGCCTTAAGCAGATTAACGCTGACCGCATGACTATTGAATTGGAGCGGGAGTTCGTGCAATTGAGTTTTAATTTTTAGATTCAAACGATTTAACATAATATACATTATACGAAATAAGTAATATTATTTTGCGGAATAGTTATTCATTTTCAACCCTGCTTTTGGTCTCTTCCAAAAGGAGCCAAAAATGGCAAACACTACACCGCAGAAATTATTTAA
>Ga0208626_1000453_pt1 | contig 13439 bp, 13 predicted proteins | sample LakWasMet10_HOW4_2_FD_183860 | JGI IMG/M metagenome (GOLD analysis project Ga0208626, IMG submission 183860) | Freshwater sediment methanotrophic microbial communities from Lake Washington under simulated oxygen tension - Sediment Metagenome... | ecosystem: Environmental > Aquatic > Freshwater >... | reverse complement strand
TTCATATAAAATAATCGGGATGCCCATACCATTGGCTGTGCCACGCATGGTGCCGTCACGACTGGCGGCTTTGATGATGATGGGCGCATTAAAACTTTCGGCCATCCGCAACGATACTTTGTCTTTTGAGGTCGCCCGCACTTGCGGATAATTGCTGCGATGTATCGCACCAGTGTGTAAATCAATGACATGCGTCGATTTTTTTAAGATTCGATCGGTAAATTGCCAAGCCATCCGGCTGCCAAGTGAGCCTTTTTCACTGCCGGGAAAGCTGCGGTTTAAATCTCGTCGATCAGGCAGATAACGGCTTTGTTGGACAAAACCATAAGTGTTGACGATCGGCACCACAATCAGGGTGCCTTTAATATTATTCAGTCGCGGCAAGCGCAACAAACGCCGGCAGATCTCCACGCCATTAATTTCATCACCATGCAAAGCGGCGGTTATCAATAAAACCGGCCCTGGTCTTTTGCCATGAATGACATGCGCACCGATATTCAGTTCTGTATGGGTATAAAGTTTGCCAAACGGGATATCAACGACCATCCGCTGCCCTGGTGCTATCTGGCTGTTGCCAAGGACAAAATCAGCCTGCACTGGCGCGATTGGTGAGGGCAGCACCTGCTCTGGCGTCGGTTCAGCGGTCAGAACCGCCACTCTCTCTGGTGCAATATCCGGCAGATCAGCAGGTACACTCATCAACGATCCTGATGTTTTTGGTATTGGTTTTCCAGATAATCCAGAATCGCGCCGGCTACGTCAACCGTTGTGGCCGCTTCGATACCTTCCAGACCTGGTGAGCTGTTCACTTCCATCACGACAGGGCCTTCTTTTGATTGCAAAATATCCACACCGGCGACTGCTAAGCCCATACATTTTGCCGCCTGCAGTGCGGTTTTCCGCTCTGCACTGCTGAGTTTCACCGCAGTCGCAGTGCCGCCGCGATGCAGATTGGAGCGAAACTCACCGGCTTTGGCCTGACGTTTCATTGCTGCCACAACTTTATTGCCGACGACAAAGCAGCGGATGTCGGCGCCTTTGGCTTCACTGATATATTGCTGCACCAGAATATTGGCATTGAGGCCCATAAATGCCTCAATTACGCTTTCTGCGGCGGTGCGGGTCTCTGCTAATACGACGCCAATGCCTTGGGTCCCTTCGAGCAATTTAATTACCAGCGGGGCACCGCCGACCATTTCAATTAAATCAGGAATGTCACCAGGTTTATCGGCAAAACCGGTGACCGGCAAACCAATACCTTCCCGAGCCATCAGTTGCATGGAATTCAGTTTGTCGCGGGCCCGGCTGATCGCATCAGCGGTGTTCAGGCAATACACGCCCATCATCTCAAACTGACGCAGCACGGCATTGCCATAAAAAGTGATGGATGCCCCAATACGGGGGATCACCGCATCTATCCCTTCTAATGCGGCGCCCCGATAGTGGATGGATAAAGCGTTATGGTTGATATTCATATAACACAACGTCGGGTCTATGACTTCGACCTGATGACCGCGGGCCAACGCGGTATCCACCAGGCGACGGGTGGAGTACAGCTCGGCGTTACGGGATAAAACAGCAATTTTCATGCGGACTCCGAAGCTCGCAAAGACAGATCAGGAATTGCCTGATTCTAGACGGATTTTTTAAAAAGCGGGCAAGATGCCTGCCTTTTTACAGATCTATGGCAACAGCAGCAAAGTACCAAGCCCCAGAAACACAAAAAAGCCGATGACATCAGTCACCGTGGTTAAGATCACTGAGCCGGACAAGGCCGGATCAATCCGGGCCTTTTCCAGCCAGACCGGGATCAAGACTCCGGAAAATGCGGCGACAAAGATATTAATCACAATAGCGAGCGCAATGACCACGCCGATGATCCAGTCGCCAAACCACAGATAAGTCACCGCACAAATCACGATTGCCCACAACACGCCGTTAATCAGCCCAACCCCCAGCTCTTTGCGCATCAGCGTCCAATAGGTTTGTGGTGTGATTTGCCCCAGAGCAAGGCCGCGGATAATCAACGTCAGTGTCTGACTACCGGCGATGCCGCCCATACTGGCAACAATCGGCATTAATACAGCCAATGCCACCTGCTGTTGTAGCGTGGCTTCAAACAAGCCAATAGTCCAGGCAGCCAGAAAGGCGGTTAATAAGTTAATGCCCAGCCAGACGGCGCGGCTTTTGGCGCTGGAAAAAATTGGCGCAAATAAGTCTTCGTTTTCATCGAGGCCTGCCGTATGCATAAACTGGCCTTCGAGGCTTCTGCGTACATTTTCCAGCGCTTCACCAATCGAAATACGTCCGAGCAGTTTGCCTTCATCATCGATCACGGCCAGCGCGCTGTAACCTGATCGAGCAACGATATCAGAACCGGTATCGAGGTCCATCTCGCCTTCAACCACAGGGGCTTCTTCATCAATAAACTCAACCACTGGTAAATGCGATGGAGCCCCTAATAAGCGAGTGCCGTGCAGCTGACCGACATAACGACCGGTACGATCTACGACCATCACGGAGTCTTGATATTCGGCATCTTCATTGAGCTTTTTAAACATCCGCACCGCATCCCGCACTTTGGCATTGTTGCGGATCGTCAATACATCGTGATCGGCATAGCGACCACATTGATCGTCGGTATAGGCGAGGGCGGTCGCCAGCCAGAGTTTTTCGCTGGCATCGAGTTTTGAGCAGGCCGCCTGATAGACCGCGTCTGGCAGTTCATCCAGCAGCTCAATCAGATCGTCAACATCCATCCGCGCCACCAGCTCAGTCAGCGCGTCATCAGGCAGTTGCTTAAAGATATTTTCTCGCGCGTCTTCGCGCATATAACCGAGCGCATGGATCTGCTCGTCCGGATGCAGGCCAAGCCAGGTGCTGAGTCGCTGCTCCAGTGGCATGGCTTCGAGCGCGACAGCAATAGCTTCCGGCTCCAGCTGGCTGAGTTTTTCGCCGAGCAGTTCTGCTTCCTGCTCGTCAAAACTGTCGCGGACTATCTCTTCGATATCCAGCAGCTGGTTTTCAGCCATAATCAGGGCCTTGTCGACAGGACTTTGTTACAGAGTCCGGTGGGTCAAAAATTGCTGCGGATGATACCGCAGCTCAATTACATTTTTATAGTCAATTCAACAGCATTTTTCGAGTTTGCGTAGGGAAGCCGTCACCACCAGCGTTTGATCTTAAAGCCCAGTAACATCCCAAGTGCAATTGCGGCCATGCCTGCTAACGTCCAGTAATAGCCCAATGGCATATGCAGTTCCGGCATATGGTCGAAGTTCATCCCGTAGATGCCCACGATAAAGGTCAATGGGATAAAAACTGCTGAAATCATTGTCAGCACTTTCATCCGTTCGTTAATTTGATGCGATGAGGTTGACATATAACTGCTCACCAGGTCACCGAGTTGGTCGTAATACATTTGTGTCATCGAATGCAGACGCTCGAATTTTTCATAAAAATCCCTGAGTTCAACCAGCTCAAACTGGGACATAACGCCTTGTGTCGCCTCATCCGGAGTCAATAAATCGGCAAACATGTCTTTCTGGTAAGCCAGATTTCGATCCAACTTACGGAACACGGAACGAAAACGCATGATCCGACTCATTTTGTGGTCGTCGCCATGTGTCAGCATGGCGTCTTCAAATTCACCGAGGTCATCTTCGAAATTCAGCAGTTTTTGCAGATAACTCGCGGAGACACCATGAATATAACTTTTCACCCAATCTTTAATAGGGGCGATCGGTTGTTTCACATCAAAAGCGTTTAGCTTGAAGTGGCCAGTCTCAGTAGGCAGCTGACATTTATACAGCAGCACCTGATTGGAGAACAGCAGGCTGAGCTGAGCATGGCCCGGATATTCGTGAAAGCTCTCGCCGGCAAAAGCCCGCAAAATCAATAATGTAAAACCATCGTAGGCTTCCAGTTTCGGCGGGTGACGTTCTCGCAGATAATCCTCGGCTATCACCGGGTGGATTTGAAAGTGGTTCAGTACTTGTTGTTGTTCAACATAACTGGCAGCCGATAGGTCGATCCAAGCTTTCTGGTCGCCATGCAGCGGCAGTTGTAGCAAGTTCAGATCACCGGTTTGCCAGGCGTTGGTTTCCGGATTGTATAAATGCAGGATCAGCATGCATGGTCCTTTGAGCTTATTCTGCGCCCAGCATAAGCAGTTCGTTGCCGTTGGACCAGCACAACTTGGTAGGACCCGCGGTAAAAAACAAACCCCGGCAGTGGGCCGGGGTTTGAGCATCAGTGGATAAAACCGTTGAATCTAAACGCTTTGCTTACCTTTGATATAAGCGTCAACCAGTGATTCCAGCACATCCAGCGGGACAGCACCGTTTTTCAGGACGACATCGTGGAATTCACGGATATCAAATTTGTCACCCAAGGCGGCTTTCGCTTTGTCACGCAGCTGGACAATTTTGATCATGCCGATCTTGTACGCGGTGGCCTGAGAAGGCATCACGATATACCGTTCGATGGAGTTTTCAGCTTCGGTACGTGCGTTTGGCGTATTGTCAGCAAGATATTGGATAGCTTGTTCGCGTGTCCATTTTTTCGCATGAATACCGGTATCAACCACCAGTCGGCAGGCGCGCCACAGTTCCATCGCTAACCGGCCGAAGTCTGAGTACGGGTCCTGATACAGGCCAATATCTTTTGGCAACAATTCGGTGTACAGACCCCAACCTTCAATATATGCGGTATAACGGCCAAACTTACGGAATTTCGGCATGTCACCTAATTCTTGCGCAATGGCGATTTGCATATGGTGGCCCGGGATCCCTTCGTGGTAAGCCAACGCTTCCATCTGATATTTCGGCATATCTTTCATGTTATGCAGATTGGCGTAATAAGTGCCTGGTCTTTTGCCATCCATCGACGGCTGCTGGTAAAACGCTTTGCCGGCGGATTCTTCGCGAAATGGTTCGACCGCTTTGACGATCAGGTCTGCTTTGGGCTTGACCAGAAACAGGCTGTCGAGCTGCGATTTCATATGGTCAATCAGCCGGGTAGCTTCCGCTAAATAGGCGGCTTTGCCTTCAGCAGTATCCGGATAATAGAACTGGGCATCATCTCGCATAAAAGCAAAAAACGCCTGGAGATCGCCTTTAAAGCCGACTTTTTGCATGATGGCTTTCATTTCATCATGAATGCGCGCCACTTCGGCCACACCCAACTGGTGAATTTCTTCAGCAGTCATTTTAGTGGTGGTGGTGCGTTCCAGCGCCATATTGTAAAAAGCTTCGCCGTCTTTAAAACGCCAGACACCATCGTCGGTACCTGCCTGTTTTTCCTGTACGGTTAAATAGGCAATCAGGCTTTCATAGGCCGGTTTCACGCTGCTGGTCAGCGCCACTTCTGCTTCTTTCACCAGTAACTGCTTAGCAGCATCATCCAGCGTCAGCTTGTTGACTTTATTGCGGAAATCTTCCAGCAACGTACTGTCGGCACCCGCGGTAAATGGCGCGCCTTTAATAATATTCTGGCTGGCGTCAATGGCGAGCGGAAACACAAACTTAGGCGGGATAATACCAAGCTCTGCGCGTTTGGTCAGCTGAGCTTCCAGCTGTTTAAACAGCTGCGGAATGCCGTTTAACCGTGCGATATAGGCTTTAGCATCTGATTCGTTTTCAATCTGATGCTGGTTGATCAGCAGGGAAGGCACGCCAGAATGCATGCCGAACATTTGGTTTACCGGATAGTTGTAATAGCGCCATTTGTCGTTGGCGATATCTTGTTCCAGCTGCTGTTTAAACAGCTGATAACTCAGCGTGGTCTGGGTATCCAGTTTCGTAACATCAAACTGCGCCAGGTCAGCGAGGGCTTTTTTGGTCAGCGCCAGCTCTATTTCACTTTGCTCGTCGGTTAACTGGTCCCATTTGTCGTAATCCTGCTTAATACCAAGCTGGGTTAATGCCATCGGGCTTAATGCGGCCGCATCCATGAAATACTGATCAAAAAAAGCATTGGCCTTGGCTGATTCAGTTTGTGCCGTGGCCGGAGCCGCTTGTGTAGCCGCGGCTGGTGCTGCCGGGTTCGCTGTTTGCTCAGGTGCTTTGTTACAGCCCGCCAGCAAGGCGGCTGAGACTGCAATAGTCAGCAGTTGAAGTTTTAGAGTCATGATATCCCCGGGTTATTGTTCAATTTTTACTGGGTAACACCAGCTTGCGGCTGGTGTTATAAAAACAGCTGCAGCAGCTCGTTGAGGAAACGCACGCCATGCAGCGTGATCTGCCAGTGCAGTGGTGTGTCGCTAACTAATCCTAACTGCACGGCGCGGGCAAGCGCCGGCGCCACCGTTTCGACAGACAACCCGGTATATGCGGTAAAGTCGGCTTTAGGGCAGGGTTCCAGTAAGCGGAAACGGTTCATAAAAAATTCGAAAGGTAGTTCGTCGGGCTCAACCGGGGTGCTGCTATCAAGATAACCGCGGCTTAAATCCATATAACCTTTGGGGTGCTTGATTTTGACTGTGCGGACAATAGTTGCAGTTGCATCGATTGCGGCACCAGGCCGAGTGATTTTGCCATGGGCGCCACAACCAATACCGAGGTAATCGCCAAAGCGCCAATAATTCAGATTATGCGCGCATTGATAGCCGATTTTACTGTAGGCCGAGGTTTCATATTGCTGATAGCCAGCGGCGGTCAGCAGTGCATGTCCCTGCTCCTGTATATCCCACAGTGCTTCATCTTCCGGCAGGACTGGCGGTCGTGAGGCAAAGGCAGTGTTAGGTTCAATGGTCAGCTGATACCAGGATAAATGCGGCGGGTTTAAATCAATTGCTTGTTGCAAATCTGCCAAAGCGTCGGACACGGACTGGCCGGGCAGGCCATGCATTAAATCCAGATTAAAGCTGTTCAGGCCTTGCTGGCGCAGTTGTGTGGCCAGTTCAGCGGCACGTCGGGCCTGCGCCGGGTTATGAATGCGGCCAAGCGCCTGTAACTGCGCGGCCTGAAAACTCTGCACACCAATCGAAAAGCGGGTTACACCGCCAGCCACATAACCGGCAAAGCGGCTGGCTTCGACGGTGCCAGGGTTGGCTTCCATTGTCACTTCAAGATTGGGCTCACAAGCGATTCTGGCCCGCACACCTGCGAGGATTGCAGCGATCCCTTCGGCGCTAAACGTGCTGGGCGTGCCGCCACCGATAAAAATGCTATGCAACGCACGATTGGGGACCAGTGTCAGGTCCTGGTCCAAATCGGCCAGCAGATGCGCGATATATTCGGCTTCTGGTATGCCTTGTTTCACGGCGTGGGAGTTAAAGTCACAATATGGGCATTTCTGTACACACCAGGGGATATGGATGTATAGCGACAGCGGGGGCAGTTGTAACACCGTTAACCCCGCAGTTGCGTCAGCAATAACCGCAGCGCCTGGCCACGATGGCTGAGCGCGGCTTTGTCGGCTTTAGCCAGCTGTGCTGAGGTCTTGCCAAGCTCTGGTAACCAGAAGATTGGGTCATAACCAAAACCGCCTTCACCGAGTTGTTGCTGACTGATTTGGCCAGACCAACGGCCATGCGCGATCAGCGGCACCGGGTCTTCCGCATGCTGAACTAAAGCCAGCACGCAATGAAATTCTGCGCTGCGGTCGGTATGTTGCTGCATATTCTGCAGCAATAAGCGGATATTCGCGGCGTCTTTGCTTTCTTGTACATTGTCCATACCATGCATCGCAGCGTAACGCGCAGAGTAGATGCCCGGAGCGCCACCGAGGGCGTGCACAGCCAGACCTGAGTCGTCAGCGATCGCCGGTAAACCGGTCAGCCGTGAGGCATGCCGGGCTTTCAGAATGGCATTCTCAATAAAACTAAGGCCAGTTTCATCGGCATCTGGTACGCCAAACTGGGTTTGTGGCAGCACCTCGACGCCATAATCGGCCAGTAAACTTTGCAATTCAGCTACTTTGCCGGCGTTACTGCTCGCCAGTACCAGTTGTTTAAACATAACCGTTTCCTGTTATTCCGGGTAAACATTCTGGGTGAACTTCAGTACCTGCAGTTCGTTACCCTGATGTATCGAGAGTTCAATGGTGATTTTTTGCTCAGAACGCGCTTCCACACCTGCCAGATAATACAGGGCAGCACCTTCTTTGACCGGTTTGAAGCTCAATTGCTGACGTTGTCCTGCCAGGTTGGTCGCGGTCCCGCTGAGTTCAACTGCCTGCGCCTGTTGGTCTGCGGTATTGAGCACAGAAATATTCAACAGCTGGTAATTGCGGCTGCGGCTTAACTGGTAGTTTTTGGCGACATCCGCGTCCAGCATCGTGGTCGGCATCAGCATGTAATGCACATCCCATTTACCAAGTTGTTGTTTTTGTTCAGCGAAGCTTGGGAAGCTACCAAGCAAAAACAGCGCAAAAAGCGGGTAGAGCAGAGCAGTTACAAGTTTCATCACAGGCTCCTTGAAAAGGCTAGGCAGGTGGCAACCCCAGCGCCGTCAGCGCCGCTGGGATCATTTTTGGTTGGCGGATCCGCAATTGTTTGTGCCGGTTCAATTCGCCACGTTGTAATTCAATCTGGCTTTTTGCCACGTCAAACCACTGCGCCAGTAACTTAATCACGTGAGCATTGGCTTTGCCGTCGACAGGCGGTGCAGTGATCGCCACTTTGACCGCATCACAATGTAACCCCACCACCTGATCGCGGCTGGCTTTTGGCTGCACGTAAATCTGCAGGATTAAATCCCCGTCGACCCAGCGCCAAGCGCTGGTTTCAGCTGACATATCAGAACATGCCGACAAAAAAGCTCTGTAACAGGATCTGCAGAAATTGCAGGGCGACCAATACAATCAACACCGACAAATCAAGGCCACCCATCGGTGGGATCACTTTACGGACCGGCGCTAACAAAGGTTCAGTCAGTTGCACCAGCACCAATTCCATCGGGTTGCGGCCTTGTGAGAACCAGCTCAGAATCGCACGGATAATTAACACCCAGAACAGCAGACTGCACGCTTCTTTAATCGTAGTCAGTACGGCGCCGGACATTAATGAAATGATATTCAGCTGGCCGACCAGCAGCAGCTGAATTAACAGCATTTTGCCAGCACTGACCAACAACGCCAGCACCAGCGCCGCAGTATCGAGTTTACCGATACTTGGAATAAGCCGGCGCAGTGGGATCAACAACGGATTAGTCGCTTTCACGACAAACTGGCTGAGTGGATTGTAAAAATCGGCACGGCTTACCTGCAGCCAAATGCGTAATAACACCACCATCAGGTACAGATTAAAAACAGTATCCAGCAGAAAATAAAATGCGTTGTTCATGCGGTTTCCTTGTCAGAGCAGGTTAAATCGGCATTTCAATGAATAGTTTACAGTGTTTTGGCCATCTCTTCAGCGCGGCGGATCGCGGCCTGCATAGCATCAGCAACCAGCAATTCGAGGCCGGCATTGCGCATGGTTTCAATCGCTTCATGCGTCGTGCCGCCTTTACTGGTGACCTGCGCGCGTAAATCGGCAAAGCTCAGGGACGATTGGGTTGCCATAGTCGCAGCACCTAATGCGGTTTGGACCACCATCTGATGGGCCTCGTCCGGGCTAAAACCGAGCAGTTCAGCCTTTTGCGCCATCGCCTGCATAAAGTAGAAAAAGTAGGCGGGGGCGCTGCCGGTTACGGCAATAATGTCGTTGATTTGGCTTTCCTGATCGAGCCACACGGTTTTGCCAGTGGCACTGAACATGCTATCAACAAAAGATTTTTCATAGTTCGAGCAGCGACTGGCAAAAATTCCGGTGACACCCAGTCCGACTAAAGATGGCGTATTGGGCATGGTCCGCATCAGCCGGACCGGCCCTAGCCATTCTTCATAGCGGCTGACCGGCAAACCCGCTGCGACCGTGACAAAAAGTTTTTCACTGATATCGGGTACGCCGGTGATCAGTTGATGGCAGACTTCGCTCATCAGCTGCGGCTTGACTGATAACACAATGACATCGGCTTTTTGCACGGCCAGCAGATTATCCTGAGTCACTTCAATGCCAAAATCTGCGGCAAGGGCATCGAGTTTTGGTGTGCTTGGATTGGCGGCGATGATATTGGCGGCGGGATAGCCGGTATTCACCATGCCCCCGATGATGCAGCGCGCCATATTGCCGGCGCCAATAAAGGCTACTGTGTTGTCATTCATGCTTTTGATTCGTTGTCTGAGTTTTATCGCGTTAGCTGCGAGCGCCGAAAATGGCGGAGCCCAATCTTATCATAGTTGCCCCAAAAAGAACGGCTTGTTGCCAGTCATCTGACATGCCCATAGACAACTGATCTGCCTGTGGAAATTCTGCCTGCAGCGTGGATGATAGCTGTTGCATCGCCGCAAATGCCTGCTGATTGTCACCATTGATCGCCGGTGCCGGGATCGCCATCAAGCCGGCCAGTTGGATATTCGGTAGATTGCTGATCTGACGTGCCAGCGGCAACAGGTCTTCAGGCAATATGCCAGACTTGCTGTCCTCGCGGCTGATATTCACCTGCAGCAACACTTGCAGCGGTGCTTTGCCTTCAGGACGCTGGGCTGACAAACGTTCGGCAATTTTCAACCGGTCAATGCTGTGCACTACATCGGCGTAAACCGCGATATCACGGGTTTTATTGGACTGAATAGGGCCAATAAAATGCCAACGGATCTGGGCTAAATCCGTCAGTTCCTGTGCTTTAGTCGCAAGTTCCTGCACATAGTTTTCGCCGAACTGGCGTTGCCCAGCCTGATAGGCTTCACGTATGTCATTGACTGGCTTGGTTTTACTGACGGCGATTAACTGAGCAGTCGTGCCATCAGTTGGCTGAATTTCTGCAAGTGCCCTGTAGGCTGTCTGTAAGCGTTCTGCTATGGTGTTATGCATCAAAACCTGATTTGCCTCTTCACTGACACAGGAGTATGTCGTCATGGATATTACCGAATTACTGGCGTTCAGCGTACAGCACAAAGCGTCAGACTTGCACCTGTCGGCGGGTGTGCCACCGCTGATCCGCGTGGATGGCGATGTGCGTCGTTTGAATATTCCACCGCTGACGCACAAAGACGTGCATGCGCTGGTCTATGACATTATGACCGATAAGCAGCGCAAAGAATACGAAGAGCGGCTGGAGTCAGACTTTTCCTTCGAAGTGCCGGGGCTGGCGCGGTTCCGGGTTAACGCCTTTGTGCAAAACCGCGGCGCTGCCGCCGTGTTCCGGACTATCCCCAGTGAAGTATTAAGCCTGGATGATCTCGGTGCGCCGGATGTGTTCCGCACTATTGCCGAAAACCCGCGTGGACTGGTGCTGGTGACAGGACCAACAGGTTCCGGTAAATCGACAACACTGGCGGCGATGGTGGATTACATCAACACAGGCCGGCATGAACACATTCTGACGATCGAAGATCCGATCGAATTCGTCCACCACAACAAGCTTTGCCTGGTGAACCAGCGTGAAGTACACCGCGATACTTTGAGTTTCTCAAATGCGTTACGTTCGGCATTGCGGGAAGACCCGGACGTGATCCTGGTCGGTGAATTACGCGATCTGGAGACTATTCGCCTGGCGATGACCGCAGCTGAAACCGGTCACCTGGTGTTTGGTACTTTGCACACCACATCCGCGCCGAAAACGATTGACCGGATCATCGACGTGTTCCCGGGCGAAGAAAAAGCCATGGTGCGGTCAATGTTGTCCGAATCGCTGCGCGCAGTAATTTCGCAGACGCTGCTGAAAAAAATCGGTGGCGGTCGTATTGCGGCGCACGAGATCATGATTGGGGTACCAGCCATCCGGAACCTGATCCGCGAAGATAAAATCGCCCAGATGTATTCGGTGATCCAGACCGGCGCTTCACATGGCATGCAGACGATGGACCAGTGCCTGCTGAATCTGGTGAACCGCGGACTTATCACTAAGCAGGACGCCTTAGCCAAAGCGCAGGATAAAAACGCCTTTGGTGCGATGGGCCGGATTTAACGGAGTACATGATGGAATTAATCAGACTGCTGCAGAAGATGGTCGATGCCAAGGCATCGGACATGTTTGTCACCGCCGGTATGCCGGTGGCGGCCAAAATCAATGGCGAATTGCTGCCGATTGAAGAAGTCCCGCTCAGTGCGGACGACGCGCTGGCGATTGTTTTGGCTTGCATGAACGACAAGCAGAAAAACGAATATCTAGCGCATAAAGAATGTAACTTCGCCATTGCCAACGATGCCGGCCGGTTCCGCGTATCGGCATTCTTCCAGCGCGATCAGGCCGGCATGGTAGTGCGCCGAATTGTCACCAAAATCCCCGATGTTGATGAGCTGGGTCTGCCGCCCATTTTGAAAGAGCTGATCATGTCCAAACGCGGTCTGCTGCTGTTTGTTGGTGGTACCGGTACCGGTAAATCCACCTCGCTGGCGGCTTTAATTGGCTATCGTAATAAAAATGCCCGTGGTCATATTCTGACCATCGAAGATCCGATTGAATTCGTGCACGACCATGCGAAGAGTCTGATCACCCAGCGCGAAGTTGGCATCGACACTGAATCCTTTGAAGCCGCGCTGAAAAGCTCATTGCGTCAGGCGCCGGACGTGATCCTGATTGGTGAGATCCGTAGCCAGGATACAATGGAGTATGCGCTGAGTTTTGCCGAAACCGGTCACTTGTGTATTGCCACTTTGCACGCCAACAACGCCAATCAGGCGATTGACCGTATCCTGCATCTAGTACCCAAAGAAAAACACGCCAAGCTGATGTTTGACCTGGCGCTGAATTTACGCGGCATTGTCGCGCAGCAACTGATCGCGACGGCGGATGGCTCAAAACGGATGGCGGCAATTGAAGTGCTGACCAACTCGCCATTGGTGGCTGACCTTATCAAAAAAGGTCAGATTGATGAGATTAAAGCAGTGATGGCGAAATCGCGAGAACTCGGCATGCAGACCTTTGACCAGGCGCTGTATGACCTGTACCAGCGTAATCAAATCAGTTATGCCGATGCACTGCACCACGCGGATTCACCGAATGACTTACGCCTGATGATTAAACTGCGCAATAACGAAACCGCTGGGGCCGGCTTTTTGGCCAATGTCACAGTGGATGGTCTGGAAAAACCCGATCGTTGAGCGGTGGGCCATATGTGGGAAAAAAGCGGCCTTTGTGCCGCTTTTGTTATTCAGACAACCGGAAAACCCGGCCAGAGATGTTCACTGTCCAGCGCTGCTGGCAGTGCCAGACCCGCTGGCGCCTCAGTGCCGACAAAACTAAACCGAGCGACCGGTTCGCCGTCAATATTGACATTCTCGCAGAACATCGGCAGCGGTCGCACCCACAGGCCAAAATCGCCGTACAAAGCGCGGTATAAGGCATAAGGTGCGTCTTCTTCACTATGGCGTACTATTGCCAAAAGCTGGTAATACCGACCTTTGTAATGCCGGTAAAAACCGGGGCAGGGCAACTTAGCCATGTTGTTGC
>Ga0208626_1000444_pt1 | contig 13636 bp, 14 predicted proteins | sample LakWasMet10_HOW4_2_FD_183860 | JGI IMG/M metagenome (GOLD analysis project Ga0208626, IMG submission 183860) | Freshwater sediment methanotrophic microbial communities from Lake Washington under simulated oxygen tension - Sediment Metagenome... | ecosystem: Environmental > Aquatic > Freshwater >... | reverse complement strand
TCCGCCGGACCAACAAGAAATGCCGTGGAAAAATCCTAAAACTACGATGCCTAACAGCAAATGCCAAATATATCACAATTGGCGGAAAGAGTTGCCTGTTAGAGTTTAATTTTCATGTAGATGGCAATCTTTCTTATTATATTCTTAATAATATTGACCTAAGTTATTGAAAGCGCTTGTAGTGAGTCGTGAGCTCGTCAAACAGCCGGACCCTGCGCGGAATTAAGTCATTCAACGCTTCCCTCGCATTTCCTGCATTTTGATGGTTTTGCATTGTTCCCGCAATCTGCTAACATTCGCAGCCTGCGTCTTCACGGGAACATCTTGCATGAAGTATACACAATCCGACCGCTTTGCCACAGTGTCAACGCCTTTGGGCTCTGACGTACTGCTGTTTAGCCGCATGACCGGCTATGAAGAAATGAGCCGGCTTTTTGAATACGAAGTCGATTGTCTGTTAGAGAGCGGCAGCCTAGGTTCCGTCACCCGATCCGGCTTTCCTACCGATAAAGTCTTGGGTCAGCCGATGTCGGTTGCTTTGGCCTTACCCTCGGGAACCCGCTATTTTCACGGCTTAGTCACCGAGTTCAAGCACCAGGGGCCGGCCAAGACGATCTGTTGTGCTACCGTGCCGTACTGCGCCCCTGGCTGTGGTTTTTGACCCGCACCAGCAACTGCCGGATTTTCCAGGACATGAGCGTCCCGGACATCATCAAACAAGTCTTGGAGTTGAACGGCTTTCATGACTTTATCATAAAAACCTCGCGCGTTTACACCCCCGCAGCTACTTGTAACGGCTCGCATTTGATTTTCTCTGACTCACTTTAACTGCAAATTTGCGACACGAGGTCGCTTGGAGAAGTTGTTTCCACAAGGCTGTCGGAAACCACCCGTGTCACCGGGTGAATCTAGGGGCATGAATAAAGAGCTGCCCTGACAACGTAACGAAGCATGACGGTAGTCATGCGGGGTGCCAATCGCGAGAGACGTACCCTCCTGGTAACCACAAACCAGGTGAGTGCTAGATAGTTGGTACGGTGAAGATATCTGAACCTGTAATAAAGATCGTTATTAAAGACAAGCGGAAGTGGTTTATACGCTTGACCAAAAGGTATTGGAAGCGGGTAGAACGATTATTTGCTGCGTTCTCGTGACCCACACGCTTCCCGGTCGACAGCAGGCACCTAACCCGGCGTACTTCCCAAGGGAAACGTGGAAACCCCGTATCGCTCCCGGCATTGGCCGGGACAGCGTACCGTGAGGTACGCCTATGGCGGTGCGGGTTTGGGATGTCGGAAGAAGCGAAGGCCGTGCTGTAATGGTACAGATACGGGTTTAAACGTTACCCGGCACGAAAGTGCGCCCACGTCCGACGGGTCTTTAATTGCAAGAGAAGAGGTAGAACCGACCTTATGAGGAAAAGCAAATGATGACGGCAGCGATGCCTGTTGGTGCGTCCTCAGCCGCATTATCATGGGATGCCATCGATTGGCAGGCTGTGGCAATGCAGGTGAGACGGCTACAGCTGCGTATTGCAAAGGCAACCCGAGAGCAGCGCTGGGGTAAAGTGAAATCTTTACAATGGCTGCTCACCCATTCGTTGGCGGCGAAGCTGTTAGCCGTCAAGCGGATTGGGCAAAACCGCGGCCGGCATACGGCCGGTATCGATGGCGTCATCTGGAAGACGCCGCAACAGAAATTGCAAGCCGCTTTGGCATTAAGGCGCAGAGGCTATCAGGCGCAGCCCTTGCGCCGCATTTATATCCCCAAGAAAAACGGCAAGCAACGGCCGTTGAGTATCCCTACGATGAGCGACCGGGCCATACAAGCCCTGTATTTGTTGGCTCTGGAGCCGGTGGCGGAAATGACAGGGAATCGCAACGCCTACGGTTTTCGACCGAAAAGGTCAACAGCCGATGCGATCAGTCAATGTTTCAATGCCCTGGCTCGCAAACAATCACCGCAATGGATACTCGAAGGCGATATCAAAGCCTGCTTCGATCAAATCAGTCATGACTGGCTGAAAGCCAATATTCCGATGGATAAAACCATCCTGGAGAAATGGCTGGGCGCGGGTTATGTGGAGGAGCAAGAGATGTTTCCTACGCTGGCTGGAACGCCACAGGGAGGGATAGCTTCGCCAACACTGGCTAATATGACGTTAGCCGGTCTGGAGCAAGTGGCTATCAATGCGGCACCGCGTCATCACAAAATCAATGTGGTGATTTATGCGGATGACTTCGTGATTACCGGGTCTTCGAAAGAAGTGCTCGAGATGCAAGTCAAGCCGGCCGTGGAAGCCTTTCTACGGGAGCGCGGGTTAACACTCTCGCCTGAGAAAACGCAGATCACGCACATCAGTGAGGGATTTGATTTTCTCGGGTTTAACATTCGCAAATACCAGGGCAAATTGCTGATCAAGCCTGCGCAGCAATCGATTCAGTCCTTGCTAGCGAATATGAGAGCGATTATCAAAGCCAACCCAACGGTAAAGACGGAACACCTGATTCGGCTGTTAAATCCGAAGCTGAGAGGGTGGGCCAACTACTACCGCCATGTCGTAGCCAAAAAGAGCTTTTCCAGGATTGATCACCAGCTTTTTCTGATGTTAATCGCTTGGATCAACCGAAGACATCCGAACAAATCGGCCCGCTGGAAACGGAATCGCTATTTCCGCCGCCAAAGGCTGCAAAATTGGCTGTTTTCAGCACGGGTTCAAGATAAGCAAGGAGCATCCATACCGCTGGACTTGTTCAGTGCCGCCTCTGTGGCGATCGTTCGGCATATCAAGATCAAAGCTGACGCATCGCCCTATGATCCCGCCTATGATGATTATTTTGCCAGGCGTAAAGCATCACGCCGGGTGAATCCGTTCATATGGGCTGGAATGGTAGCACAAGCTGAATAGCTCCAGTACGGTAATCGGGTTGCCGGGTCGTTAACTCGGCTTTTATAAAGGCTTGAGCGGTGTGACGGGAAACTGTCACGCACCGTTCTTAGGGGAGGACAAGGCAGTAATGCCTTGTCCTTACCCGGCATAAGCTGGTTACATTCACTCGAAATTGGCGATCATCCACTTCGTAATGAAGGGGGCAAAACTGACCCGTAGCAGGCCTAGATGCTTTTGAGAGGTGAGTCAGCAACTGGGGGCTAAACAGTCCGTCAGGCTATTTATTATTGCTGCGTTATTGCAAGATCCGACCCTATTGCGGTAAAAAACTTAGAAACAGAACATGAATACAAATCAGGATCTTTCTGCTATCAGAGACGAAGTATTCCAGAAAATTGGCAGGAATTTGGTCAATTTTCAGAAAATAGAGCTCATGTTGAAACATTTGATAGCGAATGGACAGGTTTCTGGTTACATAAACGAATTCCCAAAAAGTCAGAAAAAGAAAGTCGCTGATACAAGAAAGAAGACCCTGGGCACACTCGTTGGCGAATTCGTCGAAACTGCATTTCAATCGCCCAATTCATCACCTGAACCAACTGCTGAACGCATAGAACCGTATATTTCTTTTTCCTTTTCAGTCGAGGCTGACGGTGATTTTTATGAAAGTAAAAAGCGGGAGCTAAAGGCATTGGTCGATGACAGGAATGACTTGATTCATCATTTATTGCCACGCTTCAATCCAGAATCTCTTAATAGTTGTTTGGAAATCAGAGATTACTTAGATCAGCAAAGAGAACGATTAATACCTGAGTACGAGTATTTGAAGTCGATCATTGAAAGCTTCGAAGAAATAAAAAAAGAATACACGGCTTTTCTTTCCTCTGCTGAAGGTAAAAAGGCGTTTGAACTCGGTTTTCTGCAACAAAGTTCTATTGTTCAATTGTTATTAAACGTAGCCGTTCAAAAACCAAGACCTGATGGTTGGACATTTTTGAGCGTGGCTATTCAACAAATTAGGCAAATATTGCCAGGTGAAATGGAGCAACTGGAAAATAGATGGGGGTATCAAACTTTGCCTGATTTAATGGAGGCATCGGAGTACTTTGATATCATCAAAGAAGAACTCAACAATGGTGGTTATCGTTGGGCCTATCGCTCAAAACCGGCACTTGCTTATGCCGCCAGTTACCGGCTTATTCAGGCAATCACTGATACAGCGAATAAAACCGGTAAAACCGATGACTGGACATCGTTAGTCGCAACGGCCAAGCAAATTGACGCGTCCTATTCTAACGAATTATCTGAAGTCACTGAAAAGCTAGGCTACCAATCATTGTATAATTTCATGGTCGAATCTGACCTTTTTGAGTGGCGGACAGGTAAAGGGGATGGGGTTCATAACATTTGTTACCGGCTAAAACAAAGTTAATCTGGCATATTCTAAACATCTAAATCAATCAACAGCCATGTAGGCCGGGATAAGCGGGAGCGTTTCCGGAAGACTTTAAATTGCCAGAAACGCCTATCGGTTTATTTTGGTCTTGAATTTTGGCTAAACAGAAAGGCAGAGATGTATTTTATGGCTGTCAGCCAAAGCCGCAATGTTCAGCAACAAATAGAAAACTTATTGGCATCACATTAAGAGCCTTCCAATTATGGCGAAAAACATACACTTTGAACTTCAAAAAACAAGACTTTGCGCTGCGCTTATACAAACCTGGATTTTAGGCGATATTTCGCTCTTTGAAGAATTAAAATCTGCCCTCTCAAAAGAGCTTGGAAATGGATGGTCATTAATGTCTGCCCTGCAATTTATGTCCGGAAAAGCTGCAAAAGCCGCTTTAGACCAGAGCAATCCAGAGGATCAGGTGCTCTTACTGATAACCCACCAAGTTGCAAAAGAGGTATGCAGTAAGTACGGATTGAGTAATGTCGATGCCCTCACCGAGGCAGATCAAGCGGAATTTAGGGCTTTGGTGATGTCCGTAAAAAATCGGCAATAGCTTGGTGTGGTTGGAAACTGCTCAGCAACGATGGAATTATTCAGGAATTACCGCAACGAAGGCCTCACAAAGATCATTGCAAAATGCTGAGAAAAAGCTAATAAAGGGGATTTGTATTGCCACTTAGAGCCAGACTGAACAACGAAGATATTTTCGCTTTCAATTACGATGAGGATGGTTGGTCCGAACTGAAAAAACAGCCTGTTTTTATGCAGTGCTGTGACACCAAGGCCGTTTTAAAGAAAAGCAAATTAGGCACTTTGTTTTTCGCTCATCATGGAAAAGGCGATTGTTCATCTGAAGGTGAATCCGCCGAGCACATCTACCTCAAGAGCCTCATCGCAAAGACCGCCGCACGCCTTGGCTGGAATGTTGTCACGGAAAAAGAAGGTGAAACCCTGGATGGAGAAACGTGGGTGGCCGATGTGTATTGCACAAAAGGCAGCGCCAAATTAGCCTTTGAGGTTCAATGGACTCACCAGACGAATGATGAGTTCTTGCGGCGGCAAAAGAAATATTTGGCATCGGGCGTCAGGGCCGCATGGCTTTTCAAACTAAAGTCCAACAAGTATTACATTGACGAGGGTCTCCCTCATGGGTTCGACATCCCGGTCTTTGGTATGAAAGCAAAATCTAAAGGCGTTGAAAGTCTTTATTTACCACAGTTTAATGAACCGGTCGATTCGTTCATCGAAGGCATGCTCCAAGGAAAATTAACTTGGAGCCCCAAAACTGGGCAATCGCTCATCGCGCAAGTGATTCCTCATTATGAGCGATGCTGGAACTGCAGAAAGGTAACAGGAGTCGTTCTTGGTGTTTCCATCAAGGATAAAAATGGCAATGAACTAAGTTTCAATCGGTTCACTAATGATGGTATTCCGCAGTTTTTGCTGAGTCACGGGGTTTCACAGCATCTTTCGAGACACAAAATCGGCCGGATAGAGAAACGGTATAGCAAAACCCAAAACACAAGCTATCTATCAAACGGTTGCTTTTATTGTAATGCACTGATGGGCAATTTCTTTATCGATAATGCGGTTCGTAATTATTTTGATGGTTTTCGAGAGCCTATATGTGAATTTGTATTTCCATATGGACAAGAAGGTTTAAGAGTGAAGAGTGATTGGTATTTTAATGGCCGACAAGCGGATCATTATTTCTAAATGACACGTTAAATGCCTAAACTTTAGCGCTAGTGCGACAAGCTTCGCTTGTCGCACTAACACAAAGCCTAAAGAGGACAGTCGTCCGTAATCTGACTGGAACCGGACTTCAAAAGTTTGAAATTTCTATTCACTGAATGTCTCAAATTGGCCGTGAGCCGATCAATTTTGTAAACCTTACCTGCTTAAGCAGTGCAACTTAATTTTTTTATTTACTCGTAAAGGTGTTAGATAAAATTCAGACTTTTTCAACTTAATAAATTTCTCTAATTCCGATCCCACATGACATAGCAATTGGCTTTCGCCGCGGTGGTGAGCAATTCGATCAGCGGCAACGCCCGACGAGCCAGAGTAACGGGTTCTTCTTTCCATTCATTCTGTTCTGCATCCCTTTCACTGGATGTCTTTAACGACGACTCCACCTTAAGCTTTTCGATGTTGCTCTTCAAACGCTCCAGTGCTATCGGGACATCTTCCGCCAGGAGGGCGCCCGGCACGTCGCCGCTTTTCCCCATCATTTTCAACAAAGTTTGCGCAACATCACCGAAATAGGTGGTATTGGGATATACCTCACAGTTGAATGTGACTAACATTTTATTTTCCGGCGACTCATTCGGTTTTTGGGGATTAATCCTCACGGCCCTATTGTAGCTTCTGTTAACGCCGTTTGATGCAAGCGGAGAAAGCGATGGGTAAGCTTTCGCAACGCATTTATCGTCGCTATATCCTCCCGTGGGGACGGGATTGTGAATGGCCATAATAAAATTTAGCTGTATAACGCTATGCTTTATCTGACAGCGGCTAAAATTAGGCTCGATCGCATCTGACATTGGCAGGCAGCGACCTTTTCCAGTCATTCAGATACTTTTGGGAATAGATAACAGTGTTAGGTTGCCGCATGACTCTCTTTCATGGCCGAAGTAATAACACGAATAGCCGAGCGCATCAAGAATCCCACGAGCCCCAGTGCAACCACAATATCAGGCCAACTCGAGCCAGTGAGCCATACCGCTCCAGCCGCCACAAAAACTGAAAGATTGGATACGATGTCGTTTCGTGAGCATTCCCATACTGAACTCATGTTCACATCTTCATGGCGGTGTCGACACATCAGTCTGCCAGGATGCGCGACCGAATAATGATTCAAGCTAAGCCCGATAAGGATCAAGAGAGTGTGCTGAAGGGTCGTGAATTTTTTCATGGCTTTGTCGTAAGAAAGAAGGAAAGCATCATTATAGATTCAAAGAGTATTGAATTCAGTTGACGCGTGGTTTTCTACTTGCAAATACACATCCATCCTGGACTGATGTCTTAAATCAATTGAATCAGAGCATCAAGGTCAATCTCCAATTAAGAAATTACAAAGGATAAATTGATATAAGGACAGGCTAATTACGCCCCCTTTGAGACATTCGGATATGGATTTAAGCTTCCTAATAGCGGTCATTGGCAAAATAGCACTATCGATCCATTACTGACACTCCGTCCTTGCCCCCGCTGTTCTTCATTTTACACCGGGGCTTTTTTGCATAAGGCGCATTATGCGAGGCCTTAACCTTTTTTTATCTCATTAATTATTTTTTCTAGTGCCAGGTTTAACTCCCCCTTTTTTCTATTTTGTTCTGTCAGCTTTATACCGGATATTGATTCCATTACTTCTTCAACTCTTTTTTCATAGAAATATTTTTGATAACACTCAATTTGATATATCTGTAAATAATGATCAGCTGCTTTTTTAAAATTAGGATTTTCAGGAACTTTATTTGCAAGTTCTTTAAATTTTTCAAATTGTTCTAGATTTATTTTAATGCTGTCATTTTTATATTTGATAATTTGCGCTAACAATTGTATTTCGCTTGAAAGATTAAATTCTCCACGGGCGTTTTTTAATTCATATCTTTGAACGTAGAGCGTACATAGCAGTGCAATCAAGGCAAGGAAGCTAAACGTTGGATTAAGGATTCCTCCGAAATAATCTCCAAACTGCCCCCATTTATCCCATGCCCTTATACACAAATGCCGTCATACCCGCCAGTAAGCGGGTATCCAGGGCCAGGGATGGCAAGTCCGATACGTCCCTGTAGCCTGGATTCCGGCAATCCCTGCCGGAATGACGGACTTGTGTATAAAGGTATGCATTTATCCTGGTGTTGTGAAAAATCTCCTAGGAAATTTGAGGTATAAGTTTTCGCAACTATAAATGCAGTAAAACCTCCAATGAAGGCGAGAATTAAAATTAACAAGCCAATATGGTTAATTAACCAATTTTCTTTCTTTTCTTTCTTAAAAAATTGTTTATCCAAAGCTTGGTTTCCTCTTCGTGATTAAGAACGACTCGCAACAATCCGAAGGACAGGGTAAGTAGTACTGTCCTTTTGTCTCATTTTTGAGGCTTTTTTTCCTCGTCGAACCCTAATTCTAATTCAGCCATAATAAAAACCGAAGCCATAAAGCAGTCAGTCGTGACGGGCAGAAATTGGCCAAACCCTGCCATCTCTTTCAACCAAACTCAGGATTGCCATCAGTCTGAGCATCAACACGCTTTAGCCAAGGCATGCATCATTACTAAGCGAAATTCCAACCAAATTTTGCACAAAGCCGAAAAATCAATATGATATAAACGTGCTCGTCCAAAATTTATTGATCTTAAGTTTTTGATATCATGTAATGATACTCCTTCATACCTGATCCACTTCAATGGCGGGAGATTCCTTGGCCTTTACTCGGTTGAGGTGTAATGATAATGAACCTTGATGCCCAATTCTTCCCCAAAATAATCGCATAAGTTATTGTTTTTATTAGGTCGCTTTTATCTATTTTTGAGCGTATTTTTCGGATTAAAATTAATATAAGTTATTGTTTCTATGAATAAAATTAAGGTTCTGTTCGTCTGCATGGGCAACATCTGCCGCTCGCCGACTGCGGAAGGCGTGTTCACCAAATTGGTGAATGACCGCAAGCTGGCGCCGCATTTTAAGATCGACTCTGCCGGCACTCATGCCTATCACGTCGGCAATGCGCCGGACCTGCGCGCGGAAAAGGCGGCCGGCGAACGCGGCGTCGACATTTCGCATTTGCGCGCCCGTAAAGTCGTACTCGGCGATTTCGAAGATTTCGATTACATCCTGGCGATGGACGACGAAAATTACGCGATCCTGTTTTCGGCCTGCCCGGCTTCACACCGGCATAAAATCAATTATTTCCTCGACTATGCGCCGCATCTCGGCAAACGCGAAGTGCCGGACCCTTATTACGGCGGCGCCTACGGTTTCGAGCGGGTGCTGGACATGGTCGAAGAGGCTTCCGAAGGCTTTTTGAACGCTTTGCTCGAAACGGGCAAAATCAAAGCAATGGCTAAATCCTAGGAGAACGTGATGGCGATCATCTCAAATACTGTCAACTACGTGGACGGCGATACCGTACTGGAAGCCTTTTTCGCCTACGACGACGCGAACGTAGGCCGCCGGCCGGCCGTGCTGATTAATCACACCTGGGGCGGGCGCGACGACTTTGTCGCAAACAAGGCGGTCAAACTCGCGGAACTCGGCTATGTCGGCTTTGCGCTCGACATGTACGGCAAAGGCGTGCTCGGCTCAGGCCCCGAGGAAAACGCCAAACTGATGCAGCCGTTCATCGACGACCGCGCGCTGCTGCAAAGAAGAATCGGCGCGGCGCTGGCCACGGTAAAACTGCTGCCCTGGGTCGATGACAAAAAATGCGCCGCGATCGGCTTCTGCTTCGGCGGCCTGTGCGTGCTCGATCTGGCCCGAACCGGCGTGGACATCAAGGGCGTAGTCAGTTTCCACGGTATCCTGGCCGCACCCGGCAATACCGAAGGCAAGCCGATCAAGGCGAAAGTGCTGGCCCTGCACGGCCACGACGACCCGCTGGGGCCGCCGGAACAAGTTCTCGCCTTCGAGCAGGAAATGACGAAGGCCGGCGCGGATTGGCAGGTGCATGTCTACGGCAACACGATGCACGCGTTCACGAATCCGATCGCGAATAATCCGGGCGTCGGCAATGTTTATCAGGCCGATGCGGATCGGCGTTCGTGGATCGCTATGACGAATTTCTTGGAGGAAATTTTGGGTTAATCCGAAGAGGTTGATGATCTGCTCCGACCGTCGCGCGACTGCCCCGTTTAACGCCAGCGGCAAAAATCGATTGGCAAGCATGCCAATCACGGCAATCAGTTACCACCGAATACCTAAAATTACTGCGAAATAGCTCACAATTTTATCTAAAGCATTTTCGTAACTCATTATGCCAGCCCACCATAAAATCAATAATTTTTTGTTTTATTTCATAATGTTATAAACACGAAACCGCAAACAAGAAGCACAGCACATCTAAATTAATCATCGTGACGCGCTCAAATAGCATGCCCCCTCGGGACAATTTAACTCCTTTTTAAGATCCTATCACTTACAATCCAATCATCAGCCAACAAAGTTACTGGCTGAAAAACGTCATAGAATTACAATAACTTAGAATAATCTTAATCGATTGGAGAAAACCATGCTGTCTCAACATAAGATGAGTTTGCTAGCCACCGTCATTTTAGCTTCTTCCGCTGTCGGCACAGCTTCTGCTGCCGACCTCGCCGCCAACGCCACAGTTACCGCGTCCGTGGCACCCGCGGTGACAGTACCGGCCGTCCCCCTTGTCCCTAACCTGATCGAAAATGTAAACGGCGCAGTAAATACCCTTGTTCCTACCGTAGCGAACAATGCCAACAACGCCATCAATACTCTCGTACCTACCGTTGTCAACGGGGCAAACGGACAAGTGGCTGGCGTTTTTGCCGTTACTGAAGACGTCACCCTCTCTGCGGGCGGCACGGTTCACAATGTTCTGGCTACCGTTAACGGCGCACTGATCAATCCAGTCGGCACTGTTGGCTTCGTCGCAGGCAACATTCCACTGCTTGGCAGCAATGTTCTCGGCAATACGCTTGGCCTGGTCGGTGGCGTCCAGGGAGTCGTTGGACAGACCGGCCTTGTCGGCAAACTTTCGACGCTGACTGCGAACATTCTTGGTAGCACACTCGGCACTGTAACTGGAAGCCAAGGCCTGGTAGGAAACCTGCTTGGCAATACCCTCGGCACTGTGACTGGCAGCCAAGGCCTGGTAGGAAACCTTCTCGGCAATACGCTCGGCACTGTGGCTGGCAGCCAAGGCCTGGTAGGAAACCTGCTCGGCAATACGCTTGGCCCTGTTGTCGGTGGTCAAGGTCTGGCAGGAAATCTGCTTGGTAATACGCTTGGCGCGGTTGCCAGCGTACCTGGCTCGCTCCAGTAAATACTGGTTGCCTGTCAATCCGCTTTTGGCGCAGCGCAAGGCTTCTTGTGCTGCTCCTCTCAGGCCCGACCGGGTCAAATGCTGCCATACCCGCCTAGAGCAGGCATCCTCCCCCGAGCCCGCAAGAGTTCAAATCCATTCATTCTCCCCTTTACCCTTGAACTCGTGGTTGCACAAACCGTCGAGCTTGCCGGGGTCGATTAAGGATTACGCCAAACCCTACATAGCTCCGTATTTGAGCGCCTCTCTTTTACCCCCATCTTCGAGCCGCCCCTTCGCTGATTTTTGATGATCTTAGCGAATACATTCTAACCTTTGCATTTATTCCATTCAAAGCTACATTTACCTCAGCGAACATCAAAACCTTCATTTCAATCCCGCTTCAAAATATGCCTAACTCAAGCACCGCTTTTCCGCTCGAAGTTGAAAAAACTGACTACAGAATTTTATTGATAGATCTCGAAAATTGCCCCAATCAGATTCGGCAATTGATGAATAATTTGGAGCAATATGCGCAGATTGTGGTCTGTTATGCGCAAAGTGGAACCAAAATTCCGTTGGACTGGATCATTCCGCTGACAACCGTCGTCAATCAGAACCGCTTGAAAATCGTCAAGATGCCAAATGGAGGCAAAAATGCGGCAGATTTTGGCATTGCCTTCTGGGCCGGGCTGTTGATGGCGCAAACGAATAACGATGCGCATTTTGATATAGTGTCGGACGATGCCGATCTGGATCATGTTGTCAGTTTACTGAATGATCAGCAACGCAGTGCGAAAAGAATCCGCACCCAAAAGCAAAACGATGCAGCCCCCATCGCCAAGAATCCGCCGACCTCTGCACAGGAATACTGCATACATCTGGATACGCATCAAAAGAACCGTCCGGTTAAAAAAGAAACCTTACTTAACCACATCAAAAGCAAATTCAACGGCGCGGGAATCGATGCGGAAAAACTATTCGAAGAACTGAACCGGCAAGGCGCCATCAAGCTCGTCGACAATAAAATCAGCTATAACCAGAAGAAAATCACAGAGATGGCGCATGCGTCCGCTTGAATGAACCGCCTTTTTGTTTTGGTGCGCTTCACAGCCGACCTGACTTTGGATTATTATTTAGTCAGATTATTAACAATACAGGCCAGCGCATTGAAATCTCTGATTAAAATTAATAGGCCGACTATTTTTTCACGGCTGGCGCTGGCGGCGGCCATCGCCCTCTTGGCCGGCTGTTCGAGCGCGCCGAAAATGACGCCCATGCCACCGCAGCCCATGCGAACCAACCTGCCTCCGGTCACCCATTATGCGTTGAGCCTGGTCGGCGCGCCTTACCGCTACGGCTCGGCATCGCGGGAGGAGGGCTTCGATTGCAGCGGCTTCGTGCGGCACGTCTATCAGCGCCAGGGCATCCTGCTGCCGCGCACGGCGTGGGAAATGGCCGGCGCCCTGCCCCCGGCGGATGACTTGCGCTCGGGCGATCTGGTGTTTTTTAACACCGGCGGCGCGTTTTCGCATGTCGGCCTGTTCGTCAACGGCGACCGCTTCGTGCACGCCTCCAGCAGCCGGACCGGCAAGGTACTGGTTTCGAGCCTGAACAATCCCTACTGGCGCAAGCATTTTGCCGGCGTGCGCAGGCCGCTTGCCGGTTTGCATTGAAAGTCCCATTCAACACAGTTCGAACAGGCCAGCGCCCGGAACGCGAAAACGTCAATTAAACGGACAGGGTATCCATCAGATCGATCATAAATTCCATTTCTTCGTCATCGACTTTTTCCCAGGACGTGAACCCCAGGCTTTCCAGAACGCCGGCGCCTTTCTCGTCGCCCGCCATTCCGGTCAGACATTGTTGAAACTGCTCGCGCTTGTCGAGCAATCCGGGGCCTATCATCAACGAATGATGAATCACGCTGATCTGGCTGCGCACCAATATTTTGAGCTGCTTTTTGATCACCTCGGAGAGATCGTCGTAGGCTTCGGCCAGGAAGATGCCGACATCCGCATCGCCGCGCAGCAAATGCTTGGCGACCTGCACATAGGTGTCGCACGACAGGCTTTGCATGTTTTTCGCATCCAGATCACCCGGTTCGAGCATGATCATGCCCATCATTTTGACATCCGGATCGTCGGTAAACGCCAGTTTGACGCCCGGAGTCAATTCCGCCACATCATCGACCGGATTGGCCGCGCCGACCGCGATGATCGCCTCGTCGGACACGCCGACCGGCTTGACCAGCGGCAGAAAACCTTTTTCCCTGACCAGCATCGCCGCATCATACG
>Ga0208626_1000443_pt1 | contig 13638 bp, 8 predicted proteins | sample LakWasMet10_HOW4_2_FD_183860 | JGI IMG/M metagenome (GOLD analysis project Ga0208626, IMG submission 183860) | Freshwater sediment methanotrophic microbial communities from Lake Washington under simulated oxygen tension - Sediment Metagenome... | ecosystem: Environmental > Aquatic > Freshwater >... | reverse complement strand
TAATTGAATATCTGCAATAGTAGCGACATTGTCCCATGGATTAGCATTGACATTCGCCACACCAGACAAAGTAGTCAATTCCCCATCACCAAATGGTAATCGCACCTGAACCGGAGTTACAGGTTGAAATTGCGGTGTTATTACCCAGTGGCGTTGCATTACTGCTGTTTCATAAATAGGATTAGGATTTGTACAAGCCGGCATGATTTGGTTTGTCACATCGACGTATGACGTAACAGATACATTTCCAAGGTTTTGTCCAGCTGAATTAATTGATGCTAATAATCGACCCGAAGCATTCTCATAAAAATGAACCCATCCTGACTGGTTAACCACACATGACGCATTGTCGCCATCTAAACCTAAGGCAACTCCAGGACTCGGTAGTGTAAGAATCGTTGAACCTGTTAATGTTGTAGGACAAGCAACACCGTCATTTATTGAAGAAACGGTATATGTTGTTGTTCCTGTCGGATTCACTACAATTCCCCATGGCGCGTTGCCTGTTCCTGTGGTGGTTTGTCCATTACTAAGAGTCAAAGTCCATGGTCCAGAAGCTGTTACATTTCCACCAATTGTTGACTGTTGACCAATACAAATATTCGTGTTAGCAGAGGTAATTGAGGCACTCGCGCCATTGTTCACATTAATCGTTACGTTATCTGTGTTAGAGCATCCATTAGCAGTAGCTGTTAAAGTGTAGGTAATTGTAGAGCTTGGATTTGCGGTTGGATTTAAAATATTTGTAGCACTAAGTGCTGTTGCAGGTGACCAAGTATTCGTAATTGTTGGTATCGATGTATATGTGAAATTGTCTATTCCAATATAATCAGAATTTGTGCCTGATGGACCACCGTTCGTTACAAAATAACGGAATGCAATTCTCCCATTTGTTGGACCACCTAGCCCAGAAATTGTTATTGAATATTGTGTCCATACTTGTGGATAACCATTCACAGCCAAAGTTGGATTTATACCAAGAAGTAAGGTTGTAAAATCACCAACAGTAGTTTCATTGGCTCCTACATTAACACTAGCACCATTTGTACTCATTCGAACTTCTAATCGATCTGGAAAAGTCGATACTGGACCGCGCGTGTAAAATGTAATCACATCTCCATTATTTAAAGTGTACATTGGAGTTATTATCCAATCACTGATGGTTCCCACACCTGTGACACTGTTAAAGTTAGCTCCCAAATAACCTGTACCAGATTGTTGGGTAAAAACTGCTGAATTCCCTAAAAACCAATTGTTTATCCCAAGTGGATTACTTAAATTATTGATAACCCAACCAGCAGGAGGGCCGGCATCAAATTCTTCAGTTATAACAAGATTAGAAGTAGAGGAACTTCCAGACAAAGTGGTAGAACTTGGCGCACAAATAGTTGCGTCTGCACCTGCATTTACCGTTGGCACAGGTTTAACGATTATTGTTTGACTAACACAATTGGTACTAAATGAAACTCCATCATAATTTCGTGCATAATATGTAGTTGTTGTCACTGGCGAAACAGTTATTGAGTTTCCAGTAGCAATTTGTCCAACAGTTGCACAACTTCCGGTGAACCAATAAACGGTTCCTGAAGCCCCGTTTGCTGTCAGCGTGACTGATTGCCCACTGCAAATAGACGTTGAGGTTGAAGTAATGGATGTAGGATCAGGAGGCACACAACTTACAATTCTATATGACATTTGTGCGTTTGCATTTAAGGTAGCACAGCCTGAGGTAGCAAAAGTATATCTAGTTAACAGAACAGAATAATTACCTGTTGTCGGACATAGCCAAGTAATGGTTGATTGTGAACCACAAAAATCATCACTTTGAGCCAATAAGGTTCCACCTGTTGCGGTAGAATAAAGACGCAAATAGGTATCAACTCCAGACAGACCACAGGTACTAAATTCATAAGTACAACCAGCATTTGCTGTAAAATTGAAAGCCCGACGTCCGGAATTATATGTTGGAGAATTTTGACTTACTAAAGTTGGTGTAATTCCAATGTTTGTGGTTGCGGTATTACAATACTGCCCGAACCCCTTCGAATTAACACCTAAACAAATAAATAACAAAAGAAAAATACCTTTCATTAGTCTTCCATAAATAAAATTTAGAGAAGAAATTCTTTCCATCGACAAAGTAATCATTGACTTCATAATTGTTAAACGTTATACTATTCACTGTTTTTAAGCATTGGAAATTTGCCAATGCTTTTTTTGTGAATGTGTTTAGGTTAATTATTCTCTACTAGTTAGTCTTTTATGCAAGATTGAACAATCTCTATACTAATTAGCAGTGTTAAAATAATATATAAACGTTTAAATTGCAACAATGTTTAGCAAAACCTGAACTCATTGAACAATTGATAGGAAATAATTATCCTACTGCGGTTTTGGCTGAAAATTAAGAAAGGGCAGTTCTAATGTATTGCCCTTTCTTCTATAACTAATTTATCTTTATTGCTTCACCAATCTTTCAAACTGACTATTTGTGTCACCATCAATCAAGCGAACCAGATAAACTCCCGGTTCAAAATTGCCAATATTAATTGTTAGCAGTTTGCCTTTTTGATCATGGAAATCTTGTTTATATATCTCTTTTCCACTCATATCAGTAAAGATCAATAGTGTTTCTTTAGAGTACTCATCATTTAATAAGATTGTAACTTCTTCTCTTGCTGGATTAGGGAAGAGTGCAAAACTATTCTGATCACTAAAGCATTCTGCACTTGTTGGACCATACACCTTTACAGCTCCATCTTGATCTACCTGGTTCAAACGGTAATAGATAACTGAATGTCCGCGCGCGTCATTATCTTTAACTTTATAAGACTTTGAAACAGTTGAATTTCCAGCTGCCTGAACAGTTCCGATTTGTTCCCACGTTGAACCGTCAATACTTCGCTCTACATCGAAATGAGAAGTATTATGTTCAGAAGCGGTTGTCCAATTCACTTCTACCTCATCACCTAATCCGTTGCATATAGCAAGTAATGATGTTAGCTCGATTGGTAAAGGTGAATTCATAGAGCTTGCATGTAGCCAAAATTCAGAAAAACCAGGAATTGAAAAATCAGTATACTGAGCACTTCCAACAGATGAATATCCCGTTGTTAGCCCGTTTGCAACCTGAGCATGAATGGTAGTTCCCCCACTCCCACCATTGGCAGGGCAGTTATTCAAGGCGTTGTTGTCTACATTCAGCGGACCACTGTATTTACTTAATTGAATATCTGCAATAGTAGCGACATTGTCCCATGGATTAGCATTGACATTCGCCACACCAGACAAAGTAGTCAATTCCCCATCACCAAATGGTAAACGCACCTGAACTGGAGTTACAGGTTGAAATTGCGGTGTTATTACCCAGTGGCGTTGCATTACAGCTGTTTCATAAATAGGATTAGGATTTGTACAAGCCGGCATGATTTGGTTTGTTACATCGACGTATGACGTAACAGATACATTTCCAAGGTTTTGTCCAGCTGAATTAATTGATGCTATTAAATTACCTGAAGTTGTATTATAAAAATGTACCCAACCCGCTTGATTTACTACACAAGTCGCAGATTCACCATTGGTACCCAACGCTGTACCAGCCGTTGGCATCGTTACTGTTCCGCTCGCACATGCCGTTGCTGGACATGATCCATTTGCACCTGCACGTACATAATACGTTTGAGTTGAGGTTGGCGAAATCGTTATGAAAGGTCCTGTTCCAGCCGGTGTTCCTCCGCATGAACCAGTAAACCATTCATAAACTGCAGAACCTCCAAGTGAACCACCTGATTGGGTTAGCGTCACAGTGTTACCTTGGCAATAAGTGCCAGTTCCAGTAACAGATGATGGGGCCGTTGATGTTGCGTCTACTGTAACAGTAACACTTGCACAGGTTGTAATATTACAAGTACTTTCATAACGAACATAGTAAGTTGTTGTAGATCCCGGTGATACACTAATGCTATTTCCTGAACCAACAGATGTTCCACCGCATGAACCACTATACCACTGAGCCGTTGCACCCGCACCAGCTGAGCCACCGGACAATGTTAATGTGGTTGAACCACCAGCACAAATTGTAGATGTACCAGTAATAGATGTTGGAGCAACTGAAGCTGCCACAACTGTTATACAAATCATTCCCCGAGCACCATCTCCACCATTTCGATTCCCTCCAGTGATATTGGGACTTTTCGCACCACCACCACCAGCACCATACAAAGACCCGGCAGTTCCGGCTCCTCCACTACTTGCACCAGCTCCTCCAGCTCCTCCATTGTTCGATTTAGCAGCCCCACCAGCACCTCCAGTTCCTCCGCCAATGCACAATCCAGATCCATTCACACCATTTCCTCCAGGATTTCCAGCTCCAGTTGAACCCGCTCCACCGCCACCGCCACCAGACGCTGAACAACTTCCAGCTGGTCCAGACCCAGTTCCGCCATTTCCTCCATTATACTTTAAATCACCAATTGATGCGCTTGCTTGACCGCCAGCACCACCTGCAGTTGCATTCAATGCAACGCCAGTCCCACCCTTAGCCATCACATTTGCACTAGTGGAGAACCAAGTATCACCTCCATTCGATGCGCCGGCAGTACCTAAACCACCTGCACCAATAAAATAAGAAATACTACTGCCTGGAGTAACTGCCATATAATTCAAACGTGAATAAGCACCACCACCACCACCGCCAGTTGCCTGACCAGCGCTGTTCGCTCTACCACCATTTCCACCACCACCCCAACATTCTACTTGAATACAAAATACTCCAGCTGGAACAATCCAACTTGAAGCCCCGGACGCGGTGTTAAGATTATAAGTCTGTGCAAAAAATGTGCTTTTTGTAACTATCAAACAAAACACAGCCAATGCCGCACTAGTAATGTAGTTTTTTAGTCTCATATAAATAATCTTAGGACAAAGATTTACTAATATAGTATAATTCATTAATTATCAGTAACAAATCATTAAAAAAAGTTCACTTTAAAGTGCAATTTGAAATAGCGGTCTCAAAAATTAAATTTGTTTATTCTTAATTTAAGACAATTAATTCACACAAAAAAAAATTCCCAAATCTATAATTCATTTCATTTGGTTTTTATTTAATCGGGCTGATATATAACACAAACAAGCTAATCTTAATGTAGAGAATCCGTTTTCAAATCGAGTCCACTCCGCTAAAAACTGTTAGAAACGAAAAAACCCTCAACAGCAATGCTATCAAGGGTTTTTTTAGTGGTGATGGACGGAATCGAACCGCCGACACAAGGATTTTCAGTCCTTTGCTCTACCGACTGAGCTACATCACCTTACCGTTATTGTGGGGGCAAAGATAATAACTTAATTTTAACTCCAAAGTACCAAAGCGATTTTTTTTCAGATTTCTTCGATTATATTTGTACTGATGGTAAAAAAAACAACAGTTTTAGTTATTGATGCAGGAAATTCGTTCTTAAAGCTAGCTCTTTTTGAAAATGGAGAAATCACTAACATACAACGAATTAAGTTTACCGAACTTGATCAGCTTACTCACTTTTACACTAAACTTGGTCGACCGCACGTTATTTTATCATCTGTATTAAATACGGAACAAACAAAACAACTTTTATCGCTTTTCGATACATGTTTTAACATAAATCGGGAAACAAAACTGCCAATTCATTTAAATTATACCACCGTCAACACACTTGGAATTGACCGAATTTGCAATGCTATTGCTATTCATTCATTGAATTCTTCGCAGAAAAAAGGGGGTGTTAGTATTGATATTGGAACTTGCGTTAAATTTGATTTTGTTGATGAAAGTGGAACCTATCAAGGGGGCTCGATTGCTCCTGGAATATCCTTGCGCTATAAATCAATGAATGATTATACGGCAAACTTGCCATTGCTTAATTCAACAGAATCTTGCGAATTAATCGGGAAATCAACACACGAAAGCATTCATTCAGGCGTTATGAATGGAATCAAAGCTGAAATTGATCAATTAATTGAACGATACAAACAAGAAAATGGTGACTTAACTTTTTTTGTGACTGGCGGAGACGCACAATTCTTTGATTTTGGTGGAAAAAATGACATCTTTGTAAACGAAAATTTAACCTTAATCGGTTTGTATCAAATATATCTGTTCAATGCGCATTAACTTTTTGACCCTTTTCTTTGTTGGAATTAGCCTTTTCAATTTTGCTCAATTAAGCACTTCCCCTTATTCTTCATACGGTTTAGGTGAAAAAGGCAACATTGACCATGCCGCATTCACTGGTTTAGGAAATTCGAATATTACTTACTTCGATTCTACCGTTTTGAATTTTTACAACCCTGCAACTTACAATACATTAGCTCAAGGCCAGCCTATTTATTCATTGGGTTTGTCGTCTCGCGTGTCATTTTATAATCAGGGAGACATTAAAAAAACAAATACATCCGCTTATTTCGAACATTTTGCGATGGCATTTACATTGAAAAAGCATTTTGGATTGGCATTCGGATTAAAACCATATACACGTAAAGGTTATTCTATTTATGACCGCGTAAAAGCAGGATCAGATTCTGTCAAATACAGTTATATAGGATCTGGAAATACTAGTCAATTGTTCTTAGGTTTAAGTACCAACTTATTGAAATACAGAAACTCTACATTGTCAGTTGGTGCAAATTTGAGTTATTTATTTGGCACATCAACAAATGAACGTCAAAGTGTTTTGATTTCTACTGCCACAACTCAAATTGGTGGAATTGACTGGAATCAGCTTCATGTAAAGTCTTTTCAATATGATTTAGGTGCTTTTTACCAATATGAATTAAAAGAAAATCATGTGTTCACTTTGACAGCTACTTTCGAACCTTCGCAAAAAATAGCAGCAACAAAAGATGAATACTTGTTCTATGGAGCAATCGCAACGCCTTCTTCTTACGACACACTTTATTCAAATGCAGATCGAAAAGGACATCTACAAATTGCTTCAACCTACAATCTTGGTTTTAACTATTTGATAAAATTGAGCGATGCGCGTAAAAATCATTCAATTCGAAACTCAACTTTATCTGTTCACGCAACTTATAGCGCAACCGATTGGACAAAATATTCTAGCTCATTTGATACTGTATCGAATTTATTAGCAACGAATAAATTTACTTTTGGTGTTCAATACACACCTGAAGCATCTTTCTTAGATAATTCAAATCAATCGAAGTTCTTGGAACGCGTTCGTTACCGTGCTGGATATTACCAATACACATTGCCATACGCAATACAAGGAAAACAAATTTCAGATCAAGCGGTAACACTTGGTTTTGGATTCCCAATTTTATCTCAACGTTCTGCCTCGTCAATTAACTTCGGATTTTCTTATGGAAAAAGAGGTTCTGGAGTCGATACGGATTTAAAAGAGCAATACCTTGGAATTAACTTTGGTTTATCGATTGCACCTTCTAACGCGGATCGTTGGTTTAGAAAACGTAAATTAGATTAAGATGCGTTTCACACTTTTTCTAGTATTGCTTGGAATTAACTTTTCCTTGAATGTATACGGGCAAAAAGTGCCGCATTCGATTGAATGTGAAGAACAAACATCTTCCTTTCTTAAATCACTTAACAAGCAAGATATTCAAGCTTCCGCGATTCTTTTCCGAAGTTTAGCATCCAATTGTCCTGAAGGAGAAAAGCAAGTTCTACCTAACTACGTGACTTTTCTAAAGCAACAAATCTCTGGCCAGAAAGATATTCAAGTTAAAACTCAATTAATTGATTCACTTGAACAGTCATATCGTCGCATGGAAGAATTGCAAGTTTATTCTACAAACGAAGATATTCAGCGCGTAACGTATTTATTGAATAGTCCGAATTCAAATAAACAGACAATCCATACATTAATCAAACGTCATTTAACTGAACCTCAACTATTGAGTGAATCATTAATCGTTCAATTTTATGCAAACCTGTCGGTGCTCGCAAAAGAGGAACAAAGCAATCAACAAACGTCAACTTTCACACTTGAATTGTTTTTGATTTATCCTGAATTAAATGCGCTTTGTACAAAACAGAATTATTCTGTAAAATCGCACACAACACTGCAATCTTACTATGAGTCGTCATTTGGATCATGTAAAAAACTGGACAATTCATTTCAATCAATACTAAAGCATTTACCAAAAAACAAGGATTCATTAAATTTGTTCTTAACTGAAATTAGTTCAACCTACGAAAAGATGAACTGTTTGGCTTCAAACACCTACATGCAAGTATTGGATAGTTTAACGCGCTCTGGAAAAACAGTTGAACTAGATCTAAAAAAAGCCAATCATTATAAAGCAATGCGGGCCTATTCAAGTACAAATTCATATCTTGAGTCAGCTAAAAAATTGAGCAATGATCAGCGTGAAATTGATTCAATTCAATTAGAGCAATGCAAAAATTTGCTTGTTATTCAAGAATTCAAAAAAGCCTTTGATCTGTGTGTTACTCCAAAGACGAACTATCAAGGTGAATTTTATATGATCGCAGCACAATGCGTTATGGCGGCACCTGAGACGTGTAAAGAAAGCACTTTGCAGTTTAAATTAAATGCATTCCTTGCCAATGAATTGCTTGCGAAAGCTAAAACCTATACTACTTCAATTGACAAATCACTTGAATTAAAGGTTAAAAATGCACTTCCTAACGATCAAGAGTTAAAAGAACTTGGGATCAACCATGGTCAAGAAATAACGTTACCTTGTTGGAATCAAACACTAAAAATTCCTTGAGAATGAAATTGAGTCGATTATTACTTTTTGCTTATTTCAGCTTCTGTTTTGTTGCTTTGTTTTCATCATGTGTGAATGATTTGGAATCCATCAAAAAAGTCACCTACGATCCAAAAGCTCCAGATGAAGTAACAAAGAATCTTCGCGTGTTCTATACGGATTCGGGATATGCACGTGTTGAAGTATATGCTGCTTTAGCTGAAACCTATTCAAAACCAGAAGCTGTAACAAAATTAAAGGATGGAATAAAAGTAAATTTCTTTTCTGCTGATGGAAAAATTGTATCGACGTTGACTGCACTTTACGGCGAAATCAATAATACCAAAGGAACAATGTTTGTGCGTGATTCAGTTCAATTAGTGAACTATGAAAAGAAGCAACGCATGGAAACAGAAGCCTTATTTTGGAACCAAAAAGACAGTGCCATTTACACCACTTCGAATGTCGTTGTTCGCTCACCAGATGGTATTGTTTATGGTGATGGTATTCGTACAAAACAAGATTTTTCCTCCTACGAATTTTTGAAGCCACACGGACGAATAAATATGGGCAAGAAATAAGCTGTTCATTCACAAATACATTCTATCTTTGCCAAAATTTTAAGTTATGAATTTCTATAATAAAATAATGCTTTATTTCTGGTTGGCAGTAGCCGTTGTTGTTATTGTTGGAACAACATACATGGTCTTAACTGTCGATAAAGGCTTTCAGCGTTATGGTTATTCATACATTTTTGGAGGAATAGCAATTCTTATGTTTTTCTTCAAACGTTGGATGATGAAACGTGTAGAAAAACACATGGAATTCTTAGCACAACAAAAGCCACAAGAAAGAAAATAAGACTACCATTCGTCCTAACATTCGCTCATTCTTAACGAGATACTTCACTTGAACACAATTTGAATTCAAAAAGTGGGTAACAAAGTTATTTTTAATTCGTAATTGGTTCATTCAAAACATCTTTTGATTTCATTCGTTATTGGTTCATGAAAATACTATTCAACATTTTTTTATTCTTGACAATTCTTTTGCCTTCGATGGCAACTAGTCAAGTCTTATTGAATGGTACCATTACGGATGAAAAGGAAATTCCTATTCCAAATGCGCGTGTATACGTAAAAAACAATGCCGAATTAAGAACTGAAGCCGACGTGAATGGATATTATGAATTACGTCTGTTTCCTGGTGAATATTTCCTTGTCTTCAATTCGAATGGCTACAATGAACGCGAATCTTGGGTTGTAATTACAGAGACGCCAGTTACTAGAGATATTCAATTATTCCCGATACTTATTCATGATATTGAAGATGTTCAAGTAACCGCAAAAAAATCCAATCCAGGACGTGAAATAATGTTGAAAGTAGTTGCCAAACGCGATTCAATCAACCCTTGGAATTATTCACATATTGTTGACGGTTATATTAAAGCCACAGAAAAATTAGATGTAAAAATCAAAGAAGAAAAGGAAAAAAAACCGAAGCAAACGTCTGAAGAAACTACTAAAACAAATGACATTGCGGATCCATTTGAGGAAGAGCGTAAAAAGCAAACAGATTTAGCCAATAATATGAATTTGGTCGAAGTGCAATTTACGCGCAACTATGCTCCCCCAGCGAATGTAAAAGAAGTTCGAAACGCCTACGAAAAGCGAGGAAATGATCAAAACCTTTATTATACAACAACAGTAAAATCGAATTTCAACTTTTTTCAAAACCTTTTACACCTTGATGATTTACATCAATCCCCTGTAAGCTCTCCAATTTCAGGACCTGGAATCTTGTCGTATAAATACCGCTTGGAAGAACAATACGAAGAGAATGGTAAAATTATCAATCGCATTAAAATCATTCCAAGAAGCACAGCCACAACAACGCTTGAAGGTTATATTTGGGTGGTTGACTCAATTTGGTTGGTTCAAAAACTAGAATTGACATTAAACAAAGGAAACTTGTTGGTGTATGATTATTTTAAAATCACTCAAACCTTTGAACATCCTGGTGATTCAATGTGCGTGCTTACACATCAAGAATTGGATTACGGCGTAAAATACAAAGACCAAACTTCTGTTTGCAAAACAGTTGCAGATTTTAGTCATTACCAATTCAATGCTAAATTTCCATCGAAATTTTTCGGAAACGAAGTAGCCGTAACAGACAAAGAAGCCTACGAAAAGGATTCAGCTTTTTGGAGTAAAAACAGAACAACAACATTAACGCTTGAGGAGCAAAAGTACATTATCGCAAAAGATAGTATTCGCGATTACCAAAACCGCAAAGAGTATTTAGATTCTGTGGATGCAATTTTCAACAAAGTAACTTTCTTAAAAGTAATTTGGTTTGGTGTAGATCATCGCAATCGCGTTAAGAAAACGCAATGGACAATTTCTTCCATCGCAGCCACTACTCGACCGATGTACATTGCAGGACCTCGCATTGCTCCAAGTTTTTATTACTTTAAAAAATGGGAGAATGAACATGCGCTAGATTCTTATACGGAAGCATCCATTGGAATTTTAAATAGTGATATTAAAGGAAAGACCTGGTGGCGCTATCGATATGCACCTTTTCATTTCGGAACCGTCAGCCTTTTATTTAACCACGATTTTGATGTCATCCGCAGCTATGATGCAATCACACAAATCTATAAACGTGAAAACTTTATTGAAACAACTAGCGGAACCCTTGCCAATAGTTATGAATTGTTCAATGGATTTTATGCAGATATCAATTTTGAGTTTTCAGAACGAAGATCTATCAACGGTTACAAATTCTTCACATTCTTAGATCAGGCGATTCCCAATAACGACCCTTTAGAATTCAAGACCTATCAGGCAGCTGTTTCAGAATTAACTTTGAGTTATACGCCGAAACAAAAATACATGCGAGAACCTAAGAAAAAAGTACTTTTAGGTTCGCGCTACCCAACATTTTACGTGACTTATGAACGTGGTATTCCGAAATTATTTGGAAGTGATGTTGATCATGAATATGGCCGTGCAGGAATGATGCAAACGTTCAAAATCGGAACCTTAGGAACCTCATCTTACCATATTACAACAGGGAAATTTTTAAGCTCAAAAAATCTGTACATGGCAGATTTCAAGTTCCAACGTAGAAGTGACCCAATTTGGTTCTCGAATCCTTTGTATTCTTTTCAAGGACTGGATTCTTCTTTACCTTCGAAAAAGATTTTCTACGAAGGTCATTTTGTTCACCATGACAACGGAGCAATCATCAATAAAATTCCTTTTATGAAAAAAACTGGAATTGGTCTTGTAATGGGTGTTGGTGCTTTGTATGTAAAAGAGTTTGATTGGCAACATTATGAATTATTTGCAGGACTTGAGCGCAATTTTAAATTTTCAAAAAGAAGATTAAGAATTGGTGTTTATGCTGTTGCTTCTGATGGTAATCACATTGATCCACGCATGAATTACAAAGTGTCGTTTGCCGTACTTGACGACCGAAACATGAAATGGAATTTCTAAATTCATGACCTATCTCATATTTTTAAATAGCTCAAATACAGAATTTTGTAGAACTATTTAAAAAACTGAAACATGAAACGACCACTTTTGTTGGCGGCAATGACGATGTTGTCTGCCACTTTATTCGCACAACCAATCAATGATTTTTGCTCAAACGCAACCCTTTTAACTGTTGACGGCCCTTGTATTCCTGGAACAACTATCAATGCAGGAACAGAAGACCCTTCAATTGACCCAACTAATTACCCAGCCGATGTTTGGTATTCCTTTACGGCCAATTCTGCACAAACTGTTGTCTATGTACATCCTGATGTTACATTAGATCCGGACATTTATATTTACGACAATTGCGGAGGAAACCAGATTGGATATGCCGCTGCGGGATTATTGCCAGGAGAATTGGATTCAATTTCTTTTGCAACCAACATTGGTACAACTTATTACATCAGTGTTGTAGGTTGGATGGATAATCCGACTGGTGATTTTTGTATTGAAGTATTAAACACAACAGTTCCGCCCACACCGTACGACCCATGTACAGAGTATGTTACGGTTCAAGTATCTGATCCTTGTTATGCCGATGCCACAAATGGAGATACATTAATAAAGTCTTATTATTTTACGGCAACTTCAACAATTACAAAATGTCAGCTAGATATTTATAGTCCTTATGATTATTGTGGAGTTATTGTCTTAGAAACAGGTTGTGGAGGAACAGCCGTTTTTGATGGAACAACTACTCCAGGAACAATTATCGGAAATCAGTACACAGTTGAATTTCCAACTGTAATCGGAATGGACTATCTATTTTATCCATTCAGTTCAGATTTAGCAATTACAACCCCATTTCCAATGGATTACTGTATCGATTTAATTGAAGTATTAGGTGTACAAGAAATAAGTGCAAATCAGTTAGATATTTACCCTAACCCAGCAAAAACTGAATTTACATTAAACACAAAAAATGGATCTGGTACGGTTGAACTAATTGATTTAACAGGTCGACTAGTTTTGACAAAACAAATTGATGCAATGTCTACAACACTTAACATAGAAAATCTTACAAATGGTATTTATACCGTTCGTTATTTCGATGGAACAAGCACTACAAGTACAAAATTAATCAAGGAATAAACTTCCAATTAAACCAAGAAAGTCACAGTTCAAAAGGCTGTGACTTTTTTTGTGCACACAATTTTTAGTACATGTAAATTAGTACATTTACACTTTCAAAAAAACGAAGCTATGTACGGTAAAATGAAAGACCATCTTCAAGCAGAATTAAAAGCAATTGAAGAAGGAGGAATTTATAAAAGAGAACGTATTATCACAACTCCACAAGGTGCGAAAGTAAAAGTAGCATCAGGTGATGAAGTAGTGATTATGTGTGCTAATAATT
>Ga0208626_1000439_pt1 | contig 13722 bp, 7 predicted proteins | sample LakWasMet10_HOW4_2_FD_183860 | JGI IMG/M metagenome (GOLD analysis project Ga0208626, IMG submission 183860) | Freshwater sediment methanotrophic microbial communities from Lake Washington under simulated oxygen tension - Sediment Metagenome... | ecosystem: Environmental > Aquatic > Freshwater >... | reverse complement strand
GATAAAGACCCGAAGTTTTCCGTCCCTACCTCACGATAGGTTTGGCTTTTGCCACTGTTCTGATTTTGAAATAACAACACAGGGGTAAAACGCGATACCCCGAACCATTTTTACTAAAGACCGAAGCGATCAACTGCTTGGTTTTTTGAATGCCTGTAGATTACTGGTTGATTGAGACATTTCAGTGACAGACAAGTTAATGTTTTAAGACATGTATTACATCGGGGTGATTTTGAAGTTAACGGTATGGGGTTTGGAATCCGTAATCAACATACTCCATTAATCGGTCGGCACCACCTTAAAAGCTACACTGGCCGACTGCCCCTGATCGTCAATAACCGCGACCGTAAACTGGCCGGGTTTGCCGGGCCAAAATACCGTGGTGCCTTCGCCGATAAAATCATCATCTACAAACCAAAATAACCGGTGCCGCCCGCCAGCAGAAATGGCGCTAAATTCTATGGTGTTTTGCAGCCCCGCCCTGACCGGATAGCTCACACCCGCCTGCGGCGAGACAATCTTGGGCGGATTGGCGGCGGCATTGCTTTCGGTTGCATCGTCACATGAACGCTCAAAGGCCGGAGGATTGTCGCGCCGCACACCGGCTTGGCGAAACGACTCCAATTCATCGCTGTCCCAAAACTCTGCCACCCGCGTTTCGCCTTGGCGTTGATCGTCCGGACACAGGCGCAAACCGTTGGCCGGATTAATCCTAATCTGGCGATGGAGGGTACAGGTTTTAATCGGTGATACACCCGGAATAATCCAGCCGGTTTTGCCACGCGGACACCAGGGCGAAACCGGTTGACCGGATAACGGGCAGATTTCTATGCGCTTTAGGCCGGTGGGCGATTGTGCATCGGATACGGCAATCGGACGTTCCATAGCGATGGCATCGAGAGCGCCAAACAACAACGGCCCGACCAATTCCCGGCCCACTAAATGACGATTGGGACTGCCGTCAAAATTACCCGCCCAAACGCCAACCAGTAGATCACCCATGATGCCAATAGCCCAGGCATCTTTCAGGCCCGAAGATGTGCCGGTTTTCCAGGCGACCGCTTGCTGTTGACCAAAACTTCGCCCGCCAAAACTGCGTTGCGGACGTGGATTGGTTTCCAGCATTTCCCTAACTAAAAACGCCGCTTCCGGCAGTAATAGCGGCTGATTGGCTTGCGGTGCTTGGTCGGTTTGGTTTATCCAACGCAACTCTTTCAACTCGCCATTATTAGCCAGCAAGCCATACAGCCTGAGCAAATCTTCCATCGAAATCTCGGCACTGCCTATCGCCAAGCTCAGTCCGTAATTGGCGGTTTGCTTAGGAATAGGTATACCCGCTTGCTGTAAAAACTGGTGAAAAGTCGGCTTTTGCAATTGCGCCAGCAAACTGATCGCCGGAATATTGCGGCTGCGCACCAAGGCATCGGTCGCCGACAACGGCCCGTAGAAATTGCGCTCGAAATTCTCCGGCTGGTAATCGCCCATCCGCAACGGCGTATCCTTAACACGGGTGTCCGGCGTAATCAGCCCTTGCGCAATGGCCTGCGCATAAATAAAAGGTTTAAGCGTAGAACCGGGCGAACGCAGCGCTTTTAAACCGTTGACGTAGCCTTGAATATCCCGATTGAAATAATCCGCCGACCCCACATAACCCAACACGGACATGCTCGGCGCATGTACCACCATCACACTGGCATTAACAACGCCTTGCAGACGATGCTGGCGTAAAAATCCGGCCAGCAATTCTTCGCTTAATTCCTGCACAGTCGTATCCAGCGTTGACGGCAGCGTGGCTGCTTCTGGATGAAGCGCATGCAATCGTTCGGAAAAATGCGGCGCTCGAAACGGCAGATCTTTACGCAATCTAAACCAGAGTCTGTCGAACCCCGGATCATTGCCGTAGGCAGTTTGCCAAGCCTGCCGCAGCCGTTGCAACGCCGCCGGATTCATCGGCGCCCGCGCACTGGGATTTTGAGGAATCAATGCCAGCGCGCGGGCTTCATCCTGGCTAAGCGCCGACACCGGCTTGTGAAAATAAACCCAGGCGGCAGCGCCCGCTCCTTCAATGTTAGCGCCATAGGGCGCAAGATTTAAATAGGCCTGCAACAGTTCGGTTTTGCTGAAATGCCGCTCCAGCCACAAGGCATAAGCCATTTGTTTCAGTTTGCCGGTAACGGTATCCGTCTTCAGCCGCCAACGCTGGCGGGCCAATTGCATAGTCAAAGTCGATGCGCCCATCCAGCGCTTATACGGGATCAGACTGCTCAACACAGCACGACACAAAGCTACCGGATTGATGCCGGGGTGTTGATAAAACCAGCGGTCCTCGTAATGCAAGGTAGCATCTTGTAAGGTTTGCGGCAGCTCAGACAGCGGCGTCCATACCCGGTATTTTTCGTCAGACGTCAAACTCAGCCGCAACAAATGGCCCTTGTTATCGGTAACGACATAAGAGCCGTTGGCGCGATTGACCAGCAGAGGTTGAGGGGTAAAGCCTAAACCCAGCCAAATCAACAACAGTAAAACAGCGGCTAACAGTGCTAGCTTGATTGGTGACAGTTCTAAAGCGTTAGCGGTAAATCTCATGTATTTTGACTTGCCTCGCTTTAAGCTGTCGTCTAACTAATGAAGTAGCAAACTCTATCGTCTGGATTGGGTTAAACGCAATTCAATTCTTCATTGATGGGATTGTTAGGATGTCTTGTGTTTAATCGCGTGGGCAGGAAAGCCCTGGCCACCGGACTCGTTAGATTGGTAATTTATAGGATGGATAGAACGCAGTGAAACCCATCAATAACGGCACATCTGGCTTATAGATATTGTTAGAAATGGTTAAAATGCCACTCTGTTATGGCCTATTGGATTGTTCATTGTTGTGATGGGTTTCACTGCGTTCTATTTATCCTACGCCCTCGACCCACTTTGCCGGACTTACCCGGCAGCATGTTCTTTTAGCCACGCCTTAAATACGTCATTCATGCGTGTTTGCCAGCCGCGACCACTGGATCGAAACGCTTCCAGCGCGTTCTTATCAATGGGGATGACAACCTGCTCCTTATTTCCGTTGCCCTCTTGGATGTCCAGAACGGCGTTGGGCGATTGCTTCCAGCATGACAACACTGGCGTCGGGGGCGTCCTTGTCATCTTCGGGTTCTAAACCGGCCAATTGGTTGTGGTGCAAAAACTCCAGGTCGGTTTTCGATTCGCCGCGCTCACGAGCGGCGCGCATTTCTTTAACCGTCATCGTAGTCATTTTCAAGCCAGTCATGCCGGTTATCACTCCTTCACCCGAATAACATCCGCCAGCCCCCGGTACAGAATTTCCGTGTCATACATGCCTTCGGCGAACACCGGCGGCACTTTGTAGGTGCCGGAGTTGAGCGGCTTTAAGCGGAATTCGAAGTATTTTTCGCCGCCGTCGAGCGCACCAAACAGCACTAAGCGGTCTTCTTGCACGTCGATGTAATCAGGTTGCCACAATGGTTTTTTGTCGATTGGCAGCGATTTACGCTGCGCCAAGCCTTGCTCGCTGAGGTCGATTTCAAAGCCGCCGGGAATCAGCATGACTACGGCAATATCTTTCATGGCATGGTCCGGATGCAGAGCCACACGAATATGCAGTTTGTCTTGCAAGCCGATTTGTTCGACTTTTTCGCCTTTTTCGTTGAGCAACTGGCGGTTGATGGTCAGTTTTTCGGCAATCGCTGTCGTTGGCGCTGAACGATCGTAGCCGCTTTCGCTGAGTTGATAATACAAATTCCAAGTGCCTTTGCCGCGTATTTCCAGCGGCCGAGTGGTTGGCGACAGCAATGTACTTTTGACGGATTTACCTTGCAGTTCCAGTTGACTTAGCGGTGTACCGGCCAGCACGGTAAAGGCTTGTTGCTGATCATGATCAAAACGAGACCACAAGCTACCCAAACCCAGCAAGGCCATGGAACCGCGGTAAGAATTCATCCGTTGTTTGACCAAATCCTGAGCCAGTTCGAGAAGATAGTGACCGAATTTCGGGTCTTTACTATCAATCAATTCCGGCAGGTGTTTACCAGCCAGGTAAAGATACAAGCTTAGGTCTTCCGGATTATTTTGAATATCTTTGGGCAGTTGGCCTGTTGCTTGCCACTGGCGCTGAAATTCGCCAAAGTGGCGATCGGCATCCTGATCCAGATGATGCAGCTTGTAAGCCGCACCGATAAAAAACCGGGTTCGGCTACTAATCGGACTAGCACTCGCCTGACTTTGGGATTGCAGTTCCGCCTCAAACGCGCGCAAGCGCTCCGCGACATTCTGGCCGTTGCGGGCCAGCAAATAAAACGCATAGGCTTGAGCGTCATGCTGGTACTGTTGAGTTTGCTGACTTTGCGAATATTCATCGGCAAAATGCAGGGCTCGCGTCAACATGGCCTCTTGTACTTTGTAACCGCGTTCCCTGGCCTCCAGCAATAAATGGGTGGCGTACATGGAATAGAACGGTTCGCCCTCGTCGGCAACGCTCCAATAGCCAAAACTGCCGTCGTGCTTTTGGCGAGTTTGCAGGGTATGGATGCTGCGATCCAACAGTTTGTCGACATCCGCCGCTGATAAACCCAGCTCGGGATTAGCCCCCAGCACGGCAGCCGGGAATGCCTGACTGGCTATCTGTTCGGTGCAGCCGTAAGGATAGTTTTTCAGATACTCGACAATACCGCGCAGATAAGCCACCGGTGTAATTGACACCGCCAATTCGGCATTTCGCTGTTCGTCGTAGAGCTCGCGTTTTAAATCCAGGCTGCGAATTTTGCCTTTGCGTTGTTCTTCGATGGTCAATACGCCGCCTTGCAGCGTGGTAAGTAACGGTTGCGATGGGCGTATGCTCATTTCCTCGCTGTAATCGGCGCTTTTTCCGCCGCCGGTGACTTGATAACGCACGTTGATTGGCCCGAGTTTGTCTTTGACGCGGGCATGAAAACGCACGGTGCCATCCTGGCCTTGCGCCAGCGTCAGGGCTTGCGGATTAGCCGAGAGCAATTCCAGCGCATCGCTGGCGGCAACACTGACCTGCAAGGACTGGTTACCGATTGCGCCACTATTGTTGGCGACCAGCACGCCCATATCAAACTCATCGCCCGGCGCGGCAACCCAAGGTTGCTGGGGTTGAATCACATAATCCTGACTGGCAACGGTCTTAGTCACCGGCACCGCCAATTTTCCGGGATTAACCGCCACGGCAATGACACGGATGCTGCCGTTAAAATAATCCGGCACCGGTATCGATAAGTTATGTTCGCCCGGTTGTGCGTCAATAATGCCGGACCAAAATGCCATCGGCGCTTTGTGTTTGCGAGCAAACGGATTTTTATATTTGCCCAACATGGCCGCGTTTTCATCGCCGCCGGGTGCCGACAGATTTTGCACCAACGCAAAATCCGGCAAAATCAAATCGAGAATCTGGTGGGTGTTGACTTGTAAGGCGCGTTTGCGGAAAAAATAATCCAGCGGCGTCGGATTTTTGTAATGGGCAAACTGCAATATGCCTTCATCGACCGCGTACAACACCAGCTTGGTCGGCTCTTTAACGCTGTAACGGACATCAAGATTTGTACCCGGCTTTACTGTCTCAGGAACATTCAGGCTGATCTCCTGCGTAAAGCGCTGCTTGGAGATACTGAACGGCATCACGCCGTAGCTGAGCGGACTCATGTAGATTTCTTTGGAATCCAACGAGCGCACAAAAGCCACGGAAAGATAGGCATTGCCGCTGATGTTTTTGGGCAAGCTAATACGGTGGCTGGAGGCCGTGGTAGTGGTTTTAAACCATTGGTTAGTCAGCACGCCATCTTGTTCAACGGTGATCAATCCCGCACCGATGTATGGCGCAACAATTTGTAACTCTATAGTTTCGCCGGGTTGGAATTCTTTTTTGTTCAGGGTCAAATTCAGCTCGGCATTGTGTTCGATGTTGCGCGAGACATTGCCTTCGCCGGCAACCGTGTAATCGACACGATTTAATTCTTCGCCCTGCGCGTTTTTGAAAATCACAAAGAACTGTCCTGGAGCCTCGCTGGGTAATACAAAACCAGTCACGCCGTTGTTTAATGACACGGCTTGGGTTTTGTGCAGTTCCTGGCGTTGCACCGATTGATATTGATACAGCCCATCGTCACGCTTGACCAAAGTCGACACATAGCGATTTTCATAGATTTCCGCTGACAAGGTTTCCGCTTTGCGCGGTTGAAAATCGGCCCCCAAGGCCAGTAATTCCAGAGTACGTTTTGTGTCTTTGGGGATGTAATCCAACGTACCATCGGCACGGTAACCCAGCAGATAAGCTTGTCTGGAAACCAACGTCGACGCCATCGCCACCACTGAACGGCCCGCGCCTTTTTCAAAGCCTTCGCCAGCCAAAGCAATTTCATAAACCGGTTCGGTAATCGCCGCTAACGGCAAATCGAAAATAGCTTCGCCCTGCGCATTGGTCGTTACCTCGCCCAGCGTTTGAGGAATATCGGGAATGTTTTCCACCACGGTCGGCCGAAAACGGTAGTCGTTGTAACCCGGCACAATGCCTGCCCAAGGGCGCGCCGTTAATTCCAGTTTGGCAATATTACCTTCGGCAGGTGTACCGAACAGATTGCGCACCGTCACGCGGGCTTTGGCCGCCGGTACCAACCAGCCTTTGGCGGGGGCTGATGGAATATCGGTTTTAACTTGCAGGCGATCGGGTTGGAATTCTTCTACGCGGACACTGGTGCTGCCTAACGACTTTTTATTTTTGTCGTTAATAATCAGCTCAATCCGGTAGCTGCCGGTTTTGCCGCCGTCCGGGCTGAGCCAGTTAATTTCTTCAAAACCTTCCGCACCGAAAGCCAAGGTACGGCTCCAGACTTCCTGGTTTTCAGGATCGGTAATGATGGCTTTTAACGGTAAGCCCGACGGTAATGCCGACCAGTCGCGTTTCCGCAAAATCACGCCGACATGCACCGCGTCGCCAGGCCGGTAAATACCTCGATCGGAAAATAAATAAGCTTGCAGGCTGTCGGCGTTGTCTCGCAGCCCGTCTATATCGAAACGGGAAATATCCAGTTGTCGGTTGTCGCGGTTATAGGGCAAAAATGACAAGTCGCCGTCTTTTTCCGCCAGATAGACGGTAGGCGTTTTTTCCGCCGTCAGGCCTTCGGTGGTGGGGAAGCTGATTTTGCCTTGACTGTCTGTTTTGCCGGAAAAAAGCGCTACGCCGTTTTTACCCAACAAGGAGATTTGTGCATCGCTCACCGGTAAGCCGGTACGGAAAGACATTACGAACACATCCTGTTGACCCTTGGTGCTGGTCTTTACGACTAAGCCCATATCGGTGAGTAGTACCAAGCGTTTGTCTTGAGTTACACCGGCTGTTTCGCTGTCGTCGGTGTTTTCGGCGCTGTTATCGGCACAGGCGGTTTCATCTGTCTGCTCGTCAGAGGTTTCAGTCTCTGCGCTTTCGTCATTAGCTTGCGGTTCTTGGGCCTCCTCGCCTGCGCTGGCAGTCGTGTCCGCTGCATCACTGTCTTTGCAAGTGTCTGGTTTTTTCTCCGCTACCGACAGGATAAATAACCCGCGCGGCGGAAAGCCTTTGTCGCGGGTAAATTTACCGAAATCTACCGTCAGGTAATTTCGCTCCATGGTTTTTCCGGGCGGCAAGGTTTCGTCGTATTCGAATTTTTCGGCAAAATGTTCGATGGGTAATTTAAATCTTGGGTTTTGAAAACTACCGGATGTAAATTGCACAATGTGCTGCATGTTATGCGGTAGCATGCGCTGTAATTCGACATGAATGTTATCAATGCCGCGCGCAGTAACGCCGAGTTTTTTGTTACCGCTCAAACTAAGTAGCGCACCTTCGTGGAGTATTTTCAGTTCGCGTTTGTTGGCACCCAGCTCCTTGAGATAACGGGCGTCTTTACTCAAATAAAAACCGTCGATGCTTTCAATGCCTTTGTTGACCTTGATAAACAATTGTTGATTTTCGGGCGCGGCAAACGTCAGGTGTCGGATCGTTTTATCTTCGCTGCCGGAATCTCGCCATTTAACCGGCACAGCTGTCGATAGTTTGATCACTTCACCATCTACCTGATTGGCGTTTTGCCATTCGGTAACATCTTTTTGCGCGCATAGCGCCGGTCTGGCGGGATTTTTAATATGACAATCCGGCAATAAATAGACCTCGACAGCTTTTTCCAAACCGGTAGGTTCCTTAAGTGCCACATTGGTTTGCAGCATGATCAGGCGTTCTATGCTGTCGTCTTCTTTAATAACACTATTTACATCAAGCTCGGTGACCTGCAGATAGTCAAGCGCGCCGGGAATAGAAAGGGTGCGTGAGCTTCCTTGGGCCGGTTTGCCTCCTGAAGCGGCGGTAATCCCGTTGTCGAGTGCAATTTTAATTTCGCTGGGTTTGTCGGCAATCTTTAACGGTACGGTTTTGAGATAAGCCAAGCGGGGATTTTTGTCGTCGTAGCTTATTTCATAAGCCACCGCATCTTGAAAGGATTTTGCCGGCAGCAACCGCGACCATGCCGATGTTTTAGCCGCAAGACTGTCTCTTGATGGCGGATAACTGAAACTTAACGTGGCCGTAGCGCGTTTTATTTTAGGATCAACCGGATCTGAGTAGAGCTGAATGGAGTTGATAGAAGCCGACATATCCAGGGTTGTGAGGCTGGCACTATAGTCTGGTTTGGTAAAAATTAATGTCGGGAAAACGCTCGCGGCGACCGTAACTTCATAGAGCGATCCGGGTTTAAATGCATCCGGGGATTTCGGTATAAAAATCAAATCCGGGCCTTCCGATGACTCGCCCACTTTCCAACTGCCTTCAAGGTCGGGGCTAATTTTGACGCCATTGGTGACTACCTGACCGGCACCGGCTTTTTTTGCCGATTCGGTTAACGCTTCACCAGTTAAACGAACATTGAGCTTGCCATCATCCATGCTGATTTCAATGCCGCTCACGGTAGGTTTGGTGTTGGCTTCCGGCTTATCCCAATCGCCGCGCACCATCGCCAGCTCACAGTCCGCACCTTTTGCCAGCTTGGCATTGATAACACTCTGATCACGCGTTTGTAACTGCACGCTGCCAGAATGCAGTTCGGCTGTTATGTTTGAATCTTGGCTGGGGCGTACCAAAGAATCGGTGGTAGCAGTAATAAGCGTGCCTTGATTGGTATGTATGCCAATCTCAGTGCCATTATCTAACGCCGCGGTAAAAGAGGGATTAACCAGCGGGTAGTTAAATTCCACCAAAAATTCCAACGCGCGGCGCAAGGGTACATCGTCACTGTCTTGCCATCGACACTCTTGTCGTGTGATTTGCAGCGGCGGGGTGTGGAACGTCAGGTTTTTCTGGCTAAGGCGGTAACCCGGATAGAGCTTTACTTTATCCAGGGATATTTTTAGCGTGGTATCGGGTTGTAAGGTTTTATTGGCAGGTAAAAACACCAGTCGGGAAGGATCTTGCCAGCGCCATTCGCCTTCCATGGCAGGTTCAAGTTGCGGCGCTGCGTCTAACAAAGCTTGTCTGCTGTCATCCGGCGGCGCCAGTGCATCTGTGAAATTCAAAACCAGAACTGGGGTCCAATGTTGGTGGTTCAACAGGTAAACGGCAGCCGGTACGGCTGTTTTCGTCTCTTCCTTGCAACCAGCTAGGATCAGTAAAAATACTAAGGTCAATAAAACGCTGAAAACATTTTTACGTAGAACGATTCTCATAAATCGACTATCCCTAAATTTGGTTGGGTTGGGCTGGGTTGGTCTCCGTCTTCCCTGAAAGAGCGTAATTTAAGCGGCAAATCGAATGCTTTAATTTCGTACCTAACTGCTGAGTACTAACACCGACAAGCAGAGAAATTAAAGACTAAGCCTGCAGTGGTCAAGTTTTTTCGAACACCGGGATAGGCTGACGTAACGGTCATCTTTCATTCATAAAAATTATATGGCGGATAGCTCAACGACTTCATGACAGGAGAAATTCCGGGCTATTGACAATAAAGTCTTGGCGGCAAAGATTTGCGAATTCGACCCTCCCCGTTTAGGCGCGTGCGTTGCATTGTAGTGGTCTAATAAAACGGACAATGTCGTTAACTTCCTTAAAACGATCGATAAACATGTGTGTCGGTTCGGTAAGCAGAAATACGTCAATCTCAGCAGCCTTAAACTGGAAAGCAACGTAATAAACTCCTCAAATTCATCATGCGAGGATTATGCGACAAAAGCATGACTGCTTTATGACCCACTCTGCGCTCAAGTAACTGACGGTTAACACTCAATCTACAGATAATTTCACCTGATCAAGTGGCTGTTATATACCTGTAACATTGATGCTTTATGCTTGATAGACCTAATTACCGGGTTAAATAACCTGATTTTTTGCACTACTTAAGTGCGCCAGGAATTAAGCCTTGATCGAAGAAGATGACAATTTAAAAAACGATAAGAAACATATCGTTTCCATGCGGCTAAATAATGCCGATAGGTTCGCGATGCGTTCAACGGCTGTACGGCTGTTTGTTCGCGAGTCGGAACTGTACCGGTTTGCGATCTGCCATTTGTTGAGTCGACTAGATAAACTGCATGATGAATCGTATACCGGCAGTGACTTGCTGCCGCTGTTTCTTGAGTTCCGGGAAGAGCTCAATATTCATCTTGGTTTAAAGAAACATCAGCTGTTTAAAATTTTTAACGGCAAGAGCACAAACCCAGACAAGTTTGTGGCAATGGTTGATATAGAGTTGTTGTTAATGCCGCACCATGCTGTTCGCCAACGCTTACAGCAAATACCCGAAGCGCAGGATGATCGACAAGACGATACCAACGGGTGGCTGCGTCATTATTTAAGTAAGAAGTATTGTTTGGTCGGGGAATTTAATTGCGCAGATTAACTTGCCGTTACTGTAGTTATTGCAAAATCTATCGGCAATAAAAAGGTATTTTAAAAAACAACAACGCCAAACCCTATGTACTGGGTTTGGCGTTGTTGGTTGTAGCGTTGGTGTTACGGAGTAAAGCGAGTTACCGGTCCTTCGTTTGGTAAACCTGCTGGTGGCGCGGGCGCACCGCGTTCAGCATGTTCGCCACTATCAGTGTAATTGCCTAGCTGTTCATTCATTTGCCGAGCCACATCTTCGCCTAAGCTTTTCGAAACGGCTGAAATGACTTTGCCTCGGCTAGGAACTACCCGACTACCTGCTGAAGCCATCCGCGCATCTTCACCTTCGCCAGTTGCACTAAATGCAGCTTTTACTTCATAAGTGCGAGTGTTGATCAGGCTAAACTCAGCAACCAGCATTAGACTAAAGGTGTTTGACGAGGTATCGGTGCCGATAATTGGGTTCAATTCATCTCTAAATTCAAGCTCGGTGACGGTGCCAAACAGTACATAATCAGCCTTGGGATAGTAGCCTTTTTTGATACGGGCAATAATATCGAAGATTTTTTCACTGCCTTTGCTGGTATATGGTTTTGCTTGAGTTAATTGAAAACCGCTGGTTTTAAGAATTTCACCTTTAATATCACCCACAAACTTGCGTAACTCGCCATATTCTATATAGCTATAACTACTTTCAACTTCGGTGTAATCGGTTTGTGAACGTCCACTCTCGGAATAGCGACTGGAGCTTGAATAGTTATTTTCACGATCGCTCTGACTAGCGCGGGCAGAAGACTTGTTGTGATAGTCAACCACATGAAAATAACCGCTGACCCTTTCCGAATAGGTCAGGTCGGTGACGGCAATTTTAGCGGCCTCAGCATTACCAATCATTAACAGCGGCAACACCCATAAAAAACTTAACGATTTCATTATTTTCACCGTTAATACAATGACTTATTGGATGTTTTTCTAATTTCCTTCTCGTCTGCCCATTCCATCACGCCAGATTCGTTGTCAATTAGCTGTAAGCTGAATTTGTAATACACATCTTTAACATCATCGGCACGTTTAACAATAGAGGTGATAGTGCCTTCAATACGAAAATCCGCGCCTTCCATCTGGCCAATCTTTTTAGATTTGCTTTTTTTGTATAGACCGCCTTGATTCTGACGAGTTATCTCATCAACTTGTGTTTGCATGGCACTGGTGTCCACCGCAAAGCGTACCAGGCCGCTTTTGAGTATTCTGGTGCGAATAGAATCGGTAATGGACTTGGTATCTATGTATTCGCTGGTTCTGTTTTTTACTTCAGCCACGGTGACTAAAGGCCGAGACTTTGCTGCCAGCACGGGCGATTGTAGTAACGAACTGGACATTGATTCGGCGATTGATTGCAAATCTGTTGAGCCAAATTCATTGGTTAAGGTTTCAACGGTTTTACTGTCACCGTATTCAACATTGCCGGAACTTAAGTTAGGCGATTTGGTTGCGCAACCTGTAAGCGCAACCGACAGCGCCAGGGTAATAGCCAGATTTACATGCAGACGTTTGGATTGATTCATTGGTTAGTCTCGGTAATAGTCAATAATTATTGGTTAGGAAGATCGCCGGTGTTATCAGGACTTTGCACAACAAGCTTAAAATCAGTCGCTTGCGGTGATGGCGCGACGGCTGACAATGTTTGTTTTTGATAGGCATATAGCACTAAAGGCTTCCAAGCCTCATCACCCAAAGCAAAACCGCTGGCATCGAACCATTTAAAGCGATAGAAAAGTTGCTGATTATCATCATCTGTATTGGTGATTTCAGCTTGAACGAATAACAGGTGATTTCTTTTGACTGCTTTTAAATCGCTCACCTGGAGATAAGACATTTCACCCAGTTGTTCGAGTTTTGAATTGATACTGCCGGGTTGTGGTGGTGGCGGTGCATGATTGGTACATGCGGTTAATAGACAGGCACCGGTCAGCATCCCTGTGAGTAACACTTTGTTAAAGGTATTCATCAATTTATCCTTATTAAGGTTTTTGGTTGATTGCGAGTTATTTCTTCTTACTGGCTTTTTTCTTTTTGCCCGCTTTTTTCTTCACTATCTCATCGGCAACTTCAGGCGTTTTGTTGATAGTGATTGGCGCATAGCCCGGCAATTTACTGCCATAAATCGGCTGAGACCAATACAATTGATTGCCAACTTGCCTAGCAACCACTAAGGCATGCGAACCTTTTATATCGATGGTTTGCTTAGTTGACAGTCCCGGCAGCACTATTTCATGCGAACCCGATGGAATGATTGCTCTGGCTGCACTGATATTCGCGGGTAAAGTGCGCCAAGTCCGTTCATCCGCTGATTCGGTAATAACATTGGCTACGTTTAACGCAATACCGGCTATAGCTGCCCCACCACCCTGATCCATTAAGACTTTTTGTGAGGTGGTTTTGATTGCCGCGCGCACAATGCCTCTAACAATAATGCCTGGCATGTCATCTTTTAGCGCTCGTTTAGACATGGTATCCAAACTGGTAATGGTAGCCAGCGGCAGGTTATTGCTGCCATCAATCGTTACCATATTGGGTGCAGTTGTGTGATTTGGGTCAGTGCGAAGTATCGGGAAAGAAATAGGAATCACCCCCAGGTTACTCACGATGACAGGCACGGGGATCATGATGGATTTGAGTGCCGGCGCGCTGCCGGATTCAACCACAAAAAGCACATCGGTTTCGCCTTGTTTTAATAAGCTCGGCCGAGTTTCTAAGCCCGCTAAGCCATCTTCGAGAATTTTCAGATTGGGCTGCAATTCGGCGGCTTGCCGATAACCTGGCGCGGCCAAGCCCGGCTCGTT
>Ga0208626_1000437_pt1 | contig 13766 bp, 11 predicted proteins | sample LakWasMet10_HOW4_2_FD_183860 | JGI IMG/M metagenome (GOLD analysis project Ga0208626, IMG submission 183860) | Freshwater sediment methanotrophic microbial communities from Lake Washington under simulated oxygen tension - Sediment Metagenome... | ecosystem: Environmental > Aquatic > Freshwater >... | reverse complement strand
ATCCGGTAAGGGAATCAAGACCAAAACCTTCAGACGCAAACCAGATGCCCGCACTTGGGGCACTCGTTCTGTGCTTGAAAATCAAGAATACGAAGCCAAAGGCATTCGCCCCCTGCACCATCCCTTTTGATCCTCTTGCCGATGAATATATGGCATGGTGGACAGGCAAGGGCCATGGTCGCGCCCGCTTAGTGAAATGGTGGGGCGATCAATTCGACAAAACCCTATTGCCAGAAATCACCGCTGACGAAATCCGCAAAATTAGGCCGATCAGCTCTTTAGCGGCAAAATATACGCTTTTTGATAATCGCAAAACCTAAAACGGAACCCGCATTTCATGGCTCAACTGACACTGGGACAACTGGAACGACATTTAATGAAGGCCGCCGACATACTGCGCGGCAAAATGGACGCTTCGGAATACAAGGAATACATCTTCGGCATGCTGTTTTTAAAACGCATGTCCGACGTATTTAATGAACGTTACGATCAAATCATCGCCGAACAGCTCAAACTGGGCCGCAGCATCGAACAAGCCCTGCAACGCGCCGAAAGCCCCAGCCTCTACCCCAACGGCTTTGTACCGAAAATCGCCCGTTGGAGTTACCCTGAACGGGCGCAAAAAATTGACGGCATGGCCGCGCATCTGGCTAACTGGGGACCAATCGATCAAAACAAACATTTAGGTCCCATCGAGCAATGGCCGGCCAAAGGTTTGAGCGACAAGCTCAACCAAGCCCTCGGCGCGCTTGCCGCCAGCAACAACGCGTTGGAAGGCGTGTTGGAACACATCGACTTCGAACGCAAAATCGGCGAAGCCACCATTCCCGACAAGGAACTGCGCAAACTGATCGACCATTTCAACGGCTACCGCCTGCTGGACAAGGATTTTCAATTTCCCGACTTGCTCGGCGCGGCCTACGAATTCATGATCAAATTCTTTGCCGACAATGCCGGTAAACGCGGAGGGCAATTCTATACCCCGCGCGACGTGGTCAAACTGATTACCCGTATCGCCAACCCCAGAGCCGGCATGTCGATATATGATCCCACCGTGGGATCGGGCGGTATGCTGATTCAGGCCCGCGATTGGGTGGCAATGCACGGCGACAATCCCGACAACATCGCGCTATTCGGCCAGGAAAATGACGGCGGCGTTTGGGCAATCTGCAAAATGAACTTGCTAATGCACGGCGTACCGTCGGCTGATATTCGCCACGGCGACACCTTGCTGAACCCCAAGCATCTGCAAGGCGGCGAATTGCGCCGTTTTGACCGGGTAATGGCCAATCCGCCGTTTGCGCAAAACTACGAAGCCGAAGGCATGATCCACGATGAACGCTTTCGTTTCGGTTTTACCCCGGAAAGCGGAAAAAAAGCCGATTTAATGTTCGTGCAACATATGTGGTCGGTGTTGAGGCAAGACGGCCTGCTCGTCAGCGTCATGCCGCACGGCGTGCTGTTTCGCGGCGGCAAGGAATACGAGATTCGCAAGGGCTTTATCGATGCCGACCTGATCGAAGCCGTGATCGGCTTGCCGCAAAACCTGTTTTATGGCACCTCCATCCCGGCCTGTTTGTTGGTGATACGGCAAAACGCCGCCGGCAAACCGGCGCAACGGCAAAACCAAATTCTATTCATCAACGCCGACCGCGAATATTACGAAGGCCGCGCGCAAAACTTTCTGTTGCCGGAACACATCGACAAAATCGCCGCCACTTACGAGCAATGGCGGGAGATTCAAGGCTATGCCGTTATCGTCAGCCTGGACGACATCAAGGCCAACGATTACAACCTGAATATCCGCCGCTATGCCGACAACGCCCCGTCGCCGGAAAGCCAAGATGTACACGCCCATTTGCGCGGCGGCATCCCGGAACGGGAAATCCGCGCCAAGCAAGCCCTGTTCGATGCCCACGGTTTTGCCTTGCGCGATTATCTGACCAGCACGGAACCGGGTTATTGGGCTTATCCCAGCCCTATACAGCAGAAAAATGCGCTGCAAACATGGCTGGAACAGGATGCGGGTGTTGCTGCCCAAGAACAGGCTTTGCATGGCGCACTGTCGGCTTGGTGGCAGCAGGCCCAAGCGCAAATTGCCGATTTGCCCAAGACTGGCCGGTTAATGGATTTGCATAAAAACCTGCTGGAAAGCTTCAATCAAAACCTGCTGCCGATTGGCCAATTCGATTATTACAAGCTGGACGGCATTCTGGTGACCTGGTGGGATGCGCATTTGAACGACCTGAAAATCCTGCTGGCCGCCAATCAAGCCGACCCGGAAAACCCCAGCAAAACCGTACCGGCGCCAGAAATGGCCGCGCGTTATCTGATCGGGGCGTGGTGGGATGCTTTGCAATCGGCGCTGGAAGAAAGCCAGGACAAAGACAGCAAGGTCAAGGTGGATTTAAAAACCGAAGTGCTGGCCGTCAAACTGACGCCGTTGTTGCTGCAACGCTGGCAAAAGCTGGAAGCCAAACAGGCGGCGCTGGAAAGCGACAAGGAAACCTTCGAGGCCGGTCCGGAGGATTTTGAAATCGGCGAGGACGAAGACCATTACGCCAAGCAACTGGAAGACGAATTCAAAACCCTGAAAGCCCGGCAGAAAGCGATTCTGTATGGCAAAAAACAGCTCACCGGCAAAGGCAGGGATTCAATCGCCGATTACCGGCAACGCGGCCTGGACATTACGCCGCTGCAACAGGAACTGGACAAACTGGATCGCAATTTGGCGAGCATTACGCCGCGTCTGACGGAATTGGAAGCCTTGCTGGCGCCTTATGTCGCCATCAAAGCCGGATTAACCAAAACCAAGAAAATCATCGCCCGCCTGAAAAAAATCCTGTTGATTCGGCTGGAACGCAAGATTCGGTCATTGAGCGAAGCGGAGGCGCAAGCCTTGTATCTGTCGGTCTTCTTCGAGGGCATCGCCAGTCAGCTCAACCGCGCCTTGCAAAGCCAGCGTCAGGCGGCCATCGCCGAACTGGAAAACTGGTGGGATAAATATCAGGAAACCTATGCCGATATTGCCCGGCGGAAACAAAAGGCGACAGAACGGCTGGAAAGGTTTTTGAAGGGGTTGGGCTATGACTAATACTTCTTTAGGAACAATATTAACCGCTATTAAAGATGGTACGCATGGAACTCATTACAGAACATCAAATGGTATTCCATTCCTAAGTGCAAAAAATATTTCAGCGCAAGGCACAATAATTTGGAATAAGGATGATTCCTTTATTTCAGAATCAGAATATGAGCTGATTCATTCAAATTTTTGTCTTGAAAAGGGCGACATTCTTTTAACGATTGTTGGCTCTATCGGAAGGCGTGCACTTTATGCTGGTGAGAAAGTAACCTTTCAAAGAAGTGTTGCATATTTACGCCCTAACAAAAACATCGTTGAACCAAAATATTTATTTCACTATTTCGACCTTGATTCTTTCAAAAATGAGTTAATTTCCAGATCAAACTCAACAGCGCAGGCAGGCGTTTATCTTGGGCAATTGCCTGATATTTCTATTTATTTGCCGGATTTAACAAGCCAAAAATACATAATTCAAATTCTCGACACCATCGACGAAGCCATCGCCACCGCCGAAGCGCAATTAGCCAAACAGGAAAAAATCAAACAAGGCTTGCTACAAGACCTGCTGACGCGCGGCATCGACGAAACTGGCCAAATTCGCCCGCACTGGGAAGATAGACCGGATTTGTATAAAAGGACAGTAATCGGATCGATACCGTTGCAGTGGAATGTAAATCTATTTGATGAGTTTGCAGTTAAAATTCAAGATGGAACTCACTTTTCACCAAAAACAGGTAATGGCAGTTTCTTATACATTACGTCAAAAAATATACGCTTTGGATTTATTGACTTGAGCAATGTTGAAACAATTGATGAAAAACAACATAGCGAAATATACCGTCGCTGTGACGTGAAAGAAGGAGATTTACTTTTAACGAAAGATGGGGCAAATACCGGTAATGCTGCAATAAATACGATAAGTGAGCAAATTAGTTTGCTTTCCAGCGTGGCATTTATACGATTTGATTTTGATACCGATGTCCCGCATTTTCACCTTCAATACCTACTTTCTCAATCCGGCCAAAGAAGGCTCAAAGATTTGATGAGTGGCAACGCCATAACACGGCTTACCCTTCAAAAAATACGTAACTTTGATATACCTCGTCCCTCATTAGCTGAACAGAAAACAATTGTTGAGGTATTGTCTGCCGCAGATGACGAAATCAATATTTCTCGGAGTGAAGTTAACAAGTTAACTCTAAAAAAAACCGGCCTGATGCAAGACCTGCTGACCGGCCAGCGCCCCGTCACGCCGGAATTGATCCGGCAAGTCGAAACCCTGACCGGCTCCGCCTAAGTCAAAACGCCATCGCGATAGCGGCACCCCAAATCAAATACCTGTGATCAGGAAATCGATCGCCGCCAAAATTTCGCTCCGCAACGCGCCAAGCTCGGTCATTGGCTTGCCCAAATTACTTGAGGGAATGGCCGCCATTTCCTGCACCATCAGCAGATACTGTTCTTGCTCCCATTCAAAAAGCGGATTCAAACGGGTGATGGGTTCTTGCTGAGTCAGCTTGACAACCGGAATCACCAGGCGCGTTTTCAGCGCATCGAGAAAATCGTTCTGTACGTCGAGTAAAAACGGATAACGGTTTTGGGTTTGCCGGTTGGTATTGCGATAAAGCGTGAATTGCGCCATTAAAAATTCCGCAAGCCGTCACTAAAACAACCTTCCGATTCGACGCGTTGGTTGTATTGTTCGATCGACTGCCGATTGTCTTGTAACCACTGTTGGCGCTGCTTGTCGCGAATGAGTTCGGTCAAGGCTTGTTCCAAAGTGGCGGACAGGTTGATTTGCAGGGCTTTGGCCTGATTCAACAACTCGCTGTTGATGCTGAGATTTGCGGCCTTTTTGGGTGCGCTGGGATTAAAAGCGGCTTGCATGGCGTCTACCTTTGATCATGTAATGCGCAGTCATTATACGCAGGATATTTGCGCTTTGACAGCCTGGATGAGCTAAAACCCGAACATTTACCGCGTGTCAAAGTGCTGCGGGATTGGTATTATTAACATCTATGATCACGTATCGCCACGGAAATTTATTGCAATCTGACGCCGAAGCCCTGGTCAACACCGTTAATTGTGTCGGTGTGATGGGTAAAGGCATTGCCTTGCAATTCAAACAGGCGTTTCCGGCCAATTTCAGCGCCTATCAAAAAGCCTGCAAAGCCGGTACTGTGCATACAGGCAAGATGTTTGTTATCGATACCGGCAACATGATCAACCCGCGCTGGATCATCAATTTCCCGACCAAAACCCATTGGCGCGCGCCGTCGCAAATCGGCTACATCGAACAAGGCTTGGCAGACTTGATGCAGGTGATTCGGGAATATCACATTCAATCGATTGCCCTGCCGCCTTTAGGTTGCGGAAACGGCGGCCTGGATTGGCAACAGGTGCAACCGTTGATCGAAGCGGCACTGGCGGATTTACCCGATGTCGAGGTGCTGGTTTATCCGCCGCAACCCGCGCCCGACGCCGACAGCATGCCGGTGGCTACCCAGCCGCCCCAAATGACCCGCGCCCGCGCCTTGTTCATCAAATTGATCGAGCAATATTGTTTGCCGGGCTATCGTTTGAGTTTGCTTGAAATTCAAAAGCTCAGTTATTTTTTGCAGGTGGCGGGCGAGCCGTTGAAGCTGGACTTCAAGGCCCATTTTTACGGCCCGTATGCGGAAAACCTCAATCATGTGTTGCAACGCATCGAAGGGCATTTCATTCGCGGTTACGGCGATCGCAGCAAAGATGCCGAGATTCATTTACAGCCGGATGCGGTGGCGATGGCGGATGAGTTTTTACGGGGCGATGCCGAGGCTGGCCAGCGTTTGACCCGCATCAAGACCCTGATCGAGGGCTTTGAAACGCCCTATGGCATGGAACTATTGGCGACCGTGCATTGGGTGCTACAGGAAAACCCCAGCGCCGACGATGCCGACATCGTGCGCAAGGTGCATCAATGGAGCCGCCGCAAACAGGCGTTGATGCGGGATAACCACATTCTTAAAGCCTTGTCGCGTTTGCGCTCCAACGGCTGGACTTCATTCACCAAACCGAATACAGCAATTACCTGATGGACCACAACGAAGACAGTGAAGTTGAACAACCGTTTATCGCCCAGCTACTGGCCCAATCCGCACAGTTGTGGCGGCATGTTCAAGGCTGCAAGGACAGCATAGCTGGCCAGGGACGGGAGCATTGGCGGGAAGTGTTGTTAAAGTCGCGTCTGCTGGATGCCTTACAGCGCATCAACCGCGACGCCAGCGGCAAACCTTGGCTGAACGATAGCCGACTTAATCAGGCTTTTAAGGATTTGGACAGGCTCAATGCTGCGACAGGCCACGGCTTGATGGAGAAAAATCAGGCGGTCACGCGCTTGTTGCTGGAAGGTACAACGGTAGACGGTGTGCCCGGCTGGAATGAAGGCCGCAAGCAGCGCATTCAGTTTATCGACTGGCACACGCCGGAAAACAACGATTTTTTAATCATCAATCAGTTCCGCGTCGATGAACCGGAGGGCCAGCATAAAAAGTTCATCCTGCCGGATATTGTGCTGTTCGTGAACGGCATTCCGCTGGTGGTGATCGAGTGTAAAAGCCCGGCCACGACCAACCCCATCGAGGAAGGTATCAATCAGTTGTTGCGCTACTCCAATCAGCGCGATTGGGTCGATGCCCGCGAAGGCAACGAAAAGCTGTTTCATTATGTACAGTTGCTGATAGTCAGCGATTACGACGATGCGCGTCTTGCCTGCCCCGGTGCGCAGTTTGAGCATTATTTGCCGTGGAAGGATTGTTACCCGACTGCCATGCCGACTTTGGCTGCGCAAACCGCTAAAACCACGTTGTCGCAACAGCAGATATTAATCGAAGGCGTATTGCAACCCGAGCGGCTGTTGGACATCCTGCAAAATTTTGTGATTTTCATGCAGGTGGAGGGACGTACCGTAAAGATTGCGCCACGCTATCAGCAATATCGTGCGGTGTTGAAAGCCATGCAGCGTCTTAAAAGTAAGCCGACACGTCTTCAGGATGGCGAATTCGACCGCCGGGGCGGTGTGATCTTTCATACTCAGGGTTCAGGCAAAAGTTTGACGATGGTGTTCTTGGTGCGGCGAATGCGCAACCATGTCGATTTACGCCATTTCAAGGTCGTATTTGTCACAGACCGCACCGATTTGCAGGATCAATTATCGGCCACCGCCGAACTAACCGGAGACGGCATCAACATCGTGGAGCGCGTGCGCGAACTGCCGGCAGTTTTGCGTAAACCGGGGCCGGGGTTGGTATTCGCGATGCTGCAAAAATATCGCTCATTGGATGACGACAATGGCGACGACGACGCGTTAGACGGCATCGGCGAGTTGAATGCTTCCGAATCGATTTTGCTGATCATCGACGAAGCCCACCGCAGCCATGCCAAAAACCTGCATGCCAATTTGATGATGGCTTTGCCCAACGCAGCGAAACTGGGTTTTACCGGTACGCCCATCATCATCGGCAAGAAAAAACGCACGGCGGAGATTTTCGGCGATTTTATCGATCATTACACGCTCAGGGATGCGCAAGCCGACGGGGCGATTTTGCCGATTCTGTATGAATTTCGTAATGCGAACGGCGAAATCAAGGACGGCAAGACCGCCGATGAAATCTTCGAGGAAGCGTTTGCCAAAAAGACCTTAGCAGAACGGCAGGCGATACAGAAGAAGTATGCGACAGGTCGTGCCTTGCTGGAGAGTTCTGAACTGATTAAAGCCAAGGCTCGCGATGTTATGCGGCACTATATCGAGGTGGTGCTACCCAATCACTTCAAGGCGCAATTGACCGCGACCAGCCGTTTGGCCGTGATGCGCTACTTCGATGCTTTGCGTGAGGCGCGGGATTATTGGCTGAAAAAGATCGAGCAATTGCCGGAATCCTTGCTGAATCTGTCGGACGAAATGCTGGAAGCGTTGGATGAAGAGCAAAGGTTTTTGGTGGAGGCGTGGCCATTACGTGGCCTGATTGCCAAATTGGAATTTGCCCCGGTGTTTTCCGCATCTCATAACGATGATCCGGCGCTGGCCGAGTGGAGCGATAAAAGCAAGATCGAACAACGCATTACCCGCTTTAAAAAGCCATTTAGCCACAAAGACCCGGACAAAGCCGATCCACTGGCGTTTTTGATCGTCAAAAATATGTTGCTGGTCGGGTTCGATGCGCCCAACGAACAGGTTTTGTATATCGACCGGCGTCTGAAAGAGGATGAACTGCTGCAAGCGATTGCCCGCGTCAACCGTACCCGCAGCGGCAAAAACGTCGGTTATGTGGTCGATTATGTCGGTATTGGCGGCTATCTGGCCGAGGCGTTGAGTGCGTATGCCAAAGACGACATCAGCGGCGCATTTCGTTCCGCAAAACAGGAATTGCTGGATTTGCGCGACCGCCACGCGCGTATCATCAATTTATTCAAGGAATGGGGCATTAGCAATTTGGACGATACCGAAGCAGCTGCCGAAGCATTACGACCATTGGACAGACGAGGAAAGTTTGTCGTCGCCTATCAGCAGTTTTTGAAAACCTTCGGCAATCTGGAACACCGCCCGGAAGCCCGCCCCTATGCCAAGGACGCCAAAACGCTGGGTTTTATCGCCGCCCGCGCACGAAATAAACTCGGTGATACGAAGCTGAACATTGCCGGAGTCGGCGACAAAGTACGCGCCATTATCGACGAATATGTCATCAGTAAATCCATTGAATCGGGGATTGCCCCCGTTGATTTGCTGGATGGCGAATTTAAAAAGCAGGTTAAGCGGCAACGATCGGATCGAGCCGCCGCCGAAATGATGGCGCATGCCGCGAGGCATTACCTTCAGCAGAAAAAACAGCTACAGCCCGATGCCTATACCAAATTAAGCAAGCATCTCGAAGCGATTCTGAACAAGTTTAGTCAGGATGCCAAGGAACTACGCAAGGCACTGGAAGAATTCATCAAAAACATGGAGCGGCACGAAGAAGAGAACGATACCGGTTTGAATGGTCAGACCCAGTTCCCGTTTTATGTGTTGCTGGTCGAACAGTATCAGGCTGCCGGCGGCGAGCTAACCGAGGAAATCAAGCTTAGCTTGATTGATATGGCGGTCGAAACGGTAGAGCAAATCGGCCAACAAATCGCCATTGTCAATTTTTGGAATGATACAAATAAGCAAAGTGTGATTCGAGGTCGGTTGATAGAATTATTGGACTACAGCAATATTTTTGAGTTTGAAACGATTGAAGCTACTGTTGATCGCATGTTGGAACTGGCCCGACATCTCCACCACAGACTGGTAGCGGATTGATATGCAGTTCTATCAATCGGACGATCTACAGTTTACGGTTCAAACCAGCGCTAAACGCAAGTCGCTGGGTATCACAGTGGAACGTGATGGATCGTTGGTGTTGCATACGCCGTTAAATATCGTTCACACTGAAGTCGAAGCGTTTATCAATGAAAAACGGCTGTGGATTTATACCAAGCTTGCCGCCAAGGAGTTTTTGACCGAACATGCTCATCCTGAACGACGGTTTATAGATGGTGAAGGATTTTGTTATCTGGGGCGCAGCTATCGCTTGGTGTTGATTGATAGCCGTATTCAATCTGTGATTTTCAAATCTGGTCGGTTCTATCTAGCAAAGAACCAGCAAGAATCTGCTAGAGGATTGTTCATCGACTGGTACAAGCAAAAGGCTTTGCAACGTCTACCTACCTTGGTATCTGAATTCACAACACGCCTTGGTGTTAAGGCTCAAGGGCTTAGAGTGATTGAACTTGGCAATCGTTGGGGATCGTGTTCTGACAGCGAAGTATTAAATTTTCACTGGAAAGTCATCCAACTACCGCAAAAGCTCCTTCGCTATATCGTTGCCCATGAAGTAGTGCATTTACTGGAAAAACATCATTCGCCTGAGTTCTGGCAAACCCTCGAGCGATTACTGCCGAATTACGCTGAACTCAAAGCTGAGTTGGGAGCGGATGCGTTGAAGTATGTACGACTGTAAGCCAGTACTTCATTGCTTTTTACCGTTCTAAAAAACAAAGCTGACTGACGAGAACTACAGTAAAAACTTCAGTAGTTCATTTTTCTTCATACTACTTTTAACTACTTTACACATCATCAATTGACTGATAAGCTATTGATTAAATGATGTTTTTAGTAGTATGCAGTTGCTTGAATAGTGTTTGGTTCGCACTTTTAATGCGGTTGTCCCGGGTTCGAATCCCGGACGACCCACCAACCTTGATTCTACAAAAAAGCAGCTTGCGGTTATCGCAGCTGCTTTTTTTATGCCCGCAAAAGTCCTAGCTAAGGTTTCAAGCGTTCTTCCAGGCTGTGTTATGAATTTTGGTCATTCGTCTCCCCCGAAACAAAAAAACAGATCGAGAAGACAAGCTCATTTTTCCCAAGCCATTCGCATCAAAGTCCCAAAATCCCGCTGTGATAACACATTGGAGCAATCTCGCCAATCCTGATCGGAAGGAGACAAGTGCGCGTTGTAGCGTAAATCAAAGCCAGTGGCGCGCTTTTTGGTGAGTACGGGCGATTTGATTTTGTAGGTAAAGTATTCCCATGGATCAATGATGTCCAAGAATTTTAATATCTCTATGGGCTTAAATGCATTATCAGTGGGCGGTAATAAACAGCCTAAAACAATCGCCCGTACCAAGCTCAAGGGCTTGCGGCCCTTCCAGTAAGAACTAAGAACCCAACCCTGTGAGTGTTTGACCCAAATTGGCTTTGCGCCCCTTTTGCGCTTCAAACGATACCTTTTGCGCCGGAAACACCGATTCAATCAGTGCCGGCGTGTTTTGTAAGGCGAAAGGGGTAAGGTTGGTCATGGTTGCGGTGGCGGCAAAAAAGTAAACTGAAAAATATAGTTGGATTCCGTCAAAAAAACTTTCCGAAATTCAACCTTATGGTTCCCACGCTCTGCGTGGAAACTATAAAGTCATGACTCATTCACGCTGGCCAGCACCTGATTGATGACAGCCGCCGAAATGCGAAAATCCGAACGATGCAGCACTTCAAAAACTGCTCGCGCGGATGGAATCAAGCCTTGTTTTTTGGCCAATCCGATGATGGCGGCAGTGCCGATAACACGCAGCCCTTTCTCCTTGGCCACGGCACGGCCCGCGCGTTCATCCATGATCAATAAAACCTGATCGGGATCACTCAAACCGATATTGATGCAATCTGTTTCGCCGACATCCAGATCAATGTCCAATTGCGGAGATATGGGATGAGGCCATACTGCTACCCAGCCCTCGGCAATCGCGTGAGCGATAGCCTGCTCTCCCGGTGCGGCTTTATCAGGTAGGACTTCCTGTTTAACCGATTCAGGCAAAACCTGACCAAACAGTGTTGGCAGCCAGGCTAAGCCGCCAACTAGCGCCAGCCCAATCAACGGACTGGAGTCTATGACAACTTTATGCGCCATGTGCAAGCTAGACTTGCTTGAGCCATTGCTCAAGGGTGTCTAAATCCTCTTGCACTTCTTCGGCCGCTTGATCGACGACGGGGATGCCTAAACGCGAGACATGGGCGATAAAACCGGCCAACGTCATGTCAGCCAATTTCGCGGAACGCGCCAGAGATAAATTGCCGTCTTTAAACAAGGCGGTTGCCAAGGCTTTGCGTACACCCGGCATGCCGATTATTTTGGCGGATTTGAGCCCTACCATAACAGCGTCGGGTTCGTTTCTGTTCATGACCAACACCATATCCTCGTGAGCCATGCGCAACGCTTCGCTGGGGTTATTTTTTAAACCGCTGACATTGACAGTTTTCATAGGAAAGTCTTATAGGAAGATAAGATGGGATCATTATAAGCCTAATTGCCAACAATCACACGATGATAATGTGCCCCTGCCATCATTGACACCCCCGGTAGTGAGCGCCGTCATGCCGAATAACCACCAGCGCTCTTCCGGGCACAAAGCTAACCAGTTACGCACGGCAATCGGAATAGGATCGAACTCCATGCCTTCTACTGCACATAGCCTAACCGGCTCATACCAACTGCCCATTCCTATAGTCTGCAATCGCCTGCTCAATTTGATCCCGTGTATTCATAACGAAGGGACCATACTGGACAATCGGCTCATTCAAGGGTCGGGCAGCAAGCACCAGAAAAGCGGCCTCCTCCTTGCCTGCGTGAACTTCTATCCGATCGCCATCGGACAGAACTCCCGCGGCATGGGTTTCCAAAGGATGTCTTTCCGCCATTGAACCGATTTCGGCCTGGCCCTCGTAAACATACACAAATGCGTTATGGCCTTGAGCAATCGGGTGGACAAAATGTCCGCCTGCCGGGAGGCGAACATCGAGGAACAACGGCTCGGTGCTCAGACCCTGGATTGGCCCGGATATGACCTGGTTCTCCACTTCTGCTGTTCCGGCGATGATTTTGACCCGGCCCCCGCCCTGCAAATTTAGGATGGGAATGGCCTCGGGCTGAATATCCTGGTAGGCGGCCGGTTTCATTTTCTCGGCAGCGGGCAAATTCACCCAAAGCTGGAAACCGCGCATGCGTCCGCTCTCTTGTTGCGGCATTTCGGAGTGGATGATGCCGCGTCCGGCGGTCATCCATTGCACCGATCCAGGCTTCAAGTCGCCCCGGTTTCCCAGGTGGTCCTGGTGCAACATGTGCCCGTCCAGCATGTAAGTCACCGTCTCGAAGCCACGGTGCGGGTGATCGGGGAAGCCGGCGATGTAATCGCCGGCATTCATCGAGGAAAATTCGTCCAGCATCAAAAACGGATCAAGGCGCAGTTCCTGGGATTGTCCAAGACTGCGCAACAACTTGACGCCGCCGCCATCGACGGTGGAAATGGCTTTGATCACTTGTTTCAATGTTCGAGTTTGCATATCGTACCCCTTATATATCGAATGCCATATTCATGCCGCCAAGTTGGCGAGTTGCTGTTGGGCTTTGGCCAATGCCGCATCCTTGCTTGCCTCGCCCATGTTGAGTCCTTCGGCATAAACGAACTCGACATCGGTGATACCTAAAAAGCCGAGGAAGTTCCGCACATAGCCAGTTTGGCTGTCGAGCGGCGTGCCGGCGTACAGTCCGCCGCGCGTGGCGAAGACATAGGCCTTCTTGCCGGTCAGCAAGCCTTCGGGGCCGTTTTGGGTGTAGCGAAAAGTCACGCCGGCCCTGGCAATATGGTCGAAGTAAGCCTTCAACGTCGAAGGAATGCCGAAGTTATACATCGGCAAGCCGATCACAATGCCCTCGGCCTGTTTGATTTCGTCGATCAGTGCATCCGACTCCGCCACAAAGGCCTGTTGTTCCGGGGTTCGCGCTTCCGGCGGCGCAAAAAATGCCGTCACCCGCGGCGCGTCAAGGTGCGGCAAGGGATTCTGTGCCAGGTCGCGAACGACCACCTGTGCATCCGAATGATTTGCGCGCCAGGCGGCGACAAATTGATCGGCGAGTTGGCTGGACTGTCCGCCGGAAGAAAATATGCTGGAGTTGATTTGTAGCAGGGTTTTCATGAGGTTATCCTCCGTTGCTGAATGTGCTTACATTAAACACCCAACTCATTCGATAAAAAAGTATAATATTTTGCTTATACCAATCTAATAATTAGATTAATCATGAAAACACCTCACATTACCCTCGAACAATGGCGATCCCTGATCGTGGTGGTGGATGCC
>Ga0208626_1000436_pt1 | contig 13792 bp, 14 predicted proteins | sample LakWasMet10_HOW4_2_FD_183860 | JGI IMG/M metagenome (GOLD analysis project Ga0208626, IMG submission 183860) | Freshwater sediment methanotrophic microbial communities from Lake Washington under simulated oxygen tension - Sediment Metagenome... | ecosystem: Environmental > Aquatic > Freshwater >... | reverse complement strand
CTTGTACTAGTACAGCCATTTTCAGTAACCTCTACTGCATAGTCGCCACTCGCCAATGCAGTGTAAGATTGGTTTGTTTCACCAGCTATAGCTGCATTTCCATTGTTACAGTCACCCCATTGGTAGCTAGCTCCATTTGCATTCGCTGTTAATGTATTACCATTTTGAGTTACGCTATTGTCAGCCGAGTTGATAGTAAGGTTTAACGTCACTACGCTATCGCATCCTGCAATATTAGTTAATGTATGTGTTGCAGAAGTATTGTTTGTAAAATATTTTATTCCATCAATCCATAATAATGAGTCGCAAGCGGTTATAACATCTGTTCCTGTATTGTTATTGATTGTTAAGTTTAGCGTAACAAGACTATCGCAACCAGCAGCGTTTGTCAGCGTGTGAGTCGCAGTATTATTGCTTGATGTATATGTTACATTGTCAATCCAGGTGTATGTATCACATCCTGTTATTACATCTATTCCAGAAGTTTGTGAATTAATTGTCAATGCTACTGAATTTACAGGACTTATGATAGAAGGGGTTGAGCTAACAATTCTTAGTCTGTAAGCATTTCCATTAGGTATTCCTGATGGAATAGTAGCATTAATAGTTCCACTTGCAGTAGATGCTAATGAGCCAATTGTAGTTGGAGTAGTAAAATTTCCTGTTGCTTCTGATAATTCTAAAGTAAAGATATTGCCAGAATTAAATGTTCCAGTTGCGCTAAATGGAACAGATATATTAAATCCTAAGGTGCTACTTAAGCAAAAATTTGTTGTGGAAGGGATAATTGAAGTAATACTAACTGCTGGATTGTAAATAACTTGAATGTCATCAACCCACATTTTACTTCCATTAACAGCAGTAGCTTGCGTAGAACTCGAAGTTGCAACAGCCAATGCATACATGGGTGAATTTCCGCTTGAATAATTAAATGGTACAGAAAAGCGAGTCCATGTTCCAACATTTGCTTGTGGTCCAAGAAAAGTTGCGGTTCCTACTACATAAGGTGTAGATCCTGCGTCTAATGGTGTTCTAACATTATAGTCGCCATGCAAAATTACTTCAATTTTGCCTTGATCCGTACCGGCTTGAGTGTACATAAAATAACCAACCAAGCTATCTGGTCGCCCAGTGAATGGAGCGTTGAAATTTGCATCGTTTCTAACTGTTTCTATATACCCTTGTGAAGGAGTTGTACTAGGAGCTTGTATTTTTCCAGTTGTAATGCTTCCATTTACAGCATTCCCTAAATAAGTTAAAGTTCTTAATTCTGCAGAATAAGTACCAGAATTTGCTGTTGTAGATCTAAAGCATGTTTGTGGTCCCCATGTGGCAAAGCCTCCACCGGTTTCATTTGAGTTCCAATTGTTTGGCTCTTCTGTATTTGAACCTACATTTTGCCAATTTTCATAGCCAACATTTGGAAGTTGTGTTTGTGCATTTGATAGATTTATTAGTCCTAGTGTGAGTAGGAAAGGAGTAATTATTTTTTTCATTATGTTTTTTAGTTTTTGTTTAAAATTTGCGCAAGATACTATTTTTATTGTTCGTTTGATTTTGTTTAGGTTTATCCACAACAAAAAAGCACCGCCATTGGCAGTGCTTTTTTGTTTAATATAAATTGTTTTTAGTAATATACTTGACGTCTTACTTCAGCAATGTGTTTTGAGAAACGAATTACCTGACGTGTATAACCATATTCATTATCATACCATACATACAATACAATGTTCTTTTTGTCTGGACCAACAATTGTAGCTTGACTATCAAATACAGAAGGGCAAGGATTTCCAATAACGTCAGTTGATACAAACTCATTTGAATTGATGTATTGAATTTGTTCTACCAATGCACCATTCAATGCTGCATTTTTAAGAATATCATTTACTTCTTCTTTTGTTACTTCTTTGTCAACGGTCATGCTCAAAATTGCTAATGATACATTTGGGGTCGGTACACGAACTGAGTTAGCTGTGAACTTACCAGACAATTGAGGTAATACTTTTTTCAAAGCACTTTCAGCACCTGTTTCGGTAATTACCATGTTTAATGCAGCAGAGCGACCTCTACGGTATTTTTTGTGGTAGTTATCCAATAAGTTTTGATCGTTGGTGTAGGAGTGAACCGTTTCAATATGTCCACGCGCAATTCCCAATGAATTGTGAATTACATTTAATACCGGCATAATAGCATTTGTTGTACAAGATGCTGCCGAGAAAATATTCTCTCCTTTAATATCTACCGTTTCATGATTTACTCCATGAACAACATTCGGGATATCTTTTGCAGGAGCAGTTAACAATACTTTTGCAATTCCTTTTGCTTGCATGTGACGGCTTAATTCTGCTTTGTCGCGGAATACACCTGTATTGTCAATCAATAATGCATTGTTAATTCCATAAGCGGTATAATCTACATCTTCTGGATTTTTTGCATCAATCATGTGAACAGTATGTCCGTTGATAATTAATGCTTTGTTTTCTAAATCTTCGATGATTGTTCCAGGGAATGGACCATGAACAGAATCGGTACGTAATAAATCGGCACGTTTTACAATTTCAGTATCGCTGTTACCACGTGTAACAATTGCTTTTAAACGTAATTGTTCACCTTTACCTGCTTGAGCGATTAACTCACGAGCAGCTAAACGACCAATACGTCCAAATCCGAAAAGAACAACATCTTTTGGTGTTACTGTATGTTTTGCTCCAATTAAAGAACCTAATTTATTTTTAAGGAAATCGGTAACTGTTTTGAAGTTTGCTTTTTCTTGATCCCATTCAAATGCTAATTTACCAATGTCGATACGAGAAGGACAAACATCCATGCTGTAGATTTCGTTCGCAATAGCAACAGTATCTTTAACTGTGATTGGTTTTTTAACAATGTTATTTGCATACAAATGCAAATTCATAATTTCACTTGCGCTTCTATCTACCAATTGATTTCTAAACAAAATCAATTCGATTGATTTTTCGAACCATAATTTACCAATTGCACCAATAAGGTCAATTGCAGCCTTTTCGTGCTGAATCCATTCATTTAACTCTGTTTCATACGAACCTTTAGCTTTTCCCATAGTTGGTTCTTTCGTTTCAAGTGTCATAGCTTGTTAATTAATTGTGTTAGTGATATTAAAACTTGGTTATTTTTTGCGGATTAAAAGTAAAAAAAAACCGCATAAACATCAGTTAAACTTATTTTTAGTTTTCAACTGAGTTTATGCGGTGTTAATTTCATTGTCGCTTATCTTATCCTAAATACGATTTAAGAAGTTTGCTTCTAGAATTATGGCGTAGTCTGCGGATAGCTTTTTCCTTAATCTGACGAACACGTTCGCGGGTAAGGTCAAATTTAGCTCCTATTTCTTCTAAGGTTAATCCGTGATTTACACCAATTCCAAAGAATAATTTCACTACATCACGTTCTCTTTCTGTTAAAGTAGAAAGTGAGCGTTCGATTTCACGTTGCAACGATTCGTTTAATAAACCATTATCAGCACGAGGTGAATCATGATTTACCAATACATCCAATAAGCTGTTTTCCTCACCATTTACAAATGGAGCATCCATTGATACGTGGCGACCAGATACTCTCATGGTATCTGCAACTTTATCTTGAGGTAATTCTAATATTTCAGAAAGTTCTTCTGCGCTTGGTTCGCGCTCAAACTCTTGTTCTAATTTTGAAAATGCTTTGTTGATTTTGTTCAATGAACCAACTTGATTCAAAGGCAAACGAACGATACGAGATTGTTCTGCCAAAGCCTGAAGAATAGATTGACGAATCCACCATACAGCGTAAGAGATAAATTTAAATCCACGTGTTTCATCAAAACGTTTAGCAGCTTTAATCAAACCTAAGTTACCTTCGTTAATTAAATCGGGTAAACTTAAACCTTGATTTTGGTATTGTTTTGCAACAGATACAACGAAACGTAAATTTGATTTAGTTAATTTTTCTAATGCAACCTGATCACCTTCTCTAATACGCTTAGCTAACGCTACTTCTTCGTCAGCATTAATTAATTCCTCACGACCAATTTCTTGTAAGTACTTATCTAAAGAAGCACTTTCGCGATTGGTAATGGATTTGGTTATTTTGAGTTGTCTCATGTTGTAGAAAGAATTTAAGATGTGGGTTAAATCTTTGCAAAGTTAACTTAAAGGAATGGATTTACAGGTATTTACAACGTTAAAAATATTGTTGTAGTGTTCTGAAAATCAATTAATTACAATAAATTAGACAAGGCTTTTAAAAGCGTCCATAAAGACGCTTTTTTTGTCGATAAACCTGAATGCCTTGATTTTAAAGGCCAAATCCATAGTATGCACGCATACCATTTGGATAAACTCCTTCAATCAAAACACCACCTTTTTTATTTTCCAAAGCAGTTTTAATATCATCTGTAGTGCTGATTTTTTTCTTGTCAACGCTCGTAATGATAAACCCTTCTTTGATGCCGGCACTTAGCAGTTTCCCTGCACCTAATTTGCTGATTTTTAATCCGTTTTCGATGTTTAATTTTTTCTTGTCAGCATCGGTAATATCCTCAAACGTTGCCCCTAAAGCGGAGATTACAGCAATTTTGGGTTTTTCAACCACATCGGTATTTCCATTTTTATTTTTTAATAACACAGAAAGTACTTTTTCTTGGTTGTTTCTTTTTAGCGTAACATTAATTTTATCGCCAGGGCGGTAACGACCAATTTGTTCTTGTAATTCAGGAACTTTATTGATGGCAACATCACCAATTTTGGTAATTACATCGCCTTCTTTAATTCCAGCATCCTCTGCCGATCCGCCTGTTGTTAAGCCATTTACATAAACACCTTTTAACTCACTAATACTTTTTTCTTGTGCCAATTTAGAGTCTAAATCGCGAATGCTTACCCCAATAAATGCACGTTGTACTTCTCCAAACTCTAATAAGTCGGCAACAACTTTACGAGCGATGTTAACAGGGATTGCAAATGAATAACCCGTGTATGAACCCGTGTTGGATGCAATGGCTGAGTTAATACCTATTAATTCTCCTTTAGTATTTACCAAAGCGCCACCGCTATTTCCTGGGTTAACAGCCGCATCGGTTTGTATGAACGATTCAATTGGATACAATCCTCTATTTGGGTCGTTGTCTAAAAGATTGATGTTACGACCTTTTGCACTTACGATTCCAGCAGTTACAGTTGATGTTAAATTGAAGGGATTACCAACAGCCAAAACCCATTCACCTACTTTTACATTGTCGGAGTTTCCGTAGCTAATAAATGGCAAATTGTTTTCCTTAATTTTTAAAAGCGCCAAGTCTGTTGTAGGATCTTTCCCAATTAAGTCGGCAGTATAAGTACGCTTATCATTCAAAGTAATTTCAATTTTTTCGCCATTGTCAATCACATGGTTATTGGTAACAATGTATCCATCTTGTGAAATAATAATTCCGGATCCTGTTGAACTCGGTGCTTCTTGCTGACGAGGTTGACGTTGACCGAAAAAATCACGAAATGGATCGTAATATTGGTTACTGTAATTCATTGGATAGGTTGTTTTTACATTCACAACCGAATGAACTGTTAAATCGGCAGCAGTAGTAAAGTCGGTTGTGTTTTCGACAGTATTTCCTGCCAGTTTTGCATAATGAATGGGCGTAGGAGTGGTTATATAATTTGCTAATGGATGATTTTTTGTAGAGTTATTCAAGAAGTGATTAAGCCCTAAAGCCGTTAATCCTCCAATACTTGCAATAAAAAATGCACTTGCTATCTTTTTCATAATTGGTTGTATTTATTGGTTACTAAATTAGTGATAAATAGTTGGAAAATACTACGCAAAATTTATTCCTATGTTGTTGTTAATACTTATTTTTAACATAGATTAACATAGATATAAAAGGTTGATTAACTTTGCAGTCGATTTTATAAAAAAGCATACAAAAATTGAGCAATCTAAGAGAAAAGTCACAAGTTTTTATTATTGGTTTACTAATAGGTTTATTAGTGGCTGGTGGCTTTTTTGTATTTAAGTTAGACGACTATTTTAAGGAACTAAATTTCTACAAACGATTTGCAGAAACATTTGAATCAGAAAAAAAGGCCGCTCCAACACAAGATGCAAGTACTGAAAAAGAGCAGGATTCAAAAAAAGTAGTTAAAAAGAACAAACAAGTTGCAAATACAAGTCATATAAATACTTCTAGTTCACAAGATACATTAGGACACTTAGGAGCTGATAGTGCTGTTGTTTCAGAAGGTTCTTTTTCTGATGAAATTGTTGTAAAGAAGGACGAGATGGTTACTTCAAAAACATTGCAAGTTATTCAATTGAGTCCTGTAGCTGCGAAAAGTGGAAAAGATTCATTGCTGCAAAAAGTATCTGGAATAAAGGATGACAACAACTCAAAACAACTTTTTAACATTGAATTTTGGACATCCCCATTAAATTATAAAGGCTATAAAATGGGTAAATACAAACTTGTTTTATATGGCATCAATGCTACTGACGACATAAAGATTTACCGTTTAGATGATGTTATCTACCTTAAAAATATTGCTATCGTTTATCAATTAGACTACGTGAGTGATTTTAAATATTACGAACGAATTACGGATGAAACCATTTTAAGTAAGTTGAAATAATTCTAATTTAATACTCCTTACGTGCAAATTCATTTTTATAAATACCAAGGTACTGGCAACGATTTTATCATTATTGATAATCGAGCAAATGTATTTGATAGAAGCAATAATGCTTTGGTTGCAAAGCTGTGCGATAGACGTTTCGGTATTGGTGCTGATGGATTAATGTTACTTCAAGCGAAAGCTGGATACGATTTCGAAATGGTGTATTACAATTCAGATGGAAACGAAAGTAGCATGTGTGGAAATGGTGGACGATGCATTGTTGAGTTTGCACGGACTTTAGGACTGGTAAAAGAAAAAGCCTTTTTTATTGCTATAGACGGAGAGCATCATGCAAACGTACAGCCTGGATTCATTTCTTTAAAAATGAAGGATGTTTCGAGTGTTGAATTGAATGCTGATTTTGCCTATTTGAATACAGGCTCGCCACACTACGTGCAGTTTGTTACTCATATTGAAGCGTTTCCTGTTTTTGAAGAAGGCAAAAAAGTTCGTTACAACGAACGATTTAAAAAAGAAGGAACTAATGTAAATTTTATAGAAAAATGTGAGAACGCACTTTTTGTTAGAACGTATGAGCGTGGAGTAGAAGGGGAGACGTATTCTTGTGGAACAGGAGTAACGGCTGCCGCAATTGTTGCCGCAATAAAAGGTATTTCTACATCTGAGAAAGAATGCGAAATAAAAACCTTGGGTGGAAATTTAAAAGTAAAATTTAAACGTACAACCAACAATACGTTTAGTGATGTTTGGCTGGAAGGTCCTGCTACATTTGTGTTTGAAGGGAATGTTTAATGAAGAAACTGGTAGTTGTGTTGTGTATTGTGTTGTTGTCGGCTTGTACTATTTACAATCCTTTCCGAAAATTTAAAATCCATTATAGGGAAGTACAGTCCGTAGAAGTACGATATGGTAATGATACGATATGCAATCAGGTGATTACGAATAAAGACTCCATAAAACATTTAGTTAAGAAATATATTAACAAAAATCATTACGAACTTGTTATAAAAGCTAGACGAAATTATCATTTGAAATTAAATTTGAAAGACAGTTCTGTTTATATTAGTAGTTCAGGGAAAATTATGAAAACGGATAATGGCTATTTTATAACAAGAAGGCCAATTGAAAATTATTTGAATGCAAGTAACAAAAACATACCAGCTAAAAATTGACAAATCGTTTGACGAAGCGGATTTGCTAAAAGGGGTGTTTTTAACCATTTTGCATGCTACTCGAACGCCACCTCATATTGGATTAATCATTGATAAGCAGTATCATTCTCTTACCATAAAGGGAGCTGAAATAAATGTTGCTACAGAGTCATTAGTTCGTACCATTCATCAACGAAAAATTCCCAGTTTATTCATTCAATTAAAACCGCATTCAACCTTTAGTGCTTCGTATTTAAAAGAGCACTTTATTCTTAACATACAAGAGTTCCCAAAGGTAGATGTGAATGTTGCAACATGCTTGAGTCCTATTAAGTTATTTTTAGAAGAAACATATTTGCTTTCATTGCAGCAAATTAACTACCTCTATGAACTAGTTCCTTTTTTAGATGATTTACAACTCATACAATCCGCTTCGGCTTTATACCTTGACGAATTGACATTCAAATTGCCTGTTTACAATTTATTAGAGTTGAATAATGGGATAGTAAAGGCTCATCAAGAAGTAGCACAAATTAAAAATGCAACCAAGAACCATGAACTTAAAAAGTAATTTAATCAGCTTAAGGGCTCTGGAACCTTCAGATATAGATGTGTTGTATGCATGGGAAAATGATACACAAAATTGGGTAATTAGTAGCACTCAAACTCCATTTTCTCGATTTGTTTTGGAGCAATACATTACCAGTTCACACGAAGATATTTATTCAACTAAGCAATTACGCTTGATAATCTGCAACGCAGAGAATAAAGCAGTTGGCTGTATTGATTTATTTGATTTTGACCCGAATCATCAGCGAGCAGGAATTGGAATTTTAATAGCTGAAAAGAATGATAGAAGAGGCGGGTATGCTTCCGAAGCGTTGAAATTACTAGTAAATTATTGCTTTGAAACATTGAACCTTCATCAACTCTATTGCAACATTACAACGGATAATGAGCCTAGCATTTTGTTTTTTCAGAAACATGGATTTATGATAACTGGAATTAAAAAAGCCTGGATTCGTGATGGCGCAAAATTCAAAGATGAATTGTTACTACAATTAGTAAAAGCCTAAGCCTTTTTGTTTTTTAGCCTTTCGTAAACAGTTACTACTTGTAACACATTCAACATTCCATAAAAGGCGTCTTCAAGCGGAATTGTGTAAAGTCGAATGCCCATATTTTCAGCATCGTTATAAATCAACACTGGCATTGCCGTTAAAATACCATTCACCAAAAAAAATGGAACGAGGCAAACCAGCCAAGCCAGGTAAAAACGACCTAAATAAGTAGATTTTAAGATAATTAAATGGAACAATAAAAATAGTGCAAGTAAACTAAATGTAACAACTGTATAGAGTTGATGACGATACAGCACCGCAATGATGCTTGAAACTATGATAAGGATGATTGTGATGATTTTGGAATAATTTGCTAGCACATCTCTTTTGACAAAGTAATTCATTACTTCGTAAATAAACACACAGGAGAAAGGCACAACAATAAAGAATAACCATTCTTCGATGGGTAATCCGCCAATGAACAGTCCTAAAACATAATCAGGATTAAATTTCCAAATTCCAATGGAGGTAAACCAAATGTCCCAAACAATAAAAAATGCACCACTAAGTAGTAAGCCAGGAACTAGGAATTTCCATTTGGAGCTGTATTGAATCTTATCTTCAAAACTCTTAAACAGAGGATAGGAGATGGTAAAAAGAATAAGTCCGATGTAAATGAAATGCATTTTTTGCTAATTATTTAAGCATTGAATTTTTGTCTTGCTTAAAATATTTTAGCGAAACTATTAAAAAACCGAATGATTCACCATTTTCTTTTGATAAATGTTTGTGGTGCATCTTGTGAGCTCTGCGAATTGCCCTGAAATAGTTTGTGTCTAAATTTCTGAATATTTTTATGCGTTGATGTATAAAAATATCGTGTACAAAAAAGTAAGCAATGCCATAAGCTGTCATTCCAAATCCTATTGAAGCAATGTAGTAGTTTTGATAGGCACAACCTAACCAAATTAATAAACTGCTCGGAATTGCAAATATCAGTGAGAACCAATCGTTTTTTTCAATTTTCCCTTCAGAGCCAGTATGGTGATCGCTGTGCAGGTTCCACATAAAACCGTGCATAACGTATTTATGGGTAAACCATGCCATGAATTCCATTCCGAAAAATGAAATTAAAAAGATGATTGTATAAATTGCAAAGTGCATTGTTTTATCAAATTATAGTTAATACACCAAAGAAGAGTATTTGTACAAAATATAACAATTTAGCTATTGAATTGTTTTTATTAAATTGAAATTTATAAAAAATCATTAAGAATAAGAAAGAGAAAAGAAACCAAGCGACATAATTTTTGAATGGAATCATTCCGTTTTGCCAAGTCCAAAAATCGAATTTAATAGCTATGGGTTCAATTAAAAAGTCAAGAAAAACAAGCATGAATGCACCAATAATAGATTTTACTACGAATGATAAGTTGGCGGAGTTCAATATGCATCCTACAGAAAAAACAAGCATTAGCCAATTTACACCTATAATCAAGGGTATGTTAAATAGCTTTAGTCCAAGGGTATTTCCATAGCTGTATTCACCAAATAACAGACCTGTTTTTACGCCAATCAATTCAACAATAAATCCTAATGAATAGATTAATATACTTGCAACTAAAAGCGACTCATTGTATTCTTTTTGATTGATGTAAATAAAGGCAACACTAATTAATAAATTAAGTGGGGTAAGTGTTAGAAAAAGATCTTTGAAAGATGAGGTAAGTCCAATAATACCAACAGTATGAATTATCAACAGAAAAATTGCTGAGTACAGGATTTTTTTGTTTTTAAGCACATCAGCCATGTTTACGAAACGGACTTTAGTTTTTTCTTTTCAGCATCCGTAAGATAGGTGGATGCCAATAAAAAGGCTTTGATACTATTCTTCGTGTTTACATTTTTTATAGCATCAAAATTTGCCAAAATGTAATTTTTATCAGTTGGTATTTGCTTGTGATAGCCCAATGCTTTTGGGCAATTGGTTTGAATGGTCATTCTTAAAAAACGCAATTCAACATTGCTACTGTCCTTTACAATTGCTTTTTCAAGTAATTGTTTCCCTTCTTTAAATAGGTTTATTTTTTCTTGTTTGTTTTTTGAATAGTTAGCCATCGATGCTGTAATTGCACCTTTGTAGCCGATTAATAAATTATCAGTAATTGTACCTTGATTGATTTTTTTATACAATTTAGCACAGGAGCTGCTATCTGTTCGCACTTTTTCATACTCTTTTCGAATAGCATCAAGGCTAACTGTTTGGGCAGTTAGGGATGAACACATCATCAAAAAGGATATAACTAAAAGTGGTAATCGCATCAGATAGAATTGAAACTGTGTTTGAAATAGGCACCTAAAAATAGCATGTATTTTTTAGAATCGGAAATTCGGATACGAGTACTTATTACTTTCTCTGGTGCTGTACGTTCAATTTTTTTAAACAATGAAATGTAGTAGATGTATGCCAAATAAACGCCTAATCGTGCTTTCTTAGGGAGTTTTTTAATGCCTCTTAATCCTGCATCAAAATCTTTTTGAATATCTGCTTCAATTTCTTTTTTAGTTATTTCATTGAAATTATTTACGTCAAATCCAGGGAAGTAGGTGCGTCCTAGTGTTTGAACATCCGCTTTTAAATCACGCAGAAAATTTATTTTTTGAAATGCAGAACCCAGTTTCATTGCATCAGGTTTCAATGCTTGATACTGCTGTTCATCTCCTTCAACAAATATTCGCAAACACATTAAGCCTACAACTTCTGCAGATCCTAAAATGTATTTTTCATAACCATCTTGATTGTAATTGGTTTTATCCAAATCCATTTTCATGCTAGCTAAAAATGTATCGATTAACTCAATATCAATTTTATAAGTATTAACAGTGTCTTGAAAGCTGTGCAAAATGGGATTTAAGCTTATTTTTTCTTTGATAGCTGTATGTGTGTCTGCAATAAATCGATCCAACAATACTTTTTTATCATGACCGTGAAAGGTGTCTACTATTTCATCGGCCAAGCGAACAAAGCCATAGATAGCGTGAATGGGCATGATAAAATCGCGATGTAATAAGCTTACACCCAATGAAAAAGAGGTGCTGTAGTTATTGGTAACCAGTTTGCTGCATTTATAACTTACATCGCTATAGAGGTCTTTCATTCTGATTACTAATTAGAAAATTGTTTTATAATTTGTTTAGCAACTATTTTACCAGAAATAATGGATGGCGGAACACCTGGTCCGGGAACCGTTAATTGGCCGGCATAAAAAAGGTTATTTATTTTTTTGTTTTTCAATGAAGGCTTAAAAATGGCTGTTTGTTTAAGCGTATTTGCCAATCCATAAGCATTACCACCAAATGAGTTGTAATCTTTTTTGAAATCGGCAATAGCAAAACTCTTTTTTACAATTACATGTTGTTTGATTGATTGTCCAGTTAAGTACTCCAATCTGTCCATCATGATGTTGAAGTATTTTTCCCGAATAACTTCTGAATCTTCAATGTCAACAGCAATTGGAATAAGTAAAACTAAATTTTCTTTTCCAGCAGGAGCTACAGATGCATCTGTTTTAGAAGCACAGGTAGAGTAGAAGAGAGGGTTGCTAGGCCATTGAGGACGGTCATAAATTTCTTCGGCATGCAAATCAAATGGGGCATCAAAAAATAAATTATGATGTTCCAAGCCGTCAATTTGTTTATCTAAACCAATGTAATACATCAAGCAGGAAGGCGCCATTTTTCTTGACTTCCAATAGCTTTCTGAATAATTGCGGTATTTTTCCTCTAATAAATTTTGTTCGATATGATGATAATCAGCTGCGCCAACTACTACATCGGCCATATAGGTTATACCATTTGATATAACACCTGTTGCCGTATTGTTGCTTACAATTATTTTTTCTATTGCTTGATCTGTTTTTATTTCAACGCCTTGTTGGATAGCAACATTCACCATTGCATCTACTATTTTCACCATTCCACCCATTGGATACCAGGTGCCCAAAACAATGTCGGCATAGTTCATCATGCTATACAATGCAGGTGTTTCATCGGGTTTAGCACCTAAAAATAAAACAGGAAATTCGAGTAATTGAACAAGTTTCGTGTTTTTGAAATTTGCTTTGATGTATTTACTGATGGATTTAAATAAATCCATACGAAGTGCTGCATTTAATATGCGGAAATCCATGAACTCAAGTATGGAAAGACTAGGCTTTTGAACAAAGTCGTTCATGCTCACATTGTACTTGTATTCAGCATCAGCCAAAAACTTTTTTAGTTTAACGCTACTACCAGGTTCGTGTTTTTCGAATAATTGGTAAAATTCATTTAAGTTGGCAGGTATGCGGAATACATCGTCTTTGCCATAAAACACAGCGTAAGAAGGATCTAATCGAATTAAATCGTATTGTTTCTTTACAGAAGTGCCAAAGTCATTAAAATAGTTTTCAAATACATCGGGCATCCAATACCAACTTGGTCCCATGTCGAATGTAAATCCATCTATTTCAAGTTTTCTAGCTCTACCACCAATTTCTTTATTTTTTTCGAATAAAGAAACATCATAGCCGTTTTTTGCTAAATAACTTGCTGCAGATAAGCCTGCAAATCCACCACCTATGACAATCGCTTTTTGTTTTTTCATCCTACTAGAAACACCCTAAACTTATTTTTGTTTAACGCTTAACTCTTTTTTAAATCAGCAATTGTTTGTGTTGGATTTTGGGAGGAGAATACAGTGTTGCCAGCAATAAGTACGTTTGCACCAGCCTCAAGTAATTTGGTATAGTTAAGTAAATCAACGCCTCCATCAATTTCGATCAAAGCATTTGATTTTTTTGTGCGAATCATTTCTCTAAGATCGCGTATTTTGTAGTAGGTATTTTCAATGAATTTTTGTCCTCCAAATCCTGGATTAACACTCATTACACATACTAAG
>Ga0208626_1000431_pt1 | contig 13943 bp, 8 predicted proteins | sample LakWasMet10_HOW4_2_FD_183860 | JGI IMG/M metagenome (GOLD analysis project Ga0208626, IMG submission 183860) | Freshwater sediment methanotrophic microbial communities from Lake Washington under simulated oxygen tension - Sediment Metagenome... | ecosystem: Environmental > Aquatic > Freshwater >... | reverse complement strand
CCGGCGAATTCACCGAACGCGCGTTTTTGAACAACAAACTCGATCTGGCGCAGGCCGAAGCGGTCGCCGACCTGATCGAAAGCAGCACCGAGCAATCGGCGCGTTCCGCGCAGATGTCGATGCAGGGCGTCTTCTCGACGCTGATCAACGACTTGGTCGATGAATTGACGAAGCTCCGCACCTATGTCGAGGCCGCGATCGATTTCGTCGAGGAAGAGATCGATTTTCTGAGCGACGGCGTGGTCGAAAACCGCATCACCGCCTTGCTCGGCCGGATCGAACAGATCCAGCAAACCGCGAAGCAGGGCCGCCTGCTGCGCGACGGCATGACGGTCGTATTGGCCGGCAAGCCGAACGCCGGAAAATCGAGCCTGTTGAACGCCTTGGCCGGCTTCGAGGCCGCGATCGTGACCGACATCGCCGGCACCACCCGCGACGTGCTGCGCGAAAGGATACAGCTCGACGGCATGCCGCTGCACATCATCGATACCGCGGGGCTCCGGGACAGCGACAATCCGGTCGAGCAGGAAGGCATTCGCCGCGCCCACGCCGAAATCCAGAAGGCCGACCTGATCCTGCTGTTGATCGACGCCCGCGACCCGGATGACGAAGCGATCCGGCAAACCCTGCCGGACAATATTCCAATCACCGAAGTCTATAACAAGATCGATCTGCTCGGCCGCGCGCCGGAAATGATCGAAACCGCCGCCGGCACGCAAATTTATCTGTCGATCAAAACCGGCGAGGGCATGGATTTCCTGGCCCGCCACCTCAAACAAAGCGTCGGTTTCAACGACAGGGCCGAACACGTCTTCATCGCCCGCCGCCGCCACCTCGAAGCGCTCGGCCAGGGTCACGCCTTCGTCGAAAGCGCGCTCTACCAACTGCAAGCCAACCGCGCCGGCGAACTGGTCGCCGAAGACCTCAGACAGGCGCAAAACGCACTGGCCGAAATCACCGGGCAATTCACCTCCGACGATCTGCTCGGCAAGATTTTCTCCAGTTTCTGCATCGGAAAATAATCATCCCTTTGCAGGACATTCCAGCTACGCTGTTAGAATGTCTTGCAAATCAACCTGGAAATCAAGAACCGGAGTGAAAGGATGAATCAGCAACAAAAGCAACTACTGCTCGATTTGGCGAAAAGCTCGATCCTGCACGGCCTGCAAACCGGGAAGCCGCTGGCGGTCGATCCGGCCGCTTTACCGCCGGAATTGATGGAGCCGCGCGCGACCTTCGTGACCCTGCATAAAGATCACGAATTGAGGGGCTGTATCGGCACGCTGAAAGCGGTGCGGCCCTTGGCCGAGGATATTGCCGAAAATGCGTTTGCGGCCGCGTTCAGGGATTACCGCTTTCCGCCTTTGGCCGACGACGAGTTCGAGCGCCTGGAAATCCATTTGTCGATCCTGACGCCGCCCGAGCCGATGTCTTTCAGTTCGGAAGCCGATTTGCTCAGGCAGCTTCGGCCCGGCGTGGACGGACTGGTCATCGAGGAAGGCGCGCGGCGCGGGACCTTCCTGCCGTCGGTCTGGGAACTGTTGCCCGATGCGCGGCAGTTTCTCCGGCATCTGAAACAAAAGGCCGGGCTGCCGGCCGATTATTGGTCGGATACCGTGCGGGTTTCTCGTTACGAGACCGAAGCCATCGGCCGATAAGGGATTTCATGTCAAGCGCGTCCGATACCCTTCCAGAGCAAACCCGCTCATCTTGGGTATGCCATAACTCAATGCGCAGGCAAAAACCAGGCGCTGCTGATCTCGCCATGCACCTGATCGAGCGCGATCTGCACCTGATCGATGAAGTGATGCAGCGGCGCGCATTGCATTTTTTCGACCGGGGCCGACAGAATCCGGGTCTTGATTTGATACAGAATGCGGACCGCCGGCTCGTGGTTCGGCAAGGTCTTCAGGCTGCGTTCTATGTTGCACAGGTTATGCCGGATCGAGCGCGGAAATTCCTGGCTCTGGAATAAAAAGATCAGCACGTCGCCGCGCCGGACCCGGGCCTGCATGCTGCGGCGGTACATTTGATACGCGCTGAGCGATTTCAGCAGGCTGACCCATTGAAGCGTTTCGAAGGGGCGCAGTTCGGCATCCAGGGGCAAGAGGCCGTCCGTGCGCACATCGATGATGCGCGAGGTCATGTCGGCGCGTTCGATGTTGCGGCCGAGCAGCAGGAAGTGATAGCCCTGGTCGTGGTTCATCGTGCCCGCGAGCATGCCGTTCAGTGTTTGCGCATTCAGGATGATGCGTTTCAGATAGTCGTGCCGCCCGCGCTGGGACAGGCCTTCGTTGAGCCGTTCGCCGGCGTCGAGATGGTGTTTGTTGATCAATTCCCAGGCTTCGCGCGGCAGATAGTCGCGGATCGTGCGCGCGTTTTCGCGCGCCGCGCGCAAGGAACTCAGGATCGAGCTGGAATTTCTTTCGCAGCCGATCATGAAACGGACGACCTCCTTCTCGCTGTAATCGGGATGCTGCCGTTCGAATAGTTCGCGCGCGCCGGCCATCGCGACCAAAGGCTCCCAGGCCGGCGTGATGCCGCGCGGCAGGTCGAGATGCAGGGCGGCGTTGGCGGCCAAAAGGCGGGCGGTATTTTCGGCGCGTTCCAGATAACGCGCCAGCCAGTATATATTTTCAGCGACTCGCGATAACATCTTTTTACTCCTTATCGACCGGTACGATCCAGGTATCCTTGCTGCCGCCGCCCTGCGACGAATTGACGACCAATGAGCCTTTTCTGAGCGCCACACGGGTCAGGCCGCCCATCGTGACTTGTTGCTGTTCGGCGCTCAGGATGAACGGGCGCAGGTCCACATGGCGCGGCTCCATCCGCTTCTCGACGATCGTCGGCACGGTCGACAGCCCGAGCACCGGCTGCGCGATGTAGTTGCGCGGGTCGTCTTTCAGACGCCTCGCGAATTCCTCGCGTTCCGCTTTGGTCGAGGCGCTGCCGACCAGCATGCCGTAGCCGCCCGATTCGTTGGCCGGCTTGACGACCCGGTTTTCGAGATTGGCCAGGGTGTCGGCGAGCGCCTCGGGCTCCATGCAGCGCCAGGTCGGCACATTCGGCAGGATAGCTTTTTCGCCGAGATAGAATGCGATGATGTCCGGCACATACGAATAGACCACCTTGTCGTCGGCGACGCCGGCGCCGGGCGCGTTCGCGAGCGCGACCTTGCCGGCCTTCCAGGCGCGCAGCAGTCCCGGCACGCCGAGCATCGAGTCGGTGTGAAAGGCTTCCGGGTCGAGAAAGAGGTCGTCGACGCGGCGGTAGATCACGTCGACGCGCGCCGGACCGCCGACCGTGCGCATGTACACGCAGTCGTCGCGGTCGACATAGAGGTCGCGGCCTTCGACCAGTTCGCAGCCCATCTGTTGAGCCAGGTAGCTGTGTTCGAAATAGGCCGAGTTGTAGATGCCGGGGGTTAGCACGACCACTTCCGGGTATTCGATGTCGCGCGGCGACAGCGCGGCCAGCGTGTCGTAAAGCTGTGAGGGGTAGTCGTCGACCGGCAGCGGCGCGTAATCCTCGAACAGTTCGGGAAACACGCGTTTGGTGACCAGGCGGTTTTCGAGCATGTACGAGACGCCGGACGGCACCCTGAGATTGTCTTCGAGCACGTAGACGGTGCCGTCGCGGTCGCGCACCAGGTCGGAGCCGCAGATATGCGCCCAGATCCCGAAACGGGGCGACATGCCGATGCATTGCGGGCGGAAGTTGCTCGAACTGGCCAGGATTTCCTTCGGGATGATGCCGGCCCTGATGATGTCCTGACCATGGTAAAGATCGTCGATGAAGCGGTTCAGCGCCATAACGCGTTGCTTCAGGCCTGCTTCTATCCTGTCCCATTCGGCCTTCGCGATGATGCGCGGCACGATGTCGAACGGCCAGGTGCGGTCGATCGCGCCCTGGGTTGCGTCCGAATAGACCGTAAAGGTGATGCCCATTTCCTTGAGCGCCAGATCGGCGGCGGCCTGCCGGGACGCCAGATCGTCCGCGTCCATGCCGGCCAGCAGTTTGGCCAGTTGTTCGCCGTGCGGGCGCGGCCGGCCCTCAGGGTCGACCAGTTCGTCCCAGACCTTGCCTGTGTCGTAAGTTTTCCAATCGATGTGTTTCATGCGCCATTCCTCGCTGTTGACTGGCGGTCCAGGGTGATTAAGTCCTTAAGTCCAGGGTATAAGGGCAGTCGTCGTTGATCTCTTCGCCCGGCACCGCGATCGGCCCCGGCGTATGCCCGTGCGCCCAAAACCGCGCCAGCCGCCGGGCTTCCGCTTCGTTCGCGTTGACCGGAAACGTTTCATAATTGCGTCCGGCCGGATGCGAAACATGATAGGTGCAGCCGCCGAGCGCGCGCCCGTTCCAGGTATCGACCAGGTCGAATACCAGCGGCGCCTGGCCCGGAATCGTCGGGTGCAGGCCGGACGCCGGCTTCCAGGCCTTGTAGCGGACGCCGGCGACCCATTCGTCGCGGCGCGCGGTGCGGCGCAGCGGCACCCGGCGGCCGTTGCAGGTCACCACATGGCGGCCTTCGGTCAAGCCCCTGGCCTTGATTTGCAGACGTTCGACAGACGAATCGACGAAACGGGAGGTGCCCTGCGCGGTGACTTCCTCGCCGAGCACATGCCAAGGCTCGATCGCAAACCGCAGTTCCAATGCCGCATCGCCGATTTGCGCCGTGCCATAATGCGGGAACCTGAATTCCAAAAACGGCGCCAGCCAGTCCAGCGCAAAGCCGAAGCCCCAGCGCTGCATGGTTTCGGTCACATCCTTCAGGTCGCCGGCGACATAATGCGGCAGCAGAAAGCGGTCGTGCAGTTCGCTGCCCCAGCGTACCGGTTCGAGTTCGTACGGATGATCCCAAAAGCGCGCCACTAATGAACGAAGAAGCAACATCTGTACCAGGCTCATCTGATAATGCGGCGGCATCTCGAAGGCGCGGAATTCGACCAGGCCGAGACGGCCGGCCGGGCCGTCCGGAGAATACAGCTTGTCGATGCAGAATTCGGCGCGGTGGGTGTTGCCGGTCATGTCGGTCAACAGGTTGCGCAGCACCCGATCGACCAGCCAGGGGGCAGGGGACGGATGTTGCGCGAGCTGCTTGAGCGCGATCGACAATTCATAGAGCGAATCGTCGCGCGCCTCGTCGACGCGCGGCGCCTGCGAAGTCGGGCCGACGAACAGTCCCGAAAACAGGTACGACAGGCCGGGATGGTGCTGCCAGAATCGCAGCAGGCTGGACAACAGGTGCGGCCGGCGCAGCAGCGGCGAATCGGCGGCGGTACGGCCGCCCAGGGTGACATGATTGCCGCCGCCGGTGCCGGTATGGCGGCCGTCGAGCATGAATTTTTCGGTGCCGAGGCGCGCGAGCCGGGCTTCCTCGTACAGGCTTTCGGTCATGGCGGACAATTCCGCCCAATCGGCCGATGGCGGCACGTTCACCTCGATCACGCCGGGGTCCGGGGTGATGTTGAAGCGTTTCAGGCGCTCGTCGCGCGGCGGCTCGTAGCCTTCCAGCAGGATCGGGATGTTCAGGTCGTCGGCGGTGTTTTCGACCGCGGCGATCAGGCGCAGCCAATGCGTAAGGTCGGTCAGCGGCGGCAGGAACACATGCAGTCGGTTGTCGCGCATTTCGACGCAGAGCGCGGTGCGGACCAGGTGGCTCTCCCCCTCTTGATCGCGCGCATCGGCAAAACCTTGCGTACTGATGCCCTGATGTAGGGCGTTTGCACCAGGGCGGTGCGCAAAGCGGCTCAGTAATTCGCTTTGATCGGCGGGCAACGGCGACTTTGGGGCGAAAGGGTCGATCGGGATCAACTGCTGGCGCAAGGCTTCCGGCTCCCACCATAAACTGTCCAGCGGCAGCCGGTATCCCATCGGCGAATCGCCGGGCAACAGGAACATGTGTTCGCGGCGGAAATGCCAGCGCGAGGAGCGCCAGCCGTCCGTGCCGTAATCCCAGGCGATCGGCAGCGCGTAGCCAACCACATAATCGGTGCCCAGGCCTTGCTGGAATATCTTCCGCAGGCGGGCGCGCTCGCTCGGGTCGCGGAGCTTGGAACACAGCGCGTCCACATTGGCCGGCAGGTTGCCTTCTTTCCAGAGGTAGTAGATGCCGTCCTCGAAGCCCGGCACGGCAAAATTGCCCGGAATGTCGAGGAAGCCGGCGAGGCGCTTGATAAAACGCGCCGAGACATTGCCTTGGCTGTGCAGCCGGTCGTGATAAGACGCGAGCAGGGCAGGATTGCGCCAGACCGGTACGCCGTCGGCGCGCCAGAACACGCCGAGCGCCCAGCGCGGCAGTTGCTCGCCCGGATACCATTTGCCCTGGCCGTGATGCAGCACGCCGCCCTTGGCCCAGCGCTGATAGAGGCGGCGCAGCAGATCTTCGGCGCGTTCGCGCTTGTGTTCACCGAGCGCTTCGGTGTTCCATTGCGGCGAGTCCATGTCGTCGATCGAAACGAAGGTCGGTTCGCCGCCCTGGGTCAGGCGCACATCGCCGAGTTTTAGCCGCGCATCGACTTCGCTGCCCAGTTGCCGAATCCCTGCCCATTGTTCGGCGCTGTAGGGTTTGGTTACGCGCGGGTCTTCCTGGATGCGGGTGACCTGGTTTTCGAAATGAAAGGTCACTTCGCATTTGCCGACCGCGCCGGTGATCGGCGCCGCGCTGACGGGGTCTGGTGTGCAGGACAAGGGGATATGGCCTTCGCCGGCGAACAGGCCGGAGGTCGGATCGATGCCGACCCAGCCCGCGCCAGGCAGATACACCTCGGTCCAGGCATGCAGGTCGGTGAAATCCTGTGTTGGCCCCGACGGGCCGTCGAGGCTCTTCTGATCGGCGCTCAACTGCACCAGATAGCCCGACACGAAGCGCGCGGCCAGTCCCAGATGGCGCATGATCTGCACCAAAAGCCAGGCGCTGTCGCGGCAGGAGCCGGTGCCGAGTGCGAGCGTTTCCTCGCAGGGCTGGATGCCGGGTTCCAGCCTGAGGGTATAGCCGATGTCCCGTTGCAGGCGGCCGTTCAGCGCGACGATGAAGTTGACCGTATGGTCCGGCCGCTTCGGTACCGCTTGCAGCCACTTTTGCAGCCGTGGCCCCGATTCCTTGATTTCGAAATAGGGCGCCAGTTCCTTGGCCAACTGGGCTTCGTAGTTGAATGGGAAGCCGTCGGCGTATTCCTCGATAAAAAAATCGAAGGGATTGACCGTGACCAGCTCGGCGACCAGATCGACCTCGACCGACAGTTTTTGCGTGGTTTCGGGAAACACGTAGCGCGCGACATAATTGCCGAAAGGGTCCTGCTGCCAGTTCACGAAATGCTTGCCCGGCTCGACCTTCAGCGAATAATGATGCACCGGCGTGCGCGTATGCGGCGCCGGGCGCAGCCGGATCAGATGCGGCGACAAGGCGACCGGGCGGTCGTATTCGTAAACGGTCAAATGATGGATCGCGATCTTCAGAGACATTGGCGTACTCGGCAATGAGGCATGTTGAAAGACAAACGTCGGCGCCGGCATCGGTGCAAGGCGCTCGTCGTGGTAAAAATTACCCAGCAAAAATTGCGCCAATACAAAACGGCAACCCGCGCCTGGAGCAGAAATCAGCGTGGCAGCCGAGGAAGACATTGTGATGACAGGAAAAAGATCGCTTTAAATCAAGCCATCTTCTAAAATGGACGCGTTTGATTTCAGGATTATCGAGGGTAATTGCAATGACGTATTGTGTGGGCCTGTTGCTTAACGAAGGCCTGGTGTTCGCGTCCGATTCGCGCACGAACGCCGGCGTCGATTACGTGACCACGTTCAGCAAACTCCACATCTTCACGCCGGCGCCGGACCGCTTCTTCGTGCTGTTGTCGGCGGGCAATCTGGCGACCACGCAGGGCGTATTGAACCGGATCGTGCGCGATCTTGAATACCCTTCCGAAAGAGGCAGCCTGCTGACCGCCCGCTATTTGTTCGAGGCGGCCGACTATATCGGCAGGATCAGCCAGGAAACGCAGCGCGAGCATGGGCCGGCCTTGCAGTCGTCCGGCGTCAGCGTCGAGACCACGTTGATTTTGGGCGGACAGCTTCAGGGGCAGAATCCGGGCTTGATGTTGATTTATCCGCAGGGCAATTATTTCGAGGCGACGCCCGAGACGCCTTATTTACAGATCGGCGAGACCAAGTACGGCAAGCCGGTACTGGACCGCGCGGTCGGCGCCCTGACCTCGCTGGAGGAAGGCGCCCGCTTGTCGCTGGTTTCGCTCGATGCGACCTCGCGCTCGAATGCCGCGGTCGGACCGCCGTTCGAGGTCGCGATCTACCGGCGCGGCGACATGAAGATCAGCCAGCATCTGAAGCTGGCCGCCAACGATCCGTATCTGCTGCGCCTGCAGCAGCGCTGGAACGAAGGACTTTGCGCCACGTTGCATAGCCTTCCGGCCTTCGATTGGGAAATGCCTGTCTAAGAAGCTGAGCGCGGACAGTCTGTTTGCCCGCCTAGACGAATTTTGCGTATTACTGGGAAAGTCCTTATGCTTGTTGTGGGAGCGACGCCCACGTCGCGACGGGTCTCTAATCGCGACGTGGGCGTCGCTCCCACGGATGACTTTCATTTTTCGTTGCTGAGTTCAAGTGTACTAGCCTTCAGTGTCAGATCGGAGCCTTGCCATTGTAAGCAAGATCAAGGCTGTTCCGACGGTTTTCTGACGATCTTGAAACACTCGACCGTGCCGTTCATTTCGTTTGCGGTCAAGATGTAATGTTGACTGCCAACCATAAAATGCGCGATGCCTTCGGGCGACTTTTCCTCGTCGCCGGCAATCTTGCCGAGCGAGACGACTTTCGGGTGATAGGGGTCGGCCAATGAAATAAGTTCGACCGAGGCGGCTCTTTCCATGCCGACCGCGACATACGGTACGCCGTCCAGTTCGAACGACACCAGCATTTCGGGTTCCGAGCCTTTTTTGTTGCTGCGCCGTTCGGGATAAACCTGGTTTGCAAACGCGACTTCGTCGAGCTGGCTGCCGGTATCGCCAAGCAATGCGCCGGTCGCTGCATCGAACACGCTGACCGTGCGGCCGCCGCTCATCGGTTGATCGGCATCCTCGGCATCGGTGTCGCCTTCGTCGGCGGTTACGAAATAACGTCCCTTAGCAGCCAGAGCGATACCGTCCGGCTCCCGCCGACCGTCCATCGATTGATCGAACTTGACCCAGCCGTCATAGCGGGCGTCGATCTTGTGGTGCGTCTCTCCAAGCCCAAAATACCCGGTGACCTGCTCGTTGACCAGATCGATAACTGTGACCGCATCGTCTTCCTGCAAGGTGACATAGGCTTTCTTGGCGTCCGGCGAGATCGCGATGTATTCCGGTTCCAGCAAGCCGAGCGAATTGGATTTTACCGGGATCAGTATTTTCTTCTCGCCGTTCGTTTCGGTGCCGAATACGTCATGGCCTTCGTAGTTGCCGAGCAAGACTTTTTTCTTTTCGATTTTGCCGTTGCGGTCAAAGTCGAGTTTCTTGCTGATCTTGCCATCGCCGTTCCAGTCGATTTCGCGTTCCAGGAAGCGGCCGCCTTGCGTTACCACGAAGCCTTCGGTATTGACGTTGTTCGCGAGTTCGAGATTTTTGTGATGCGTAAAATGTCCGCTCGCATCCAGACGCACGATAGAAACACTGCCTTCGGGTTTGTAGAAACGGTCGTTGCTCGGCTCGAACAAAAAATCCTCGCCTTCGTTCGCGATCACCGCCAGCTTGCCGTCTTCGGAAAACACCACGGCATCGGGGCCGAAGCCGACCACGAGGCGGTCGATTAATTCGCCGGTCGAGGCCGAGCGGATTTCGAGCCTGCCGGGCTTGATGCCGGCATCGATCGTGGCCGCAAAGAAGTCGAGTGAAGGGTGAAATGCGACCGAGGTCAATTCTTCTCCCTCAATAAGTTGAAGTTTGAAACGGGCGATTCTTTGCAGGCGTTCGGGATGGCTCACATCGAGCGCATCGACTTCGCCGCTGCCGAAATTGCTGAGCACCGCGCGCAAGGTCGATTGCTGCACGCTGACGATTTCGGTGCCTTTGGGATAACCCGATTCATAAAGGCTGACCGGATCGACTGTCCAATACTCCGGTGCTGTCGGGGTAAGTGCGCAGGCAGGCAAAAAAAAGATCGGGAGTAGTTTGAAGATATTGAATGTTTTCAATGTTAAAACGGCAGTAAATTTTGATCAAACGAAAAACGAACGCAGCTCAAATGCGCTCTGTGTGGATTGTCTCTGATATGGGGATGTTTGTATATAAAAAAAGCCGCGCTAGAACTCTAGCGCGGCTTTGTGTTTCACCAATACTTTGACTATTTAGTACGCTAATTGAGCACGTAAAGTAAAAGTATCATTATTATCCGGATCGCCGCCGGTAGGTGATGAAGTAACAGCGGCATTGGTGAAATTAAACGACCGGATATAATCGGCCATAAAGCGCAGATTGTCGTTGATATACCAGTTTAGAGCGACAGTGACATTCGACATTTCGCCGCCCTTGAAAGCGCCATCGTTTACATCAACGTTAGAAATACGCGATGCCAGCTCCCAGGCGCCCCAGCCGCCATTTTTCAAATTGAACGGTTTGCTGGGAGACACTTTATAAAACTTGCCTTGTTTGAACTTGCGGGATTCGCCGGTAAGGGTCCAGGCGGCGTCGGCATACCAGCCGTCAACTTCCAGATTGCCACCCGTATTAAGATCTACCCACTGACGCGTGTATTCTGCGCCGAAAGAAAACGGTCCATAAATGCCACCGGTTTCAAGCCCCAAGTTTGTAATGTTTTTAACACTGTGTACTGTTTTATTGATTAAATCAAGATCCGACATATGATTGGTTTCATAGACATATTTCAGATTTTTAGATAAAGCGACATCGCCGTTAGAATCGGCTTGACGATAATTGCCGGCAACACCGACATACAACATTTGCGTCTTTTCATCAATCGGCGCAAAAGTACCGCGACCGGAAACCCCCCAGCCTTCATCAGCGGCATCGTTATTTTCCGTCCCGGTGGTTCTTTGCGGATCAATTGCATTGCCATAAACACCCAATGCAGCCGTCCAATGCTTTTTGGCCTTACTTTGCAAATTCAGGCCGATCGCACGATCAACCACCGGCGCGTTTAATACGTTCATCAACGAACGCTCGGTAAACATCAAATCGTTCGAACTTTCCAACAACTCACGGCTGAAGTTTTGTTTCTGTTGACCGGCGGTCACATTCATGAAGTCCAAACCGGTATATTCAATGAACAAGTCCTTCATGGCGACCTTGTTATCGGCGAAGTCCGCAACAGTCTTAAAGTTCCAGTCCTTAAAGAAGACACCCACAAAGTCGATACGCGCGCGACGGAATTCAGTGCCGTCATTCGCTTCAACGGGAGCCCCATTTTCATAGTATTGATCCTTGCCGCTGTAATTCGCATCGGCCTGAATACGTCCGCCCAATTTAAACTGGAAATCCTTATCCGCCGATTCAACTTGCAAGCCTTTAGTGTCCATTTTGACTTTCACCTTTTCGGCTTCGGTCATATGCTCCTGCAAAGCCTTGATCTCGTTGGTCTTCAATTCGAGATCTTCTTTGACCGCCGCCAGTTCGGTGCTTTCCGCGGGCTTTGACCCCGCCGCCATCGCAGCCGCCTCGTCCGATTTAACAAAAGAACCCATCAATTGACGGTGCGGACCGGGCTCCGCGTAAATTTGTTTGGTTTTGACATCGACATACAAGTCGATCGCATAAGCAGAAGAAGTTGCTCCGGCGCCAAGAACGGTGGCGACAGCCAAAGCCAGTTTGGAAAAAGTCATACGTTGCTCACAGAGATGATGAAAACTGCGGCAAGGATAGGGAATCCAGGTGACAGCAAAATGACAGAATTGTTACGAAATGATGACAGCGCAACAAATGGGCGAGAGCGATGCAAATTTGCAACAAGTGCAATAGAAATGACGATCTGATTGATCGGGGCGCTCGGGATATGCGGCTAAATAAAGAAGCTAGACAAAGGTATGGTGTGGAAAAAGCAACAAACAAAATGTTAGAAAGAGGTATCCATCCGTTTCAGATGTATCGATGCAACAATCCGCAGACTCGAAAACAACACGATAACCGGCGCCGCATAGGCGATCGCGACGCCGACCGGACCGTATTCGGGGCCAAGCAGATAGCTAATGACCCACATGCAGAGGACCGCCAGCAGCGTCAATCTTAACACCAACCGATGCCGGCCCATGAATTGCAGATAATACGGAACATCGGCAAACAACGCACTAAACGAGGCGCCACAGGCAATGATCGCCAGGGTCAGATAACCCTGGGTGAATTGATTGCCGAATAAATTCAGAATGACGTCGCCATAAAAGAAAATCACGGCCAGCAAGGCCAGGATCAGGCTGCCGACGATCGCCGACTTTTTGTGCATGATCGCGCGGAGCCCTGCCGTATTGCGGCGTTCCAGCATCACCACGATCATCGGCAAGAAATAACGGTTGGTCGAGGTACCGATCAAGGAAATGAAACTGCCGGTCTGCGCCGCGACCGCATAGATGCCGACTTCCACGCCGGAGGGGTGGATCAGTTCCATGATCACGACGCCGCCGCTGGTCATCACGCTCATCATCAGGCTGTTCAGGACCAGGGGCAGCGAGCGGCTCAGCCATTTTTTGATGCGGTATTCGGGGGGCGAATGCCTGGCCGCGGCCGGCGTGATGGCGCGGGCTACCGCCCAGAGAATGATGAAGGCCAGGGTCCATGAAGTGCCGAGGCAGATGACCGCAGATTCGGCGGAAGGCGTTATTGGGCTGGCCAGCAGCAGCGCGAGCGATAATAAATAGACGCCGGGAAGGAAGAGCCGGTAAAGCAATACGCTGATTAAAAAGGCGCCGTGTGCTGCCAGAATTTCGACCAAAAACTGGGAAACGGCGATGAACGGCAAATAGCAGGAAAACAGGATAATCGCGATATGCAGATCTGCATCGTGCCAGGCATAGGTACTGATAAGCTCCAGGCCAATACCGATCAAGGTGATTAAAAACAAACTGAAGCCGGCGATGGTCAGCAGCGAGAATTGCCAATAGCCGCGATAAGCCGGCCAGTCCCGGCGTTCGCGGAATAGCGCGATGCCGCGTAACGCGTACTTTTCGAGGCCCAGCGTCGCAAAGGTCGACAGCATCGTTACGACCGATACCGCCACGCTATAGTCGTCGAAAGCCTCTACGTCGAGTCCACGCGCCAGCAAAATGTTGGCGGCATACATCAGGCCGTAATTAATCAATGCCAGCAAAAACAGCGACAGTGAATGGCGAAACTGCGGACGGGCGGATTGCGAATAGTCGCGGCGCCGTTGTGCAGGACTCATCGGTGGACTGACGTTATCCGGCATCAACGGGCGCTTGGATGGAGGCGAGGCCGAGCAGCGGCATCACCGGGAGGGGAACTTGGCGTTGAATGGGCATCTATCCGTCGTTTGGCGCGAGTGCGTTTGTGCTGGTCCGTGCTGCTATCATATGACATTTTTGTAAATGATATGTTACAACAGCTCGTATTGCGCAGGGCAGGTATTCAATCGAAGGACGGCGTGTCTTTTTTCCGGCAGAGGGCGATGAGGATCAGGGAATTCCGGCAGGGTTTGCTTTTACTATATTTCTCGGAGCCCACCTTCATTCGTTAAGGGTGGGCGCCTGCGTCAGTTTATGGGGCTTTGGAGAGAGCAATAAGATTATTGCGACTGCGGCTGCTGTAGAGACAAACGATTCACCGCGTCGATGTCGTGCTCGGCCTCCTTGATCGCGCGCGATAATTCCGCGCGTTGTTTGTCCAGCACCAGCCATTCGATTTGCCGGTGCAGGTAGGCGTCCTTGTTTTTGGTCACTTCGACGCGCAGTTCCAGTTCCTTGATCTCGGCCTGCAACTGCATTTCCTTCA
>Ga0208626_1000429_pt1 | contig 13957 bp, 7 predicted proteins | sample LakWasMet10_HOW4_2_FD_183860 | JGI IMG/M metagenome (GOLD analysis project Ga0208626, IMG submission 183860) | Freshwater sediment methanotrophic microbial communities from Lake Washington under simulated oxygen tension - Sediment Metagenome... | ecosystem: Environmental > Aquatic > Freshwater >... | reverse complement strand
GTTAGGTTTTATTTCAGGGATATTTGTCATAACTGCCATTTTAAATGCAAAACTTGAATTAGCCACAGATGAACACAGATTCACACAGATAAAAATCAATAAAACAAACAGCAATGGTAAAATCATGCCGTTAAAGCAATTTTACAAACATCTCAACACGTCAATAGTGCAGCCTGGCTATCCCAATGCGCCAAGAGCTGGAGCCCTACCCGAGGTATCTTGAGCTTTCGAAGCCAACGAGATTGAGATGGCAAATAAATTTGCTCACTTTAAAGTGCTTGAGGGGTTGTCTGTGTTTATCTGTTTTCATCTGTGGCTAATAAATTTATGAGTATTCAATGGTATCCGGGGCACATGACCCAAGCACGCAAGAAAGCCGAAGAAACCATGGAGTTTACCGACATGGTGATTGAGGTGCTGGATGCGCGCGTGCCCGCTGCCAGCCATAACCCGATGATTGATGAGATGCGCCTGTTCCGCCAGCGCCCGCAGCTCAAAATTTTAAATAAGGCGGATCTTGCGGATCCGGCCATCACCCAGGCATGGCTTAACTACTTCAATGCCCAGCCCAACACCAAAGCCGTGGCGCTTTCATGTAAAAAACCAGGTGATGCGAAGAAAATCCCTGCCATCTGCCGCAAAATTGCGCCACACCGCGGCTCACACTTGAAACCGCTGCGCATGATGATCATGGGCATTCCTAACGTTGGCAAATCCACGCTCATGAACGCACTGCTCAACCGCCGCGTTGCAAAAGTGGGTGATGAACCGGCCGTGACCAAAAGCCAGCAGCGTTTTGATATTGACGACACCATGAGCATCACCGATACACCGGGTATGATGTGGCCGAAAATCGCCTATGATTCAGATGGCTATATGCTGGCTGCCAGCCATGCCATTGGCCGCAACGCGGTCATTGATGAAGATGTAGCGACATTCTTGGCCAACATCCTGCTCAAAGGCTACCCCGCCCTGCTTAATACGCGCTACAAACTGGATGCGATGAAGCTCGATGTTAATGCAATGGATGGCGTAGACCTGCTGGAAGCGATTGCAAAACGCCGCTCCTATAAACGCCATGACGGCCTGTGGGATATGGAAAAAACCGCGGTTGCCTTTCTCACCGATTACCGCAGCGGCGCGATTGGCCGCATCAGCCTGGAAACACCAGAATCCAGAGCTGAAATGATGGCGGCCAATGTAATAATCGAAGCATCACCAGAAAACGAAAATCTAAATTAGCCACAGATGAACGCAGATACACACAGATAAACCTGACTTAAAAATCTCTTGATGTTGTTACTTCCTCTACACAAAGCCTTCTTGCAAAGTGTGCTTATCAAACATACATGCAAAACCGCCAGGGCATCACTGAATACATTTACCTGTGTTTATCCGTGTGCATCTGTGGCAAAAAAATAAAAACGATATATGCTTAACACAATGAATACGCCTCAACGCGAGGCAGTGAAATACCTTGATGGCCCACTACTGGTGCTGGCTGGCGCCGGCAGCGGCAAAACCAGGGTGATTACGCAGAAAATCAGTTACCTGATTAACGAGGCTGACTACAGCCCGAAAGAAATTGCCGCGATTACATTCACCAACAAAGCCGCACTGGAGATGCAAGAGCGCGTTGTCAAGCTGATGCAGGGTACAAACATCAAGGGCCTGACGATTGCCACGTTCCACTCGCTGGGTTTGCAGATGCTGCGTGCTGAAGCATCGCTGCTGGGCTATAAACCGCAATTCTCCATCCTGGATTCATCCGACAGCTTCAAGATACTGGCGGATGTGCTGGCAACGACAGATAAGCAGCTCCTGCGCAAAACCCAATGGCAGATATCGAGCTGGAAAAATGCGTTCATCAACCCGGATCAAGCCAAGGCGCAGGCAGATGAAGAGCTTACCGTTGCAGCTGCAAAGGTGTATCAAATCTATCAGCAGACACTTAAAGCCTATCAGGCGGTGGATTTCGATGATCTGATCAAGCTGCCGGTTGAGTTATTCGAACAACACGAAGAAGCACTGAACAAATGGCAGCGCAAACTGCAATACCTGCTGATTGACGAGTATCAGGATACCAATGCCTGTCAGTACAAGCTCGTGAAAATGCTCACTGGCGTGCGCGGGCAGTTTACCGCCGTAGGCGATGACGACCAGGCTATCTACGGCTGGCGCGGTGCAGATGTGGAAAACCTGCGCCAGCTCACTACCGACTTCAGCAAGCTCAAAGTCATCAAGCTGGAACAGAATTACCGTTCTACCGTACGCATCCTGCGGGCAGCCAACCAGGTGATCAGCAACAACCCGAAGCTGTTTGAGAAAAAACTATGGAGCGAACACGGTACCGGCGAAATGATCCAGATCACTGCGGCAATGAGCGAAGAACACGAGGCGGAAAGCGTCGTGATGAAACTGCAGGCGCACAAGTTTGAAAACCGCACCTATTACAAAGATTACGCCATACTCTACCGCGGCAACCATCAGGCGCGCATTCTTGAGCAGCATTTACGCAACCATAAAATCCCTTACACGGTATCGGGCGGGCAATCGTTTTTTGATAAAGCGGAAATCAAGGATCTGATTAGTTACCTGCGCCTGGTGGCGAATGAAGACGACGATCCGGCATTTATCCGCGCCGCGACCACCCCGAAAAAGGGCATAGGCAACACCACACTGGAGCGTTTGGGTGAGTATGCCAGCGCACATAAAATTTCACTGTTTGCTGCCGCATTCGAAGGCGAGTTTCAAAGCCAGGTCGGCAATAAACAGCTGGAAGACCTGCTGACTTTTTGTCAATACATCAACAAACTGCAGGATAGAGCCGTGCGCGATCCTGCCGGCGAAGTATTGAATGATTTACTGGCAGCGATACAATACGAGACATTCCTTTACGATACTGAAGAACAGCGTGCCGCCGAGGTTAAATGGGCTAACGTGCTGGACTTTATCGGCTGGCTCACGAAAAAAGGCGAACCCAGCACCGAGTATGGCAATGAAACCGATGGCAAGAACCTGCTGGAGCTAACGCAGATGGTAACACTGATGAGCATGCTGGAAGGCCGCGAGAACGGCGAACCCGATGCAGTGAAGCTATCGACGTTGCACGCATCCAAAGGCCTGGAGTTCGGTCACGTGTTTCTTATCGGCTGCGAAGAAGGCATATTGCCGCACCGTGAAAGCATCGATAACGACAAGATCGAAGAAGAACGCCGCCTGATGTATGTCGGCATCACGCGGGCGCAAAAATCACTGAATATCTCATGGTGCAAAAAGCGTAAACGAGCCGGTGAAATGGAAGTGTGTGAACCCAGCCGTTTTATCGCAGAGATTCCCAAAGATGACGTACGCCACTTTGGCAACCCATTCAATAAAGACCCGGAAGCCAGTAAAGATTTCGGTAAATCTAAAATGGCGAATATCAGAGCCATGCTAGGCAAGAACTAGCGTTTGAAAAACAATTTAGCCTGGCAGATTCCGAAATGCCATACAAAAATATTTGAAAGTTACACATGCCTTATATCACCCTGGACAACGCTTCACTTGCATACGGCCATCACGCGCTGCTAGACCATGCATCATTTCAACTCGATGCGGGAGAACGTGTCGGCCTGATCGGCCGTAACGGCGCAGGGAAATCCAGCCTGCTCAAGGTGATTGCAGGCACCTTGAGCAGGCTGGATGACGGCACTGTATGGCGCGACCCGGGGGCGCGTGTCGTCTACGTACCGCAAGAGCCGGAGCTGGACGCAAGCCATACCGTATTCGAAGCCGTTGCTGAAGGCTTGGGCAGCTTGCAGCAAACGATTGTAGATTATCACCAGGTCACGCACGACATGGGCACGCCCGATGCGGATATCGAAGCGCTCATGACCCGCATGCAAGCCTTGCAGCACGACCTTGATGCGCAGAATGGCTGGGCAGCACAATCACGTGTAGAAGCCGTATTAAGCCGCCTGAACCTGAATGCCGACGCTCTCATCAGCACCCTGTCTGGCGGCTGGCGCAAGCGTGTGGCGCTGGGTCGCGCATTGGTTGCAGAGCCTGAAGTATTGCTGCTGGACGAGCCGACCAACCACCTGGATCTGAGTGCTATCGAATGGCTGGAAGACTTGCTGCTCGGCTTTAACGGCAGTGTATTGTTTATCACCCATGACCGGCGCTTTCTGGATAGGCTCGCAACGCGCATCACAGAACTGGACCGTGGCAAACTAACGGACTTTAGCGGTAACTTCAGCCAATACCAGGTCAAGAAAGAAGAGCTGCTGGCAATTGAAGAAACCCATGCCGCAAAATTCGATAAATTCCTGGCACAGGAAGAAGTATGGATACGCCAAGGCATCAAAGCGCGCCGCACACGAAACGAAGGCCGTGTACGCCGCCTGGAAGCACTGCGTCTGGAGCGTGCCGCGCGCCGCGAACGCCAGGGTAATGTAAAACTCAATGTGGATGCCGGTGAGCGTAGCGGAAAACTGATTGCCGAACTGGAAAACGTGAGCAAATCATACGGCGACAAAGCACTGATTAAAAACTTCAGTGCCCGTATTTTACGCGGTGACAAAATCGGTTTGCTTGGCCCTAACGGGGTAGGTAAAACCACCCTGCTCAAACTGATTCTCGGTGAAATAGAGGCCGATAGCGGCCATATAGAACGCGGCAGCAAACAGAGTGTTGCTTATTTTGACCAGATGCGCGAACAATTGAATGAAGAAGCCACGCTGGCTGACACGATCAGCCCGGGTTCCGACTTTGTAGAAATCGGCAACGAACGCAAACATGTCATCAGCTACCTTGAAGATTTTCTGTTTCCGCCGCAGCGCTCACGCTCGCCGGTCAAGTCGCTTTCCGGTGGCGAACGCAACCGATTGCTGCTCGCACGTCTGTTTGCGCGCCCGGCCAACATCCTGGTGCTGGACGAACCGACCAATGACCTGGATATTGATACGCTGGAATTGCTTGAAAGTCTTCTCCAGGACTTTAACGGCACGCTGTTCCTGGTCAGCCATGATCGGGCTTTCCTGGAGAATACCGTGACGCAGGTCATTGCTTTTGAAGGCAACGGTCAGCTCACCGAATTTGGCGGCGGCTACGACGATTGGCAGCGCTATTCGCAAAAACGTCTGGAAGACCAGAAAACCGCCGCTAATGCGCAGCAGGCCAAAGCCAAACAATCGGCCGTATCTGCAAACGCTCCGGCAGCCAAACCTGTGTCATCCAAACTGAGTTTTAAAGAACAAAAAGAACTGGAAGAACTCCCGCTTGCCATTGAAAAGCTCGAAGCCGAACAGCTCAGGATCAATGAAGAACTGGTCAAACCGGAAACTTACACCAATGCCGAGTTGATCAAAACACTGCAAACGCGGCTGGACGAGATCAATACGGAAATTGAAACCAAAATAGCACGATGGGATGCTCTGGAAAAGAAAATCTGATGATATTGGGTTGAATCCGCTTCAAGCGCATTCAACCCAGTAACGGGTGTTAAGGCAATACAAAAACAGTGACCGCTGCTATCACTATGGGACGATGGCGAGCTGCTCCGCTTCATAAACGCGCATTTTCAGCAAATCTTCAAACTGCTGGATCGGGAGCGGCCTGCCAAACAGGTAGCCTTGGTAACAAGTGCAACCTTTATTCAGCAGGAACTGTAGCTGTTCTTCGGTTTCTACGCCTTCAGCGATAATGTCCAGGCTCAGGCTTTTTGCCATCGCAATGATGGTATGCACGATCGCCTGGTCGCTTGGATCTGTGATCAGGTCACGCACGAAGGATTGATCAATCTTAAGCTGGTTAAGTGGCAGGCGCTTCAGGTACATCAATGATGAATACCCGGTACCGAAATCATCCAGCGAGAACTGCACACCGATTTCGCGCAGCGTGGTCATCGTCGCGATGATCTCTTCCACATTTTCGAGCAGCAGGCTTTCAGTCAGCTCCAGCTTGAGCAGCGTCGGATTAATGCCATGCCGGTTCACGGCATCCTGTATCTGTTCTGCAAAGTCGGCCTGGCGGAATTGTTTGGCACTGACGTTAATCGACAACACGATGTCTTTTGTGAATTTATTCTGCTGCCAGGCACTCAGCTGCGAACACGCGGTTTCAATCACCCATTTACCAATCGGCAGGATCAGGCCGATTTCTTCTGCTAACGAAATGAAGTGGAAAGGCAGCACCATGCCGCGCTCCGGGTGCATCCAGCGTATCAGCGCTTCTGCACCCAGTGCCTGCCCAAGATTATTGACCTGGAGCTGGTAATGCAGCTGAAACTGTTCATTATCAAAGGCTTTATGCAGCTCTCGCTCAAGCAGCGCACGGTTATTAATGACTTCCTGCATCACGGGGTCGAAAAACCGTATCGCATTGCGCCCAGCTGTTTTGGACTGATACATGGCAATATCAGCCTGCTTGAGCAGTTCGTCAGATTCTATTTCATGGCCGCTGAACAATGTTGCGCCAATACTGGTCGTGCTATGGTATTCGTAAGAGTTAAGCTGATATGACTGATTAAGCACATTCAGGATCTTCTCGCAGATCAGCTCGGCCTGCCTGGCCGCCTCAAATATGGAGTCGCTCAAACCTTCCAGCATGATGACAAATTCATCGCCCCCAATCCGGGCCACGGTGTCACCTTCTCGCACGCAGGAGGTCAGCCGTTCCGAAACCTGTTTCAAAAGCAGGTCGCCGACATCATGGCCAAGCGTATCATTCAACGTCTTGAAATGGTCAAGGTCAAGAAACAGGATTGCGCCGCCGCCTTTACCCCTTGAGCTGGTGACCAGCGCCTGGCTTAGCCTGTCCATCAGCAATCGCCTGTTTGGCAGACCCGTGAGCGAATCGTAATAAGCTAAATGCTGGATCTCTTCTTCGGCTGATTTCCTCGAAGTGATGTCAACCAGGGTGGCCACGTAATTGACTATCGTGCCGTCACGGCCTTTGACCGCGGTGAAAGTCAGATGCGCCGGATAAACTTCACCGTTCTTGCGTCGATTCCAGACATCGCCTTCCCATGAGCCGGTATTGACAATGCTTTCCCACATGCTTGCATAGAAATCCATGTCATGGCGACCGGAACTGAGCATGCCAGGATGTTTGCCTATGATCTCATCTTCAGAATATCCGGTGATCTGGCTGAAAGCACTGTTTACGCGCAGTATCACGCGGTTGGCATCGGTCACCAGCATCCCCTCCTGAGACTCGAACGCAATCGCGGCAATCTGCAGGTTCTGTTCAATCAATTTGCGTTCTATCGCGATTCCCGCCAGGCGTGCGGATTGTTCAAGGATATTAAGGTCGGACTTGGTATGCTCGCGTGGTTCATGATGGTAAATCGCGAACGTTCCCAGCAATTCTCCTGACGAGGAACGGATTGGCTGTGAGCAGCAGGCGCCAAAGCGGGCTTGTGCCGCAAGATCCTTCAATGTGACCCAATAAGGGTGAGCCGCAATATCATCCACGACCACACGCTCGCCGGTAAACACTGCGGCAGAGCATGACCCGACACCGACGCCGATCTCGACCCGGCTAATCGCTGTCCTGAAAAAAATAGGCAGGTTGCATGCAATGCATTTACTGAAGAACTTGCTTTCCGTATCTATCAGCATCACGCTGCAGATCATATCCGGATTTAACTTTTCGATACCGCGCACGATCACTTTAAGAATATTAGGCAGCGGCTCATCACTGGCCAGCTGTTCAAAAATAATATTCCGCAGATATTCGTATTTTTCGAATTTTTTCTGCTCCAGGCTTTTTTCAATCAGGCTGGCCTGCATTTTCGCAAGGCATCCCAGCGCGCTGTTTTCCATGTCGTCCGTAATCGGCAGAGTATGCTGCAGATTACCGGTACTCAACCTGGTCACATGCTCCTGAATCTCATCTACAGAGCCCCCCAGCTGAGCTTTCAAAGCCAGGTAAGCCTTACGGCAGGTGAATATGAAGGCGAAGCTGAATAAAGCCGCCAGGATTTTCAGAATGATAGAAAGCGTTTCTGCAGATTTTGCTGCATTCAGGTTGCGCTCGGTAACGGTTGTGCTGACATCGTTGATTGACCGGATGATGGTTGCAATGGCTTGCTGGTATTTGCCATCCTGCAGGATCTGGGTTGCCCGCGCTCTTCTGGCATCAATATCCAAGCCGGGAGCTTCAATCAACTGCATCGCACGTGACTCGGTGGCGTTGATCTCATTAAACCGGGAGTCCGCCTCCTGGAGCTTGCGATATTCCTGTTCTGAAAACCCTTCCTGCCTGATTAAATCAAGCAGGGCAATCGGCCGTTCTGAAGACATGCTTTCTTTGATACCAAAACCCAGATAAGGCTGGTTATGCCGCTCTGGCCGAACCTGCTTGCCATCCCGGATAGCCATAATGCTCTGGTACTGTTTTTTATAAGCGGGGTTTCCTGTTGCTACGTAGGTAAGCGCCATTCGCCTCTGGTCATCCAAAGACTGGCGGAACTCACCAAGCAGCAAAACGGACTGATAGCGAATCCCTTTGGCGTAATCAATCTTTCTTTCCAGCAGAATGTGCGATACAAAATAAATTGCAATGGCAATCAACACCCCCATGGAAGTCCATGTGTATCGTGCAAAAGGGCTGGCTGACATGTTTTTTATAGCCATTGCATGCCTTGAAAGATCAAACCTGCTGTTAACAACAATTTCATAGATAAATGTACAGAATCAAATATTGTTTTTATTGAATATCGCTTTTTTAATGCGGTAGGCATGATCTAAATGTCCTCCGGCCGCCCTACCCCGTACCCTAACACCCCATCGAGATGTAAATCAACCAGTAATTTCCATTGATCCGCATCTTCAACAGCAACGCCATAAACCTTAATATCCAGGCCGTGTGCCACCTGTGCTACAGACTCGATCAGGAACTGGTTATCTTTATTGTCGACGATTCCATGCACATAGCCGCCGTCTATCTTAATATAATCCAGCTTGAGCTTGCTCAGGTAGCCAAATGAAGAGAATCCGCGTCCAAAATGATCAAGGCCGACACGTGTGCCGTACACCGCAAGTTTCTTGATAAACTCTCTGAGGGCTTCAATATTCTCAAGCACGCCATACTCAGGAACTTCAATCAGCAAACTGGAAGCGGCTTCTGGATTTCTAGCCAATTCAGTGCAGAGCCAATCAACAAAAACCTGGTTTTGAACGCTGGATGGAAAGATGTTGACCGCAATTGGTGTAGCGCCATAACGCTTGGCCACCAACCTTGAAAGCGCCTCGGCGACCATCACCTTGTCAAAATCCATGGCAAGGCCATGCCGGATTGCCATCTGTGTGTATATCCTGGCAGGAATCATTTCCCCTTTGGCATCAGTGAGTCGCATCAGCGCTTCATAGTGCAGTATTGCAGCAGCAGCGTCTTTGACCGGCTGCATCAATAAAGACAAACGATTATTCTGTAATGCTTCGCGCAGCACTTCACCCCAATGTGTTGATGTGTTGACTACGCTAGCAACAGATTTTGACGGCACCACCAAATGCATAGCATTAGGCCCTTCATGCTGCGCGGTACGCAATGCAAGGTCGGTCGCTGACATCACCTCGCCATAGGTTTCATTGCTGAATAGAGCAATGCCGACATGTCCGACTTCATCCGTTTCAACCAGGCCACGCTCTTTGAACCTTGGCAATGAACGCGCAATTCTGTCGCCCAGGTCACCGGCTTCCTGCTCATCGACATTACTGATCACGACGGCAAAACTTGCGCCGGATAAGTGTGCTACAAAGTATTCCTGATTAGGCTGCGCCTTGCAGATGGCATTAATGAAACTTGCCGTATTGCGCAGCAGTTCGTCACCGGCCTGAAAACCGTGCGTCCTGTTGTATTCCTTGAAGTTTTTCAGCTCAAGAAGAATCACAGCGCCGTGTTCACCGGATTTAATCAGATGATTAAGCTGCATATCGAAATAACGCCTGTTGGCCAGATTGGTCAGGCTATCCAGGTAGTTTTCAGAACGCAGTCGCTCAATTGAGGCAGACTGCTCATCAAACATCTGCCTGACCTTGTTGGTCATGCGGTTCATGGCTTCAACAACGCTGCGCAATTCAATGGTCCACGGCAGCCTGGTCTGGATCGGGTACTCGCGGTCACAGATTGCACGCGCCTGTGCTTCTACCATGCGCAGAGGATTGAGTATGTAATGCAGCGCAACCACACCCAGGATTGCAGCCAGTACCGACATGCCTGCAAACCACAGGAAAGTCTGTATCGCACTCGACCACAAGGACATATAGGCATAACCGGGGTTTACCAGAACCTTGACCATACCCGCCTGCTGCCAGCCGGACATGATCAGCGCTTCACCCGGCGGCGTATCCAGTTTGAACATATCAATGAACCATTCGGGCACATCATTCAGATTGACCTGCTGTGTTTTGTTGATGATGGTTTTACCTTCGACATCGGTAATAAGCACCTGGCGATAATAACCGCTATCAGAAACGGCGCTGACCATGCGCTCGACCATGACGTAATCCTGATCGCTGATGTGCGGGGATAATGACATGCCCAGCGATGTTGCTGTGTCCTGGGAGATGGTGCGCAACTGATTATTCAGATAACTGCGCGTATTTTCTATGCTAAGTGAAAATGAGCCTATGAATAGCATGGTAAAAAGCAGGACTATCATCGCCAAAAGCTGCTTAAGTAACGTCATCTTGAATCCTTTACAAGTTTCACTCGAACTCCTTACCCATACGCGATGTCATGTCACGCCACAATGCAATGCTGCTTGGGCTGCCTGATCTGCTTTTGCCTGATGCGCGCTCCTTGGCCAGCCACAAGCCCTGACCGTTGAACGTATATACCGGGGCAAGATCCTTGCGTTCGTTAGCCGGTTTAATTTCAGGGTTAAGGTTATCCAACACCAGCGGCACCGCCGCAGGTTTTTCATAATATGTCAGCACCATATGCGAGCGGTTGACGGGGTTAACGGTGTCGGCTTTGACATAAGTAATGGTCAGCTTCTCCATCGGCACATTCAACGCAATCAATGTAAAGTATTTCGCAATTGAAAAATCCTCACAATCACCGCCGCCTGATGCAATGGTTTCCAGTGGCGTTGACCAGTAATCTTCAACACCATAATGATCATAATCAGAGACCCACAGCACGTTCTGGTTAAAAAAGTCATTCACCAGCACCAGTTTCTCCTCCGTAGATCTGCCCTGGCTTACATATACCAGTTGCACCCAATCCGCCACTCGTTTGCGCCCTGCTGCCTTGTATTTACGCTCAATCGCAGAAAACTGCTTATCCGATATCGATATGTTGAAACTATCGCCGACCACTGCCGGCAGCAGAAACGACACTCCTAATAGCAAAACCACTACGATCAGACGCAGACACGGTGCAATAGGTCTTAATGTGATGCAATGTGGCATTGTCTATTTGAGTATATTTTCTAAGCGTAAGCGAATAACACACATAAAAAAACCGGAGCTTTGAATCCGGTTTTTTTAAAATCACTCTGGAAGTATAAGCATCTCACTCATTAAAGTATAAGGCGCCATTTGCTACCAGTAGCCTGTGTAAAATTATTTTGCTGCCACTTCTTTAGACTCGTCTCTTGGCGCAACACCAAGTGATTCAAGAAGCTTACCCATGTCGGCCATTAAGCGATAACGGGAGAACAAGTCAATATACTGGGCATCCAGATAATTTGAACGTCCGATGTACAGCTCATTTTCAGAATCCAGCAAGTCGAGCAAAGTACGTTGACCCAGATTAAACTGTTGAGCATAGCCATCACGCGTTCTTGCAGCCGCTTCCGCAGTGGCTTTCAGTTTTGGCAAGCGATCCTGCGCGGTCACCATGGAGTTCCATGACAGTCGCAGGCTTTCCTCTACCTGACGCTGCGTGCGGTGAAACACTTCTGTCGCCTCTTGAATCTGAACTGTACTTTCAGAGATCTTGGCTACATCTGAACCGCCGTTAAACAAGTTATAACGCATACGCAGCATGGCATAGGCATCATTGTTCTTGTAATTTACGCCATCCAGGTCATTATTGAAACTTGTACCCAGTTCAAGGTGCAAACGTGGTTTCAATAAAGACTCAGCAGCCCTGTTCTGAGCCTGTGCAGCTTCAATATCCGCCATTGCTGAGCGCAAGATAGGATTGCTTTCCAATGAAGTGCTTAGTGCTTCATCCACACTTGCCGGAGCATTCGCTACATCTGGCTTGACCAGTGTGTCAGGCATAGCGCCAACTACACGATTGTATGCAATATTCGATTCCCTGAGGTTTGCCTCTGCAGCCGCTACGTTGGCTTGTGAAAGTGACAGCCTGGCTTGTGCTTGATCCAGATCGGCCTTGCGTCCGATACCGCCTTCGCTACGGATTTTGATCTGGGTAAATGTTTTTTCGTGAACTTCAAGGTTGGCCTGCGCCAATTTCAGCAACTCTGAGCGACGCAGAACGTTTAAATAAGCCTCAACCGCTTTCAGGCCGATCTGCTCGGAAGTGCCCATCACCTTGCGTGTTGCAGAACTTAAACGCGCTTGTTGACGCTCAACTTCACTGGTGGTTGCTGAGCCATCATAAATCAGCTGGGAAAGCGTCAAACCAGCTTCGCGTCGAGTCAGCGTATCGTCATGCCCGGGCCTGGGTCGTGTTGTAATATTCTTACTCCACTCGCTACCATAACCCAGATTCAAATCGATTTTTGGATAATAGCCGCCTTCTGCCTGCTTCACCGCATGATCAATTGATAATTTGCGGTTCGCATCAATCAGAATGTCCGGATTTGACCTGACTGTCTGGTTAACAGCCTCTGCCAAAGTAGTTGCACTGGCTGCCCCTATCAAGCCAACTTGACACGCTAGTGACACAGCAAGCACGATTAACTTCTTGTTCATTTTCAACCTCACTTTTCTTATTTTACGTGGTCATACGTTTACTTACACTTAATTTACAATGTAATTGCATAATTCATCTATTGCAAATTAATTTTCATTATATTCTACAAATAAATCATGCGCTTGTTGCTAAAAAGAGACACTTTAAATGTAAACAAATGTAATGTTAAAAAATACAGGCAACCTGCGTGCGTAGCATCTGCAATAAATAAAAAAACAGACGTTAAATAACGTCTGTTTTTAAAGGCTGGTTAACCCGATTTAACTTCCATAACCAGGTTAGACAAACTATTAACCAGGTTAGACAAACTATGAAGTGTAATCAATTTGTCCATTGCCGATTAAAGTGTTGATGTCGAAATTAGTGGCCGTTGTATTTTGCAAAGTGGCAACAACGTGTGTCGTGCCTCCTGGAACACCATCCAGATCCAGCACCACGTTCGTATCAGCACCTGACTGAACGAAAGTGATGAACGAACCTGGAGATGAGGCAAACTCTGCAGCCGTTATTTCAGCACCAGCCAGCACATCACTGATATCCAGAATGTCGGCATTTGCACTTACGGCACCATTCACCGGATTCAGGTTACCCAATGTAAAGTCGGTAATGATATCCGGCCCGTCACCATTCGTCATCACGAACCTGTCTACGCCGGAGCCACCGGTCAGGGTGTCTGTACCTGCTCCGCCTACAAGCACGTCATTGCCGCCCAGTCCGCTAAGCACATCATCGCCAAGGTTACCCAGCAGATAATCGGTATTGATGGTACCTGTCAGCGTATCGTTAGGTGTACCATCATTGATACCGCTCTGCGTTGCACTGGCAGGGTATAAAGTAGCCGCTAAACTGCCGCTTACCGTATCGCCATCACCGTCAATGCCCACGATATTGTATGAAAGGTCTACCGGGTCGCCGGCACTTGACTCACCATAAGCGAACAATCCCAGCTTGTAGTTACCGGTCGTGTTCAAGGAATCAATCTGCAAGGCGCTGAAACTGTCGGTGGTTTCAACAACAAACACCCAGCCGCTTTGCAAGCCAACGATACTCACCGTGCCGTCACCATTAATAGTGTAAT
>Ga0208626_1000427_pt1 | contig 13983 bp, 6 predicted proteins | sample LakWasMet10_HOW4_2_FD_183860 | JGI IMG/M metagenome (GOLD analysis project Ga0208626, IMG submission 183860) | Freshwater sediment methanotrophic microbial communities from Lake Washington under simulated oxygen tension - Sediment Metagenome... | ecosystem: Environmental > Aquatic > Freshwater >... | reverse complement strand
CAGCACAGTGACTTCCGCGCCCAACGAAATCTTGTCGAGCGGCTTGCCGTCGTCGTCCAGGTAGCTGCGGATGATTTCTAGGCCGTCGCGCCGCTCGGCGGTCGGCGGCTGTAAATCGAAGCCCGCTTCGGCAACCGCGTAATACAACGGAATACTGACGTCGCCGGCGAATTCAAGCTCGGCCGTGTCGGCCGGAAACGATGCGCGCGGCGCGAAGTTTTGCGGCAGCGGCAGAAGTTTCCGCTGGCCCGAGCCGTCGATCGCGGCAATCGACAGTTTCCCGGCGATTTCGGGCGGCAGTACGTCCAGGTAGGCGTCGAAGGCCAGGAGCAGGTAAGCCGAGGACAGCGTGTTGAAGCGGTCTTCCTGCAACTGCTTGCCGATCGCTTCGAACAGCGAGGTCGGCATTTTCCGGAGCCGGTCCGGGAAATGCTTCGCCAGCACATAGAGCGTCTGACTTTGATAAATCAACGGATCGTAATAATCGGCGAAATCGAACTCGCCGGCGGATTTACCCAGTTTTTCGGCGGGAACCTCGATCAGCTCGTCGGCGACGGCCGGCTGTTGCAACAGCCGATAGCTGGCCGCGAGATAGACCGCGACCAGGTCGTTTTGCCATTCGGCTTCCCGATGGTTCGCACGCAACGCTTCCCGAATGCCGGTCAGCGCCGCGGTCGTGACGGTGCCCTGGCGGGTCAGCAAATACGCGGCATAGGCGCGCGCGCGCAGGCCGGTCAGTTCGGACGACGGACTGGCCGACAGGGTTTGCAGGTAAGCCAAACTGTGTTGCAACATGTCGGCGGGAACCGGAAACCCGTTCGCGGAGGCTTCGAGCAGCATATGGGTTGCATAGACCGATACGAATTCATGCGCCTCGGGCGAAGCGGTCCAGAGACCGAAGCCGCCTTCGCTGTTCTGGCGGCTGCGCAGCACCGAAAACAGTTTCGATAAATCGCTGCCGGTATCGCCGGACTCCGGCTTCTCGGCGAACTCGGGGCGCTTGTGCAGCACGATGCCCGGCATCGCCTTGCTGGTCAACTGCTCGGTGCAGTAGTGGCTGAAATTGTCCAGATAGGCGGTCAGCCCCGGCAGCGCGACCAACGGCAGCACCGACAGCCCGGCGCTGACCTTGCGGTATTCGGGATACATCTGGCGGAGTCCTGTGATTTCCTGTTTGCCTTTGAAGGTGCCGAGCCTCAGGTTGGCCATTTTCGGCACGGCCGGACGCAGGCTCAGGTGGCTGCTCAGTTTTGCCGACTTGCCGGCGCTCGTCGCGCTAAAGCGGAGTTCCGCGTCGCCGAGCAGCGCCGCCGTGCCCGTACCGGCCTCTAAGGTGAAGGTCGCGGCGCCTTCGTGGCCTTCGGCGATCGTCAGCGTCTGTTCGGCGCCGCCCTTGACCTGCAATTGCGGCGGCACGCTCAGCGCTACCTTGACCTCGGCTTTCGCGCCGCTGCCCTCGACATGATTGGCGACGCCGGTGCTGACCGTGAATGCGTCGCCCGGCGCGATCATCGCCGGCACATTCGGCGTGATAATCAGGTCGCCGCGCACCTGGGTACTGCCGGCCACGCTGGCTATCCTCAGGTCGCCGACCGCAACCGCGAAAATCTTCATCGCGCCGTTGAACGTCTCGGGCACTTCGTAGCTGAAGGTTTTCTCGCCGTCGATGTCGACGATGCCGGACCAATACACGGCCGGCTTGTCGCGTTTGCGCTTGAACGGATTCAGATAGGACGCGGCTTCCTCTTCCTCGCCGTCGCCGCCGGGCGCGGAGGCTTGCAGCAGCTTTTTGAATTCGGGCAGGATCAGGTCGAGAATCTGCGCGGTCTTGACTTCGAGCTGGCGCTTGCGGAAGAAATGGCCGAGCGGATCGGGATTTTTGTAGCGCGCGACCTGCAGGATGCCTTCGTCGACCGCGAACACGACGACCCTAGCCGGCCCATCGCTGGTCAGCTTGATCGGCAGGGTCTCGCCGGGCCTGATCCGCTCCGGGGCTTGAATCGCCAACGGCTGCGTATGCGCGGTCAGGCTGACCTTGAACGGCGCGACGCCGTAGGACAGAGGGCTCATGAAAATCTCGTCGGAGCCCGGATCGCGGATGAATTGCACCGACACATAGCCGTTGCCGACCAGCTCGGGCGGCACTTCGATCGTCTGTACGCTCGATTGCGCATCGCTATGGAACCAGGCGCTCGCGTAGACCTTGTCGCGCTCGATCGTGATCAATCCCGAGCCGGTATAGGGCGCGCGGATGTTCAGCTTGATCGTGTCGCCGGGCGCGTAAGTCGGCTTGTCGAGGGTCAGTTGCAGTTCCGCATGGCGGTCCAAGGTTCGGGACACGTTGCCGAGCCCCGCGACGCTGTAGGCGATTTTGGACAGCACCACGCCCTCGGCGTTGCGAACCTGATAGACATAGTCGCCCGGCGTGGTGCTGTCGAGCGCCAAGACATAGCCTTCCTTCGGCAGGGTCAGCGGGGATTTGTTCAGGCTGATTTCCTTGATCCGCGACTCGTAGCGGTAGGTGCCGTCCTGCTGGCGGATCAGCACCGACAAGGCCTTGCGCTCGACCAGTTCGAGCGTCAGCTTGTCGGCCGCGGTTTTCTGTAAATTCGGATCGATCGCGATCAGTTCGACGTTGCGCTTGGCGTCGCGGGCGACGAAATCGAGGCCGCCGTCGGCCTTGTAGCCGATCAGATAGGGCAGGTCGGAGACCAGGATGTCCGCCTCGGCCGCGACGCTGCGCCCGCCTTTCGCCTCGAACGCGCGCGCGAGCAAATGCAGCTTGTAGGTCGCCTTCGCGTAGTTTTCGAGGCCGAGGTCGAATACCGCATTGCCGTCCGCGTCGGTCTGGGCCGGGTTCAGGTCCTGGTCGTAGCCTTGTTCGGCGAAATGCGGGTCGTGGAAACGGTAATCCTTGAAGCGGGGGAATTCCGGCAGGCGGGGGCTCAAGGTCAGGCTGGCCTCGACGCTGCGGTCTTCGGCCGGCGCGCCGTACAGATTCTGCACGTTCACGGTCGCCTGCAAATCCTTCGGATGCAGCCAGCCCTCGGTGACCGGTTTCGAGAAGCGGATCGCCGCCTTCATCCGGTCGGGCTGGAATTCCTCGACCTTGACCGAAACCGAGCCGAGATGCTTGTCCGATTTGTTGTTCTTGACCGTGTACAGATTGACCGTATAGATGCCGGTCGGCGAGCTTTCGAGCGTCTCGTGCGCGAGTTCGTTGAAGCCGCCCTGGCCGAGGTTCAATTTGGCTTTTTTGACCGCGAGTCCGCGCGGGTCGAGGATTTCGGCCTCCAGCGGCAGGCCGGCGAGCGGCGTATCCCACTTCTCGGCCTTCACGATCATGCCGATATGAAATTGATCGCCGGGGCGGTAGATGCCTCGGTCCGAGAACAGGTAGGCGCTGAGCTCGCCCGCATCGAGCGCATTGGCCGCGCCGCCGATATCGAAGCGCGAAAAATTCAGGTCGCGGTCGTCCCGGCCGAGCGGCAGGAAGCTCGAGTCGCCCTGGTGGGACGCCAGATACAGCACCGGTTCGCGTTCGCGCTCCAGGCCCGCGAGTTTTGAGAAACGGTATTTCCCGTCCGCGTCGGTCAGGCCCTGCATCAGGGTCAGGCCGTTCTTGCCGATCACCGAGACCTCGACGCCTTCTTGCGGCGCGCCGGTCTGGATCGATTGCACGAAGACGACCTGCGAGCCGTCCAGCTCGGTCTTCACGATCATGCCGAGGTCGGTGACCAGGACCAGGCGCTTCTCCTCGGGCTGGCCGGAATCGTCTTCGTCATCTTCGGTATCGTCGTCCGAATCTTCGTCTTTCTTGACCTTGTCCGGACCGTAACCCTTTGCGGTCAGCAGGAAGATGCCGCGTTTTGGTTGGCCTTCCGCATTGACCAGATAAGTTTTCAGATCGATCGCCTGATAATGCGGTTTGCCTTGGGCACTCTCGTCCAAAGGCAGCTTCAGTTCGAAGCGCTCGGTCAGGTTGTCCTGGTCTAAATCGCCGTTGAACTCGGGGTGCGCGAAATCGCCGGAGGTCTGCGTGATCAGGTGCTGCAACTGGTCCGGCAGCAGCCGGCCCAGTTCGACTTTCAGGCCCGGCACGTCGCGCGTCATCACCGCGATCTTCTTTTCGCCGCTCAAGGTCAACAGCGAGCCTTCGCCCATGATGTGCAGTTCCTTCGGGAACTCGGGAACCTGAAGCGTCCGGTGGACAGGCTTCGGCAGCTGGTAGCCGCCGAAAGAGCGCAGGTCCTTCGAAACCCTGACATACAGGTAACGGCCGACATCGGCATCGAGGCGGAACGCATGCGCCGTGCCGTAGTCGTTTTCGGCCGGGATCGCATGCAGGTCGACGCGTTTGGCTGTTTTCAGAATGTCCGCGGTGACCTGGTCGGCGGACCAATACGCCGGGTGATCGCGTTCCTCTTCCGGCGTCTTCGGATCGAATTCGGGCAGCAACCAGGCCTCGACCGCCTTGGCCATTTCCTGCTGATGAATCGGCACCGAGGTATTCACGACCAGGATCTGCTCCTGCTGGCCGGACTGCAGGTTCGGCGCGACGGTCAGCTGCATGGCTTCGATCATTCGCTCGTCAAAAAGCCCCGGCACGCGCGCTTCGCTTTGCAATTCGGACGGGGTTTCCGCCTCCGCGCCCTTGGCCTTGACGCCGGCCTTCAACAAAAATTTAACCTGCTGCGGATACCGGGGGATCGGCAGCGACATGCTGTGGATGAAGGCGGTCAGGCCCAATTTGTCGTAGCTGACGGTAAAGGGGAGTTTCTCGGGTTTGCTGTTCGGATCCTTCGTGACGACCAAGGTCAGTTCGACCGCTTTTTCGAGCGAGGCGGTATCGACCGGGTGACTGAAGCGCACCTGAAATAGCGCTTTCTTCTGCGCCGGGTCCAGAGGGTCCTGATAGAATTCGGATTTGTCGAGCGCGGCGGTGAAGGCCGGCGCAGCGAAGGCAAACTCGTCGCGCGCCAACAGGATTTGTGCCGCGACCAGATTTTTTTCGAAGGAGACTTCAAATTTTTGTCCGACCGGCCATTCCTTCTCCGGTTGCAACGCCAGCCGCCTGTCGTCCAGCCAGCGCCAGCGGCCCTTGACCTCCGGCCTGATCGTGACGCCGGTGATAACGTCCTTGCCGGCCATGCTCAGGGGCGCCACCGATCCTGCGAACGTGATCACCAGCGGATTCGGTTTGGCGTTTTTTTCCTCGATCTGCATCCGCGCAGGCTGAGCGACCGAGAAGTCGATCGTGACCGGCTGCGGCCGGCTCTCCCACCAATGATAGCCGTACCAGCTCGCGCCGCCGGCCGCAGCGGCCAGCAGCAGAGCCACAGCGCTTTGCCAGAGATGGCCTTTGAGATAATGAATGCGCGCCGTGAACCAGTTGCTTGATCGTCCGACCCAGGCCGGCCTGTCCCAATGCCAGACGCCGAACAGGGCGCGCCAGCCCAGCAAAAAATAGTTCCATAGTCGGGACAACACCGCGAACATTCTGGCCATCGATCCATTCTCCGAAGCAAGAGACAACGATAAAAAAGCAACTGAGATTTTACTCCATTCAATTCCTCCCGCGACAGTTTTTCAAATAGGTTTTTGATCGATACGAGAAATCCTCATATGCTCCAGGAGCAGAATGGATGGTGGGGGCTGGAGTGTAGACAGCCACTAAAATTACCTGATGAATTTGGTAAAACAAATGCGGCGAATTGGCTTGCATTTTACAAATGCAACACGAATTGGAACTGCGGGCTGATGTTGATATGCGGATGGTTTGACGGTTATGAGGTGACCTGAATCTAATGTCGAATCACGGCCCGCTGTACGTTTGGCGAGCCAGCTTGACGGGCTTGCCAAAGATCGTAGGCGGCCTGCTGAGCCAACCACAAATCGGCTCTGCCCCCGTTTTCTATGCCTATCCAATTCTCAATTCTCAGCGCCATTTCCGGAGAAAGCGAGGCTTTGCCGTTCAATACCCGAGATAATGCGGCGCGGGTTACGCCGAGCTGTTTAGCCGCCTCGGTCACTGTTAAACCTAAAGCGGGTAACACATCTTCCCGCAAGGTTTCGCCTGGATGCGGCGGATTGTGTATTTGCGTCATGTTGACTGTACCTTAGTGATAATCCTGATAGTCGACTAAAACAACATCTTCACCTTCAAATTTGAAGGTTATTCTCCAGTTACCATTGACTACCAGCGAATAATGCCCGTCAAGGTCGCCGGACAGCGGATGTAAACGCCATCCTGGCACATTAACATCGTCGGTTGTTTTGGCTAAATCCAGCCGAGAAAGTTGGCGAGCCAGCTTTGCGGCGTGATCCGGTCTAATCCCCGCCTTACTTCCTGTCTCGAAAAAGGCTTTTAACCCTTTGTGCTGGAATGACTTAATCATGCCAGAAGTGTATAGCGTAGCGTTACATCAGTCAAGATTGGCCAGTACTCAGTATTGGGTAAAAATAATTTCCGCCATGACCTGATCATACAGTGCCGTCTGATTTTTAAAATCTGGCAGGTCTTCGACAGTGAAGTTATTTCCATCCGTTTTTTTAATGATTACGCGGCTTTTCAAATCGGTTCGTCGCCACGATTTTCTCGATAAGATTTTCGACGTCATCCAGTTCATGGTCAAAAATGCCGGTACGATAGGCGTCTCCCGTGGTCTCGATATGCGAGGCCAGTAACGGATCGCCCTTTTCACTGATCTTGATCCGGGTCAGGGTCGACAGGCCCGGTTGCAGCGGATTTTTGCGCAACTCCTCCGGATCGAGCCCGATCCTGACCGGTACCCGTTCGGCGATGTGAATGAAGTTGCCGGTCGCGTTGTCGGTCGGCAGCAGCGCGAACGAGCTGCCGGTGCCGGGATTGATGCCCTGCACGCGGCCGTGGTAGATCAATTCATCGCCATAGGCATCGATCCGGATTTCGGCGGACTGGCCGGGACGGATCGGGGCGATCTGGTTTTCGAGGAAATTCGCCTCGACCCAGAGGTCGTCGAGCGGCACGACCACCAGCAAGGGCGCGCCGGGCTTGACCATGTCGCCGACCAGCGCGCGCCGTTTGGCGACGTAGCCGGAGACCGGGGCGACGATGTTGCGGCGGCGGAATTCCAGTAAGGCCCGGCGCAGTTTGCTTTTGGCTTTTTCGACCGACGGATGCTGGTCGACGCTTACGCCTTGCACCTCGGCTTCGACGCCGGCCTTTTCGGCTTCGGCTTCCTTGATCGCGGCTTCCAGTTCGCGGATTTTGTCCTTCGCGTTTTGCACCTGCTGTTCGGAGGCGGCGCCGTCCTTGAATGCGCTCAGATAGCGTTGCAGGTCGTGGCGCACCTGATCAAGGGCAGCTTGCCGGGCCTCGATGCGCTGGCTGAGGGTAGCGATGCCGGCGGTCAATTTTTCGATCCGGCGCACCGTCTCGGCGAGTTCGGCCTGCGCCTGCTCGAAATCCAGTTGCGCGCGGACGCCGTCGAGACGCACCAGCACCTGGCCCTGGCGCACTTGTTGGGTATTTTCGGCCAGGATTTCGACGATCGTGCCTTCGGTTTGCGCCTTCAGCGTGATCAGGTGGCCGGTCACGAAGGCGTCGTCGGTCGCGGCCCAGTCCCGGGTCGTCCACCACCAATAGCCCAACGCGGCGGCGCCGGCCAGCAGCAGGGTCAACGTCACCGCACCCAGGCGGCGCTGGCGCAGGCGGATGATTTCCTTGGGTCTAATAGTTTTCTGCATCGGGTCCTTACTCTGCCGTTTTGTTCAGATAGCCGCCGCCCAGGGTTCGGGCGAGTTGCACGGCGGTTTTGCAATAGTCGCCTTCCAGGGCCGCAAGCCTCAGGCGCTGGGCGGATGCGGCCGCACTCGTTTCGATCAGGCCGCGGCGGTCGTTCAGCCCGGCGCGGAATTCGGCTTCCGCCAATTGCAAGGCAGCCTCGGCCGCGGTGAGCGTCTGCCGTTGTTCCTGAACCTGTTCGCTGATTTTCTGCCAGTTGGCCAGGACGTCGGCGACTTCCTGCACCGCATGCAGCACCTGCGTGTTGTAGCGTTCGACCGCTTCGTCATAGGCGGCTTCCTGATATTGAAGATCGGCGCGCAGGCGCCCGCCTTCGAAAATCGGAAAGTCGATCGACGGGCCGACCGCGTAAGCGAGGCTCGACCCTTGCAGCAGTATGTCGGTCAGGCTGACGCTATGAAAGCCCGCGAAAGAGATCAGATTTACATCGGGATAGAACGCGGTTTTCGCGACCTCGATCAACTTCGCCGTGGCTTCGGCGCGCAGGCGCGCGGCCTGTACATCGGGGCGGTGCGTCAAGAGGCGTAAAGGCAGGTCGCTCGGCAGCGGCAGCAGGCTCGGCAGTACGATGTCTCCGGCCGCGATCTGCCGTCCCCAATCGGGACCTTTGCCGGCCAGGGCCGCGAGCCGGTTTTTATGCAGAGCAATCTCGGCGCGAACGGTGGCTTCATACTGCTTGGCATCATGCAGATCGATGCGTGCCTTCAACACCGGCGCGGAGGAGGTGAGGCCGGTATTTAGCCTTGTTTCGGCCCAAAGGAGCCATTCTTCCCGGTCGGCGCTGATCTTTTCGGAGGCAGCGAGGCGGGCCTGTGCCGCGGCCAGATCGAAATAGCTGCCGGCGACCGCGGCCGACAGCAGCAGGCGGGCATCGGCGAGTTCGATCTCGGCGGCCTGGGCCTTGCCGATCGCCGCCTCCAGCGCGGCCTGGTCGCGGCCCCACAGGTCCAGGTGATAGCGCAGTATGAACGGATTGATCAGAAGCTGCCGGAAATGTTCGCCCGCGAGCTTGGCCTGCACGCTGTTGGCCGAATAGCGTTGGGCGCTGAAGCCGATGTTCGCGTCGACGGTCGGATATTGATCGGCGGCCTCCAGGTCGACCAGCGATTGCGCCTGATGCAGCCGCGCTTCGACCGTTTTGAGGGTAGGGCTGTCTTTCAGCGCGATTTCGATCAGGCGGTTCAAGGGCGGCGCGCCGAAGCTTTGCCACCAGCTCTGGGAGGGCCAACCGGATTTGATCGATGCGGGGGCTTGAGCGGCGGCAAGCGTCTTGTCGATCCGCGGCATGGCGTTCATCGCCGCGCGCGAGCTCGGATCGGGAAGCCAGGCGCAGGATGAGCTCAACAGCAGCGCGCCGAGACTTGCGGCGAGACGAAGGTGTTTGCCGGTCATGCTTCTTCTCCTGCGAGCAGTTCCAGCGCGCGCCGGCGCAAGGCCTGCGTCAATGAGACGCGCTGCGGCGGCCGGGTCGGCTGCGCCAGCCAGACCAAGAGCGCCATTGCGGTGAACGCGCATCCGGCGATCCAGAAGGCATCGTTGACCGCGTGGATCGCCATCTGCTGTTTGGCGATCTTCGCGAATTGCAGGGTGGCGGTCGCGTCGGAGAAACCGGCGCCGGCCAGCGACTCCATCGCCTGATCGAAGCTCGGATCGAACGGCGTGACCGTCTCGGCCGCGCGCGTCATGTGGAAGGGCGAGCGCCGATACAGTACGATCGTTTGCAGCGAGATGCCGATCGCGCCGGCCCAGATCCGCATCAGCCCCGCGATTTCGACCGCGCGCGCCTGACGCGGCGGCGGCAGCCCATGCAGCATCAAGGCCGTCAGCGGCGCGAAGAAACTGCCGAGACAGATGCCCTCGACCACTTTCGGCCAGAACAGGTCGGCAAAAGAAGACGGGTCGTCGAAACGGCTGAGCCAGAAATAAACGCCGGCAAAGCCGAGCAAACTGCAAGAGGCGAGCGGCCGGGCGTCGCAGCGTTTGAGGATCTCGTGAAAGATGCTCGCGACCGGCTTCGCGAAAATCGCCATAGGCAGGAACACCAGGCCCGCCAGGAATGACGAATAGCCCAGCGCCAGCTGCAATTGCACGATCAGGAGCGACAGGAGGCCCTGAAAGAACAGGAAGCCGACCGAGAGCAGCACTACGCCGATCGTGAAATTGCGGTGCGCAAACAGGCCGATGTCCAGGAAGGGGCGGCGATGACCGAACTCCCAGACGATCCAGTACAGGAGCGAGGCGATGCAGGTGAAGATCACGATTTGAAGATAGCCGGAATTCGTCCAGTCCCAATCGTTGCCCTGATTCAACAAGGTTTGAAAACTGCCCATCAGGGCGGCCAGCAGCAGGAAGCCGATCCAGTCGAAATGGCTGAAAACGGTCTTCGCGCCGCGCCGTGACAAAAGCGCGGCGACGATGCCGCCGATCGCGAGCGCGGCCGGAACGTTCAACACAAACAGCCAGCGCCAGCCGAGATTGTCCGCGATCCAGCCCCCGATCGGCGGGCCGAAGGTGAACGGCGTCAAGGTGAAAATACTCCAGACGCCGATGCCGATCGATTTCCGGCGCTCGGGATATTCCTTCATGATCAGCGCCTGTCCCAAAGGCAGGGTCACGCCGCCGGCGAAGCCGAGCACGATTCGCGCCGCCAGATAGGGGTACAGCGAGGTGCTGTAGGCGCACGCGGCCGAAGCGAGCGCAAAGACCAAAAAGGCCCAGGCGAAAGGGCGGTATTCGCCTTTCTGTTTGGCAAGCCAGGTGCCGATCGGAAAACCGAGCGCCAGGCTGGTCATGTAGTCGGTTTGCGTCCAGGTCGCGAAACTGGGCGGAATCGAGAGTCCTCCGGCCACGCGCGGCAGCATCGCGATATAGGCGCCGGCATTGAAAATCACGACCGCATGGCCGAGCCCCAGGCACAGATTGAACAGCACGAAGCGCCAGCCGCGCAGGCGTTTGTGATAAATGAGACTCATGCTCTGAAGCTTTCCATAAGTAGAGGATGGCTGCCTGTTTTGTTTCGTTTAGCGTTCCTTCGCAGCGCGAGGGAACGATGTGTCAATTCGCGTAAAGTATTGTAAGTATTCAAAAAAATAGCGAATCGCTATTATTAGGAACGCATCTCGACTCTCCTTGAGCCGCTTTAACACGAGCATTGTCGCCTTTAGGGACGATTCAAGCCGTGAAATTCAAGTCGTTATTTTTACCCATTCTTCAAGCCAGCAATACCCACACCAGCATGCTCACGCCGATCATCAACACCGACCACCATTTGACCAGACTGTTTACCGGAGCCGTATGCAGGTAATTCACCGCCGTAGCGCTGAACTGATGGCGAACGGCGGACAACTCGGTTTTGATCTCGCCATACCACTCCGGCAATTTGCGGCTTAGCTTGAACAAGAAGTAAGCCGCAAATAGCAGTATAACGTAGAAGGTGGCGGTTTGTGTGGCGTGACGGCCGGTATCGAATAGATGTTCGATGATCACATCGAGGGTGAATTCGAGCGCCTCGAAGCCCAGGTGCAGGAACTCGAAAAAAAGATCGAGCAGCATATCGGACAGCAGGTAGAAGGCCCCTATCATGACGGCTGCAAAACCGGCCTTCTGTTTTACCGAACCGTACACGAGCTATCTCCGCACGGTGATTTCCGCTTGCGGCTCCGACAGTTGCGACACGCGCATCGGTGTCAGTCCGATGTCTTGCATTGCCTCGGCGATCAGTCGCGCGCCGTTTTCACGCACCAGCGCCTTGAACCTTCCGCCTTCGGGATAGAGCAGCGCCTGTGCCGAATCGCCGGTCAACCAGGTTTTCCTGCTGGTCTTCGCAAGCACCTGGCCGTTGTGTGCGTCGACCAACTTGATCAGGACTTGCAGCGAGGTCTGGCCTTCGAAAATACGGTACTGACCGACACCGACCTCCAGCACCGCATCGGCGCCTTCCGTGCGGCCAATCGAAGCCGGGGCGTTTTGGGCATACCAGCGGGCGACCGCATCGCGCCAGTGGCCGACATTCGCGTTGCGTTCGCCGGCGGCGATCGGCAAAGGTACGATTTGCCGGTTCAGATCGGTTTTGATCTGCGCGGCACCCAGTTGCGCTTCCGCGGCGGCAGACAATTCGAGCGACGGCGTCCATTGTCCGTCTTGGCCAGATGCCTGGTCGTTCTTCGACAAATCGACTGTTTCCACGCCGTCACCGTGACCGACCTTACCGGCGATCAGGATGCCGCCAGGACTCCGGTATACTGCTTCCTGCGAGGTAACCGGCAGCGCCATGTTGTACTCGTGCGCATAATTCGGCATCCGGGTTTCGAGCAGGTCGGGCAGTACCTCCAACGGCGGCGCTTCGATTGCCGCGATGCTGACGGTTTTGATCGTTGAGGCCGCCGCGCTCGGCAGTTTGACCGTGTCGAGCGTGGCGGCGGTCTGGCAGCCGGTCAGCAGCACCGGCAACAGCCAGAAGCAATAGTTTTTTACAGTTTTTTTGTACATGGTGAATCTCCCGCAAGGGCCACGAAAGCAGGGTTTTACGCCCGCCCATCGATGAATCGCCCGGAAGTCAGAGAAAGACAATGCTTTAAAATAGGGCTTTCATCTTGGCAATTACTATAATTTCAGTTTACAAATGAAACAAACGATTTATATTTGACTTTAATATCGATAAATCAAATATTAAACGCAATGGACATCGAACAAATCCGAACATTTTTGAGTGTGGCCGCGAACGGCAGCTTTCAGGAAGCGGCCAATCGACTTTTTGTGACGCAATCGACCGTGAGTATGCGCATCCAGCGCCTGGAGGAATACCTGCGCGCGCCCTTGTTCGTGCGCAACCGAGCCGGCGCGCACTTGACGCAGCAGGGACGACGGTTTTTGAAGCATGCGAAGTCGATGCTGTTGACGCTGGAACAGGCGAAACACGACATCGGCCTGCCCAGCCGCTTTCGGGCCAGCATCACGGTCGGCGCGCGGATTGCGTTGTGCGAAACGATACTGCCGCGCTGGATCGGCGAGATTCGCAAGCAATTGCCCGACGTGTCGCTGCGCTGCGACATCGGCTTCGAGGAAGATTTGATGCGCCGGTTGATCGAAGGTACGGTCGACATCGGCTTGATGTACACGCCGCAGCATAGCCCTGGCCTGAAGGTCGAGCATCTGTTCGACGAGACCTTGGTGCTGCTGACGACGCAGCCGGACCGACCCTGGCCTGACGACGATTATGTCTATGTCGATTGGGGGCCGGCGTTTTACGCCCAGCACAGCAGCAGTTATCCGAACCTGGAACGTCCGGCGCAAGTGGTCAACATCGGCTGGCTCGGCATTCAGTTGATCCTGAGCAACGGCGGCTCGTGTTTTTTGCCGATCCGTATGGCCGAGCCTTATATCTGGGCAAAGCGTTTGCATCGCGTGCCGGACAGCCCGGAGTTCAAGCTGCCGGCCTACATGGTGTATCCATTGGATGCCGAATCGCCCGTGCTGGCGCAGGTGCTCGGCAATCTGCGCGCGTTGGGGGCGGTCGAGCGGCAGACGACTTATGCCTGAACATGACGTTCAGCAAGCAAGTACGGAACGAGGGGCTTTGACACCGGACTGTCATTTGCTCGTGCTAATTTGTCCGGTTGCAATCAAATGAAGGAGACTACGTTGAAACAACTGCTGGAAGATTTATTGGGTTTGCGCCGTGAAGTCACCGAAGATCGAAACCAAGGCGGCGGTCGACAATCTGCCGTGGATCCTGCAATTGCGGGCGCTGGAATGGTAGCCGGAAAGCGTGATTTGCTGGCTGATTAGACTCTTTTAGCGGAAATTTCTGCCGCGATCCAGGCGTTCAAAAATGTCCGGGGTTGCGTCTGAAGCGATAACCTTACCAGGAAGCCGGCGGCTTGTTTTCTATCCTGAGCGATTTATCCCGGACCACGATATAACCGCCCTTGGTCAATTCCTTCATGATCTTGTTGATCATCTCCCGGGACGAACCGACCATGTTCGCCAGTTCCTGCTGGGTGGGGCGGTTGTGGATCACCGCAACGCCGTCTTCCTGATTCGCCATGTCTTGCAGGACTTTGATTGTGCGCTCATAAACGTTCGACAAAGCCATTTGTTTGACGCGTTCGGTCAAGTACATCACTTTTTCCGACAATTCGCGCAACAATTCGGCCACCGCTTCCGGATGGCTCTCAAGCCAGACCTTGAAATCGTCC
>Ga0208626_1000424_pt1 | contig 14135 bp, 12 predicted proteins | sample LakWasMet10_HOW4_2_FD_183860 | JGI IMG/M metagenome (GOLD analysis project Ga0208626, IMG submission 183860) | Freshwater sediment methanotrophic microbial communities from Lake Washington under simulated oxygen tension - Sediment Metagenome... | ecosystem: Environmental > Aquatic > Freshwater >... | reverse complement strand
CGGTGATCGTTTGCGGCGATTTCAATGTCGCGCACCATGAAATCGACATCGCGCGGCCGAAGCCGAATTACAATAAATCGGCCGGTTACACGCAGGTCGAGATCGACGGTTTCAGCCGCTTCATCGATGCCGGCTTCGTCGATACCTTCCGCCATTTTTACCCCGATACGGTCGCCTACAGTTGGTGGAGTTTCCGCGCCGGCGCTCGCGGCAAGAACATCGGCTGGCGGATCGATTATGTGCTGACCAGCAATCCGCTGATCGATCGTGTCAAACAGGCCTTCATCCTGCCGGACATCCTAGGCTCCGATCATTGCCCGGTCGGCATCGAAATCGAGCTGTAACTGATGACGATGCATGAACAATCGATGCGCGCGCATCGGGAAGCACTCGCGGACTGCAAAAAATGCCCGCTGATGATCGGCCCGGTGGTCAGCGGCAGCCCTGTACTTTCGCCGATCCTGTTGATAGGCCAGGCGCCTGGGGACAAGGAAGGCGGCTTCGGCAAGCCGTTCGCCTGGACCGCCGGCAAGACGCTATTCAAATGGTTTGAACGGATCGGGCTGGACGAGGAAACCTTCAGAAGCCGTGTCTACATGGCCGCGGTGTGCCGCTGTTTTCCGGGTAAAAATCCGAAGGGCGGCGACCGGGTGCCGAGTCCTGAAGAAATCGGCAATTGCGCGGGCTGGTTGAGGGCCGAGATCGATTTGATCAGACCGGCGTTGATCCTGCCGGTCGGCAAACTCGCGATCAGCCAGTTGATCGAGGTCAAAAAGTTGAACGAAGTGATCGGCAAGGTGCATACGGTCAACTTTCACGGCCATCAAGCGGAGGCGATTCCGCTGCCGCACCCGTCTGGAGCTTCGACCTGGCACAGAATGGAGCCCGGCATTAGCTTGCTGGAAGAAGCCTTGTCGCTTTTGGACGCGCATCCGGCCTGGCGGCAAGTTCGCAAAGACTGATTCGTAACCGCATTCCGGCTTTCGTCTTCAAATCAAGCCATGCTCAGCGAACGAATAGGGCATGCCGTCGCCGATGATGAAATGATCGAGCACCCTAATATCGAATAGAGACAATGCCTGTTTCAATTTATCGGTGATCTGTCGGTCCGCCTGGCTGGGTTCGGCGATGCCGGAGGGATGATTGTTTATCGGGTATAATGCATTTATACGATATTTTGTTGACAAAATGCACATTGGCATGAATTCGCTATGCCGAAGATCTTTTTAGGTATCCTGTCAGCAAATCGGAAACCCCGACAAGTTTGAGGTAATAAATGCGCAAGATACTTATTAAAGATTGCCGCTATGCTTTCAGCCCAGTTAACGGTGAACCACGCTTTTGTGATATGTATGTGCTGGTTGACGATGATGGCCAGATGCTGTGGCATGAGAACCTGTTTCTGTGCGATATGGCGAAGGGTTGCTCACTGAATACCTTGCGCGGTTATGCTAATGACCTGCTGTCATTTGCTAAAATGGCCAAACCACTGGGCGGTTGGCGCGCAATTGGTCAATCGGCGATGACCGGTTACCTACATGCAGAGTTGTTTCAGCATAGAGGATATGCGCTGGCTACAATGATGCGCCATATCGAAACTCTGAAACGATTTTTCGGGTGGCTGGAAAAGAAAGGCTATCTGACCGCGATGCCAGATTTTGAATGGTCTTACACACACCTTTACAATTCCGAGGCTGGGGATAAAGCCGCGCACCATATTAATCAACATTCCTTCCATTCATTGTACCTGGATCGCGAGACCTTCCATAGTCTATTAGCCAATGTGCGTTCTGAGAACCCTTTTATTGAGGTCCGTGACCGACTGGTGCTACGTTTAGGTTACGAGTGTGGAATGAGGGCATCTGAGGTTCTCACCCTAAATGCTGTTGAGGTGCGTAGGGCAATTAATGAAGCTAGAGACAAAAATGACGGCCTATGGGCAACCACACGAGTAAAAATTCGTGGTAAAGGGGCTAAAAACCGCGATTTGTTTCTCCCTCCACAATTGTCTGAGTATATAATTGATTACCTAGCCAAGTATCGCCATCATCTCAACAATAGGCACGGCAACCTCATTTGTACCACTACAGGCTTACCGATTCAGGACAAAAAACACGCTAGCACAGTATTTTCTAATGCTTGCCGGCTTGCAAAAATACCTCGATCCCATCGGCAAGGATATCACCGCTTGCGCAAGAGTTTTGGAACTCATCTGGTACAGGATTGCTATGACAACGGCGATAACCCTTGGGTCGAAGTGCCACGTCGTCTCGGACACCAGGATATCGAAACCACAATGTTGTATATCCAGTTTGATGCCTTGCGCAACAATCGAAGTAATGTCCTAACTGATTTAAGGATGATGCACGAAAAATACAAAGCTATCCAACATCATCATTCTCTTCATAAGTAGGTGTGCATAAAAAACCGGGTAAAATGAGCCCGGATGATAACTGGTTTTCGAGGGATAAATGAAGTTTGTAAAGGGGGTGAGCGAAGCGGAACAGCGCACGCTGCTGGATGCATCCCGCTATGCGCCCTGGCCGCGATTCCGGCAAAGGTTGCATGCGGTTCTCTTGAGTAGTAAACGCTACAGTTTGGCCCAGTTGGCTGACATTTTTGAGGTAGACCGGGATACGGTTTCAGGCTGGCTGAAGGCATGGGAGCTGCACGGTTTGCTGGGCCTTCGCGACCAAGATCATTCGGGGCGGCCACGCAAGGGGACGTAGGAAGACCGAGAATAGCTGTGCGAGACGATCAAAGATGCGCCCCACTACTGTGCGAGCAATTCCAGGTGGGGACAGGGTTCGCGCTGTCACGGGATACGGTACGGCGCTGGTTGAAAGAAAAGGGCTGGAGCTGGAAGCGCTGCCGCCGCAGCCTGAAGGAAAAGCGCGACGAAGCGGGTTTCTTGGAAGGAAAGCGGATATTGGATGCCTTTCACGTGCGCGAAGCTGGGGGAACTTGGTGTTTTCTACCTTGACGAGAGCGGTTTTAGTTCCCGTTCTTGTGTGCCTTACGCCTGGCAGCCTAAGGGTGAGACCTTGCGCCTACCCGCCAATGTGCCTGGCCGGACAAACGTCATCGGTTTCCTGAACCAGAACAATGAAGCCTATTTCCACACAGTGGACGGCTCTGTCACGCATAAGAAGATCATAGAGGCGATGAACGGTTTCATCCGCTCGCGCAGCCCTGAGAAGTTGACCATCGTGGTCATGGACAACGCTTCGGTGCATCGTAAAGCCGTTGAGGAAGTCAGTTGGGAATGGTTGGGATGGCGTGTCTGGGCTTGGTTTCTCCCGACCTACTCGCCCGAACTGAATCCGATCGAGATATTATGGAAGAAAATCAAATACGAATGGTTACCCTGGGCTGCCTATTATTGTTTTGAAACAATGCGCTCCGCGTTGAGTGAAATCTTCGAAAACTTGGGCGGCAAATAACGGGTTAATTTTGCATAGGTACTTAAGAGGGTTATTATAGCGTGAATTATACCACTAACCAAGTTCTGGCTATGGTTGCTGACGGTCGCCTTGTACTTTCAAGTTTGCCCAGCCGTCGCCTATCTGTATCTCAAGTTGTCATCGAGGTCAACAACAGAGCTGGCATCGACGTGTTAACCCTTCCTAGTGGCTACGAAAATGACGAATTGCTCGATACTCTATTACACTCGTTCACCCTGCCGGAGTATGCCTTGCGGGTGTCTACTTCCGAAAAAGTAGCTCGAAATAGGGCTGTTATTGCATTTTTCACCTTCATCGATGGTAATCGTTACCCAAACAATTTAGGCGATTGTTTGCCGGCACATTGTTTTGTCGACTGGTTAGAGCACCTCAAACGTACCACTACTCCGATTAGCACATGGATGTGGATGAGTCTGTTGTTAAAGATACTGTCTCGAACTCTGGAGAAGCGCTTCGGAAAAACAGCACACTGGCCAGCAAAGCAGAAAGCAGCCTGGCAAATACTGAAGGCCAACATCCCAGCTAAAGCTAATTATGAAAAAACACCCCCGCTCGGTCGTTATCTAAATATTCCTGAAAGTAAGTATTCCAACCACGAGCTGAAAATGGGGCTGCGTTATGGGGTAATCTGGCTGCTGAAACGCTTACATGCACAGCGCACAGCGTTCGTTGCACAACCAGAGATTGTCGACGCATTAGCAGCTTTGCATGGTAGCACGCTGAGAGAGGTAGAGATTGCATTTCAAGGGGAGGGTAGGCTACGAGGCAGGTGTAAACCCCGTAAGGACCGACCTGATATTTGGGAGCGATTGGCACAGGTATTACCCGCCGCTTGGCGGGTTATTCAAGCCGACCCGCTACTCATTGAATGGCAATTTTATTGTTGGACCAAACTGCGTCCAGCATTAGTGACAGACACTAATGGCGCGGCCCAACCATTTTCTGCAGATATACAACAAATGTTGTTGTCACGTTGCATAAATAGCGACGGATGTATACGGTGCAACCCTCTAGGCTTAGGAGCTAATGATACTGCTTGGCAGGCACTCAAGCACTGGCTCGGCCCAGCAGGCAGCTTAAGAATCCCAGAGCCCTGTTGTTGGGGTAAGGACTGGTTGGTACATACAGAGTTGGAGCGTTTACTAATGGTGTGGCTGTTAGCATCGGAGCGAGCCCAGAAAAGCGGCATTGAGCGTCTTACTTTCTCTGGAGTGCAAATCAGCGGCGATAAAGCCCCCAGTCTACAGATTTCTACACTCAAGCTGCGTCGGGCAAGTAACCCAAGCGCCAAATCTAATCGCACCGATGTCGAAACACAGATATATAAGCATCGTGATCCCCCATTTGGGGTTTACCGAGACTGGTTAACCTTAGAACAAGAGGCATATACTAATCTGTCAGGCTATAATCTAGCACGGCATTTTCTGCACGGGTCAACTGCACCATTGAGAGGTGTGATAGTTGGTGACATAAAAAGAGCCATTTCCAATGCTTTATTGCCGCTTGAGTTGTTGAGCGTGCCTGGAACCGTGTGGCACGATACTTTCTTAGCGGAAACATCATCAGAGGGACAACGTATAGCACAGGCGTTTATCTCTATCTTGCATAATCGCGTAATCCAGAAGCGGACCAATCCCACTCTTGCGGTGACGCTGCCAATCGGACCGATTGGCCAGAGCTTAGTGGTCGAACAAGAGCTGGAAAACAACCAGAGGGCCCATACCGCAGTGTTTGAAGCACAGGTGATGGGCCACAACGAAACTACCGGTCGAAATATTTATAAGGATGGATTTGCCAAGCTGGGCATCAGCGAAATAATTGAGCCAGTACGCGCTTTTGCTCGAAAGGTTGGCGACGGTAAAATTATGCTAGCTGAGAATATGGCAAGGCGTCTAACTGAAGCCTCCCGCCAAATAACCTTGGTCGAGCTAGAAGAGCTATCCGGTATTGAGTCTACTTCATCGCACCAAACCTCACTACTGGCGACACTGGACAGCCAAAATAAGCTAACTATTGCTGGGGAAATCCTCCAAGGCGATGAAACTCTGATAGTACAGACAGAAATGACTGCTGGCATGATGTGGGGCTATATCACTCACTTAGAAGCAGCGTTGCCAGACCTGATGATCAGTGACCGCGACGAGACCACGTTAAAGCACCTAGCTCAACTAATTCACCTGCATCAGACTTTTCGCCGGTTTGACGAAGCGTTACAGCTTGCTGGGCGACAGTTGGCAGCCGAAACAAATTTCCCCTTCCCCCCGCTCACATAAGGAGGCCCGATGCCCACTCTACTCACCGCCGTAGCGCAGCAAAACCTGAAAACCATTCAGGTTAACGTGGATCCACAGGCAACCTGGCTTTTGCGGGTCGACAAAGGAGCAGAAGGAATTTCTTCCTCCACCATTGCATGGGTACGGTATCCGTTAAGTGCGGAAAGGCGACTATTAGCCCAACGACTATTGTTATCGTGGTGGAAACCAGCAGTGGTTGAGGGTGATGCCACGATAAAAGAAAATGAATATCGCAAGGCTGATATCTTAATTCGCATCCTAGTGCTGTGTGAGGCAAAACATCCAAAACGCAATTTGTGCGAACTAGACAAAAGCGATTGGATACAATTGGCAATTTTGATGCTTTTCCACATTTGGAAGGATAGAGATACCTTTCATCGTCAATTGATTTCCATCGATCAACCGATGGCTAGACAACATCTAGAAAGATGCATTTACACTCTGAAGGCTTGGTACATCAGTTATCAACAAGGCGATGTCAGTGACGGCCCAGAATACAACCTAACTCAAACCCAGATAAACAAGGCTCTACGGTCCGAGTTTCATGTGCTTGGGTTTGACTTCGACGACTGGATACATGGTGGCAGTTTTGGTGTAGTACCATTTGTGGTGGCCCACCTACTGTTAGCCAGAGCCCTGGAGATATTGCAATCCCTGCGCACCCGGCAATTACTGGCTTATTTCGAAACAGTAAGGGAACAAAATGCTTATGATATTCTGCCATATTTTTGGGATGGCGGCCGGAATAAACAACTTTGCCGCTATCGCGAAAATGGCGATATCGGGATACTGAGCATCACCCATAATTGGGGAGAAGACAGTAAATCCAATCGCGCCAAAATTGGGTTCGCCATTCCGCTACACCAAAAATTGTTGGCCTTGCATGCCGGTAATACAACATTTGAATTTCCATGGCGCAACTATGAAAATTTGATCCAGGATTACAACGTTCTGCGATCTACCATTTATGTGATTTTCCTCTCGGTGATGGGTAAGCGCGGGCCAAGTGAGATTCGTACCTTACGCGGAGTTGATATTACGCCATCGAATGCCGCAACTGGCGAGGATGCTTTAATGCGGCCAAGCATTGAGAAAACTAACCAAGGGCTGCGCGAAAGTCAAGGAGTAACCAATTTTATCGATCAGGCTTTTATTACACTGCTGCAGTTAAGCTATATTGATAAGACGCATACAGAACTGCCACTCTTCTCTCCGCTCCCTTCGATAAACAAAGCTCGTACGCTTCCTATGAGGCTCTCACATGAACAGTTATCAGCAGATTTGCATAAGTACTACGATGCGTTTTGTGTCCACATGGCAGATAAGGTGGACTTCGAAATTAAAGTACTGCACCGGAGTATAACCAGCCATCAGTTTCGCCACAGTTTTGCTGAGTTTGCCTTACGTCGTTTTGACGGCAATGTAGAGGAATTAATACGCCAGCATTTTTGTCACCGCTACAATCACTGGTGGACCAAGCGATATACCGCTGACAAACTGGACAGCAAGCGGGAAATAAATATGAATCGAAATTATATCCGAGAGCTGGTACCAAGGGTGCTGCATGACAGCGAGTTAAACCCTGATTTCGTCGGGGGCATGGCATTATTCATAAAAAAGCAACTAGGCGAACACATTAAAGTGTTAACTCCGGAGCAAGCAGAGGCTCACATCGATACTTTCTGCAAGGATGTGGTCCAGTTGACGGCACATGAATACGGGTGGTGTCTTCTGCACACGCAATATAAAAGTGTTGCGAAGTGCGCCGACAAAACAGGTAGCCCTAACCCAACAGGAACCAATTCAGAAAAATGCATCCCGTGTGCCAATTTCTGTGCATCACGCAAATCCCACCTTGGTAAACAAACTCAAATTGCCATTAGCCATATTGATTTCATTGAGCAGAAAATTTGGAAGATGCCGAGTATAGTCAACGCGAGCAAAACTGCGGTGCGCAATGCACAGAAGCTATTTCCGGAACTTAACGAGCTTGGTGTTGTGTGATGAGTATTCGTAACCGGCTAAAGAAACACCAGCAACTCGAATCAAAGGAGGAGAAGCCTCCCGTTTGGGTCATAGAGGGCTCTCTTACTACACATGAACTATACGAGGCGGCGAAGCAGGAATTTCGGCGTGTCGCTGACCTGATAAAAAACGGTGAGGCTACAAGTCCAAAGGATCGCAAACTGGTGCTGGCCAAAATCGCCGAACGAGCTGGCAAAGACCGAAGTCTGATAAACCCTCGCCGTCAACCTGAGCTTTGTGACTGGATTACCCGACTGAACCATGAGCTAGAAGCTATATTTGATTTGCACAAAACTAAGCCCAGACAGACGAAATACCGGACCAAGCGCGAGTTGGAGCGGGAAGTTATCGACTTACGTCGACAGGCCAAGGAGCAGTCGACAGACGAACTACGTGCAATTGTCGAGGCCATTTTCGAGTCAAATATGCTCGATGATCGAGACAAACAAGCAAGAGAAATTAGCCGGTTACGCAAAGAAAATCAAGAATTGATCGATAAAATTACCCGGCTACAGCATCAGTGTCGGGAGCAGGACCAGCAAATTGCGGCTTTGATACAAGCCTTGCCTATAGAGCTGCGTACCAGTGTAGGTAATCTTCGTCTAGTGCATCACAGTAAAGAGATTAACAATAGCTGAAATGAAACCATGCTAGGAACTAAACTGGTTAAGATATTCCACTGAAAACTCCTGATCTATCGGATAATTTCGAACTCATTCGATAAGCTAGATTTCGAAAATACGTTTCAATAGAGAATTTTTAGAGGATATGTGTAACAGCTCGCGTTTGAAAATAGTCGGGCTCGCATTTAACGCGCTTTTGGGCTCAAAATAACTGCAAATTTGATCGCGCAGTGGGGCGGCAAGACGGTACGCAGCATTGGTCTGGCCCGCGCCGAAGTGCGCATCGGCTTCATGAACTTGGTCTACAACATGCGGCGATTTTGCACACTTCACAGGCTAGCTGCGTCTTGATGACGCCCATCAGGGCCGATAAGGCGTAAACGGCTAGCGGAACCACATAGCCAGGACAAAAACGTTATGATTTAATCCGAGAAGCGAAGAGGCAGAAGCTCGTCGATGCGACTGTTGGGCCAAGTTGGGAGCTTATCCAGCGTTTGTTTTAGCCAGACCGCTGGATCGAGGTTGTTGAGCTTGGCGGTGCCGAGCAAGGTTTGGATCACAGCCGAGCGTTTTCCGGCTCGTTCTGATCCTGCAAAGAGCCAGTTCTTTTTTCCCAAAGCGATAGGTTGATCTTGCCAAGATTTCACAGACGCTCAGCTAAGAGAGTAATCTCTATCCCGGAGGAGTCATATGAAAACGAACAAATTAGAAACCGAATCCACCAAACGCAATCGCTATACGCCGCAGTTTAAAGAGCAAGCCTTGGAACGTGCGAAACGAGATGGTGTGCCGCAAGTCGCGAAGGATTTAGGCATAGCGCCTCGATGTTGTATGGATGGCAAGCCAAGAACCGGCAAACGGGCCAATCCTTCGAAGATCAAAAGCTACAACAAGCGGAGCTTGCGCGACTCAAACGTGAGAATGCCCGCCTGGAAGAAGAGGTCGATTTTTTAAAAAAGGCGGCGGCGTACTTCGCGAAGCAGCCCCGGTGAAGTACGCCATGATTCAGCAATATGAACAACAATTTACAGTGGGTTTGATGTGCCGCCTCTTGACAGTTTCACGGAGCGGTTTTTATCAATGGAAAAAACGCCCACCTTCGAAACGCAGTCAAACACGCGAGGCATTGGCAGCCGAAGTGCAACGGGTTTTTGAGGATGAAAGCGCGCGCGCCGGTTCGCCCAGAATTGCCAAGCGCCTGAACGATGAAGGTCATCGTGCCAGTCGGCATACAGTCGCCAAGATCATGAAAACCCAAGGTTGGCGTGCCAAAGCCCGTAAAAAATACAAAGCCACAACCCATAGCAATCACACCTTACCGGTAGCGCCCAACCTGTTGGCCCAGAACTTTGAAGCCGATGCCCCGGATCAGAAATGGGTATCGGATATCACCTATATCTGGACTGACGAAGGCTGGCTTTATTTGGCCGTCGTGCTGGAATTGTATTCGCGTCGGGTTATCGGTTGGGCCATTGCAGAACGTATGACAGCAAAGCTGGTCTGTGATGCTTTAATCATGGCGTTATGGCGTCGGCATTTACCCCAAGGCGTCATCGTACATTCAGATCGGGGCAGTCAGTATTGTTCCGCGGCTTACCAAAAGCTACTGGACAAAAATCAACTGGTTTGCAGCATGAGCAAGAAAGGCGATTGTTACGATAACGCTGCCATGGAAAGTTGGAACCACAGCTTAAAAGTCGAAGCTATCCATGGTGAACGCTTCCTGACCCGTGCGATCGCCAAGCAACACGTATTCGACTATATCGAAGTGTATTACAATCGAAAACGGCTTCATTCAAAATTGGGCTATATGTCCCCTGAAGCTTTTGAACTTAAAAATGTCGCTTAGCGATGTGTCTGTGAAAAACAGGCAAGATCAGCCTCAGCGTCATAAATCCGATAGTCGATCGGGTAAGGTTCCCGGCCGTCGCTATGCACCAGGTTCACGACGCCAATGCCGCGCACCAAGCCACCTTCCGCACCGCTATACTGTTTTTTGACTAACTCGATCGACTTGGAATAGCGCTTGTCCTGCACGCTGTCATCAATGATCAGAAACGCCTCGGAGATATTACGGATCAGACCTTTTACCATCTCCCACACCTGCCGTGCGGTAATCCGGTTGCGTTTTAGGAAATTGCTGACCACGTCGTGACTGACGTTATCCAAATGCTCCGATAGGTTAAAGCAGGTGTAGTTGATCGGTGTGCTGATCAGGTATTCAACATATTTTTTCTGGGTGATCATGCCCTCTACAATACCCCATTAGCCTTGGGAAGCGAAAGTCCTAAAAATTTTTCCCTCCAGTTGGGCAAGCACTATAATCGTGCAACTTCGATTGCCAACTTGCACATGTGCAGCAGTCCCCCTATCAACGGTCCCCTTCAACACCGCGGCACGCTTGAACACCTGTCCGGTTCAGTCGAACGCATCACTTTCCACAGCGAGGCGACCGGCTTCTGCGTACTGCGCGTAAAAGTCAAAGGAAACCGCGACCTGGTAACCGTCATCGGCTCCGCGGCCAGCGTTACCGCCGGCGAATTCATCGACTGCCTGGGCTTTTGGAATAATGACCGGCAGCACGGCCTGCAATTCAAGGCCAACGAATTGAAGATCATCCCGCCGACCACGCTCGAAGGGATCGAGAAATATCTCGGCTCCGGGATGGTCAAGGGCATCGGCCCACATTTCGCGAAGAAACTGGTGAAGGCGTTCGGCGTTGACGTCTTCGACGTGATCGAGCAAACGCCAGAACGCCTGCAGGAGCTGGACGGCATTGGCCCCAAGCGGCGACAAAAAGTCACCTCCGCCTGGGCCGAACAGAAGTCGATCCGCGAGATCATGGTGTTCCTGCAGTCGCACGGGGTTGGCACCTCGCGGTCGGTCCGGATCTACAAGACCTACGGCGACGAGGCGATCGACAAGGTGCGGGAGAATCCCTACCGCCTGGCGTTGGACATTCACGGCATAGGTTTCAAGACCGCCGACGCCTTGGCGCAAAAGCTAGGGATCGGCACGCAGTCGTTGATCCGCGCCCAGGCCGGCGTCCGTCATGTGCTGCAGGAATGGTCCGGCAACGGCCATTGCGCGGCGTTTCGGGACCAGCTGGTCGAGATGGCCGTGCAGCTCTTGGAGATTCCGGAACACGTGATCGTGCAGGCGATCGGTGCCGAATTGGCCGAGGAAAACCTGGTTTCCGAACTGATTGACGGCCAAGAAGCGCTGTTCCTGACGCCGCTGTACCGCGCGGAAACCGGCTGCGCCTCCAACCTGCGCCGGCTCTGCCAAGGGGCTTTGCCGTGGGGCGAGATCGATAGTGCCAAGGCGATCCCCTGGGTCGAGGAAAAGACCGGCCTGACGCTGTCAGACTCGCAGAAAGCCGCCATTGGTTTGGTAATGCAAAGCAAGGTCTCGGTGATCACCGGTGGCCCGGGCGTCGGCAAGACCACGCTGGTGAACAGCATTCTGAAGATTCTCCGCGCGAAACGCGTCACTATCGGTCTTTGCGCCCCGACCGGCCGGGCGGCCAAGCGCCTGACTGAATCGACAGGGATCGAAGCGAAGACCGTGCACCGGCTCTTGGAATTTGATCCCCAGGAACACGCGTTCAAGCACAACGAGGAGAACCCGCTCGACATCGACGTACTGGTGATCGATGAGGCCTCGATGATGGATATCGCATTGATGAACCAGCTGCTGAAGGCGGTGCCGTCTCGGGCGGCGCTGTTGATCGTCGGCGACGTCGACCAATTGCCCTCGGTCGGACCAGGCGCCGTGCTGGCCGACATCATCGGCTCCGGGCAAATCCCGACCGTCCGGCTGACCGAGATCTTCCGCCAGGCGGCGACATCACAAATCATCGTGAATGCCCACAGGATCAACCAGGGGCAGATGCCGAAAGCCGAAAGCGGCGGTGAAAAAACCGATTTCTACTGCATCACCGCCGACACGCCGGAAGACGTGTTCGCGAAACTGATCCACGTCGTGACCGAGCGGATCCCGAAGCGTCTGGGGTTTCATCCAGTCAACGACATCCAGGTCTTAACGCCGATGAACCGCGGAGGCCTGGGTGCCAGGTCGCTGAATGTCGAGCTGCAGGCCCGCCTGAACGGCGACAGCGAGCCGAAGATTACGAAATACGGGTCGACTTATGCGCCGGGCGATAAGGTGATCCAGAGCGTCAATAATTACGACAAGGAGGTGTTCAACGGCGATATCGGCACGATCCAGAAGATCGATTTGGAGGAAAGCCTGCTCAAGATCCAGTTCGATGACCGGCTGGTCGAGTACGAATTCAACGAGCTGGACGAGATCAGCCTAGCCTATGCGACCAGCATCCACAAAAGCCAGGGCTCGGAATATCCAGTCGTGGTGATTCCGCTGGCGATGCAACATTACCTGCTCCTGGAGCGGAACCTGCTCTATACTGGGGTCACGCGCGGGAAGCAGCTGGTGGTGATTGTCGCACAGCCGAAGGCGCTGGGCATGGCGGTCAGGACGCAACGATCGCAGAAGCGGCAGACGAATTTGGTTGCACGGTTGAGGTAAGAAATTCCACCGGATGGAATTACCTTGCGACGGCGTTCGGCCAATTTTTACCAGTTGCTATCTCTCGATAATGGCCATTTTCAAGAGATGGCAAAGGGCAAAAATAACCCTAAACGGGCCTTTCGACTCTGACATTTAAATGTCAGGTGAATATTTTATTTCGATCATTCGAAATTGACCTTGGGAATTACCCCGACCTGTTTAGCAGGTAAAAAATATGGACTATCCCGTTTTGAAAATCTAGTGTTGATTGCGATACCACCGAAGTACGCTGTGTCACAGGTAATTGGCTTTATCAAAGGTAAAAGTGCGATCCGTATAGCTAGGGTCTACAGAGAGAAGAAACGAAATTTTGTGGGGCAACAGTTTTGTACCCGAGGGCATAAGGCGCGGGGTTACTTTGTTTCGACGGTGGGTCGAGATGAAACGATGATTCAAGAGTCCATACGTCACTAAGAACAAGAAGACCAGAGAATTGAACAATTGAATCTTTGGAGCTGAACGCCACCTTGATGTGGCTATTAAATTGGGGGCACGTTAGCGCCCCCTTATACCTTTGAGTGGCTCACAATATAGAGCCCCCGGCTTTGCCGGGGGATATTTACTCGCCTTACTTAAATCACTATCTTCAACATCATTGGCACTGGCACTCAAATGAACTTGATCTGTCGAGAAATGGAGCTCAGCTTCAGCCGGCGCCATCAGAGTGATCGTCGACGGAATCAAATAGCACAGCTTTCCGGCCGATAAAACTCAACTCCTACTAAGCTCGCTTCAAGATTATCCAACTCGTTACATGGAATGAGATTATTGCCACGCAAATCCAATAGCTTTAAAGAGTTAATGTCCCCCAACATACCAACAAAATTCAGGTTGTTATTGCTCAGATCCAGCGTTTGCAGCTGCATTAACTGATCCAATGGACCCGGATATTGGAGCTGATTGCCCGCCGCCTTGAGGACTTTCAGGTTGGTGTACTGCATTATCGGCATCAGATCCATATACTGGCCGGTACGGCCGATGTCCAGCTCGACCAGGTTGTACTCGCCCTGCGGACCTTTAGGCGGCAGCCAGCTCAAATCATTGCCCATCGCGATGTCGGCCACGCCCAGCTGTGTCAGTCCGGGGTTGTGCTGGATCAGCGCCTGCACCTCAGGCGCTTGAAGGCGCGCATTGCCACT
>Ga0208626_1000422_pt1 | contig 14167 bp, 8 predicted proteins | sample LakWasMet10_HOW4_2_FD_183860 | JGI IMG/M metagenome (GOLD analysis project Ga0208626, IMG submission 183860) | Freshwater sediment methanotrophic microbial communities from Lake Washington under simulated oxygen tension - Sediment Metagenome... | ecosystem: Environmental > Aquatic > Freshwater >... | reverse complement strand
ACATACATGAAGGCAAGTTCAAGTTCAGCGTCCGTATTATTTTGCTGAGCCGCTTGTTTAAAATGTTGAAACGCCTTTTTATCATCTCGGGGCTTGCCTAAGCCTCGTCTATAAATCCATCCTAGACTAAGTTGCCCGAGCGAATCGCCTTGCTTAGCGGCGCTTTCAGACAATGCGAATGCTTTTGCATAATCGGCCTTAATTCCTTCATGTTCTACCAGATAAGTAAAACCAAGAATACTTTGTGCAAACACAGAGTGTTGATCTGCCGCTTTTTGTAACCACTCAACCGCTTTGGCGGTATTTTTAGGCACGCCTTGCCCATAAAGATAGATAGCACCAAGCGTTGCTTGTGCTTCAGCATGACCTTGATTGGCGGCCTTTTCGTACCATTCGGTCGCCTTGGTTAAATCTTTCGCAACACCATTACCGTTTCCATAATAAAAAGCTAAATTGAACTGCGCTGAAGCAGACCCTTTTTCTGCTGCTTTTTGGGTCCATGCGAACGCTTTAGACTCATCTTGTGCCACCCCTATGCCTTTTAAATACATGTAACCAAGGTGATATTGAGCGCTCGCGTAGCCTTGATCAGCAGCTTTTTGATACCAAACAAAGGCCTTGTCTTCATTTTTACCAACACCCACGCCTGTTTGATATGCCCATCCCAAATTATTTTGGCCTGCGGCATCGCCTTGATTCGCGGCTTTTTGATACCACTCAAACGCTTTGGCCTCATCTTTAGGTACCATCACGCCATCGGCATAAAGTTGTCCTAAATGGTTTTGGGCGCCGGCAAAACCTTGATTGGCCGCTTTGAGATACCAACCAAGAGCCTCAGGGAGGTTTTTATCTACACCTAAGCCGTTTTCAAACACATAACCAAGATTATTCTGAGCTCTGGCATGTCCTTGAGCAGCCGCTTTTCGATACCACGTCAATGCAGTCGCTTCATTTTTATCCACTCCTCTACCCAGCGCATAAGCAGCGCCTAAGCCATTTTGGCCGGTTGCATCGCCTTGTGAGGCCGCTTTTTCAAACATCGCCAGCGCTGTCGCATAATCTTGTTTTATACCCGTGCCATTAAAATACATTCTGCCCAGATAAGCCTGAGCGTGAGCATCACCTTTATCTGCCGCATTTTGTAATAGTATCAGTTGGTCTTGCGGGATTGATGCGGGCAAAGCATCAATTGAAGTGTTAAGAAGTACGGCTAATGAAGTCGTATTTTTTTGTTGCGTTAACAAAGATGGACTCCCCGGAAAATCCACCCACTGTCGAACGGCAAAACCTCCCCCCGCAATTAGCAAAACACCTACCACCACAACCATCGGGTAGTCTTGGCAAAAATTAATAAATTTATTGGGTAGTACCTTGCGAATTTCTGGTTTCCGCTTGGGCTTTATGTCCTGAATTGCCAAGCAATCCCGCAAAGCCACAATAAATTCCTGCGCATCTGCAAAGCGCTTTTCCGGTTTTTTCTGCAACGCTTTCAGCACCAATTTTTCTAAAGGCGCTGGAATGGACTTGTCGATACTGCGCAAACTTTTCGGCTTATCTTCGATAACAGCCTTAACCAAACCGTATTCTGTATCGTGTTGAAATGGCATTTGCCCAGTCAACATTTCATACAAGACAATCCCGACCGCATAAATGTCTGAACGGGCATCAACTTCCTTGCTTTGATGCTGCTCAGGGGACATATAGCCGGGTGTGCCGATGCTATGTTTGGTGCGGGTAAGACGGGCTGTTTGCAAAATTCTGGCGATACCAAAATCAAGCAGTTTGAGGGTGTTTTGGCCGTTAACAATTATATTGGCCGGCTTTATATCGCGGTGAATCACATTTGATTGATGCGCATGCGCCAAGCCTTCCAGCGCCTGGATTGCATATTGCACAGCATCCCGCCAAGACAGTCGGCCATGTTGTTGAATAATGCTGTCCAGGGTTTCTCCCGGCACAAACTCCATCGCCATGTAGTATTGATCATCCACACGACCAAAATTGTAGACCGTCGCTATATGGCTATGATTTAAACGCCCCAGCGCAATCGCTTCAGACCGAAAACGTTCGACAATATCCTCTCGTCGGCTTAATTCCGGACGCAGCATTTTGATGGCCACTTCCCGCTCCAGCATGGTGTCGATGCCTTTGTAAACCTCACCCATGCCGCCTTCGCCTATTTTCTCGACGATTTTATAGTTATCGATACGTTCCATTCTTTATGCCCGTGTGATCGGAGTGTTTTTAGCAGACGCGGTTGGTTGCAGCACTTTTACAACCAGTACAGAAATGTTGTCGTGCCCGCCACGAGAATTTGCCAGCTGTATCAGCACCTCACAGGCTTGCTGGGCAGTATGCTCGACCAGCGCTTGCTGCATTTCTGTGGAGTTGACCAGGTCATGCAAGCCATCGGAACACAACAAAAAACAATCGCCGATTTTGATAGGCAACAGCTTATTGGAGCTATCCACGTCAACATTAGGATATGTGCCAATCGCTCGAGTAATCACGTTTTTGTCAGGATGGCTAGCGGCCGCCTCGGCAGTGATTAAGCCTTGCTTCAACATTTCAGCAACGACAGTATGATCCGTGGATAGCTGGCGACACTTCCCTGCCCTAAGCAAATACAAACGACTATCACCAACGAAAGCGTAGCAAGCCATGCCTTGGGCAATCCCTAAACTTACCAGCGTCGTCCCCATGCCTTGCAGCGATTCAGAACCTTGAGCTTGGTTATAAATAGCGGTATTAACCCTGTTGAAATAGCGTTTTAATTCCTTAGTGCTATGTACATGTTGCTCACCATTACCGTAGTCTTGCAGAATCAGCTCCACCGCCAACCGACTCGCCACTTCACCACCCTGATGACCACCCATGCCGTCAGCCACAATAGCCAGTACAGTGTTGTTATCAGCAGATTTGCTGTAACCGACCTGATCCTGATTACTATCGCGCTGCCTGCCCACATCCGAGAGTGCGCCAATCTCCAGGCAATACTCATCAAGCGCTGGTTGGGCAAATACACTTTGCACGAGCTGCTGCCAAAAATATGTCATCAGTCGGCCTATTTTATTGCCGTGATGTCCATCAATTCGCGGCCATATTTGATAGGTACCGCAAAACTGATTTGAATACCCGATTGGTCAGACAACCCGTAAGTAAATAAGCCTATTACCTGGCCTTTATCGTTAAACACCGGACCGCCGCTGTTGCCGCTGCCGGTCGCATTAACGGTTAATTGATAGACATTGCCCATGCTGCTAAACAGTTCTCTGACTGATGACGAATCCGCTTTGTCGGCAGCGCTAAGCACTTTACCGATATTGCCGGTAGTTACCGTTAGCGCCGGTACACTGCGTAGTTCACCGGCGCCACCGGGATCTTGCGCTTTCATTTTTGCGACTATTTCAGGTGAAATGCCGGGATAACCCATGACGGTGATGCTATCGCCGGGAGACACCGCCGCATCGGTATTGAGCTGAACCGGCTGCAACGTTTGTGGCAAGTCGATTTTAATCATCGCCACATCAGCTACGTCAGAGACCCGCACTAAATGCGCGGGAATTCTTAGGCCGGTATTGGGGAATGTGACTTCAAGGTAATCATTACGGCCCTCAACAATTTTGCCGTACAAGGGTTTTTGGCCGAGCATTTTAGTTTTTGAGGGAATCCATTGATTCAACGAGGCGAGATAGGCGCTGTTGGATTTCTCATCGAGAACTTTATATTCCGGTTTGGAACAAGCCGCATCATTACAATCCACCAAAATACCAGGCAGTTGAAAATTACGGCTTTGCGCATGCCAGTTGGCCGCAACATGCCGGTTAGTCAGAATAAAACCATTTTCATGAGCGACAAAACCCGAGCCTCTATGTGAACTACCAATAGCAATGCCGTTGCTTGCATCAATATCCAGAAAAGGCTCAACCACGCCATTATGCTGAATATACCAAGGCATCTTTGGCGTAATGCATTTGCCTTGTTTTACAAAATATTCGTTGCGTTGAAACACCTGTTTGCCGGTAGCGGTATGTATTAATTTCCAGCTGGCTTCAATTAATACACTGCTGTTGCCGTATTGTTTGAAAATATCCGTGGCAGATAAGACTGAATTTTCTTTATTCTGCGGCGGCGGTAATGGTTCAGATTGAGCGACTAACTGTGGAACTGGTTGTGTTTCGATACTGTTTTGATAGCCGAAATAAGCCAGTATCGACAACACACCCAAAACTCCTGCACCAATATTGATAACTTTCTTGCGCGTCGCACTTTCGGACGCAGTGATCATGGCTTCTACGGTGTCTTTTGAAGGCGCGGCATGAATAACGCGCGTTGCCGGAGCGTTATTTTCTACAAGCCGGGTTTCCTTTAGTTTTAGCGGTTTAGGATCCAGGTCGAAGATAAATTGCGGCCCACCTTTGCCCAATTGGACTTTATCGCCAACGCTAAGTTCGGTAATTGAGGAGATTTTACTGTTATTGACAAACGTGCCATTGCGGCTGCCTAAGTCAGTTAGTAGAAACTGTTTGCCGTCTTTAACGTCTATTTTGCAATGGATTCTACTGACTAAGTCATCTTGTTCCGAATCAAAAATCACCTGGCAAGTATCATCACGCCCAAAATTTATTTCGGTATCAGACACCGCTATTATTTCTGTTTGATTAGCTTTTGAACCTAACTGGTGGTTTAGTATTATTTTTTGCATGGCTAAAGTGTTGTTGGTTGAATAGAAAGGTATTAATAACTCAAGGTTTTCTAAAATATCGCTTAACTGGCTGACATCAACAACATCGACGTCTATATAGTTATTCGAGATAAAAAACAGGCCGTTTTTATCTCCCAACTTGCCGGATTGTTTTTGCTCTAAAACCAATTGCAGCTTTTCAGGTAGCTTAGCGACAGCTTCAATCGTAATGTTATTGCCTACCCCCGCCCAACGCAGCGGAAGCAATAACCTCTAGTCCACCGGCTCTATCGCGCAACAGCAGTGCTAACGCCAGCCCAAGCTCAGCGCTACTACCTTCGCATTTTCCCGAGCAATACAGACGCTGGTTATTTAACCAGTCAACGTCCCGGCCTTGCTCGGCCAGTAGCCTACGGACGGAGTCAATCGCTCTAAATCCGGTCGCAGACAGACCAAGCTCTTGTAAAGGAAACGTGATCAAAGATCGTTGTTTATCAAGTGCCGATCTATCCTGCTCCGATAAGGGGCCGGCAGGCATGCTGTAGGCTGTCAGCAACATGTTGTGCCGACTTTCTTCAGCAATGGTAGGAATTAGTATGAATTGAGTCATCAGTTGTTGTTATTGTTATTTCTGAAAGACATTAAATGCCGATAATGGCGCTAATATTCGGGCTTAATAAAAGTAGCCGCCATTTCTAGTTGCTATCTGTGTGCTAAGCAAAATTAAAGGCAAATTAGCGGTAATTTCTTCTTGAATATGCCAAAAACCCAGTAAACATCTTTAGCAACCCAATTATACCGTCTGTTAGTTGCCAAGCGACCTGTCGAATTAACGCTAATTGCCAATCAGCGTAACTGCTGGCAATTAATGATTCGAGATAGAAAATGACTTTGAAGCGAGATGCTACTGATGTTTGGCGTTTTAAATGCTGCTTATTGTGGTGAAACCAAGAAGACGCGGGCTATTAATCAATTTAATTCCCCGAGCAGCTTTTTTGGATTAGTTATCTTTGCCATTGTTTCTCACAACGCTTGCAATAGTATTTGGCCTTAGAATTATCCGACCTTGCACTAAAAACACTGTACTTCCAGCTTTTGCAGATTGGGCAAGTACGGGCTTTGTTAACGATAAAATAAAAAGGCACCGTCAATACGCAGATAATGATTGTGTATATAAACAATGCAAATAAATCTTGAAAAAAACTTATTAGAATTCCTACTGTGATGATCATCGGTAGCACTATTAAGTGATGCAGCACTAAATCGTTGTATTTATTGGTTATGTTTAAAAGATATTTCAACAGGTTTTGTTTCATCAAAGGTTTCCTTAATCAAATTGTCGGGCATAAAAAGCATGCCCGACCTACATGACTATTTTTAGCGTCTAAAGTTTGGATACGGTAGCGGGAGAGGTTTGGAAGATGTGAATCTACTGTACCCTCCTAAATCGTTATTGTTCCAATCATGAAAAAACGTGGTGGAATACGTATAAGCATTGACAGGTACTCGAGTAAACATATCTGTTTCCCTTCCCGTCATTCCTGATACAAACGTCCTTCCGTCGTTAGGGTAACCAACGAACTTATTTGCGCCGAACACAGGATTTGTTCCCAATTCATCAGCAACAAGTTGAGCGTAAGATGCCCCACCACTTTTTGTGGCTGAGCCAACGTTACATCCTGATAATTGAACCATTGAACTTGGTCGATATTGTGGCAATGCTCGAATCATATCGGCCATTTTTTTAGGCGTAATTATATTTCCTTGTGCATCTTCCATACCCCAAGGTGCGCCATGCCCAGCGACAGTAATAACGTTCCAATTTGACTGCATCCTAGAAGCACCCGGATAAATCCCGTTTGTTTGATTAGGAAGAATAATATTTGCAGCGAGTCCTAATGGATCGAATGAACTAACCGGATTCCCCCCCACATATCCAAAAGTATTCAATCCTCCCGCCAACCCAATCGGATCACTCTGAATATAACGCCCAATTGCTGGATCGTAATCCCTAAAGCCGTTGTAATGCAGACCGGTGGATTGGTCGAAATACTGGCCTGGAAAACGTAGGTTATAGCTAAAGGCTTTGCCGTTTTTATCTGGGTCTTCATTTGCCAAAGTGGTGCCAAAGGCCTCGCTATCCCAACGCCAAACGACTTTACCTAACTCATCCGCAATCGCTCTGGGGGCGTTGAGATGGTCGGCATAGATAAAGTAATTTTTAGCATCAGCCATTACCGCCACCGGCATATCGCCTAACCAAACGGTTTCTTGGATAGGTGTGCCCTGTTGGTTGTATTCGCCGATTAAATGCCCGGCTTCGTCATAGACAAAGTAAGTGCCGGATTGGACATATTTGCCCGGATTAACACGCATGTCAGCCATTTTGGTTTGGGTACATGCGGCATCGGCGGCGGTGATTTTATTGTTATGATTACAATCAGCAACGAGATTAACCGGTGCACTGCCCTGAGTCATCAACACGATCAAACGCAGATCGCTGGCATTCAACGTGCCGTCCTGATTAGCATCGCCTGATCTATCGATAGCACTACCTTTGACTTTGCCAACACGTTGTCCCAAGCCATTAATCAGATACTGTTCCGCCCCAAAACCGCCGGCGGCCTTAATCAAACGTCCTCTATCGTCATAGGTGAAGCTGTTAGCGCCATCGTTGATGACATTACCGGCATCGTCATAGAGGTAGGTTTTTGCCGGCGCGGCATTTTTGCTAATGCCCAATAAGCGATTGCTCTCGGTATCCAGCGCCAAAGTTTCACTGTTACCTCCTGCCGTTTTATTGGTGCGATTACCGTTGGCATCATAGCTGTAGTCGATTTGGGTGCTTGGCGTACTAAAGCCGATCAGTCGACTTAATGCATCGTAAGTAAAGTTTTGATCGTGGTTCATATCAGTGTCTTGATACCCAGTGATTTGCCCGGCCGCATCAATATTCAACTGCCGCGAACGATCACCCAGGTCATAAGCGATCATGCGGCCATCTAAATTAAACTCACGTGTAGTTTTAATGCCGTTACCGAATAGCCAACCCGCAGGTAAACCGAACGGTTGATAATGAATGTCGCTGACTAATGTTTTGCCGTTAGCATCTAACGCCGTTACTAAGCTATTTGTGTAAGTCAGCTGTACTACTTTCCCGGATGGGTAAGTCATGGCAGTTAAGCGACCACTGCCATCGTAAGCGTAGCGAGTGACAAGACTGAGCGGTCCGGCGCTGAAGGTCTTGCTGGCAATGCGTCCATGACTGTCATACGTCCAGCGCGTACCTCCGGAGTTATCGCCCATTTGCGTCAGATGCCCGACACCATTAACGCCTTGATCGTAGAAAAAGCTTATCGATTGATCACCGTAACGCAGAGTCTTGGCACGGTTAAGCGCGTCATAGTTAAAATCGCCTTGCTTACCTCGCGCATCAATGCTTGATATTTTGTTACCGGCACTATCAAAACTGCTTTGGCTGGTGCCGGTATCGGGGCTAGTGATAGCCAGTTGATTACCGAACCCATCGTAACTGTATTGCGTTTTGTGAGTTAACGGATCAGTTACCGACAGCAGATTGTCATTGGCATCGTAAGTGGTTTGAGTGCTTGTTCCGGCGGCATCGACACTTTTTGCCAAGCGATTAAGCCCGTCATAACTCCAGGAAGTTTTGTTATTGAGCGGATCGGTTAAGGCCATCGGATTGTCGTTGTCGTCATAAAGATAAGCAGCCGTTTGACCTTCTGCACCCATCGTCTTTGCTAGACGATTCAGGCTATCAAAGGTATTGCTCAAGGTTTGCGTCAATTTTGCTTTAGGATCATAAACCGACTGCTTAAGGCGATTGCCGTTAGCATCCAGCGTGTAGTCAATGTGATTGCCTGACTGATCGGTAATTTTTAGTAACCGATGTGCGGCATCATAACTAAAGGCAACAACACTGCCGTCCGGGGCGATGGTTTTGGTGACTTGACCCACCGCATCATAGGTGTATTTAGTCACTTCATTACCGACTTGCTTAGAGAGCAAGCGGCCACGCGCATCGTATGCCAATTCGCTCACCAGTCCGTTGGCATCCTTAACACTTAAAGGCAAGCCATTAGCGTCATAAGCGGTAATTTGCGTGACATGCCCTAACGCGTCGGTAATAGACTGCAAGCCGCCCTTGGCGTCATAAGCATAATGAGTGACGTCGTTAACATCGGTGCGCGGCCCATCAACTGATAACACTTGCCCAGCCGAGTTATAGGTATAAGCCCAAGTGCGGCTGTCGGTGCCAGCTGTTACCATTCTTTCAGTGAGATTGCCGCTGTTATCGTAACTGAAGGTAGTGACACGGCTTGGTTCGGTGATTTGGATAGGCAAGCGAAAATCCGAATGCCAGCTTGTGCTGATAGTGCGCGCCAACGCAGTACCGGCTGCTTCAGTTCTGGATGTTTCCAAGCCACGTGCATCGCGCACAAAGGTGGTGACATTACCGTTAAAGTCAGTTTGGCTGGCTACAAAGCCGTTGGCATCGTAGGTAAATGCTTTGGCTCCTAGGTTTTTAAAAGCAGCCCCCGTCACGTCAATAGGTTTAACCACGTCAAACTGGGTAGTGAAGTTGTAGCTATGCTGGCTTGCCAATGCATCAGTCACTGTCGCGGTGCCATCTGAATTGTAAGCAACCTTAGTTAATTCGGCACCACCCGCATGTTGTGACGATGTTGCTCGGCCCAGTGCATCGTAAGTCCAAGTGGCAAAACGGTTACCGTTTTCGTCAATAATGCCGGTCAATGCATGAATGAACGTCGTATTTTCATAAAGATATTGACGAATGGTTTTGTCTGGATAAGTGACTGAAGCCAGGTTGTTTTTAGCGTCATAACTGTAACTATAAACACCGCTATCAGGTGTAGTGATGGTGCTTATGCGGTTATTGGCGCCATACACGTACTTCAAACTATGTCCAAAATGCCCAGTCACGGTACTTAAGCGATTTTTGCTGTCGTAGCTGAGTGAAGTCATCAGACCCGCCCGATTAGTTACAGAAGTCAGTCGGCCATCTAAAGAAAAAACCTCCGTCGTATCGTCAGACGTAAGCAATTGCCAACCGGTTTGTTGGTTACTGCCATCAACCACCGCTATTAATTGATTGGTGACATCCGGATCGGCTTGCCACTCACCGGCGGCATTCTTGGTAAAGCGCTCTACCCTGCCGTCGTCACGTGTTACTTGCACTACGTTTTGTTCGGGCGACGTAGTAATCGACTGCTGCCAAGTGCTGCGCCAGCCGGTGCCCAACGTGGTTTCCGTACTGTTCTGGCTGTTATAAAAACGGCGTATTTCCAAGCCTGTATGCGGCGCTCCGACAAAATCAGTTTCCACCTGAAATTTGTTACCCGTTGCGGCATTGATCGGATTGCCGTCACAGGTTTTTGGACAATCCGGATCTGCTTTACCTTGGTTTTTTGGCGATGCCGCTTTTTGAATTTGCACGCTATTGTTAACTGGCGAACAACTTGAAGCATTCCCCCAACGTACGGCAAAAGCATCCTGTTCTGCCGCGGCTTGATTGTCCGTCCATGTGTAGTAAGCAACTGCCCTTATTATTTCTTTACCTGCGCAGCCCGGTAAATCCGAAGTACCTGAGGCGGTGCCAAAACTGAGTACGCCATGCTTTGGCGGTGTGGTCACCGTAAAGCTGCCTGCTCCTGCCGATGTGCATTGCGGAAGGCTCACACAACCCCAACGAGCCACGACTGTTTGCGCACCTGGTGCAGCAACAAAATTTCCTCCTAACGCCTCAGCCTTTAAATTGCCGCTTGCCAACACAAGTAACATCGAAACCACTGATTGAACTGTCAGTGGATTATTTTTCTTACCTGCCAATGAGGCAGGAATGCTGGTGTTTTTTTTCATCCTAGTTTCCTTATTTAAACTTGCAGAACGCGCTGTCTGCGCAATAACAATCCCAACCCGGAGATAAACAGCCATATTCCAGAGGGCAACGGCACTGTGCTAGTGATCGAAACAAAAGCACTTTGACTATCAGCATCTATTAGATTGGTTTCACTATCGGCCAGACTATGCAGAGAAAGATTTAGTGAACTGATACCAGAGTCGATCGCCGTAAAATACAAATTGGCGAGGGTAAAGTTATCTGTCTGTTGCTCAAGTAAAACGATTGAATCATCAAATGAAAATTCGATTAAATGCACCCAGCCAGGCTCAGTGGTCACGCTGGGGAAATTTTGGCCTTGCGCAGCAAGATCAAGCTGATTGCCAAAGATAACGCTGTCAAAATGTAATATGGCCGGATCAAAGCCAACCGACAACTCATAACTACTTAGCGCTAAGCTGCTGTCCAAGCCGGTTATATCGATACTAAAAGCAACACTGTCGCCCACGCTTATTTCCGGTGCCGCTGGATTAATACTGACAACTACCCCGGCCTGAACCGGTAGTGCCGACGCATAAAGTAAGGCGCCCCAACACAACAATTTTTTATACATAACACACTCCTTATTTTTCGAATTGAGCGCGCAGGCTTTCGGGCCACACCGCGCTGATTAATTGATTTGTAGTGAGAGTGTTAGCTCTCAAAGCTAAGCTTCGAGATAGAATTAAGGCGTTAACGGGAAAGTGAGCAGAAAATCGTTACTGACATGAGTAGCCACGTTAGGATTACAGCCTGATGAATATTTGCGACAATAGCTTGAACAATAAGCAATTCAAGTAAAGACCCTGGAATCAGCATGCCGCAATTTGTAAAAATCCCCACTATCGCCAATGAACAAAACAGTCGTTTGATTGAAGTTTACAGCTCGATAGCGGGGGCTATTCCAGATGCGCAAATTAAACTCTCAGGAAAAAACATCTCATCCATCACCCTCGGTTTGATGCCGCATGGACTGGCCACTACCGGGCAAGATGTCGTCGACAGGGTGCGGATCTTTTTAATGTCTCAGCATCTCAATGCCGATTGGATAGATGCGCAACGTTTGTACTCAATTGGTCGTTGCGAGGGAGACAGCATCAAGTTGGGGCTAGCGATTGCTTTACTGTTCCACGATCAACATGATCTGGATTTAGACATTATCGCCACCGGAACCTTAGGCGGACATAAAGGGGTAATAACGGTAGAACCCGTGTCGCAAGTCTCTGAAAAATTCCAGTTAGTATTAAAAGAACGACAAGCCAACACACTTGACGCCAAACACATCGTCTTTTTTACCCCGACCCGTTATTTAGATAACAACGGTAATCAGCAACCCATTAGTGATTTTCAAGATGAAATTGACCAACTCGCTTCAGTTGGGATTGAGGTTAAACCTATTGATCATTTGATCGATATATTTGCGCATTTGCATATCGCTATACCGGATTATCCGCAGGTATTTTCCGACAATACAGAAACGCCACCAGCACTACCAAACACCGCTAACGAATTAACTGCCCTGACCATAACAAGCCAAAATCAGCTGGTAACGCCTAAAAAAATACTCTTCGGCCTATCAGCTATTGCGGCGTTGGTCATGGCCTGCTCTATGCCCATTACACGCCACCATAAAATCGGCGCATTTGAACAACTCAGCCAATACACTCTGTTAGACAAATTTCAGCAGTGGGGCGAAAAAATAGCCTCATACCAGCATCAAAAACCATTGTCGGTCATGGTTATCTACAGTGAAAAAGCGCCGTATGAAGAAGCTATTGTTAACTCGCTGTTTGAGCATCTGGATAACAAAGTGTGGCATTTGGAGCAAGCCGTTCACGACGAGCCTTTTGTCGGCCCTGACGGCACTAAAGACATCGCCAATTGGCAAAAAAAGATCGATAAAATCATCCAACGCACCTTCAGTCATAAGGTCGATTATCTGGTCACGGTGGGCACTAATGTCACCATTGCCATCCGTGATGCAAAACTAGCCGATAAATTTAATGCTCAAGGCGTTATCTTTCTGGGGCTGACTGACCCGGTCAAAGCCGGTATTGTCAAAAGTCTTAACGATCGTCACGAAGATAGCAAAATCACCGGCGTGCGTTATGGCACCGACAGTGAAGATGATTACGGTAAAACCATTGGTGCATTGTTTCCGCCGCAACAAAAACTGGTGTTTGTTTACAATAAAAACACCATTCAGGACGTCTACGTCGATCAAAACCTAAGTAAGCTTAAAGAAAAAACTAATGATGTCCGCTTTGAGTCACGCCCTAAAGATGGTGACATTACCCTGAATGACTTAACTGCCAAACAAGCCGGCGATCCTCAAGAAGTCTATTTCGCCTGGTACGGTTTGGACAACGTCTTAAGAGATAACGAAAAAGATGACGGGCTTGCCGCGCTGAAAACTAAATGGGTAATTCCATCGACTTACTCAACGGATAATTTAGAAAAAGCCGGTGTCGTGGTATCGGTGAGCGATCAAGAAGTTGGCAGACTCGGTGCTGAGATTATCTTTAAAAGTTATCTCAACCCCGATCTCAAACTGGGTGAAGAACCGGTTGCGACAACGCCGTTCGTCGCTTGGCTGGATTGCGAGGTTATCAGGCAAAACAAAGCGGGCCTTAGATTAGCAACGCCAATTCCTGAAGCAACCCAAATAACAAATAAGGATGCCTGCCAGTCGCTTACCCAATAGTTTTAAATCAATTCCAATTCCACGCAGCATTCCCAAACCGGTTACTACCATCAGTGCCGGGAATAAATCCTAAGACAATAAACATAATTATTGGGCCAAGGTACGGTATGAAATTTATTAAAACCCACCAGCCCGAACAATCAATATCGTGTAATCTTTTTATAGTAATAACAAAAGAAAACCAAAAAGGAATAATGATCAGCAGTAATGTCCAGTTAAAATTAAAATCACTACCAGGCGTCGATATAAAAGGTACTGAAATAAAAAGAAGCACGTAAAAAACCACTTGTGAAATCCAGTAAGTTAGACGATCTACTCTGCCTTCATAAGAAAATAAATAATTAAACACGTGTAATTCCTTAATTGTATTTTTTGGCTTTGATAAGTTCAAGAAAGTAACATTTACCAATATATTAAATTTGGCAAATAGTTACATTAATTATTGCTATTAATATATATTGAGTTTTTATATTCGGTCAAATTTAGATGTGATTTTTCACATACATTAATAGGCATACTCGCATGCAATATTTTATTTATTTTTACCTTAATTATTTTATTTTCAGACAATCCTAATTCTTCTAACGCTCTAATCGCATAAATACGTCCTACTGGATTAAAGCCATCAAGTATATTTTCTATAAGATCAGCTCTTTTTTCGGCAAGCAAGTTATCCATTGCTGAATCTGCGTTTGATGCATTACTTGAATAATACTCATCATGAAGCGGCCTGCAATCATTGCCATCAGCTGAATAGGCATAAGTATCTGATACCAAAAATAAATAATCATTATTTATTTTTTTAGAATCGCCAGATATATTTACGGGTTTTAGATCATTTTTACCGGCCGTGACAACT